>Ga0209890_10001267_pt1 | contig 11478 bp, 13 predicted proteins | sample OrgsoiDNA2013049_FD_185799 | JGI IMG/M metagenome (GOLD analysis project Ga0209890, IMG submission 185799) | Permafrost soil microbial communities from the Arctic, to analyse light accelerated degradation of dissolved organic matter (DOM) -... | ecosystem: Environmental > Terrestrial > Soil >... | reverse complement strand
CACCGCACTCGGGGTGAGGCATCAGCGCTTCGGCTTCCTCACGTCGATGACGATGGTTTCGGCGAGGCGGTCCTGGGCGCACATGCGATTCTCGCTCCAGAAGTACTGCAGAAATCCGAGGCCGCCTTCCAGCACGGCGGCTCCGTAGCCGAGGGCTCGCTCGATCGACTGCCATGCCCCCATCCGCGAATGGGTGAGCGATATGGCCCGCGTGCGCGCGATCCACTTGCCGGGGGTCCGTCCGTTGCCCAGATAGTTGGCGAGGCCGTAGTAGAGGACCAGGACGACGATGTTGCCGAGTTCGTGGAAGTCCCACGCGAGATGGACTTCATGCTCGTGCAGGATGAAGATGCGCCAGCAGGCCTCCGCCGGCGCCCAGAGCAGGACGGCGAGGACGAGATCGATGGCATAGCCGAGGAGTCGCTGGCCAAAGGTCGCGAGCGGCAGGCCTTCGAGTTCGTGCAGACGTGCGGTCTCGGGGGCGTGAAAATGGCGGGAGCTGTCGCTCGCAGTCTGCGACGGGGTGAGAGTAGATTTCTGATTCATATTCAAGGCACAGGAGCTGTTTAGGGTAGCACGGCGGAGTGTTTCTTTCCTGGCGGCTGGGAGGTCTGAGAATCACCTCGATTTCCGGGACTGCCCCGTCCGAGCTTCGCTTGGGGGGCGTTGGTGGACTAAAAATCAAAATCCCCATCCTGTCGCAAGAAGCGCGACCAGGGTGGGGCACCCGGCGCGACGTTAGGATGAGGGACCCGGCCCGCCGAAGTTATTCCTCTCACTTAGGTAGGTTTGTTCCCATGAAACCTAACTTCTTCACTTAGAGGGTCTCCTTGGGATGAAAAACCATCCCGAGCTTACGACGCTTGGCATCTAATGGACACTTTGATCGCTAAGGAGTCAGCAGTATGTGGTTCAAGCAGTGCAATTCGCGAATTAGCTTTACGCCAGCAACTATGTTTGCCGTTGTTTGCATGCTAGCGGCCGGTGCTTTTGGTCAGGTCACAGTTACTTCACCTACTAACAATTCCACGGTTCCAATGCCGGTGCAGCTAACTGCGACGTTCGGTGGATGTGGCGGGGCGTCGAGCGCTTTTGGTTACTCAGTCGGAAGCGACCCGTTCATCACCTGGGGAAAGAGCTCAACTCAGATCAGTAGCACCGATTACCGACTCACGCCTGGCAGTTACGTCATCCACTTTAAAGGATGGACCGGCAACACTCTCTGCGAAACCAGTAACAATGTCACGGTGACGGGTCCAAGCACCACGACGGCTTCCAACATCGAGGATCAGCCGACTTCAGCCTGGACGTGGGTGTTTGACACGGGAACGACTGGTTCTGCATCGGGAGCGACTGTCCTCGCGACCGGTTCTCCCTGCCAGGACTCGCAATGCAGAGAGTTTTCCATGACCTACACCAATAATGGCGGCATGCGTGGGTCTATCCCGTTTGGCAGCAATCCGACCCATTCGGCCACGCATTTCGTTTATGACACTTACATCTATCTTACGGACCCGGCAAGCGTGCAGAACATTGAGTTGGACACGAACCAGGTCTGGGATGCGAGCAATGACGTTCTGATCTACGGCTTGCAATGTGCGAATGACGGGAAGTGGATGTACACAACAATCGTGAGCGGATCAGCGCATTGGACAGACTCACTTATCACTTGTCCCAAGCCGAGAACTTGGGCGGCCAATACCTGGCACCACGTGCAGCTCGCGGTACACAGGGACGGTCTCGGAAATGCGTACTACGACTCAGTCACGCTCGATGGGATGACTAGTAACCTGAATGTGCATGGCCCTTCGAACTTTCCACTCAATTGGGGTGCGGGCGTCCTTTTGCTGAACTTCCAATTGGATGGTCTTGGCGCCAGTGGATCGATCACGGCCTACCTGGATGGATTGACGGAGATTTGGTGGTGAGGACTGCAGCTTTCGGAGACAAGAACGGCCTCAAACGTAGAGGCCGTCTCCGTTCCTTAGCACCCCGTTAAGTCAATCTAATTGGCGGCCCGGTCTATGAGCATGGTTTCGATCTTGAGTGGGTCCCGTCCAAGCTCCGCTTGGGCCGGATCTTCTTTGGTCGATCTTTTGTCGGTCGATCTTCGTCGACCGAATGTCAAAACCCATCACCTAACGTCGCAAACCGCGCGACGTTAGGATGGGCACGCAGCGTCGACTCTGCGAGGAAGTTAGTTGGGCAGCACTACGGTGTCGACGACGTGGATCACGCCGTTGGATTGAAACACGTTGGGGATGGTCACGGTGGACATGCCTCCTTTTTCGTCTTGCAGTACGATGTTCGATCCCTGCATCATGGCGGTGAGTGTGCCGCCGCTGACTGTCTTCAGCGTGGTGTGGCCGTGTCCTTCTTTGATCTGTTTCTTCAGATCGGCGGAGCTGAGGCGTCCGGCGACCACGTGGTAGGTGAGGATTTTGGTCAGCATCTCTTTGTTCTCTGGCTTGAGCAGAGTGTCCACCGTGCCGGCGGGCAACTTGGCGAAGGCTTCATTGGTCGGGGCGAAGACGGTGAACGGTCCGGCCCCTTTCAGGGTGTCGACCAAGCCGGCCGCTTTTACCGCGGCGACGAGCGTGGTGTGGTCGGCGGAGTTGACGGCGTTGTCGATGATGTCTTTGGTGGGGTACATGGGCTGTCCACCAACGACGGGAGTTTTGTCGGCCGCGAAGGCCGTGCATGCGATGGCCACGATGCTCAACAGCAAAACTGCAGACTTGCGCTTCATAGTGTCTCCTGATGCGAACTGATTTCGATTGAGCTGATTCGATGTCAACCGCTCTCATGGTAGGTACGCGATCGCGGGGAGATTGGATTGGGGAACAGCGGATCGCCCGGCGTTCAAGAGTTCATGGAGTGGGTCCATTGAGTCTTGAGGGGTGACTCCCCGAGGCGCTACTTATTTTCCACCCCGGGGACGAGGGCCGGGTGCATTCCTTCGCCGGCTTGCAACTTGCATCGGGGAACGCGGTCCTGAGGGTGGACACTTCGTGCCAAGGCCGGGGATGAGGTCTGCTGCGCGATTTCTCTCCTTGATCGCATAGAATCCATCCATGATTTCCGATCTCAAGTTTTCCGATCGAACCAACTGGAAGCTGGCGCGGAATCAGTTCACGAAAGCGCTGGAAGAGGTGCGCGCGGGAGGGGCGAGAGTGCTGGACCTGACGGTTTCGAATCCGACGCGCGCGGGTTTGCATTTCGACGAGCGGGCGATTCTAGGAGCGCTGGCTTCGCCGCGGGCGATGGACTACGATCCGCAGTCGAAAGGGCTGCTGCAGGCACGGGAGGCGGTGGCGGGATACTACCGCTCAGCGCACGAGATTCGCGATGTGGACGCGGAGCGGATCGTTTTGACGACGAGTACGAGCGAGGGGTATTCGTTCGTGTTCCGGTTGCTGTGTAACGCTGGGGACGAGTTGCTGGTGCCGAAGCCGAGCTATCCGCTGTTTGAGTTTCTGGCGGATTTAGAGGACGTGCGGCTGGTGCCGTATCCGCTGATCTACGACCATGGATGGCAGATGGATTTTCCTTCGCTGGAGAAGGCGGTGACGGCGCGGACGCGGGGCGTGGTGGTGGTGCATCCCAACAATCCGACAGGATCGTTTGTGCAGGGCGGGGAAGTGGAGATGCTGAATTCGTTTTGCCGCGAGCATGAGCTGGCGGTCATTGCCGACGAAGTGTTTCTGGACTATGGGCTGAAGACCTCGGGGGCTAAAGCCCCACCTCAAGAGGAGCCCAATCGCAGCGCTGAAAGCGCGGCGCCACCCAAAAGCGAGGAGGGGGATGGTCGGCATAGGAGTTTTGCGGGGAATCAGGATGTGCTGACGTTTGCCTTGAGCGGGCTTTCGAAGATTGCGGCTTTACCGCAGATGAAGGTCGCATGGGTGGTGACGAGCGGGCCGCGCGATTTGGCTGGCGTGGCGATGGAGCGGCTGGAGGTGATTGCCGATACGTATCTGTCGATGAATGCGCCAGTGCAGTGGGCCGTGCCGGCCCTGCTGGGGCAGAGGGAGAATATTCAGCGGCAACTGCTGGAGCGGGTGCAGGAGAATCTGAGGGAACTTGACCGGCAGCTGGCTGGGCAAAAGGCCTGCCAGAGACTGAAGGTGCAGGGTGGGTGGTATGCGGTCTTGAGGGTTCCGGTAACGCGGTCGGACGAGGAGTTGGCGATCGAACTGGTGCGAGAAAAGTCGGTACTGGTGCATCCGGGGCACTTTTATGATTTTCCCAGTGACGGATATTTGGTTCTGAGTTTGATTACGCCGCGAGGAGAGTTTGCGGAAGGGATCGGGGAGGTCCTGAAGAAGTTGAGTTCGTAGCGGCGAGCGCGCAACAGATTTACATTCCAACCGGAAGCTGGCGGGCGGCATCCTATCTGGCTGCTACGGGAGGAAAAGTTATGAATCGTCAAAATAAGTATCTGGCGTCGCTGTTTGTATCTGCAGCCCTGATGGCGCCGATGGGTGCGTTTGCCATGGCAGCTCCGCAGGATGACCGCGATCACGAGCGGCACGAGGAGCGGGAACGGGAAAACCGGGTGTACGACTCTCACCACAAGGACTATCACAACTGGGATCAGCGCGAGGACCAAACCTACCGGCACTGGCTGGAAGATCGGCACCAGGGATATGTCGAGTACAACGGCCTCCGCGAAAGGGATCAGCGTGCGTATTGGAACTGGCGGCACAGCCACGCCGAGCACGAGGAGAACGAGCACAGGGATCACCAGTAGCGGACTGAGCTTGCAGGCGCCTGGTCACGATTAAGATGGGAAATGGCGGAGGATAGGTCCTCCGCCATTCGTGTTTGCGATGGGGTCTAACGTTTCACGAGAAACGGGTTGGTTTCACGTTCCTCACCGATGGTGGTGAGCGGGCCGTGCCCGGGAACCACTACGGTTTCGTCGGGGAGGGCCAAGACCGTGTCGTGCAGCGAGTGCAATATTTTCTGCATCGAGCCACCGGGCAAATCGGTGCGACCGATAGAACCGGCGAAGAGGGTGTCGCCGGCGATCAGCTTATTCTCCGTGGGAAAATAGAGGCAGATGCTGCCTTCGGTGTGTCCGGGAGTATGCAGGATACTGGCGGTGAGGGGGCCGGCGGCGACGGTTTCTCCGGTGGTAACGCTGCGGTCGATCTCAACTTTTCCCGGCGAGCGCATGCCGACCCAGGCGGCCTGGGCGTCGAGCATTTTCAGCAGGGCATAGTCGTTCTGGTTGAGCAGGATGGGGGCGCCGGTGGCGGCGCGAAGCTTCATGGCTCCGCCGACATGGTCGATGTGAGCGTGGGTGATGACGATCTGTTTGACCTGCAGGTTGTGCTTGCGAATTAGGGCCTGGACGTCTTCAATGTCGTCGCCGGGGTCGATGACTATGGCCTCGCGGGTGGTTTCGTCGCCGATGACCGAGCAGTTGCATTGCAGCGGGCCGACAGGGAGGATTTCGTGGATCATGGGGATATTGTAGCGAGTCGCGCGCTGTGCGAAACCTGAACCACGAAGGACACGAAGTATCACGAAGGAAAGGCCTGCAGTCTTTCGTGGCGAGCGGCGCAAAGGATGAAACACTTGCCGCGCAGGGCAGCTTGGGGAGACAATACGCGCGCGTGCTGGGGAGGGTTTGTGGCAGCGAAATATCGTCAACATGGGTATCAGGACCGCGACCGGGAAGAGTCGCGTAAGGGATCGGGAGAGAAATCTTCGGGTGGGGCGACGCCGAAGCGGGAACTCACCTTCGGGCCGAAGCCCGTCAATTTGCCGGGCACGCGCGCGGTGTCGCGGTGCACGCAGTGCGGCACGGTGCTGCAGGGGATGCCGACGACGGGGCAGTGTCCGAAGTGCGGGTTTGAGCTGCATTCCTGCAAGCAGTGCAGTTATTTTGATCCGGGAAGCCGGTTCGAGTGCATGCAGCCCATCAAGGAGCGGATCGCGAAGAAGGATGCGCGGAATGAGTGTGAGCTGTATGAGATTCGCGTGACGCGGGAGAAAGAGACGTCGACTCCTGCGAGTCTGCGGCCGAATGATGCGCGCGCTGCATTTGAGAATCTGTTTAAGAAATAAGAACTGCACGAGCAATAACCACGAAGGGCACGAAGGAGACGCTCGCTGACAGGCGAGGACAGCTTTCCTTCAGATATGCATTCGTGGGCCTCACGGTTTTTGTGTTGGTCTCAGCAGGATCTCACTGACAAAGGATTGTGGAGACTGGGTCACCAGCATGGCCACGGCGTGGGCGATGTCGTCGGGCTGCAGCATTTTGGCTGGATCTTTGCCGGCGTGCGGGCTGAGTTCGGTTTCTGTGGAACCGGGGCAGATCAGGGACGCGCGGATATTGTGGGGACGAAGTTCTTCGGCGATGGAGTACGTCAGGCCGTTGAGACCCCATTTGGAGGCGGCATAGGCTGCGCCGTTGGGGAGAGCGTTCTTTCCGGCGAGGGACGAGATGTTGATGATGTGTCCGGAGAAGGCGCGGATCATGAGGGGGGCGAAAGCTTTGATGGTGAAGTAGACGCCGCGCAGGTTGGTGTTGAGAATGCGGTCCCAATCTTCGGGGAGAAGGTTGTGCAACGGATCGTTGAAGCCGCCGACGCCAGCATTGTTGACGAGGATGTCGAGCCGCCCGAAGGTACTGTCGAGGCGGGCGGAGGCGTACTCGAGTTGGTGCAAAACGGTAACGTCGCAAGGGATGACTTCGGCTTTGCCTCCGGCGTCACGAATGAATTGGGCGGTGGAGTCGAGGGTGGCCTGGGTGCGACCGCAAAGAACCGTGGTGGCGCCGAGGGCGGCAAGTTTGCGGGCAATCGCGGCCCCGATTCCGCGACCTGCGCCAGTGACGACTGCGACTTGCCCGGTCAAGGGTTGCCCGGTGTCCATAGAAGAAGCTCTCCTGCGAGTCGGTTTCCGATGCGGAAGGGAGGATGGGGAACATCCACAATGTCCGCTATGTGCATCTTAACAATAAAGAGGAGGATGACTGGAAGTCGCTTGCCTTCGGCAGAAGAGGTACTTATAATCCGGCCAGCCGGGAAAAAGGGTGCGGTTGCCTTGCATTCCCGCGAATCATCCTCTTTTGCGAGGCCCTGCCAGGAAGCCAGGCATTCCAAAGCAGGATGTCTGGACGGAGTGGTCCAGATGGAATTCAGTTGCTGCTAAGCGTTAAAGAACACGTTTTCCCAAAAAAGCTATTTCCCGACGATCCAAGGAGCCATACTGATGAAAAAGATTCTGCTAACGGTTGTGCTTGGGGTTGCTGTGAGCGCGGTGGGACAGACTGCACAGCCAGCACCAGGACAGCCGGCCACGCCGCCCGCACAGGGACAGGCGGCTGCGGCGCCCGCGCCCCAATCTGCGGCACCGGTGATTAAAGATCCTGCCGAGTACAACGCCTATGTGAGCGCGGTCGATCCAGCAAAAGACGCCAACGCAAAGATCAGCGGACTGGAAGCGTTTCTGACGCAGTATCCCAACAGCGTGATGAAGAATCAGGCGCTCGAAATTTTGATGGGGACCTACCAGCAAGCCGGCAACCCAAAGAAAACCATGGATACGGCGACCAAGCTGGTGACGGCTGACACGTGCAATGTACGCGCACTGGCGCTGCTCTCCTATTTTGATCGTGTGATGGCGCAAGGCGGAGATCCGAACGCGACGCAATTGCTGACGGACGGGAAGAAATACGGGCAACAGGGACTCGATTGCTTGCCCAAGTTCAATAAACCGGACGGAACGTCGGACGCGGACTTCCAGAAGACGAAAGACCAGATGACTGGGATTTTCCATGCCGCGATCGGGATCGCATGTCTGCAGGGTAAAGACAATGCGTGCGCGGTTACGCATCTGAAGCCTGCGGTGGACTCCAGTCCGGACACGCAGAAGGACTTCAGTTTGGTCTATCCGCTGGCGCTGGCGTATTTGGGACAGACTCCGCCGGATTCGCAGAATGGAATCTGGTATGCGGCGCGCGCCGCTGCGGTGGCTCCGGCAGCAGCGCAAGCGCAGATTGAGAAATACGCCCGATCGCAGTACGTGAAGTTCCATTCCGCCGACGATGGCTGGGCAGAGTTGCTGGCTGCGGCCAAGGCGAACGGCCCGCAGGTTGCGATTAAGCCGGCGCCTTCGCCAGCGGAACAGGTTCATGCCATGGTGACGTCCAAGAAGCCGGAAGAGATGAACTTTGCCGAGTGGCAGTTCGTCTTCACCAACGGCTCGCAAGAAGATCAGGACATGGTGTGGAACGCCATTAAGGGCAAGGCAGTGCAGATGAATGGCACGATCATCAGCACGACGCCGACCGAGTTCATGATTGCGGGTAGCTCGGACGACATCGACGCGAAGAAGGCGGACATCACCCTGAAGTTCGAGGACAAGGTTCCGGTGCGGATGATTCCGAAAGATGGGGCGAGTTTCGACTTCCAGGGCGAGCCCGCGTCGTACACACCGAACCCGTTCATGATGGTGATGGAGAAGGGTCAATTGCTGAGGGCGAAGGCGGCGCCGGCGGCGAAGAAGCCTCCAGTGCACCACAAGCCTGCGGCGCAGTAACGGCGTTCGATCAGAAGGAAAAGGCAGCCCTCACGGGCTGCCTTTCGTTTTTGGGCCCGGGTGCGTCGCGCGTGTTCGACGGATCGCGCCGCGTGCTAGAAACCCCCTGCCTGGCCGCGGGTTGTGTGGGCCTGCAAGGGATTCTTCGCTTCGCTCAGAATGACAGGTTGCCTAGCGGACGATCTTCTTTTCCAGGGTCACGGGGCGGGTGCTGCGGGGGGGGCGCTTCGCGCCATCGCGGAGCTGGCGGACGTCAATCTTCAACTCGCTGATGGTGCGGCTGAGGGTGTTGCGGTGCATGCCCAGTTCGCGGGCGGCGCGGCACTGGTTGCCCTTGTTCTCCTGGAGCACGGTCAGGATGAAACGTTTCTTGAACTCACGAACGCCTTCGGAATACAGAATATTGCTGCGGTACATTTGCAGGATCAGGGCTTCCAGTTGATCTTTCACGATGCATCTCTCTCTTTGCTATGAATTTTTCACTGCACCGCGGCCTATTTCGGCGGGGAAGCAGGGGAGCCGGTTAACTTCTGCGGAGCCTGATGGAGCAGATCCAGACCCTGATAGAAACGGGCACGCAACTCCGAAGGAGCCAGCCAGATCGCAGCCCGGCCCACCACCAGGAAGTAGGGAGCCAGTTGCGATTTCTCCAGCAGCTTCGAAGTGGGAGTGAATGCCGTCATACCCATCAGGATCACCGCTACCATCAAGCCGCCCTTCAGCAGCCCCAAGATTGCGCCGAGGAAACGGTCAAGACCACTGAGTCCGGATTGCTTCATCACCCAGCGCGCGATCCTGGCGGCGAGGCCGAACAGGATGACGATGGCAAAAAAGATGATGAGGAAACCGAGTATCTCAGCGAACCACTCGTTCTTTAGAAACGACTCCAACCACAGCGCGACGCCGCGGTACTGCCACGCAGCCACGATGTAGCCTACGACCAGCCCAGCGATGGTGAGGGCCTCGGAAAAGAAGCCCTGCATGGCAGCTGTAATGACGTTCAGTAGTACTAACGCACAAATGATCCAGTCCGCGAGAGTCATACGGCGCACCCGCGGGTGGAGATCGTACCAGATGCCGGGTTATACATCCAACTTGCGCCCGGTAAGCTGGAAATACGCGTCGAGATATTTTTCGCTGGTGCGAAGAGCCACATCGGACGGCAGGGCCGGCGCGGGAGGCTGTTTGTTCCAGTGAATTTGCTCGAGGTAATCGCGAACATATTGCTTGTCATACGAATCCTGCGGCCGTCCCGGAGCATATTTGTCGGCGGGCCAGAAGCGGGAAGAATCGGGAGTGAGGACCTCGTCGGCGAGGGTAATGCCCTGGGCGGTGCGTCCAAACTCAAACTTGGTGTCGGCGATGATGATGCCGCGCTGGCGAGCGTAGGCTGCGGCCTTTTTGTACACGCGCAGCGTGAGATCGCGAAGATGGCTGGCGGTTTCGACGCCGACCAGGGTACACATTTGGTCGAAGGAAATATTCTCGTCATGTCCGGTCGTGGCTTTGGTCGACGGCGTGAAGATGGGCTCGGGGAAGGCGTCGGACTCTTTCAGGCCAGCGGGGAGCTGGATGCCGGAAACCTTGCCGGTGGCTTTGTATTCCTTCCAGGCGGAGCCGGAGATGTAACCGCGCACCACGCACTCAACCGGGAACATCTCGGCGCGCCGAACGAGCATGGAGCGTCCGCGTAGCTGGTCGGCGTACTTGCGGATCTCGGCTGGATATTGGTCGACATCGGCAGTGACGAGGTGATTCGGGACAATGTCGGCGAGGTAGTCGAACCAGAACATGGAAATCTGGTTGAGCACGCGTCCCTTGTGGGGGATGCCGGTGGCCAGAATGTAATCGAAGGCCGAGATGCGGTCGGTGGCCACGAAGAGCAGTTGCTGGTCGCCGACGCTGTAAACGTCACGCACCTTGCCGCTGGCGTGAAGGTGGAGGTCGGGGAAGTCGGTTTGTAAGAGAACGGAATCGAGAAGGTCGGGGCTCATGATGAAATTTTACAGTGAAGGAGCGAGGCGTATTCTAGCTGGTCCGAAAAAAATGTCAACGATTCTGATCACACGGCGGGGGGGAGCGTGGCAAACCGTTTGTTTGAAAACTGTTGACAGGAAAGAGGATGGCCGAGAAGGCGCGCTGGGCAAGGGTTACAGGCGGGCTGGTTTGTGGAAAAGCTGAGGATGGGAGTGGATAACTCGGGCGAGACGAGTCTAGCCGTTAGCCCTTCTCCTCGGAAGTTTGTGCAGCCTTCCGCCACTTGGTCAACATGAGATCCACTTCCTCGTCGCTGACAAACTCTCCGCGGTCGGCTTCTGACACGGCCCTTTCGATCTCCTCGATTTGCCAACTGCGGAATGACATGACTGGCGACTGTTCGATTCCCTAGACTGGCGCTCCGAAACGTACCGAGACGAGTTTCGAGACACCGGGCTCTTGCATCGTGACTCCATAGAGAACCGGTGCGATGCTCATGGTCTTCTTGCTGTGGGTGATGAGCACGAACTGGGTTTGCACGCTCATTTCCTTGACGAGTTCGGTAAAGCGGCCGATGTTGGCCTCGTCGAGCGGGGCGTCGACTTCGTCGAGGATGCAGAACGGGCTGGGCGCATATTGGAAGATGCCGACCAGCAGCGCGAGCGCGGTCAGGGCCTTTTCGCCACCGGAGAGCAGGAGAACGCTCTGCAGCCGCTTTCCTGGAGGCGAGGCAACGACGTCGATGCCGCTCTCAGCGCTGTTTTCTTCGTCGGTCAGCTTCATGAAGGCGTGGCCGCCGCCGAACAGTTTCTTGAATGTGGCTTGGAAGTTTTCGTTGATCTTGGCGAAAGCTTCTTCGAACTTCTGACGCGAGATTTGATCGATCTCGCGGATGGTGGCCGTGGTGTTTTCGATGGACGAGATCAAGTCTTTGCGCTGGGT
>Ga0209890_10001266_pt1 | contig 11485 bp, 10 predicted proteins | sample OrgsoiDNA2013049_FD_185799 | JGI IMG/M metagenome (GOLD analysis project Ga0209890, IMG submission 185799) | Permafrost soil microbial communities from the Arctic, to analyse light accelerated degradation of dissolved organic matter (DOM) -... | ecosystem: Environmental > Terrestrial > Soil >... | reverse complement strand
GTGCTGCATACCTCGGTACTGACGCGGGCGATACAGACGGCGCACATCGCGCTGCAGGCCGCCGAGCTGCTGTGGCTGCCGGTACAGCGGTCCTGGCGGCTCAACGAGCGGCACTACGGGGCGCTGCAGGGCAAGGACAAGGCGCAGACGCGCAATGAGTTCGGCGAAGAGCAGTTCATGCTGTGGCGGCGATCCTACGACGTCCCGCCCCCGCCGATCTCTGACGGCGACCCGCTCTCCCAGGCGGACGATCCGCGCTACGCGCTGCTGCCGCCCGAGCTGCGGCCCCGCAGCGAGTGCCTGAAGGACGTGCTGGGCCGCATGCTGCCGTACTGGTATGAGGCCATCGTCCCGGACCTCGCGGTCGGCCGGACGGTGCTGGTGACCGCGCACGGAAACTCACTCCGCGCCCTGGTCAAGCATCTGGACGGCATCAGTGATGACGAGATCGCCGCGCTGAACATCCCGACCGGCATCCCGCTGGTCTACGAGCTCGACGCCAGTTACCAGCCGGTTGAGCGGGGCGGCCGCTACCTGGATCCGCGGGCGGCGGTCGAAGCCGCGGAAGCCGTGAAGAACCAGGGCCGCTAGGCGGCGCCCGGGCGGCCGTTGAGTAAGGCGTGTCCGTCCGGCAGGCGGCGATCAGGGAAGCGCGTACCATCTCCCGAATGTCCCGATAATGGACCAGTGGCAAACAGTGGGGTAATAGTCGCACGTCACAGCGCCCGCATTGGGATGTCCGGGATGCTGCCGCTTACGATCAGGTATGTGGGCCTGACCTGTTCCGGCGTGCGGCCGCCTGCCCTGGGCGCCGGGTACCGGCTATCCGGAGCGCGGTGATGTCGGCAGGCATGCAGATGGGCAACGGGACGTCGCTGGAGGACGCGGCTCTGCCGCCGGGCATCGCCTCCGTGCTGTCCGTCCTGTCGTCTTCTGCGGTTGTCCTTGACCGGGAAGATCGCGTGCTGCGTGCCAGCGACGCGGCGCAGGCTTACGGCCTGGTCAAAGGCGAGCGCCTGATGGCCAGCGAGCTGCTCGCGCTGGCCCGGCAGGTACGCCGCGACGGCGAGATCCGCGAGGGCGAGTTCGAGGTGTCCGTAGGCGGCAGTGGCGACGGCCGGATGACCAGCTTCGCGGTCCGGGTCGCCCCGCTCGGCGGCGACGTCGGCTGTGAGGGCCTGGTCCTGGTGCTGGCCGAGGATCAGACCGAGAGCCGCCGGGTGGAAGAGGTCCGCCGGGACTTCGTCGCGAACGTCAGCCACGAGCTGAAGACACCCGTCGGAGCACTGGCCCTGCTGGCCGAGACCGTCGAGGACGCCGCCGACGATCCTGACGCGGTGCGCAGGTTCGCGGGCCGCATGCGGCAGGAGGCATCCCGGCTGACCAACCTGGTGCAGGACATCATCACGCTGTCGCGCATCCAGGCCGCCGAGCCCGTCCCCGATCCTGCTCCCGTGCAGGTGGATGGGATCGTTGCCGAGGCGCTGGACCGGTGCCGGATGAAGGCGAACGCCCGGGGGATCACGCTGGCCGATGCCGGCGACCGCGGGCTCGGCGTCCTCGGGGACGAGGATCTGCTGCTGACCGCGATCCGCAATCTGCTGGAGAACGCCGTGGCCTACAGTCCCGAACGGACCCGGGTACTGGTAACCACGCGCCGCGATGGTGACCGGGTGGAGATCAGCGTTGAGGACCAGGGGATCGGGATCCCCGAGCGGGACCTGCAGCGGATCTTCGAGCGCTTTTACCGCGTCGACCCCGCCCGCTCGCGGGCGACGGGCGGGACCGGACTCGGCCTGGCCATCGTCAAGCACGTGACGGCCGCGCACGGCGGGGCGCTGACGGTCCGGAGCGTGGAGGGCGCAGGCTCCACGTTCACCCTTTCCCTGCCCCTGCGGAGTTGACATGCCGGCTCAGGTTCTGCCCAGCAGCGCGCGCCGAGGGCCCGCGCTCGTACGTTCGTCGGGAGGCACCCAAGTGACACGCGTGCTCGTGGTCGAGGACGAGGAATCGTTCAGCGACGCGATCTCCTACCTGCTGCGGAAGGAGGGCTTCGAGGTCGCGGTCTGCGCCACCGGCCCGGACGCGCTGAGCGCCTTCGACCGTACCGGCGCGGACCTGGTGCTGCTCGACCTCATGCTTCCCGGGCTGCCGGGCAGCGAGGTGTGCCGGGCGCTGCGCTCCCGGTCCAACGTGCCCGTGATCATGCTGACCGCCAAAGACAGCGAGATCGACAAGGTCGTCGGCCTCGAGCTTGGCGCGGACGACTATGTGACCAAGCCGTTCTCTTCCCGTGAGCTTGTCGCGCGGATGCGCGCGGTGCTGCGCCGCCGGGGCGAGACGGATGAGGTGACCGTATCGGCCATGGAAGCCGGGCCGGTCCGGATGGACGTCGATCGGCACGTGGTGACCGTCCGCGGCGGCCAGGTCCAGCTCCCGCTCAAGGAGTTCGAGCTGCTGCAGGTCCTGCTGCGCAACGCCGACCGGGTGCTGACCCGGATGCAGCTTATTGACCGCGTATGGGGCGCGGATTATGTCGGCGACACCAAGACCCTGGACGTCCACATCAAGCGGCTGCGGGCCAAGATCGAAGTCGACCCGGCAAATCCGCGGCACATCGTGACCGTCCGTGGCCTCGGCTACAAGTTCGACTCGGCTGCCGCGTAAACGGGCCCGTGCGGGGCGCCCGCTACGGGGTCGGCGAGGGGCTCGCGGAAGGCCGAGCTGATGCTCCCCGGCTCGGGGACGGGGTACCGGTCGCGCCCGGCTGCTTGATAGAACTGGCCCTCGGAGGAGGCGGCGAGTAGGAGGAGTAATACGACGTCCGCGCCTGCACTGGGACCGTCAGCGACAGCTCTCCCGCGTCCTGGAAGGTGAGGTCCACGGTGACCGTCTTCCCGCTGGGCAGCGCGCTGGTCAGATCGTGCAGCACGATCTGGGGCTCGGGGCCGCTCAGGTCGGCTGCTCCGTTTGCGGGCACGGTGACCGAGCCGCCCGTGATCTGCACGGATGTTGCGGTGCCGGGCGCGCTGACCGAGATCAGCTTGTCGGCGCTGCCGGAGCCGTTGTACAGGTACAGGAACATGCTGGCCGAGCTGCCAGACGCCAGCAGGGTGTTGTTCCGGCCGCCGAGGATGAAGGCGTTGTCGACGGTGACCGCGTCCGCGGTGCCGTAGGCGCCGTTCGCCGCCGGGTGGAACTCAAGCGTGGGAGCGTTGTTCCCGGCCTCGCACCCCGCGAGCACAGGGATCAGCAGGGCCAGCGCGCCGATCAGGATTCGGCGCAGCACTTTGCTGCCGTGGCTACTGCGGATCACGGCTCGGGCCTCCTCAGGCTCGGGGCACATCGCGGGCGGATGCCGGAAATCGTAGCGATCCCCCGAGTGCAAACGCCCGCCGGGGGCGCCCACCGGCGTGTCAGGTCGAGGTCGGGCTGGTGGTAGTGGGCGGCCCTGGCTCCGGTGAAGCGCTGCTGGCACCGGCGCCGAGCCTGCGCAGCTGGTCCTCGAGCTGGAGTCTTTCGGTCAGGTTCCAACGCACGGTAGCGGAGGCGTCTGCCCAGACGAGGACGATCGTCAGCCCGGCATGATGATACGCCGAGCCGAGCACGTTCTCTGCGTCTTTGACGGCGACCGCGGTGCCCTGGCCGGCCGTGCGGGCCAGGGCGTTCACGTCCGGCATCGCGCTCGGGCTGCCTACGAAGTACACCTGTACCCGGGCGCGGGCCGCTTGGGTGGTGAGCTGCCGCAGCGTCTGGCGGCAGTTGCACCCTGCGGGAACCAGGGCCAGCACGACGCTGCGCAGGCTGCGCACCGAGATGGTTTTGCCCTTTACGACCACCGTTCCGGCCGGCAGCCGGCTGGCCGGAACGGTGGCCGGCCGCGACGCTGGTACCGAGGCCGGTCTCGAGGCTGGGGGCGCTGAGCGCGACAGGACGGGAGCGGATGCGGGGCTGATGCTGAACACCGACAGTAGCGTCCCGGCCAGCATGGACAGGGCTACGCAGCCGGCCACGAGCGGCAGCAGCGCGCCGTGCCCTCGCAGCGGCCCGAGTATCCGGTCCCAGCGGGCCCGGCGGCGCCGCGCACGCTGTTCGCGGCGGTAGGCGAGCACCTCGCGGTCGAGTTCCCTGGCGTCGTCCGGGATCTCGATATCAACCGGCGGCAGGCCGCCGTCGTCCCGCCCGGGTTCTCCGCCAGGATTCACCGGCACGCACCCCTCCGGCGCTGGTTCCACGTCACTACTAGTAGTATGAAGGCTGATAAGCCATGCGGCCGACGAGCCCTGTCATTTGCCCGCCGGATGCGCGGCGGTGATGCGTCAGCAGTCCGGCCCTCCGCTGGACGCAGCGAAGCCGCTTACCGCCGCGCGTACTGTGCGCGGACGACTGGTGACGCAGAGCTTATACGGGCTCCTCGGCGTGCGTGCCGTGACGTGCCGCAGGGTAATTCCGGCGAGCCCTATTTACCCTGATGACCAGCCCTTATAGGGTAAAGGGCATTCAATCGGCCCCCGGTGACGTGGTAAGATAGCCTTCAGCGGAAGGGGTACTTGCCACATGTCTTTCAAGGTCGGCGATACCGTCGTCTACCCCCATCATGGGGCTGCTCGCATCGAAGCGGTCGAGACTCGCACGATCAAGGGCGAGGATAAGACCTATCTGGTTCTTAAGGTCGACAAGGGTGACCTGACTGTACGCGTACCCGCAGATAATACGGAGCTCGTAGGCGTCCGGGATGTTGTTGGCCAGGAAGGCCTGGAGAGAGTGCTGGAAGTTCTCCGGGCCCCGCACACCGAAGAGCCAACCAACTGGTCACGGCGCTACAAGGCCAACCTGGAAAAGCTCGCTTCAGGCGACGTGAACAAGGTTGCCGAGGTGGTCCGGGATCTCTGGCGCCGGGATAAGGAACGAGGCCTGTCCGCCGGCGAAAAGCGCATGCTGGCCAAGGCGCGGCAGATTCTGGTGAGCGAGCTTGCCCTCGCTGAGAAGACGAATGAGGACAAGGCCGAAGCGTTGCTGGACGAGATACTTGCTTCTGGTCCGCCGCAGCGGGTGTCCTAACCCCAACGATTCCAGTTTGATAAGCACCGCCAGAACGTGTGCGGACACGGCTAATGGCTGCTGAATCGGATCTGCGATATGTGTTGCCCAGGGTGGGCGTCGGAACCGACGTCCACCCTTTTGGGCTTTCTGGAGCTGTCCGCATCTTGAACCTGGCCGGCCTCACCTGGCCGGGGGAGGCAGGCCTCACCGGGCATTCGGATGGTGATGTCGCGGCGCACGCCATCTGCGACGCTCTCCTGTCGGCGGCCGGGATCGGTGATCTCGGCGCCCACTTCGGCACCGCACGACCGCAGTGGGCAGGAGCCGCCGGCGTCATGCTGATCCGCGAAACTGCCCGGCTCGTAGCCGACGCTGGGTACACCGTCGGCAACGTCGCCGTCCAGGTGATCGGCAACCGTCCCAAGATCGCCCCGCGCCGCGCAGAGGCCGAAAAGGTGCTCTCCGAGGCACTGTCGGGGGCACCGGTCAGCGTGTCCGGGACGACCACCGACGGCCTCGGATTGACCGGGCGCGGTGAGGGGATCGCCGCGATTGCGACCGCGCTGGTCATCGCTACCGCGCCGTCAGGCGGCCCGACGTCCGGGTCCTGAACCTGCGGCCGGGCCAGCCCCGGACCGGGTAAGGGCCGGCGCCAGGTTCGGCAGGCCTCCTGCGCTCTCCGGGTCACGCGCACGGGGTGGCGATCAGTCATCGGGTGGCGTGGGCGTGCTGCGGAAGCGTTCGAACCGCACGGGCGGGCCGGCCGGCCGCGGCGGCTCCGCTGGGGCTTCTGCCCCCCGTATCGTCGGCCGGTCTGCGGCGGGCGCTGTTTCGTGCGCGAGCTCGGCGGGCCGCGCGGGCAGGCTGCCGGCCGAAGGCGGCTTGCCGCGCGCGGCCGCGGCCGCCTCCGGAGTCGCCCCGGTCTCTGGAGTCGCCCCCGTCTCTGAGGCCGATACGGCCTTCAGCCCGGGAGTGGCCTCTGGAACCGGCGTGGCCTCTGCAGTCTGCGCGTCCCCCGGCCCTGGAGCTACGGCGGCCGGGAGGGGGCCGGTGGACTCTGGTACCGGCGCGGAGAGGAACGTCGGCACCGGTACCGCCGACGCGGGGACCGGCACGTCCGCCACACGATCCGAAGACGGCCGTGGCCGGGTCGCGTCCCGCGCGGGCTCGGCGGCCCGGTCGGGCGTACCGGCGGCACCTTCGGCCAGGTCCGAATCCGGCAAGGCCGCGACAGGAAAACCGAAGGGCGGGGTCAGCGGGTCCGAGGCCGCCGTATACGCGGAGACGCGCTCAGGGCCTGCTGGAGCCGGCTGGGCGGCCTCGGGCCGGGACTCGGACTCCCGCTGGGTGTCGGCCGCGGATTCAGGCTGAGGTTCTGCCGTCGGTTGCGGCGCAGCCGGCGTGGGCTCGGCCTCGGCCATCGGCTCCGCTTCGGGAGCCGGTGCAGCCGGACCGGGGTTGTCATCGGCCGCGAGTGCGGGCGCCGTCGGTTCGAAGCCTGTCTCGGCTGCCGCCGGAGGCTCAGCGGCCGCCTCGGCAACAGATGGCTGATCAGGGTCAACCCCAGATGCGACCGAGGGCTCGTTCAAGACGGTGGGCTCGTTTACGGTGGCGGGCTCGGCTGCGGCGTCCGGCTTGTTTACGGTGGCGGGCTCGGCTGCGGCGTCCGGCCCGGCCGGCGACGCCGCCGGGGCGGGCAGGGCTGGCCGTGCACCGGGGCCTGGGCCGACTGCCGAGGGGCCGGCTTCTATGGCCAGCGCCGTTTCGGGGCCAGCCTGCGCCAGTTCGGGGCCAGCCTGCACCAGCGGTCCCGGCGCGGGCGCCGCGACGCCTGCCGTACGCCCGTGGCGCAGCATCGACAGCCACAAGCTGAAGCCGAGGACGACCAGAGCCAGCGGAAGGGCGGCGACGATCCCGGCGGCGGTCTTCTGCGGCAGCTGCAGGCTCATGGCGTGGTAGACATCCGCCGCGCCGATCAGCGCACCGGTCACGAGCACCGAGAGCCAGGCGTAGCCGCGGGTCCACCAGCGTGCCTCGCGCAGGGTGACCGCGGCGGCGCAGGCAACCAGGAAAACGGCGTCGAGGATGCCGGGGTACAGCCGCGCCAGTACCGCCGGGACCCCGGCGGCCAGGGCGATGTCCCGGGCAGCGCGATAGGACAGGACGAATGCGGCTGCGGCGATGGCCAGGATGCCGATCACCACTGCGATGTGCGCGAGCACGCGGCCAACGTTGCGGCGCCGGGCAGGCTGCTGTTCGGTCACCGGGAGGAGCCGTTCATCGGGACCCGCTGTCCTTTCTTCGCCGCGGAGACTTCGCCGCTGAGAAGCCGTCGGCGGCAAAGATGGTGATATACGGTATTTCGCCGTACGGCAGCCAAGATCCTACGCATATCGCCCGGACGGCCCCAGAGCGCCGCGCCGGCGATTGCCGGGAGATCAGGCCTGCAGACGGGAAAGGGATGGCACGCGGAGGGTGCCTGACCAGGTTCCTCCGTTGGGAAAAGCCTGCGCGGGCAGGTCTGGGCATCCCATAGCCTAGGCAGCGTGACCCTGCGCCTGCATGACACCGCCACTCGCGAAGTACGCGAATTCACGCCCCTGGTTCCCGGGCGGGCGTCGCTGTACGTGTGTGGTGCCACCGTGCAGGCCCCGCCGCATATCGGCCACCTCCGGTCGGGTATTGCCTTTGACATTCTCATCCGCTGGCTGGAAGCGCGCGGGTATCAAGTGACCTTCTGCCGGAATGTCACCGATATCGACGACAAGATAATCCGCGCCGCGGGCCAGGAGGGCACGCCCTGGTGGGCCGTCGCCGAGCGCAACCAGCGTCTTTTCTCCCGCGCTTATGACGCGCTCGGCTGCCGCGAGCCGGACGTCGAGCCACGGGCCACCGGGCATGTGCCCGAGATGATCGGGCTGATGCAGCGCCTCATCGACACCGGCCACGCCTACCCCGCCGGCGGCGACGTCTACTTCGACGTCCTCACCGATCCCTCCTACGGGGAACTGTCCGGCCAGCGCCTGGACCAGATGTGGCCCTCGGACGATGCCGATGACTCCTCCGCCAAGCGGGACCCGCGGGACTTCACCCTCTGGAAGGGCGCCAAGCCCGGCGAGCCGTCCTGGGACACGCCGTGGGGTCCTGGCCGGCCTGGCTGGCACCTGGAGTGCTCCGCCATGTCAATGAAGTACCTCGGCCCGGCCTTCGACATCCACGGCGGCGGAATCGACCTGGTCTTCCCGCACCACGAGAACGAGATTGCGCAGTCCACCTGCGCCGGATACGAGTTCGCCCGGTACTGGATGCACAACGCCGTGCTCGGGGTGGCCGGCGAAAAGATGAGCAAGTCGCTCGGCAACTCGCTGCGGGTCGAGGAGATCCTCAGAACCGTCCGTCCCGTTGAGCTCCGCTACTACCTGGGGCACGCGCATTACCGGTCGGTGCTGGAGTTTTCCGAGGACTCATTGGGCGAGGCCGCCGCGGCGTACCGGCGCGTCGAGGGCTTCGTGCAGCGCGCCAGCGAGGCCCTGGCCGCTGACCCGGATGCCAGCGGCCCGGGTCCGGCCGAGGCCATTCTGCCGCTGTCGTTCAGCGCGGCCCTCGACGACGACCTGGGTGTCCCGGCCGCCCTCGCGGCCGTGCACGCGGCCGTGCGGGACGGCAACAGTGCCCTACAGGCGGGCCGGACCGCGGATGTCCGCGAGAGCCTGGCTCACGTGCGGGCCATGCTGGGCGTGCTCGGCCTTGACCCGCTCGCCCAGCCCTGGGCCGCGTCCGACAGGCAGAGTGAGCGCATGCGCGAAATCGTTCAGTCGCTGGTGCAGGTCGCGCTGGATCAGCGTCAGTTGGCGCGGGCGCGGAACGACTACGCGACAGCCGACGCGCTCCGGGAGGGCTTGGAGAAGGCCGGGATCGCCATCGAGGACACCCGCGACGGGCCGCGCTGGGAGATCCGCCGGTGAGCGGCCGCAGCTCCGGGGGCGGCCGTCCCGACAAGGGAACGCACGCCAAGTCGGGCAAGCCCCGTCCTGGCACAGGCGGGTACGGGCGGCGGCGGCTGGAGGGCAACGGCCCGACACCGCCCGCCTTTATGCGGCCTGGTCATCCGGCCCAGCGCAAGGCGGGGGGCAGCACAAGAGGCCCGTCCACGGCACAGCCGCGGGACGACGAGAACGACCGGGGGACCCGAGCCCCCGGCCCCCGGGCGGCGGGTGCACGAGCCGCGCCCGGCCCGCGTGGTACCGCCGGGCCACGGGGCAGCGGAGACGCACCTGAGATGGTCGCCGGGCGCAACTCGGTCGTGGAGGCGCTACGCGCTTCTGTGCCCGCCGTCGCGCTGTATGTCGAGCACCGGGCCCCGTCGGATGAGAAGATTCGCGAGGCCGTGCAGCTGGCCGCGGAAGCCCGGATCCCGGTGCGCGAAACGGGCCACGCCGAGCTCGGCCGCCTAACTGGCGGCGCGGTCCATCAGGGCATCGCGCTCAGCGTCCGGGCTTACGACTACGCCAGTCCTGACGAGCTGCCGGAACTGGCCGCGGCGGCGGGGCAGCTCCCGCTCGTCGTCGCCTTGGACGGCGTGACCGACCCACGCAACCTCGGGGCCGTGGCGCGATCGGCTGCTGCGTTCGGCGGGCACGGCCTGCTCATCCCGTCGCGGCGCAGTGCCAGCGTGACAGCGGGAGCGTGGAAGGCCTCCGCCGGGGCGCTCGCCCGCGTACCGGTCGCCCGGGCGTCCAATCTCGTCCAGGCCCTCGGCGCCTACCAGGCCGCGGGGATCTTCGTGGCCGGGCTGGATGCTGCCGGCGACGTCACGGTCGCCGACCTGCCCGTCGCAGACGCGCCGCTCGTCCTGGTCGTCGGCTCCGAGGGCCGGGGGCTTTCCCGGCTGGTCGCCGAGCGCTGCGACGTGATCGCCCGGATCCCGATGGAGGACACCACCGAGTCCCTCAACGCCGGGGTCGCGGCCGGGATCGCCCTCTACGAGATCTCCCGGCAGCGCGCGGCCGCCAGCCAGGCGGGAAACGCGCGCCGCGGAATCGGCTAACATGCTCGGAGTCTCCCGCCGGTGTAGCTCAGTTGGCAGAGCAGCCGTCTTGTAAACGACCAGACTAGGGCGCGTTCAAGTGGTGTGCGCAAAGAGCTCGGCGAGTTTCTCGGATGGTTTCATATATCCGAGGGTTTTGCGGGGCCTGTTGTTGAGGCTGCGGGCGATGCGGGCGATGTCGTCGGCGGAGTGGGCCGATAGGTCGGTCCCTTTGGGCAGGTACTGGCGGAGTAGCCCGTTGGTGTTCTCGTTGGAGCCGCGCTGCCAGGGCTTGTGCGGGTCGCAGAAGTAGACCTGGATGCCGGTGTCGATGGTGAACTGGGCGTGGTAGGCGATCTCCTTGCCCTGGTCCCAGGTGATGGTGCGGAACAGCTCGCCGGGCAGCGTGGCGATCGCCTGCCGCATGGCGGCATCGACGCTGCCGGCGCCCCGGCCGCCGGGCAGGTGCAGCACAAGGACGTAGCGGGTGGTTCGCTCCACCAGCGTCCCGACGGCTGACTTGCAGTCCTTGCCGATGATCAGGTCGCCTTCCCAGTGGCCGGGCACGGCCCGGTCGGCGGCCTCGGCGGGGCGTTCGCTGATCATGACCATGTCCTTGATCCGGCCGGTACTGTCCGGCCGGTGCCGGGGGCGGCGTTTGGCCCGGCCGGTGCGCAGGCAGCGGGCCAGCTCGCGGCGCAGCTCACCGCGGCCCTGCACGAACAGCGCCTGGTAGATGGTCTCGTGGCTCACCCGCATCATGGGATCGCCTGCGAACTCGATCCGCAACCGGGCCGAGATCTCCTGCGGTGACCACCACTCCTTCAGCCACTCGGTGACCTGGGCGGCCAGCTGGGGACAGGCCAGCTTCGGGACCTTCGGGCGGCGGGCCCGCTCGCGGGCACGCTGATGGGCCCGCCACGCCCGGTACCCGCCGCGGCCGCCATTGCCGCCCACCTCCCGGGACACGGTCGACGTCGCCTTGCCCAGCCGGGCCGCGATCGCCGTGAGCCCCTCGCCGGCATGCAGGCCGAGGCTGATCTCCTCCCGGTCACACAACCGCAGCCGGCCTGGCCCTGGAACCCACCGGTCCTGGCGGACCGGGCGCCGCGAAGCAGCCCGCGCGATCAGCGCGACCGCCTGGTGCGAGCAGCCGACCTGCGGCCCGATCTGCCGCAGCGACAAGCCCTTGGCCTTCAGCCGCAGCGCCAGCTGCCTCTGTTCCACCGTCAGATGAGACACCATCCGCACTCTCCCCGGCCGAATCAGCGAAAGATCGTCGACTCGCCGAGATTGCGCGCACCGGTTGAACGCGCCGGGGTCTTTTCCCGCTGGGGCCAGGCGGTGGCTTCGTCGTAGAGGGTGCGGGTTTTGAGGCATCCGTGGAGGATGCCGACGAGTCGGCTAGCGAGTTTG
>Ga0209890_10001265_pt1 | contig 11489 bp, 9 predicted proteins | sample OrgsoiDNA2013049_FD_185799 | JGI IMG/M metagenome (GOLD analysis project Ga0209890, IMG submission 185799) | Permafrost soil microbial communities from the Arctic, to analyse light accelerated degradation of dissolved organic matter (DOM) -... | ecosystem: Environmental > Terrestrial > Soil >... | reverse complement strand
TCCGGCCTTGGCGGCGGAACTTACGCGCCGCATGGCGGGCGACTTGCCGACCGGCTTCGGCGATCTCATCAACGCCTATGTCGGACGCACCCAGTCCGAGGGCAAGGCGCTGGCGAGTCGCCAGTCGTCGCAAGCGACGTTGAATGCCGTCGGGCCGTCGCTGCCCGAGTTGCTGGGCGGATCGGCCGATCTCACGCCATCGAACGGCACGTTGCGCAAGGATTCGGTGGTGCTGACGCCGGAGTCTCCGGGCGGCAATTATCTGCATTACGGCGTGCGCGAATTCGGTATGTCGGCCATCATGAACGGGGTGGCCGGGCATGGCGGGTTCATTCCGTACGGCGGGACTTTTCTGACCTTCTCGGACTACGCTCGCAATGCGGTGCGTATGGCCGCACTGATGCGCGTGCGCGTCATTTTCGTGTACACGCACGATTCCATCGGCTTAGGCGAAGACGGTCCCACCCACCAGCCCATCGAGCACGTTGCCAGCCTGCGAATCATCCCGCAGATGGATCTGTGGCGTCCTTGCGACGGGGTCGAGACCGCAACCGCCTGGGGCGTTGCGCTCGAAAATCGCGACGGTCCCACCTGTTTGATATTCACCAGGCAACAGCTCGTGCATGAGGCGCGCTCCGCCTCGCAGGTCGCAGCGATCAAACGCGGCGGCTACGTGTTGATCGACTCCGACGGACCGCCGGAGGCCATCGTCATTGCCACGGGATCGGAGGTCGGCATCGCGGCGCAGGCGGTCCGCACCATGGCCGCGAAGGGCAAGAAAGTGCGACTGGTGTCGATGCCGAGCAGCAACACGTTCGCGCGACAGGACGACGCGTACAAGCAGAGCGTGCTGCCGCCCTCCGTTGCGCGGCGCGTGGCGGTGGAGGCCGGTTCCACCGAGCCCTGGTGGCAATACGTCGGGCTGCAGGGCGAGATCGTGGGAATCGATCACTACGGCGCATCGGCGCCGGCGAAAGAGTTGTTCAAGGCGTACGGTTTCACGCCGGATCGAGTGGTCGAAGCCATCGAAAAAGTATTGGCGAAATAGTTCAAAAAGGACAAGATGATGACAATCAAAGTCGGCATCAATGGGTATGGGCGGATCGGCCGGAACGTGCTGCGCGCGTTGTATGAGGGGAAGCACAAAGCTGGGATGAAAATCATCGCGATCAACGACCTGGGGGATGCGAATACCAACGCTCATTTGACGCGTTACGATACCGTGCATGGCAAATTCCATGGCGATGTGCACGTCGACGGCGATTCGATGGTCGTGGAGGGCGACCGCATTCGTGTGATTGCGCAGCGCGATCCGTCGAAATTGCCGTGGGGCGAACTCGGCGTGGAATTCGTCTTGGAGTGCACGGGCCTGTTCAACAGCAAGGCCAAGGCAGCCGCGCATCTGACCGCCGGCGCCAAGAAAGTCGTGCTTTCGGCGCCCGGCGGCGAGGATGTCGACGCCACTATCGTCTATGGCGTGAACCATAAAATCTTGAAGTCGAGCTTCAGCGTCATTTCGAATGCGTCCTGCACCACGAATTGCCTGGCGCCTCTCGCGAAAGTGCTGCATGACGAAATCGGCATCCTGGCCGGCGTCATGACCACCATCCACTCGTACACCAACGACCAGGTATTGACCGATGTGTACCACTCCGATCTGCGGCGCGCGCGCTCGGCGACCATGTCGATGATTCCGACCAAAACGGGAGCCGCCGCTGCGGTCGGCCTGGTGCTGCCGGAATTGAAAGGGAAATTCGACGGGTTCGCGATTCGGGTGCCGACCATCAATGTTTCCTTGGTGGATTTGAGCTTCAACGCCGCACGCAAGACCACCGTGGAAGAGATCAATGCCGCCGTCAAGAAAGCGGCCAACGGTGACTTGAAGGGCATCCTCGCCTACAACGATGGGCCTCTCGTGTCCGTAGACTTCAATCATGACCCGGCCTCGTCCACCTACGATGCGACGCTCACCAAGGTGATCCAAGGCAACCTGGTCAAAGTCTGCGCGTGGTACGACAACGAATGGGGGTTTTCCAATCGAATGCTGGATACCACGCTGGCGTGGTCGAAGGCGACTTGACGGCGGGGGCTACCCTAACTTCTGGCGGGCGGGGTGAACGATGAAAATCACAAAAATGTTGAACGTGGATATGTCGGGAAAACGCGTGCTGATTCGCGAAGATCTGAACGTCCCGATCAAGGATGGTCTCGTGACCAGCGATGCGCGGATCCGGGCGGCGATTCCCACCATCCAGGCGGCATTGGCGGCGAAAGCCCATGTGCTGGTCATGTCGCACCTGGGACGGCCGGAAGAGGGAAAATTCGCGGAGGAGTTTTCGCTCGCGCCCGTGGCCAAACGAATGACCCAATTGCTAGGCGTTCCCGTGGCGTTGAAGCGGGATTGGTTGGACGGCGTCGCCGTCGGCGCCGGCGAAGTGGTACTGCTGGAAAACGTGCGTTTCAACAAGGGTGAGAAAAAGGATTCGGACGAGCTGGCGAAGAAAATGGCCGCGCTCTGCGACATCTACGTCATGGACGCCTTCGGGACGGCGCATCGCGCCGAAGCGAGCACCCATGGAGTTGCTAAATATGCGAAGGTGGCGTGTGCCGGTCCGCTCCTGGTGAGCGAGTTGTCGGCGTTGGAAACGGCTCTGGAAAAGCCGGCACGACCGCTGCTGGCGATCGTCGCCGGATCGAAAGTATCGACCAAGCTCACCGTGCTCGAATCGCTGATGAGCAAGTGCGATCAGCTCATCGTGGGCGGCGGCATCACCAATACGTTTCTGGCGGCGCTCGGCTTCAACGTCGGCAAGTCGCTGCACGAGCCTGACATGTTGGACATTTGCAAACGCTTGTTGGACCAGGCGAAAAAGCGCGGCATCGAGATTCCCATGCCCACCGACGTGGTAGTTGCCACGGAATTCTCCGCCAAGGCCGAGGCCGATGTGAAACCGGTGGGCAAGGTCGCTGCCAACGAGATGATTTTGGACATCGGTCCTGATTCCGCGGAAGTGATGGCCAAACTCATCGCAACGGCGGGCACCGTGCTGTGGAACGGCCCGGTGGGTGTGTTCGAGTTCGAGCAGTTCGGCGAGGGTACGCGCACGTTGGCCAACGCGATCGCGCGCAGCAAGGCATTTTCGCTGGCCGGCGGCGGCGATACGCTCGCTGCGATCGAAAAATACGGCATCGAAGACAGCATTTCGTACATATCGACGGGCGGCGGTGCATTCCTGGAATTCGTCGAGGGCAAGAAACTTCCCGCGGTCGACATGTTGGAACAGCGCGCTGCATGAGTTTTCTCCTGCGTCGGACCAAAATAGTCGCGACGCTGGGTCCCGCCACCGATGATGCTAAGGTGTTGACGGACATGATCCGCGCCGGCGTGGATGTGGTCCGCCTGAATTTTTCCCACGGCGCCGTTGCCGATCACGCGCGGCGGCTGGAGATGGTCAGGGCGGCTGCCAAAGTGGCCGGACGTTACGTCGGCGTTCTGGGCGACCTTCAGGGACCGAAGATTCGCATCGATCGCTTCGCGGCGGGCAAGGCAGAGCTTGTCGATGGCGCCGAATTTATCCTGGATGCGAGTCTCGCGGTCGACGCCGGCACCGATCGTGCGGTCGGCATCGCCTACAAAAGGCTTCCCTCCGACGTGCTCGCCGGCGACGTATTGCTGCTCAACGACGGGCAGATCAGCCTGCAAGTTCTCGAGACGGACGGTTGTCGCATCAAAACCCGGGTGCTGGTCGGCGGCGAACTCGGCAACAACAAGGGAATCAATCGGCAAGGCGGCGGCTTATCCGCCGGCGCCCTGACCGACAAGGATCGCGACGACATCCGCGCCGCGGCTGCCTTGCGGGTCGATTACTTGGCCGTGTCGTTCGCCCGCGACGGCTCCGATGTGAACGAGGCACGCTCGCTTCTGCGTCTGGCAGGCGGTCACGCGTTGTTGGTGGCGAAGATCGAGCGCGCCGAGGCGATCAAAAATCTGGCCGAAGTGGTTCGAGCGAGCGATGCGGTGATGGTGGCCCGCGGCGACCTGGGCGTCGAGATGGGCTATGCCGAGCTGGCCGGTTTGCAGAAGCTCATCATTCTAGAGGCACGTCACCAGAATCGCGTCGTCATCACGGCCACGCAAATGATGGAGTCCATGATCGTCAACACCATTCCGACCCGTGCCGAAGTGTCGGATGTCGCCAATGCCGTGATGGACGGCACCGACGCGGTGATGCTTTCCGCGGAAACCGCCGCGGGCAAGCATCCCGCCAAGGTCGTCGAGTCCATGGCGCAGATCATCGAAGGAGCCGAGAAATATCAGGGCGCGCACGTTCGGATTCGGCAGCGCTCTTCCGGCTATTTCGAGCGGACCAACGAGGCGATCGCGGCGGCGGTGATGTACACGGCAAACCATCTGCACGTGAAAGCCATCGTCGCATTGACCGAATCCGGGGAGACCGCCCTTAGCATGTCGCGCGTGCGTTCGGATATTCCGATTTATGCGTTCACGCGTCAGGAAATCACCCGCTCGCGAGTCACGCTGTATCGCGGGGTGTACCCGGTGGCCTATGATGGCATCGGCGAGGATCGTGAAGCGTTCTATTTTTCGATATTTCACCAGATGCTCGACCTGAAATTGGTCACCGACGGTGATCTCATCATACTCACCAAGGGCGAACAGTCCGGCGTGGCCGGCGGTACCAATTCCATGCAAATATTGCAGGTCACGCGCAAGTAAATTATGACCGCGGAATTTCGCGGCACCGACCGCTATATCGCAACCGACGAATTGATGGCGGCAGTCAATGCCGCCATGGTGTTGTCGCGACCGTTGCTCATCAAGGGCGAACCCGGGACTGGGAAGACGCTGCTCGCGGCGGAAATTGCCCGGTCGCTGTCGAAACCTCTGTACGAGTGGCACATCAAGTCCACCACGAAGGCGCAGCAAGGCTTGTACGAATACGATGCGGTCTCGCGCCTGCGCGACTCGCAGCTCGGCGATCCGCGCGTCAAGGACATCCATAATTACATCGTGAAGGGTAATCTTTGGGAAGCGTTCGATTGCGACGTGCAGCCGGTTCTGTTGATCGACGAGATCGACAAGGCGGACATCGAGTTCCCCAATGATTTGTTGCGGGAACTCGACCGCATGGAGTTCTACGTGTATGAAACGCGCGAGACCGTTCGCGCCAAGCAGCGGCCCGTCATCATCATCACCAGCAACAATGAAAAGGAACTGCCCGATGCTTTTCTGCGGCGCTGCTTTTTTCATTACATCCGCTTTCCCGACGAAGCGACGATGACGCGAATCGTCGACGTGCACTTTCCGTGCTTGAAGCGCGACCTGCTGCGCGAGGCGCTGACGACATTCTTCAAGATCCGTGAAACGCCGGGCCTGAAGAAGAAGCCCACCACCGCGGAGCTCTTGGACTGGATCAAGCTGCTCGTGGCTGAGGAAATACCGGCCGACGTCTTGCGCAGCGGCGATGTGAAGAAGCTCATACCACCGCTGTATGGGGCGCTGCTGAAGAACGAGCAGGACGTGCACTTGTTCGAGCAACTGCTGTTTCTCAATCGCCGGAATGCTCGTTAGATTTTTCCTGTTGTTGAAGAGCGCCGGCGTGCCGGCGTCCTTACCTGAGTTGTTGACGTTGCTCGAGGCGCTCAAGGCAGGCTTGGGCGAAGTCAGCGCCGAGCGGTTCTATTATCTGGCGCGCACTTGCCTCGTCAAGGACGAGCGGCACTACGATCGATTCGACCAAGTATTCGCCGCCCATTTCAAGGGCGCCGAGGACTTGTTCGCGCAGCTGTCCCGCGAGCTGCCCGCCGACTGGCTCGAAAAAATGTTGGTGCGTGATCTGACCGACGCCGAGAAGGCTGAGGTCGAAGCCTTGGGCGGCTGGGAAAAACTGATGGAGACGCTTCAGCAGAGGCTCGAAGAACAACGCGAGAGGCACCAAGGCGGTGACAAGTGGATCGGCACCGCCGGCACGTCGCCGTTCGGCGCTTATGGCTACAATCCCGAAGGCGTGCGCATCGGGCAGGAAAAATCCCGCAATCGAAGCGCCGTCAAGGTCTGGGACGAACGCGAGTTCGCGAACCTCGACGACAGCGTGGAACTCGGGACGCGCAACATGAAAATGGCGTTGCGCAAATTGCGGCGTTTCGCGCGGCGCGGCGCGCCCACCGAACTTGCCCTCACCGACACCATCGATGCGACGGCGCGTTCCGGGGGTTGGTTGGACATCAAGATGGTTCCCGAACGCCATAACGTGATCAAAGTGCTGCTCCTGCTCGACGTGGGCGGCTCGATGGACGATCACGTGCGCACCTGCGAGGCGCTATTCTCCGCCGCCCGCAGCGAGTTCAAACATCTCGAGCATTTCTATTTTCACAATTTTCCCTACGAGGCTCTGTGGCGCGACAACGCGCGGCGCTGCAACGAGCATGTCGGCACAGTCGAGGTGATGCGCACGTATGCTTGCGACTACAAGCTGATTCTGGTGGGCGATGCCACCATGAGCCCGTACGAGATCACGTACGCCGGCGGGGGCGTCGAGCATTGGAATGCGGAACCCGGCAGCGCGTGGCTGCAGCGACTGATGAAAGCCTACCCGAAGTTCGTCTGGATCAACCCACAGCCGCAGGCGAGATGGCGGCATACGCAATCCATCGAGTTGATCCGTGACATGCTGGAAGGCCGCATGTATCCGCTTAACTTGGCGGGGTTGGATGATGCGATCGACGCATTAAGCTAGCGGTCCGGCTGCGAGCGGGCTGCGCCATCGCCTGGATTATGGTCAGCCGGCGTTTCGCCATGATGACTCCACGTGACGTAACGCCACAAAAGGGCCGGGTTACGATGGCATACTAGCGTGCGTTGCGTTCTTATGACAGCGGAAACAAACACTTGGATCAGGAGCCACCCGAACTAGGCTTGGTATTGACGGGCGGCGGCGCTCGGGCCGCATACCAAGTTGGCGTACTCAAGGGTATCGCCGGACTGGTGCGCCGCGGCTCGGGATGCCCGTTTCCCGTGATCACGGGCACCTCGGCGGGCGCGGTCAGCGCGATTGCCCTGGCCTCCGATCCGGCGCATTTCCGCCAGGCCGTGTACGGCATCGAGCGCGTCTGGCGCGACTTTCGGGTTCACCATGTGTTCAAAGCCGATACGATGAGCGTGTTGCGGTCCGGTTTGCATTGGATGTTGGCGCTCGTTTCCGGCGGCTGGCTGGCGCACCCGCCGCACTCGTTGTTCGACAACACGCCCCTGTGGGATCTGCTGCGGAGCACGCTGAATTTCGACGGCATTCCGCGAGGCCTCTACAAGGGACATCTCGAAGCCATCGGGATTTGCGCCACGAGCTATGCCAATGCGGACTCGATGACGTTCTATGCTTGCGCATCGGCCATCGATCCCTGGCAGCGCGCATTTCGCAAAGGCGCGCGAGTGCAGTTGTTGCTGGATCATCTGATGGCGAGCCTTGCCATCCCCTTTTTGTTTCGACCGATTTTCGTGCACGACCAGTACTACGGCGACGGAGCCATGCGGCAGACGTCGCCATTGAGTCCGGCCATCCATCTCGGCGCCAATCGTCTGTTGGTCATCGGCGTCGGCGATACGGAAACGTCGTCCTTGAGTCTGCGCAATCCCAAAGTCGAACCCAGCTTCGGAAAGATGTTCGGCTTCATGCTGGACTCGTTGTTCATGGACCAGCTGTATGCGGATCTGGAACACATCAATCTGCACAATCAGGGCGCCGGCGTGCGCCGGATCGAGGCACTCGTGCTCACACCGTCCCAGGATTTGAGCGAGATTGCGCGCCGGCATCGCCATGAATTGCCGCGCGGCTTGCGGGCGCTGCTGCGCACCTTGGACGCCAACAACAGCGGCGGCACCCAGCTGCTCAGTTATTTGCTGTTCGAGCGCGGGTACACCCGAGAGTTGATCGCCTTGGGGCAAAGCGATGCGCGAGCGCGGGCCGCCGAAATCCGCAAATTTCTCGCCCTGGAGTACGCGCCGGGTTACCGGGCGCCGAGCCGATCCCGATCCGCTTGACCGGCTCGCGTCGGACGGCGCCGGTTACGTGGCTTCAGTTACACTGCATCAGGATTTCTGCAGCGAATCGTGCCGAGTCATCACCTCCGGATAGCTCTGCCGGAAATGTTCGGCGAGGCGTTCGGCAATGTACACGGAGCGATGCTGGCCGCCGGTGCAGCCTACGGCGATGGTCAAGTAGCTGCGGTTGGCTTGGGTGAATTCGGCGATACGTTGCGATAGAAATTCGATGAGCGCCGCGAGCATGCGATGGACGCTCGGATGACTCGCTAGATAGTCGACGACCGGCGCGTCCTGACCGGTGAGGCGGCGCAAGGAGTGTTCCCAGTATGGGTTCGGCAGGGTGCGAACGTCGAAGACGAAGTCGGCGTCGCCGGGGATGCCGTACTTATAGCCGAAGGATTCGAACATCAGCGCCAAGCGGCCCTCGCGCCCTCGGTCCATGCGCTCACGAATTCGTTCGCGCAGCGCGTGCACACCCATGTTCGACGTGTCTATCACCAAGTCCGCGGCCCGTGTGATGGGCTCCAGGAGCCTGCGCTCCGCGGCAATGGCCTCGCGCAAGCTCACATCGCCGGATACCAGCGGGTGCTTGCGCCTGGTCTCGGCGTAACGCTTCAGCAGCACCTCGTCGTTGGCATGCAGATACAAAACTTCACAACTGATGCCGCTGCGCCGCAGTTCGGCCACCAACGCCGGGATGGTCTCGATCTCGCATCGTCGATTGCGCGCATCGAGCCCCACCGCGGTTCGGGGGTAGACGTCGTCCGTCCCCCGAATCGTGTGGGAAATGAATGGCTTCAACAGCGCCGCGGGAATGTTGTCGACGCAATAGAAGTCGATGTCCTCGAGCAGGTGTAGGGCGACGCTCTTACCCGATCCTGATAAGCCGCTGACGATGATCAGGTGCATGGGCGATGTGGCAGCAAAGCGTCGCCACCCGTCACGACGCCGAGCGTGCCTTGATCACGTCCTCGGCGTGATGATCGGAGGCCTTTTCCTTGTGCTTCTTGACGCAGCGGTCGAGTTTGTCGGCGAGCGCATCGATGGCCGCATACATATTGGGTTCGGTCGCATCCGCATGAATTTTATTGCCGCGCAACGTTAGCGTCGCCTCGGCCTTGTGCCGCAGCTTTTCCACGGTGAGTACGCAATGGACATCGATGACTTGCTCAAAATGTCTGGAGATTCTTTCGAATTTCTTCAAAACATAACCACGCATCGAGTCGGTGATTTCCACGTGATGACCGCTGAGATCGAGCTGCATGAGGCTCCTCCTAAAGTCGACTTGTTGTCACGACGCGCGGGCAGCAGCACGTTTTCGTTCGTTGGACGGCGCGATTTGCATGCCCTCGCGATATTTGGCAACGGTGCGCCTGGCCACCGGTATGCCTTCCTGAGACAGAATCTCCGCCAGCTTGCTGTCGCTGCACGGATTTTCAGGATTCTCCTGGGAAATCAATTTCTTGATCTTGGCGCGGATGGCGGTAGAGGACATTTCGGTGCCGTCCGCCGCTGCGACGTGGCTCGAGAAGAAATAGCGGAATTCGAAGACGCCGCGCGGCGTGTGCATGTATTTGGCGGTGGTCACGCGGGAGATGGTCGATTCGTGCATTTCCACGGCTTCGGCCACGTCCTTCAGGATCAACGGCTCCATCGCCTCCTCGCCCAATTCGAAGAAGCTGGTCTGGCGCTGTACGATGCAGCGGGCCACCTTGATCAAGGTCTCGTTGCGGATCTCGAGGCTGCGCATCAGCCACCGCGCTTCCTGCAATTGCGTCCGCAGCATGGCGTGATCGGGCGCGCGCGATATCAGGTTCGCATAACTTTGGTTGACGCGAACCCGAGGAACCGTCGCTTGATTGATTTCGACGATCCACCCGTGGTCGGTGCGCCTCACGAACACATCGGGGATGACATACTCGGCTTGTGCCGGATTGACGGCGGCTCCGGGACGCGGATGACAGGATCTCACCAGGGCGAGCGCCATCTCCAGGTCGCCTTCGCTGCAGCGTAGCTGGCGCCGCAAGAGCACGAGCTGACAACCGGCGACCAAGTCCAGATGTTCGAGCGCGACGCGGATCGCGATGTCGCGCGCCGGCGTATCGGCGTGCAGCTGGCGGAGCTGCAGGGCAATGCACTCGCCCAAATTGCGCGCGCCGACGCCGGCCGGTTCGAGCGATTGCACGGCTGCCAGCACGCGCTCCACGTCGGCGGTCGTGGCGTCGATCTCCGGCAGCAGACTCAGACGGATATCCTGCAAATCGTCCTTCAGATACCCATCATCCGTGATGGCATCGGTGATGACGCGTGCGATCGCGACGTCAATCGCCGACAGTTTGGCGAGTTCCAGCTGTTCGATGAGCTGTTCCTGCAGCGTCTGACCGTGCTGATCGCTGAAATCGCCGCTGCGGTCGTCGTCGCCCGACCACGGTGAATCGGACGGACCGCTGGTCTGTTCACCCCAAGCCTCGTCCGCAATTTCCACTTCTGGCTCTTCGCGTTGATCGCCGGCCGTGGCGTGGCCGTCGAGTTCGGCATATTTTTCCTCGACCGGCACGTCCTCGCGTTCGCGCACGGTATCCGGCGGCGCATCGAGAGCGAGTTCGTCCTCCGCCTCGAGCATCACATTGGTCTCGAGCGTCTCACGGACGTGAGCCTGCAAATCCAGCGATGGTAGCTGCAGCAACCGGATAGCCTGTTGCAGCTGCGGCGTCATCGTCAGCTGCTGGCCAATGCGAAGCTGCAGACTTGGCTTCAACATAGTTCTTTCAGATCCAAGCCTACAGTTTGAAATCCTGGCCCAAGTACACCTCACGAACCTGCGGGTTGGCAAGAATCTGATCCGCGGAACCGGAAGCAAGCACCGTGCCTTGGCTAACGATATACGCGCGGCCGCAAATGCCCAAGGTTTCTCGGACATTATGATCCGTAATCAACACGCCGATTCCTTTGTCTGATAAGTGCTTGATTATTCTCTGAATATCTGCCACGGAAAGCGGGTCTACGCCCGCGAAGGGCTCATCCAGGAGGATGAATTGGGGATCCGCCGCCAGGGCTCGGGCTATCTCGACGCGACGCCGCTCGCCGCCCGACAAGCTCAGGCCCAAACTGTCCCGGACGTGGCCGATGTGCAGTTCGGCCAGCAGTTCCTTGAGGCGTTCCGCCCGCTGGGCGTAATCGAGCCCCGGGCGCGTTTCGAGTATGGCCAGGATGTTGTGCGAGACGGACAGGCGACGAAACACCGACGGCTCTTGGGGCAAATAGCCGAGGCCCAATTGCGCACGACGATGCATGGGCATTCGGGTGATATCGCGATTGTCGAGATAGATCTCACCGTGTTCGCATTTGGTGAGCCCCACGACCATGTAAAACGCGGTGGTCTTGCCGGCTCCGTTCGGACCCAACAGCCCCACGACTTCGCCGCTCTCGA
>Ga0209890_10001264_pt1 | contig 11495 bp, 13 predicted proteins | sample OrgsoiDNA2013049_FD_185799 | JGI IMG/M metagenome (GOLD analysis project Ga0209890, IMG submission 185799) | Permafrost soil microbial communities from the Arctic, to analyse light accelerated degradation of dissolved organic matter (DOM) -... | ecosystem: Environmental > Terrestrial > Soil >... | reverse complement strand
CCAAGGCGCGCAAGGTCACCGTGCAGGATTCGCACGCCATCCTGATCAACGAGGAATCCGACAAGCTGCTCGACAACGAGCAGCTCATTCAGGAATCGATCAAGGCGGTCGAGCAGAACGGCATCGTGTTCCTGGACGAGATCGACAAGATCGCCGGGCGCGAGGGCCGCATGGGCGCCGACGTGTCGCGCGAGGGCGTGCAGCGCGACCTGCTGCCGCTGATCGAAGGCACCACCGTCAACACCAAGCACGGTCCGGTGAAGACCGACCACGTGCTGTTCATCGCCTCGGGCGCGTTCCACATTTCCAAGCCGTCCGACCTGTTGCCCGAGCTGCAGGGCCGGCTGCCGATCCGCGTCGAGCTCAAAGCGCTCAGCCGCGACGATCTCCGCCGCATCCTCACCGAGCCGGAAGCGTCATTGATCAAACAATACGTGGCGCTGCTGAAGACCGAAGGCGTGACGCTGGAATTCACCGAAGATTCCATCGACGCCATCGCCGATATCGCGGTGGCGGTGAATTCCGCGATCGAGAATATCGGCGCGCGCCGCCTGCAAACCGTGATGGAACGCGTGCTCGACGAAATCTCGTTCGCCGCCACCGACCGCTCCGGCGAGACGGTCAAGATCGATGCGGCTTACGTGGAAAAGCACATCGGCGATCTGGCCAAGAACGCGGATCTGAGCCGGTTTATTCTTTAACGGCGGCGCTATTTCTTGGCCGTCATGCAATCCATGACGTATTTCGAGCGCTCGTCCATCTTGACGTTCTGATCCGCCGCCTGCTTTTCGCAGGCGCGCATTTTTTGCGCCTCGGCGGGCGACATCATTCTTTGCGGCGCGCTCGGTTTCATGGACGGTTGCGCGCAGGCCGTGCCCACCCCTAAGCCCAATGTCACCGCCGTAAGCAACGCGATCACACGCGGCATGACGGGTCCTCCTCACGGCCTCGCGCAAGGGTCGCGCATTTTGCGCCGCCCGCGCAAGGATCAGCCGCGCGCGCGCCGCAGGCGCACATAAAGCGCGCCTTCGCCGCCATGCCTGGCGCCGGCGTCCTCGAAGCCGAGCACCAGTGCGCGAAATTCCGGCAGGCCCAGCCACTGCGGCACCTGGCGGCGCAGCACGCCGGGCTCAGCCCCGCGTCCCTTCCCGGTGATCACCAGCACCAGCCGGGCATCGCGCGCGTGCGCGTTATGCAGAAACCGCAGCAACGCGCCGTGCGCTTGCGCTTGCGTCAGCCCATGCAGGTCGAGGCGGGCATCGATCGCCTGCTTGCCGCGCGCGACGCCGCGCTTCATGCGGCGGCTGAGCGGCGTTAGCGGCGGCGGTGTATGCATTTGCGGCGCCAGCGGCGGCGAAGCTTGCTTGGGTCCAGCGGGACGCGGCGGCTTGACGGCATCCGCCGTCGTCTCGGTCTGTTCGTCAGGCGCGAGGCGCGCCATCGCGCGCAGCGGCGCGATCGCCTTGGTGACGGTCGTCCACAGCACGCGCTCTTCGTAGGAGAGCACGCGGCGCCGGTCGCCGTCACGCGCGCTCATGGCTTCGGCTTGTGCAGCGCCGTCGTTGTCGCCGCCTGCGCGGGCGCATTATCCGCGATAATGTCCTTCGGCCGCGGCCTCGGCAGCGGCACATTGATCTTCTCCGGCGCGGCGCCGCCCACCGACACGTCCTTCGGCACCAGCATGACGAATTTGCCGAACTGCTTGATGCGGCCGGCGATGTGGGGGGTATCCTCGCCGTGGCCGAAATAGATATCGGCGCGCGCCGCCCCGCGAATGGCGGAGCCGGTATCCTGCGCGAACATCAGATGCTGGAAGGTGTCCTGCGGCAGGTCGCCGGTGATCGGAAATTTGGCGTCGATCCAGATCGGCGTGCCGTAGACGTGGACCGAGGGATCGACCGCCAACGAGCGCCACGGCGTCAACGGGATGCCCTGCGCGCCGACGCATTCGTCCGTCGGACCGAGCTGCATCGAGGAGAAGAACACGAAGGAGCGATTCTTCTCGCGCAGCGCCTTGCCCTCGTCCGGATTGGCTTCCATGTACTCCCGGATCTTGTCCATCGACATTTCTTCGGGCGTGTAGACCCCTTGGTCGATCAGAAGCCGGCCAACCGGCGTGTAGGGCTTGCCGTTGCTGGCGATGTAATTAAGCCGCAGCAATTCGCCGTCATTGAGCTTGACGCGCGTGGAGCCCTGGATCTGCGCGAAGAAGGCATCGACCGGATTTTTGATCCAGCAAATCTCCAGTCCCTTGCCAGCCAGCACGCCGCGCTCGATTTCAGTGCGGTCGTATTGCGCGAACACCCTGCTCTTCTTGCCCGCGAGTTTTGCCGGTATGCCGTAGATCGGGACGTTATAGTCCGCGGTCTTGACGCGCGAACCCGCGAATTCGGCCTCGTAATAGCCGGTGTAAAAGCCGTCGGCGCCGGTGTAATAGCCGTAGGTATGGACGGCCGGCAAAATGCGCACCGGCTTGAAATTGTCCTCGAAGAACTTGCGCGCTTGCGCGCGATCGACCGTGCCGCCGGCGGCGAGCCTGGCCGCTTTTTCGCAAGCATTGTACAGCCCGCCATAGACCGGCCGCGCCGCACGCTTCGCCTTGCCGCCTTGCAGGATGGCACTGCAGCTTTTCAAGTATGCCCCGAAGGCTAAGGCGTGGTCGTCGTCCTGCCAGCCGTCCATCTTGGTAAAGCTAAGCGGTTCGACCTGCGCGTTGCGGAATTTCATCTCGTGCGCCGCCGCCGGCCGACCCGCCGCCGCGATCAGACACAACGCCAAGCTAGCTGACAGCAAGCCGGCGCGGAGTTGCGAGCGAGGTGGTAACGCCGCCATGCGCTCATTGCCCGGCTTCGGTTGCGACCAGTTTCCAGTTCGGATCGCGCGACGACAGATCGCGGGCGAATGTCCAGACGTCGGTGACGTCGATCACCTTCTCGGCATTGCCGTCGATCACATTGCCGTCCTTGTCGCGCGTCGCCGACACCAGCTTGGAGTGGAAGCGCACGGTCAACTGCGCGGTGCGCCCGCGCAACTCGGCGGCGGTGATCTCGGCGTTGTCGATGGAGACGAAACGGCTCTCCACCGTCTCGCCGCGCTTCTCGCGCTCGGTGATGGCGGTCTCGAAGCCGTCACAGACTTCGCGCGACAGCAAATTCTTCAACGTGCGGCGGTCGCCTTCGGCGAAGGCGTTGACAATCATCTCATAGGCCGCGCGCGCGCCGGTGAGGAAATGCTTGGCATCGAAATTGGCGTCGGCGGCAACGATCGCATCGAGCCCCGTAGCGAGCACCGAGCCGGCTTCGGCGACGCCCTTCCAGCGCTCGCCCGGCGCGACCGGTTCGGCCGGCTTCGCCGCGGCCGCTTCCGGCGTGCGATTGGGCAGAGCGACGACATTCTCGGTCGCCGGCCGCGCCGGCTCGCGCGCCGCGTAAGGATCGTAAGGCGGCCGCTCCCGGCCGGTACGCTGGCCGAGCACGCTGCGCAGGCGCAGGAAGATGAAGACCGCCAGCGCCAGGAATATGATGGTGTAAATGTCGAACACGTCTCGCATGCTTTCGGTAACCGTAACGGCAGATCGGCCAGCGGCCCTTAAGCCAGATTGGCGGCGTGGCGGCCGGGTCCACCGTACCTATCTATGCTGGTGTCGGCGCCAATCCATAGGCCCTGCGCCGGTATTTCGGCGCAATTATGCTTCGCGGACAAAGCTTAAACGATCGGGACGCCTACGCCAACCTCGAGTATCCAGCGCATGATCCCGAAAGCATGTCCTCGACTTGATCGGGGATGGGCCCCGGTTTTCGGATAAGATCATGCGCCTAGGACAATAATACCGATGAATGTGGCAAAATGGCTGCTGCTGGCACTGCTGGCGCTGCCCATCCTGGAACTGGCGGTGTTCATCGCGGTAGCGAGCTCAATCGGCTTTTTGTGGGCGCTGTTGCTGGTGACGGCGACCTCATTGGCCGGTGCCATGGTGCTGCGCCATGCCGGCGGTAACCACATCGCCCGCGTGCGCGTTGCCATGGGTGAAGGCGGCTTCACCGCCCTGCAGGCCGACAGCGCCGGCACCCTCACTCTGCTGGCTGGAATTCTCCTGCTAATTCCGGGGTTTATCACGGATGTCCTGGGCCTTTTGCTGCTGCTCGCGCCGCTGCGGCGGGCGCTGGGCGTGCTGCTCGGGCTAAAGCCGGCGCCCGCGCGCGCCGACGGCGTGGTCGATCTCGCGCCCGAGCAGTGGCATCAGGTGCCCGACGCCGCGCTGACCGACCGGCGTGAGGACGAGAGAAGGCACTGATCCTTGCGCATCCTTGTTCCCCCCCAGACGCCGTGTTAGCCAACCGCCACTTCAATTCATTTGTGGCGTTCAGGAGTTTTCATGTCCACGACCAATGGCGGCCCGGCACCGGCCGCGAACCCGCTGCCGCAACTCAACGTGGTGGCGCAATACATCAAGGATTTCTCGTTCGAGAACCCGAACGCGCCGCAGTCGCTGGCGGTCGGAACGGCGCCGCCGCAGATCGGCATTCAGATCAACGTCAACGCCAAACCGCTGGCGGAAAACGATATCGAGGTCACGCTCAAGCTTGACGGCAAGGCGGAAACCAACGGCAATTTGATGTTCCGTTTCGAGCTGGAATTCGCCGGCGTGTTCCGCATCCAGAACGTCCCGCAGGAAAGCATGAACGCGATCGTGCTGATCGAATGCCCGCGCCTGCTGTTCCCGTTCGCGCGCGAGATCATCGCCACCGCCGTACGCAATGGCGGCTTCCCGCCGCTGCTGCTCGATCCGGTGGATTTCGTCGGCCTCTATCGCAACAAGATGAGCGAGATACAGGCGGCCGGCGCGCCGGCGCCGCAGCAGAGCTGAGCCGTCAGGCGCCGTCCGGCAGATAATCTCGCCACAGCGCATTCGCCCCCAGCGTCGCGACGAATTTGCGGTGCGCCTCGTGGTCGGCCTCGCTGACGCGCGGCGCCAACGCCACGTCGCGCTCGCGGGCGACCACGACGCCGTCGCGGCCCTGGCCGCGGCGCGCGCCGCGCTCGGCAAGGCCGAGCTGCGCCTGGCGCGCGCCGATCAGTTCCAGATAGACCTCGGCCAGGATCTCGGCGTCGAGCAGCGCGCCGTGCTTGCTGCGCCGCGAATTGTCGATGCCGTAGCGCGCGCACAGATCGTCGAGCCGGTTCGGCCCGGCCGGATGCTTGCGGCGCGCCAGCAGCAGCGTATCGACCAGCCGCTCGCGCGCGAGCGGCGGACGCGCGACGCGCTTGAGCTCGGCGATGAGGAAGCCGTGATCGAAGCTGGCATTGTGGATCACCAGCGGTGCGTCGCCGATGAAGCTGAGGAAATCGTCGGCGATGTCGCCGAAAAGCGGTTTGTCCTTGAGGAATTCGGTCGCCAGCCCGTGGATGGCGAAGGCCTCGGCCGGCACCTCGCGCTCCGGGTTGAGATAGCTGTGGAACGTCGCGCCGGTCGGAATCCGGTTGAGCAGCTCGATGCAGCCGACCTCGACCAGGCGGTGACCCTGCAAGGGATCCAGCCCGGTGGTTTCGGTGTCGAGGACGATTTCGCGCATTTTTAAGTCCGCTCAGGCGACGATTAGAATCACGGCCGCCGTTTCGGCATCATAGCGACCGCCTTGAGAATATCACGCACCTGGGCGCGTGCGGCGTCAAACCCTTTCGATGTATCCACCACGAAATCGGCGCGGGCGCGTTTTTCCTCGTCCGGCATCTGCTTGGCGAGGATGGCGGCGAGCTTGCCCTCGCTCATGCCGGGGCGCTCGAAGGCGCGCGTGCGCTGCACGTCGGCCGGCGCCGAGACAACCACCACCGCGTCGCAGCGGGAGTCGCCGCCGGTCTCGAACAGCAGCGGCACGTCGAGCACCGCCACCGCAGCGCCCTTGCGCTCGGCCTCTGCCAGAAACCGTGCCGAGGCGGCGCCCACCAGCGGATGCACGATTTGCTCCAGCCGCTTGATGGCGGCGGCATCGCCGAGCACGCGTTTGCCGAGTTTTTCGCGGTCGACCTTGCCGTCTTTAGTCGTCCCGGGAAAGACAGCCTCGATTTGCGGCGTGGCCTCGCCATCGTATAGCCGGTGCACGACGGCATCGGCATCGTGCACGGGCACGCCTTCCTCGACGAACATCTTCGCCGTGGCGGATTTTCCCATGCCGAGCGAGCCGGTCAGGCCGAGGATAAACATAAGATGTTAGCCATCCACAAAACCGTTTTGCCGCAGATAGGCCAGTAGCGGCAACAGCGGCAGGCCGAGAATGGTGAAATAGTCGCCGTCGACGCGCTCGAACAGATGAATGCCGATGCCTTCGAGCTGATAGCCGCCGACGCTCGCCAAAGCGGCGTCCCCCGCCATGTCGAGATAATCCTCGAGAAAGCGGTCGGAAATATCGCGCATGGTCAGCCGCGCGCTGTCGACGCAATCGAACAACACGACGCCGTCGCGCACCAGCGCCAGCGCGGAATGCAGCTCGTGCGTACGCCCGCGAAGGCTGCGCAGCTGCTCGGCCGCCGCGGCGCGGTTGGCCGGCTTGCTGAAGCGTTTGGCTCCGCGCGCCAGCGTCTGGTCGGCGCCCAGCACCAGCCGGCCGGGCACCGTGCCCGCCACCGCGCTGGCCTTGGCGCGCGCGAGCAAGCGTGCCGTCGCGGCCGCATCGGTGGTGCCGGCTTTGGCTTCGACCGCGCGTTCGTCAATCTGCGCCGGCCTGATCTCGAAACGCAGGCCGACCGCCGCTAGCATCTTGCCGCGCACGTCGCTTTTCGATGCGAGCACCAGGGGTTGCGGGCTGAGCCAAAGCGCCATGACTACTTCCTTATCCCTCCCTCTGCGGGGAGGGATTTCAGGTTACCGGCTGACGACGGCGTTCGCTCAGCAGCTTCATCACCGCGGCGGCGGTTTCCTCGATCGAGCGGCGCGTCACGTCTATGACGGGCCAGCTGTATTTGGCGCAGAGCCGGCGCGAAAACGCCACCTCCTCGGCCACCGCGGCCTTGTCGATATAGCGATCGTCGTCGCGATGCGCTTTCAAGCCCAACAGCCGGTTCTCCCGGATCTGCACGATGCGCTCGGGACTGGCATAGAGCCCGACCACCAACGGCCGCGTCAGCTTTTCCACCGCGGGCGCCAGCGGGACGCCCGGCACCAGCGGCACATTGCCGGTTTTGACGCCGCGATTGGCGAGATAGATCGAGGTCGGCGTTTTCGAGGTGCGCGAGACGCCGACCAGCACCACGTCGGCGTCCTGCAGCCCTTCCACGTGCTGGCCGTCGTCATGAAACATCGTGTAGTTGAGCGCATCGATGCGCTGGAAATATTCCGCGTTGAGCACGTGCTGGGCGCCGACGCGGTGAATGGTCTCGGCGCCGAGATAGGACTGGAACAGGCGGAGCACCGGCCCCAGCACCGACATGCAAGGCAGGCCGAGGTCGCGGCATTTGTTTTCCAGCGACGCAATGAGATCTTCCTCGAGCAGCGTGTACAGCACCAGGCCCGGCGATTCCGTTATTTCGGCCAGCGCATTGTCGAGCTGCTTCTTGGAGCGCACCATCGGGTAAAGATGCTCGACCGGCGACACGTTGGCATATTGCGCCGCAGCGGCGCGCGCGACCGTGATCAGGGTCTCGCCGGTGGCGTCGGAAACCAGATGGAGATGGAAATAACCGGTGTCGGGCATCTGTATAGCTGCAGGACTGTGTGTGTATAGAGCGGGAGAAGGCCACGGCTTTACCCGCCACGCAAGCTCACCCTGGCAATGAGTTCATTTTCCATCCACATGGCTGGCCGAGGGACGATATCGGCGCTCCGATATGGATTCGATAGAGGTATGTGGACAGGGGCCTGGGGACAAACGGGGATAGCGCATTAAACGCCAGCATAACCCCCTCCGCTGCTGTGGATGACATTGTGCGAGATTAGACCCGATTCTGAATCCAACCCTGCCATGCAGTGGACAGATTGTTGATCGGAAGGCATGAGTCCAATCCACCGTTCAGTAACCACTAAAAAGAAACTTATAAGAGTCTTTATGGAAGAAGCCGGCAAAACTGATGGTCTGGGGATAAAACCGCTGCTACGCGTGCTCGGCAGGCAGCGCGAGGCCGTGCCGCCGGTCTGGATGATGCGGCAAGCGGGGCGGTATTTGCCGGAATATCGTGCAGTGCGGGAGAAAGCGGGCGGCTTTCTTGATCTTTGTTTTAATCCGGAATTGGCGGCGGAAGTCACGCTGCAACCGGTGCGGCGGTTCGGTTTCGACGCCGCGATCCTATTTTCCGATATCCTGGTGATACCACTCGCGCTCGGTCGCAAACTCTGGTTCGTCGAAGGCGAAGGACCGCGGCTTGAGCCGTTGACGGATGCGAAAGCAGCAATGTTGCTGAGACAAGAAGCCGATCAAAAGCTGCTGTCGCCGATCTATGAAACCGTAAGGCGCGTGAAAAGCGAGCTTGGACCTAAAACAACATTGATTGGTTTTTGCGGTGCGCCGTGGACCGTTGCGACTTATATGGTCGCCGGCCAAGGCACGCCCGATCAGGCGCCGGCGAAAAACCTGGCGGCGCGCGCGCCTGAGGCCTTTCAACATATTATCGATTGCCTGGTCGATGCTTCCGTCGATTATCTTGAGCGGCAATTGGAAGCCGGCGCCGATGTGGTGCAGATATTCGATACCTGGGCGGGATCGCTGCCGCCGCAGGATTTCGAGCGCTGGTGCGTGCAGCCGACCAAACGTTTGATCGCAAAACTGCGCGCGCGGCGCCCCGGCACGAAAGTGATCGGATTTCCGCGCGGCGCGGGCAAGAACATTCCGCGCTATGTGATTGAGACCGGCGTCGATGCGGTCAGCCTGGAAAGCGGTATCGACCGAAGTTTCGCCCGCGAGCAAATCCAAAGCCGCGTGCCGGTGCAAGGCAATGTCGATCCGTTGCTCTTGCGCGCAGGCGGGGCTGCGCTCGAGCGGGAAGTCGACGACGTGCTGAAGGCTTTTTCGCCCGCGCCGTTCATCTTCAACCTCGGCCACGGCATCCTGCCCGACACGCCGATTGCCCATGTCGAGCAAATGCTCAAGCGTGTACGGGGGCGGTGACGAACAACCATGTACCTCTATTTGAAAGCCCTCCACATCATCGCGGTCATCGCGTGGATGGCCGGCATGCTCTATCTGCCGCGGTTGTTCGTTTATCACGCGGCGGCCAAGCCCGGCTCCGAGCAATCGGAAACCTTCAAGGTGATGGAACGCCGGCTGCTCAAGGCCATCATCAACCCGGCGATGATCGCGGCCTGGCTGCTCGGGGCCTGGCTGGCCTGGAGCGGCGGCTGGCTGGCCGCGCCGTGGTTTTACGGCAAGCTCACGCTGGTGCTCACGCTGTCCGGCGTGCACGGCCATTTGGCCGTTCTCGTTAAGCAATTCGCCGCCGACCAGAACCGACATAGTCAAAAATACTATCGTATTATCAATGAGATACCGACAGTTTTGATGATCTTCATCGTGCTGCTCGCGGTGGTCAAGCCATTCTAGCCACAGCGTAAATCCATGCACCGGTGCTAGGGCGTACTTGCGAAAGTGCACTTTTCCGCTTATGTTGTGCATTCCCACCGAACGCAGGCGGATGCAGTCGCGTTCCGGCTCCCACTATTTGGGCCGGTCGCAGCATCGGGTTCCGGGCACTTTTCCAAAACCACCGCGTTACCCCAGACCTGCGATCTCTCTCTCCTCAAGTCGATCGGCTCCCCTGAGTCTTTGCATTTTTATCCAAGACTCCACCGGTCACTCTCCCAAGGATAAATGCCCCCCATGCGGGAAATGAAACTCCAGGAACTCAAGTCCAAAACGCCAGCCGAACTGGTGCAATTCGCCGAAGAAAACAAAGTCGAAAACGCCAGCACCATGCGCAAGCAGGAGCTGTTGTTCGCGATCCTCAAGCAGCTCGCGACGCAGGAGATCGACATCATCGGCGAAGGCGTCGTCGAAGTACTCTCCGACGGCTTCGGCTTTCTGCGCTCGCCGGAATCCAATTACCTGTCTGGCCCCGACGACATTTACGTCTCGCCCAGCCAGATCCGCCGCTTCGGCCTGCGCACCGGCGACACCGTCGACGGCCACATCCGCAGCCCGAAAGAAGGCGAGCGCTATTTCGCTTTGCTCAAGGTCAACACGCTGAATTTCGAAGACCCCGAGAAGGCCAAACACAAAGTCAACTTCGACAACCTGACGCCGCTCTATCCCGATGAGCGGCTGAAGATGGAGCACGAGGATCCGACCAAGAAGGATCTCTCGGCCCGCGTCATCGACATCGTCGCGCCGATCGGCAAGGGCCAGCGCGCGCTGATCGTGTCGCCGCCGCGCACCGGCAAGACCGTGCTGCTGCAGAACATCGCGCACGCCATCACCGCCAATCACCCCGAGGTGTTTCTCATCGTGCTGCTGATCGACGAGCGGCCGGAAGAAGTCACCGACATGCAGCGCTCGGTCAAGGGCGAGGTGATTTCATCGACCTTCGACGAGCCGGCCTCGCGCCACGTGCAGGTCGCCGAAATGGTGATCGAGAAAGCCAAGCGCCTGGTCGAACACGGCCGCGACGTGGTGATCCTGCTCGACTCGATCACCCGCCTCGGCCGCGCCTACAACACCGTGGTGCCGTCATCCGGCAAGGTTCTGACCGGCGGCGTCGACGCCAACGCGTTGCAGCGGCCGAAGCGCTTCTTCGGCGCCGCGCGCAACATCGAGGAAGGCGGCTCGCTCACCATCATCGCCACCGCGCTGATCGACACCGGCAGCCGGATGGACGAAGTCATCTTCGAAGAGTTCAAGGGCACCGGCAATTCGGAACTCATCCTCGACCGCAAGGTGGCCGACAAGCGCACCTTCCCGGCCATGGACATCACGCGCTCCGGCACCCGCAAGGAAGAGTTGCTTACCGACCCGGCCGTGCTCAAAAAGATGTACGTCCTGCGCCGCATCCTCAATCCGATGGGCACCATGGACGCCATCGACTTCCTGCTCGACAAGCTCCGCAACACCAAGAACAACGCGGAATTCTTCGAGAGCATGAATACGTAATCGCGCCAATCGCGACGACTTGTCATGGCCGGGCCTATGTGCCCGGCCATTTCATTTTGGGGCCGCGTGACCCGTAAGGCCTTTTGGGCGTAGACTTGGGCGTCTGACCTGCCCCTGAGAGGCAGGCGGCCCCCGGGAGAGACGCCATGAAAAACAAGCGCATATCGCGTCGCGATGTCCTCAAGACCGGCGCCGCGTTGGGCGCGGCGACCATCTTCGCACAACCGCTCAAGGCCGCGGCGCCGCCGCCGAGCGCCGTCACGCCGGCGCTCATCGAGGCCGCGCGCAAGGAAGGCAACGCCTCGTTCTACACCGCGCTCGAGCTGGCGACCGCGACTCGTCTTGCTGGCGCGTTCGAGGCGAAATATCCGGGCATTGCCATCCGCGTCGAGCGCTCGGGCGCCGAACGCATTTACCAGCGCATCT
>Ga0209890_10001263_pt1 | contig 11496 bp, 9 predicted proteins | sample OrgsoiDNA2013049_FD_185799 | JGI IMG/M metagenome (GOLD analysis project Ga0209890, IMG submission 185799) | Permafrost soil microbial communities from the Arctic, to analyse light accelerated degradation of dissolved organic matter (DOM) -... | ecosystem: Environmental > Terrestrial > Soil >... | reverse complement strand
AATCTTAGGAGAGCGCTCTTGCCGGAGTCGCTATGGAACCGCTGTCTGCGTGTGCTCGAGAGCGAACTCCCGATACAGCAGTTCAATACGTGGGTGCGGCCCCTGCAGGCGATCGAGCGCGACGGCCAACTGCGCCTGCTGGCGCCCAACCGGTACGTAATCGAGTGGCTTGGCGAGAATTCCCTAACGCGGATTCGGGAGCTGATACAGGCGCTCGCGGAGGGGACCGCACCGGATCTGGTCCTCGACGTTGGCACCCGCGCGGGTGTGGTGCCGAGCGTCTCCGGAGTCAACGGGACAACCGATACCGCCCAGGCAGCCGCGCGCGTGCGGCGCCTGGCGCCCATCGTGCTCGGCGGCAGGATCAACCCGGATTTTACGTTCGACAGCTTCGTCGAGGGAAAGAGCAATCAGCTCGCCAAGGCGGCGGCCATTCAGGTGGCGGGTAATCCGGGTAAGGCTTACAACCCGCTGTTCATCTACGGCGGGGTCGGGCTGGGGAAGACCCATCTGATGCATGCGGTGGCGAACAAACTCAAGGAGCGCAATTCCGATGCGCGGCTTGCGTACGTCCATAGCGAGCGCTTTGTCGGCGACATGGTGAAGGCGCTGCAGCACAACACCATCAACGATTTCAAAACTGCCTATCGATCGTTGGATGCGCTGATGATCGACGACATCCAGTTCTTTGCCGGGAAGGAACGGTCGCAGGAAGAATTCTTCCACACCTTCAATGCGCTGCTGGAGAGTCAGCAGCAGGTCATCCTCACCTGCGACCGTTATCCGAAGGAAGTGGATGGCCTCGAGGAGCGATTGAAATCCCGCTTTGGCTGGGGTTTGACGGTGGCCATCGAGCCGCCGGAACTGGAAACGTGCGTCGCCATCTTGATGAGCAAAGCGGCGATGACCAACGTGGACTTGCCGGAAGAGGTCGCGTTTTTCGTAGCGAAACGCATTCGATCCAACGTTCGGGAGCTGGAGGGGGCCTTGCGGCGGGTGGTGGCAACATCGCATTTTACCGGTCGCCCGATTACGTTGGAGTTCGCCAAGGAAGCGTTGCGCGACTTGTTGGCGCTCCAAGAAAAGCTGGTGACGGTGGAAAATATTCAAAAGACCGTCGCGGAATACTACAAAATTCGCATTGCGGATTTGTTGTCGAAGCGGCGCAGCCGTTCCATCGCGCGGCCGCGTCAAGTCGCGATGGCGCTGGCCAAGGAATTGACCAATCACAGTCTTCCGGAGATCGGCGACGCCTTCGGTGGTCGGGACCACACGACCGTGCTGCATGCGTGCAAGCGAGTCAAGGAGTTGCGCGAGTCAGAGCGCCGCATCGGCGAGGATTATATGAACCTGTTGAGAACCCTGGCTGGATAGGGGGGAAAAGCTGTGGAGGAAACTGTGGATAAGGATATGCACAGATGGGTAACAGGTTGCGGGCGTTATTCCGACAGGTGACCGGTAGGTTTTCGATGCTTGCAAGAGTTTGATAAATTTGAATATTTAGGCGTTATACAGAAATGTTCGCGCCCTCATAATCATAGTAATAGTCTTTCCTTAAGAATCTAGATTTAAGAATGCCAAGACGGGTGAGTCCATGAAATTGACGGCGGAACGAGAGAAATTATTGGCGCCTTTGCAGGCGGTGATCGGCGTCGTCGAGCGACGTCAAACGATGCCGGTATTGGCTAATGTGCTGCTCGGTGTAAGGTCTGGCCAGCTAGCCATCACCGCCACCGATCTCGAAGTGGAATTGGTTGCGGCCACGGAGGTCGCGGTTCAGGAGGCTGGCGATATCACGGTGCCGGGACGCAAATTTCTCGATATTTTGCGCGCCCTTCCGGATAAGGTCCCGGTCTCCCTGGCCTTGGAGGGCGAGAAAGTGGTCATCAAGGCGGGACGCAGCCGCTTCAGTTTGGCGACGCTGCCCGCCGCGGAATTTCCGGTGATTGATGACATCAACTCGCAGCAGACGGTGCAGATACCGCGTAAGGAATTGCTGCGTTTGCTGGAGAAGACGCATTTTTCGATGGCGCAGCAGGACGTGCGCTACTACCTGAACGGCATGCTGCTGGAGATCGATGGGCTGTCGCTGCGTGCGGTGGCGACCGACGGGCACCGGCTGGCGCTGTGCGAGACGGAGCTAGCCGCGAAGGCCAAGACTTCACAGCAGGTCATTGTTCCGCGCAAAGGGGTTTTGGAGCTGCAACGCGTGTTGACGGCCGAGGGCATTGCGGAAGTGGCAATCGGAACGAATCACGTTCGCGCCCAGATTGGCGATGTTCGCTTCACCTCGAAGCTAATTGACGGCCGTTTCCCAGAATATTCTAGGGTAATTCCCGCTGCCGCGCCTAGCCCGATCCGTGCCGATCGCGACGTTTTGCGCCAGGCGCTGCAGCGAACCGCGATTCTGTCGAACGAGAAGTATCGGGGGATTCGAATTACCGTGAAGAAGAACATGCTTACCGTACAGGCCCACAATCCGGAGCAGGAAGAAGCCGAGGAAGAGATCGAAGTGACTTACGAGGGGAACGACCTCGAGGTCGGGTTCAATGTGAATTATTTGTTGGATGCCTTGGCCGCGATCGACGGGCAGGAGGTCGAGTTGGGCCTGACCGATAGCAATAGCAGTTGTTTAATCCGGTCGCCGGGAAACGCGTCCGCGCGCTATGTCGTCATGCCCATGAGGCTGTAAAGGCCATGACCCTGCAGCGGCTTCAGGTGTCGGATTTCCGGTGCCTGCATTCCGCGCAGCTTGAGTTCGACCCGAGATTCACGCTCATCACCGGCCCGAACGCGTCGGGCAAGACCAGCCTGCTGGAGTCGATCTACGTGCTCGGTCGCGGACGTTCGTTCCGTACTCGGCGGCTGGAGAACTTGATCCGTCTGGGCGCCGACCGGTTTGTGATCTATGGCGCGGCGGGCGCGGAGCGCCGCACCGGATTGGGTATCGAAGGGTCTGCGCTCGGCATGCGAGCGAAATTGGGTGGCGATCGCGTGGCGTCCCTTGCGGAGCTGGCGGCGGTACTCCCGGTGCAGATCATCGATCCCGAAGTGCACCGGCTCATTGAGGAGGGACCGAGTCGGCGGCGCCGATTTCTGGATTGGGGAGTGTTCCACGTGGAACACTCCTTTGTAGAGAGATGGCAGCAGTACCAGCAGGTCCTGAAGCAGCGGAATGCGGCCCTTAAGGCGCGCCAACCGGCCGCCGTGGTATCTGCGTGGGACATCGATCTGGTTAGATTCGGCGTTTTGATTCACGAAGCGAGGGCGCTCTACGTGGACCAACTGGCACCGGTGGCGAGTGACATCGCGAAGCGCTTGCTGGGACTGGAGCTCTCAATGTCGTACCGTTCCGGATGGTCCCGGGATCTTTCGCTTGGCGAGGCCCTGAGGGCCAGTTGGGTCCATGACCAAGACACCGGGGTAACTCAGGTTGGGCCGCAGCGCGCGGAGATCGCCTTCCGGATGGATGGGGCTCCGGTCAAGGACCGAATCTCCCGTGGACAGCAGAAGCTATTGGCCTCGTCGCTATTGATGGCCCAGCTCCGTCTTTTCCCGAATGACGCCCAGATCCGCCCGACTCTGCTGCTGGACGATCCCGCGGCGGAGCTGGACAGCGATCGCCTGCTGGGGCTCATTCGTGAGGTTATGGAGCAATCGGTGCAGTTGGTGGTGACGAGCTTGAGCACCAACTTCAGTGCCTTCGGTTTGCCCGGCCGGCGCTATGCCATTTCTGCCGGGACGATGGAGCAGGTTGGGTAGCGCGTTCGGATGTTCCACGTGGAACAAACAGCAAAGCTCTGTCACCAAATCGTGTTCGACTAAAAGGGACCGCTAGTCAGCCGAGGGTAAAGTCATGCGGCCGGATTCGACCCCGAGTCCGCTCGCGAGCGGCCGCTATAGGGCTGTCAACTCGGTTTACAGTGGCGGTAATTACGGGCGTGGAGGCATCTCTGGAAACTTGGGAATGCTCGCGTTGGGCTGATCCCACGTATGCGCACGGCTGGCGTAAATACTCATGCTCGGAGCGATTTGAGACGGGTCATCTAAGGTGCCAGCGCGCAGCAAGGTTGTTCCGGCAATCGATCGCGGTCGCGAGAAGAGTGTGGAGCCACATTTAGAGCAGAAGGTCCGCTCGGTTGGCTGCCCGCTTGCGGCGAGCTTGGTGAAAGTGCTGGTAGGACCCGTGATTTTAACCCTGGCGTCAGGCACCGCTGCGACCGTCAGATGCCCGCCGCCGGTCTCCTTTTGGCAGTCGGTGCAATAGCAATGGCCGCTGAACACCGGCTCCGCGCTCGCTTCATACCGAACGGCTCCACAAAGACAGGTTCCAGTTAGCGACATGTAGGCTCTCCCCGCGGGCTTATCGTCTTTTGGAGGGTACCCGCTGTGGTCGAGATTGGAAAGAAATGCCTACTCATGAGAACAGAGGCGGATTGATATTGCAGCTGGTCTGGTAGCCGCAAACGCTTCCACCTGGACTGCCGGTCTCGACCCCTACCCGTCAGTCAGCAATGGCAGCTTCCACGACAGCCAGCGCAGATCGTCTCAAGGCTTCGCCCCGGTGTGGGCGTGCAGAGCAATCCAGATCTTCGAGTAGGATCGGTGGTACCAGACGCCGGCAGGGGTGCCTCTTTCTCTTCAGGAGTACTCCGGCGAGAGCACCACAAGCGGCATTGCGCCAAGGCGGCGGTGATCGACGCTGTCGTGCGAGAGATTTCAGTCAACCAGCCATGTCTTCATGCCAGCTGGCTTAGCCGATGCCGGTTCGAGTCCCGCCCGGTATCTTCGGTAGCCGCTATGCCAAGCCAAGTTCAGTTTAATGTTCGTGCTCTGAATGCCGGCTTCACGGCGCTCAACTCGGTGGCAATACGCGAATACGCGGAGTTCTCTCTAAATAAATCAATGACATAGAGCGCCCCTCTCGGCACGGCAGCACGGGCCGAGTGGGCTGGTGGGTCTACCCAATCCACACGTCAATCCACCGTACGAAACAGAAGGTTCGGCCGGAATCCGCTCGTGGGTCGTGACCGACCCGTAACAAGATGATTTGCTTAGCTTTTTCACCCGCTGCCAATTCGTTTTCGAAGCGGAAAACTGCTAGACTGGCGGGTCGCAATCTAGGGACTCGCTATGGCTCAGAACGATGTTTACGATTCCAGCAAAATCAAAGTGCTCAGAGGCCTCGACGCCGTTCGAAAACGGCCCGGAATGTACATCGGCGACACCGACGACGGCAGCGGATTGCACCACATGGTCTTCGAGGTCGTGGACAACGCCATCGACGAGGCACTCGCCGGCTACTGCGACCGCGTCGTCGTAACGATCCATGCGGATGAATCGGTGACCGTGTCCGACAACGGCCGCGGAATTCCCGTCGACATCCACAGCGAGGAGGGAGTCTCTGCGGCGGAAGTCATCATGACCGTGCTGCACTCCGGCGGTAAGTTCGATGACACGTCCTACAAGGTCTCCGGCGGCCTGCACGGTGTCGGAGTCTCCGTCGTCAATGCGCTTTCCGATTTCCTCGAACTCAACATCCGGCGCGAGGGCAAGCTGCATCGCCAGGAGTATCGGCTCGGTGAGCCGCAGGCGCCGTTGATCGCGGTGGGCGAGACCACCGAACGCGGCACCACGCTGCGCTTCAAGCCGAGTTCGCAGATCTTCACCAACATTTCGTTCAACTACGACACGCTGGCGAAACGCCTGCGCGAATTGTCGTTCCTCAATTCCGGTGTTCGCATCGAACTGGTCGATGAGCGCGACGAGAAGACTGAAGTCTTTCAGCACGAAGGTGGATTGAAAGCATTCGTCACTCATCTCAATCGAAGCAAGACGGCGATTCATCCGACAGTGCTCTGGTTTCAGACCCGCGACGGCAACACGCAGGTCGAAGTGGCGATGCAGTGGAACGATTCATATCAAGAAAGCATGTATTGCTACACGAACAATATTCCGCAGAAGGACGGCGGCACGCACCTCGCGGGCTACCGCGCTGCATTGACGCGCACCTTGAATAACTACATTGAAAAGGAACTCGCCGCGAAGAAGGAAAAGATCGCGACTACGGGCGATGATTCGCGAGAAGGCTTGACCGCGATTCTGTCGGTGAAGCTCCCGGACCCGAAATTCTCCTCGCAAACCAAGGATAAATTGGTCTCCTCCGAAGTGAAGGGCGTCGTCGAGTCAGCGGTGGCGGCACGCTTGGAAGAATTTCTCATGGAGCATCCGCAGGAAGCGCGCGCCATCGTCAATAAAATCCTCGAGGCCGCCTACGCGCGCGAGGCGGCGCGCAAGGCGCGCGAAATGACTCGACGCAAGGGCGCTCTCGACATCGCCGGCCTGCCGGGTAAGCTGGCGGACTGCCAGGAGAAGGATCCCGCACTGTCGGAGATGTTCCTGGTCGAGGGCGACTCCGCCGGCGGCTCCGCCAAACAGGGACGCGATCGCCGCACGCAGGCCATCCTTCCGCTCAAGGGAAAAATTCTCAACGTGGAGAAGGCGCGCTTCGACAAGATGCTCGCCTCGGCGGAAGTCGGGACGCTCATCACCGCGCTGGGCTGCGGCATCGGACGCGACGATTTCAACGTCGACAAACTGCGCTATCACCGAATAATAATTATGACAGATGCCGATGTCGACGGATCGCATATCCGCACGCTGCTGCTCACGTTCTTCTACCGCCAAATGCCGATCTTGATCGAACGCGGACACATCTACATCGCGCAGCCCCCCCTCTACAAGGTCAAGAAGGGCAAGCAGGAAACGTACGTCAAGGACGATCTCGAGCTCAACGCCTTGATGCTCAACACGGCCATCGAAGGCGCCGCGCTGCATGTGAACGCCGGCGCACCTCCGCTCTCGGGCCTCGGGCTCGAATCGCTGGCCAGAAAGTATGTGGAGGTGCAGGCCATCGTGCACCGCTGGGCGCGCCGTTATGACGACCGGTTCCTGGAGCAATTGATCTACGTGCCGAAGCTCACCACCGACGCCTTCGATCGTATCGACGTGCTTCGCGACTGGTGCCGGAATCTGGAATCGAGATTGAACGCGCTCGACGATGTGTCCCGTCGGTATCGCGTCTCGGTGCACACGACGGCCGCGGGCGGCCACCGGATCGATCTGCAACGTTTTGAGCACGGCTTGAGTTCCGAGAAACACATACCCCGTGAATTCTTCGGCTCGGCTGAGTATCTGCGGATCGCGGATCTCGCTCAAACCTTGAGCGACTTGATGGGCCCGGGCGCCTACGTCATTCGCGGCGACCAACGGCAGGAAGTATCCAGCTTCAAGCTCGCGATGAACTGGCTGTTCGACCAGGCGAAAAAAGGCCAGAGCATTCAGCGCTACAAGGGTCTTGGCGAGATGAACGCGGATCAATTGTGGGACACCACCATCAATCCGGAAACCCGGCGCCTGATGCAGGTGCGCATCGAGGACGCGGTCGCGGCCGACGACATATTCACGACATTGATGGGCGACGCCGTGGAGCCGCGCCGGGAATTCATCGAGAAGAACGCGCTGCAGGTGTCGAACTTGGATGTATAGGAGCGGCCCTCGAACGATTGTTGCGACAACAGGCCGGCAGAAGCCGGCCTGTTGTCGATCGGCTGCGGTGACTCAACTCGCAGAGATCGAGCGTCCAACTTCCATCAGACCGCCTCGATGAGGCCGAGCTGCGTCAACGCTGTCACGCCATCATCGAGCCCTTTCTCCTCGAGAATTATTCCATCCTTGATCTTGAGGACCGTAGTTCCGGTAAAGTGCATCTTGCGCCCGGTGGCGGCCGGCAATTCGCCCACGAGAAAATCCTTAAACGCGGGACCGGTGTGCGTGCCGCCGCCTTCCCAGCGACCCACCACGTAATCGCCCTCGGCGATCAAGTCCGCAGCGCCCCAAAAGTTCAAGTCGGGAAACGATTTCCGAAAATCAGTCATGAATGCTTTGATATCCGCGCGGCCCCTACGCGGTTCGTGCAATGAGTATTGCAGCAGCATTTCAGGAGCGGCAATTTTATCCACGACCGAGAGGTCAACGGTCTTGCCCCAAAATTTCGTGAACCATTCGCCGACGACGGCCTTGTTTTCATCTTCTCTAGACATGTCAAAGTTCCTTGGATGGCGGTGAAGTGAGAGAGAAGCCACATCGCGTCTCTGTAGCTGCACCATAGCCCACGCGTCTGGAGAACAGCCCTCCGTTTCTTGCGGTAGAATCTCAAGGCTATTCGGTTCACGATCCGCAGCGCGCGAACCGAGCGGTGTGTTACTGCAAGGATTGTCAGGCCTTCGCGCACTTTTTAGGGAAGGCTGGCGAGATCCTGGACGAGCGGGGAGGATCCGATTTGGATGCGCTCGAATCGGCTTCTCGCCTACATCGGCCGCGCCTGTTCTTTACCCAAACGGTGCTCCACAATCCGACCGGCACGAGCGCGTCAGCGGCGAATTGCCACGGCGTCCTGTCGCTGGCAGAAAAGTACAACTTCGTCTTAGTTGAGGATCACATCTGCACCGACCTGGCGTCCCGCTCCGCGGTCTCCCTCGCGCAAATCGACGAGCTGAAGCGAGTGCTGTACGTCGGCAGCTTCACGAAAGTTCTGGGACCCGGGATGCGCATCGGCTTCATTGGGGCTCCGGAGGCTCTCGTTTCCCGGTTGGTCGACTCGAAGATGCTCAGCGTTCTCTCGGGATCGACGCTCGATGAGTTCGTTCTCCGTGAACTGCTCGCCAGCGGCAAATACCGCAAACACACCGAGCGACCACGCGACCGGCTGGGAAAGGCGCGCGCAGCGGCAACGAACGCTCTCGGCCGGGCCGGCATGGCCGTCGAGCAATCAGTTTCGGATGGGATTTTTCTGTGGAGCCGGCTTCCCGCCGGTGTCGACTCGGAGCGTCTGTGCGTCGATGCACGTTTGAAGGGGATTTTGCTGGCCAACGGTTCCATGTTCTCGATATCCGGCCAAAGCAGCGAGTACTTGAGAATCAACGCGGCATATGCGAGTGATCCGGTGTTGACTCAATTCCTGGGAGCCCGATGCGGAGCCATCGGCGCCAAGACCAGCGGGTGGTCAAGGACGAGCTTGTGAATGGTCACGCTGCTTGGTTCTGCATACTTCATACGAATCGGAGCTTTTGCAGGTGGCGCATGCCGTTATGGACAGCAGCAGGACCACACAAATTAACGTCTTCATGATGCGTGCTCCAACGTGTCAATCGGCTTAGAACGCCCGGCGCCTTGCGCCGCGGTAATTTCGAATTTAACAGGCCGCGCCGGCTAGTCAATCGGCGTCTGCGTTGGGCCCTTGCTGGCTGGGGCGGCCAGGGCGCCTACGGGTCGTCGCGGCCCCAAGAGTTCTATGATACGTTCCGTCAATGGTGAGCCCGAATCCCGCCGCTGTACCCGTCGAGCCGTATCTCAAGCGTGCGCAGAGCGCCGGTCTGTTGACGCTTTCCCTGAATCGCGGCGGGAGTTTCAATCCCCTGTCGTCGTCGATGATCGCCGCGCTCGAGAACACGTTCGACGAGGTTGCAGAGGACTCTTTGGTCCGGGTGATCGTGCTGCGGGGCGAGGGACGCGGGTTCTGCGCAGGCCATGATCTGCGCGAACTGCGGGAGTTCGGCGACGATGCTACCCGGCAGAGGCAGCTGTTCGATTCGTGCAGCCGCATGATGGTGAAGATGGCGAAGCTTCCCCAGCCGGTCATTGCCCGTGTGCACGGAATTGCAACGGCCGCAGGATGCCAACTCGTATCGATGTGCGACCTGGCGGTGGCCGACGAGTCGGCCCGGTTCGGATTGCCCGGCGTGAATATCGGGCTTTTCTGCTCGACGCCCGCGGTCGGCGTCGCGCGCAATATCGGTCGTAAGCGTTCGATGGAAATGCTGCTGACCGGCGATACCGTCGATGCCGCCACGGCGCTTGCCTGGGGTCTCGTCAACCGGGTGGTCGCGAGCGAAAAACTGGACGATGAGGTTCAGGGCTTCGTCGATCGCATACTTGCCCGCAGCGGCGCCGCGATCGCACTCGGGAAAAGCACCTTTTACAGTCAGATCGAGTCGGGCCTGGCCGGGGCCTATGGCGTGGCGGGCGCGGCGATGACGTCCAATTTGCAGTTCGACGACGCGGCCGAAGGCATCGATGCCTTCCTGACGAAGCGAACCCCTCACTGGCGCAATAGTTAGGCGGCGCCGCACCGCTGCACCGTTTATCGGAATTCCTCGCGAGATACTCCGGCCTTAAGGCCGGAGTGGGATAGCGACGCACGCATCGCGCGCGTTTCTGTACGTTTGCGGCATTTTCTCGCATGGCCTGTGCCTCCTCGTTTGCTAAACTGTATGCATGTACAGTTATCGATCGACCGCTATTCGGGTCCTGCGCCTGCGGGTCAAGGACAAGCACGTGCCGTGGCTGTCGGAGTTGGCACGCGAGGTCAACACCGTTTTTAATTACTGCAACGAACTGTCCGGGAAAGTGTTTGAGCGCGAGCGGCGCTTCTTGTCGGGATACGATTTCTGGCCCCTTCTCAAAGGCGTCACGCGCGGCGAGTGCGCCTTGCATCTGCCCGTCCAAGCGGTGCAGGAGATCGCGGAAGAATATGCGCGACGCCGCCGACAACATCGCAAAATCCGCCTGGGACATCGCCGTCTTGCGGAAGAAATCCTCATCCTGCAAGGGCGAGGTGGATGTCAACAAGCAAGGCGTGCCGTCGCTTGCGATGAGGGTGGGCTTTGACCCCGGATCGGTGGAAGAAAAGCAGTTCAAGCAGTGGCTCACCGACCGCTACCACGCGCCGTCGGACGATGCCGATCAGCCGGTGAATCTCGCGGCGGCGGCCGGCATGGAAGAATGATAGCTTCTTCCGGCGTTTCGCGAAGGCGTCTCCGTAAAGAAGCGGCGTGTCTCCGAGGAACATGAGTTCACCGCCGCAAACGGGTGATCCGCACCGCTGCCTGATATCCCCACCAAGCAGCCTCTTCGAACAACGACAGTCCCGAGAGATCGGAATGGGCAAAAAAGATCGGCCCCTCCGAGGCACGCAGCGCCAAGCGCCCTGGGTTCGATAGAAATCCCGGCCTGGGAATTGCCATTGCATGGGCGCGCGCGGTAATCGCCACGCGTTCGACGCATAAGGGAAGGCGCCAGCCATAGGCGAGCCGAAGATCGCGACTCACTGCGTGCGTCAGCTCCGCCGTGCCGGTGCTCTCCAGCCAGAGTCGGCCCGACTCTGGTTCGAAGTCCGACAGTGCGTGATAGGCGGTGAACGCTGTTCGATCGGGGCGGCTCATTCGGATGTCTTGATGCGTCGACACGACATAGCCCAGGCCGGGTTCCCGGTAGATCACGTTGTCCCAGGAGAGCGGCGAACCCGCCTGCTCCTCCGGAAAGGCGCGCAGAAGAAAGTTCGACACCAACCAAGGCGCATAGGCCGGTACGTCCCGATCGCCAACGAATCCATGGTCGGCCGGGTCGGCGAGCACATGTTGGAGGACGAATAGCGGC
>Ga0209890_10001261_pt1 | contig 11530 bp, 10 predicted proteins | sample OrgsoiDNA2013049_FD_185799 | JGI IMG/M metagenome (GOLD analysis project Ga0209890, IMG submission 185799) | Permafrost soil microbial communities from the Arctic, to analyse light accelerated degradation of dissolved organic matter (DOM) -... | ecosystem: Environmental > Terrestrial > Soil >... | reverse complement strand
GCGACAATGAGTTTCTTGGGCCTCGGTGTGCCGCCGCCCACCGCGAGTTGGGGATCGATGCTCAACGACGCCCGCTCACACCTTTTCGATGCTCCTCATCTGGTGCTGTTCCCAGCAGTCACAGTAATGCTCGCGGTTCTCGCCTTCAACTTTATCGGCGATGCATTGCGCGACCTTCTCGACCCAAGATCCAGGATTGAGGCCGGATTATAGTTCCTGACGTAAATCACACTTGTCATCCTGAGCGAAGCGAAGGATGTGCTGTCTCTCGCGCTGATAAGAAAGCAGATCCTTCGCTTCGCTCAGGATAACAATCCTTATGACGCCTTTACATATCCTTAACATTCAAAGATTTGATGTCCGCTAACTGGTTTTCCGCTGATTACTTTTCCCCCTTTTGTACGTCCAATTCAATGACACAAGTGAGGGGAACTTTCTTCAGGGCAGGTTCGTATCAATAGACACTAAGGCAGGTTCGTATGAATGGACACATGGAACTTCAATTTCAAGTCAAATGCTTGCAGGATGTGGCGATCGTAAACTGCTCGGGACGCATGGTGCGCGGGGCAGCGCTCGACACGTTCCGGCGTCAGATCGAGCAACTCGAGCGCGTTCGCGTGCTGGTGCTTGACGTTTCGGAAGTTGACCATCTGGATGCGGGTGGCTTGGGAACCCTGCTTCTGGTGCGCCGTTGGGCGATGCGGAACTCGGCGAAGATGAAACTGGTGAACCCGCCGGTCTTCTTCCGCAGATTGCTGGAGGCGACCCAACTTACATCGGTGTTTGAAATTTCCTCTTTGAAAGAGGCACTCTGCATTTTACGTGCCAAGGAATGCCCGCCTCGCTTCGCGGTCGCCTGAAGCAATCGGCTTCATGGGTGCGATGCTATATAATTCGCGCCCATGAAGCCGCCCTACCACATTGCGTGTAACGGCAGCCGCCCCCGGCTGTCCGCCGAGCAAAGTTCGGCATTGTCTGTCCCCTCCTGATGACCCAACTCGCCCGCAAATTGCGCATCACCGACTACTTTTCCCTCGGCTGGGGAACGATGGTCGGAGTGGGCTGGCTTGTCGTCATGGACGATTGGCTGTTGCGCGGTGGCCCGCTCGGCGGCATTCTTGGCTTCGCGATTGGCGGCATTCTTCTGCTGCCCGTCGGCTATGTGTACGGCAAGTTGGTGATGGCCATGCCCGACGCAGCGGGCGAGGTGGCCTACACCGCGAAAGTTTTCCCGCGCCCGGTCAGCTTCTTTACGGGATGGATGATGATGCTCGCCTACTTCATCGTCTGTCCGTGGGAGGCCGTGGCCGTCGGCCGCATCGCCGCTTACATCTTTCCCGTGCTCGATTCCGTCGAGTTATATCGTGTGGCGGGAAAGCCCGTGTATTTGCCGCACCTGGTCATCGGACTCGCCCTCACCGCGCTCGTCACGCTGGTGAACTATCACGGCATCAAGCTGAGCGCGACGTTTCAAAACTGGACCACATTCGGCACGCTCGCGCTTTTCGTGGTCTTCGTCGGTTTTGGAGTAACGCGTGGATCGCCCGCCAATCTCCCGCCCTTGTTCACGCATACCCCGTTCGTCTCCATTTTGCTGGTGCTGCAGATCGTTCCTTACTATATGACCGGATATGAATCGGTGACCAAGGCCGCCGAGGAAGCCAATCCCCAATTTCGCGCACAAGGATTTTCTCGCGCCATCTTTGCAGCGATCATCGTCGGTGCCGCCTTCTACGTCATCGTGATCGCGGCGGTGGGCTTCGTCGCGCCGTGGCGTGCTCTGACTGGCGCACCATTCATGACTGCGGTCGCTTTCGAGCATGCCGTCGGCTCGCGCTGGATCGTCAGCATTATTTTGAGTGCCGCTCTGCTGTCGCTATTCAAAGTATTTAATGGCAATTTTGTCGCTGCCAGCCGCTTGTTGTTTGCCATGGGCCGCCGCGGGCTGGTGGACCCACGACTCGCCAGCGTGCATCCGCAAAATCAAACTCCTGGCGCAGCCGTCGTCTGGGTTGGGATCGCCACGGCCGCGTGCATGTTTCTCGGCAGCGCGATTCTGGTTCCAATCTCCGAGGTCGGATCGGTTGCGTCCGCTACCGGATGGTTCGCTGCGTGCGCCGCCTATCTGTGGATGAAGCCCCAAATCGCCGACCGCCTGATCGCCCTGCTGGGCGCTTTGGTTGGGTTGGCCATGGTGCTGATGAAGTTTCTCCCATTTGTGCCGGGAAGCTTTTCCGGCTGGGAGTGGCTCGCGCTCGGAATCTGGATTATCCTGGGCACGCTGATCGGACGACCGCGCGGCTAGCGCCCGCGTAAGCCAGCAATCTCAAATTTGGTGCCCTTGAACAGAGATTCCAGCCAGCCAGGAATCTCGTCTGCAACGGACAGAACTCGTCCTCGGCGAAAGCTCAACACCTGCTTCACCCTCCCGCCGACCTCTGAGTTGTCGTAGACCCGCACCACTTCGATCCCGCTTTCACCGAAGTCGAGGGCGGTGAACAGATTCTGGGTACTCTTTTCGTAGATATCGCGGACAGTTGCTCCGAAGCGGAGTGTCCGCCGCGATACGAGCGTTCCATAATTCTTCTGATGCTTTCTTCCACGCTGCCCGCCGTCAAGTAGTCCATCGAAGTCCAAAATCCGTGCTTGTGAGCCAACCGCGACTGATCAAACGTGACCGGACTGCGCAGAGTTGTTTCAAGCGCAAAGCTCTTGCGCGCGGCGATGTGATCGAAATTCATTCCTGGAACTCAACGTTCACCTGCCCGCGAATCTCGTTGGAAATCTTGCGAAAGGAGCCAGAATTAAGCTGGGCGGCACGATCGTCGGCATTGAACCAGTCGGCGCCAAAACCTGAAGCAGGAAAACGACTGCTCTTGCCGCTGCCGGGCGGGCCAGCGACTACGATCATTCGAGGGCTTAGCAAGCTAACCGCCGAAGTCCGTGCCAGCGTCCTCGCGCATGTCTTCGGGGAGTTCGTGCTTCAGGAGGCGTCCCTTCTCGTCGATGATGCCGAGGCGGATAGACTCCTCGCGCTGTGCCTGGTAGATCGTATTGCCTTCCGCGAGAACCTGATCGATCAGCGCGTCCAGTTCGGAATCGTTATCCACGTCAATGGACTCGATCGTCAATGGCTTGGTGGCCTTCATGTTGACCTCATTATATGCCAGCTTCGGAGGCGATTCGACTGGATTGTCAACATGGTTTGACCGTTGGATTTCTTAGGGATAACCTTCGTAATCTGACCGTTTGTTCCGGGACCAGGAAGAAACTCATGACCTTAACTCGCCGTCGTGCACTCGCATTTCTGCTGATCCTCTCCACTTTCGCCTTTGCCGCCGAGCGCGCCGCCGACCTGCCTTTCGACCTCGTCATCACCAACGGGCACATCGTCGACGGCACCGGCTCTCCGTGGTACTCAGGCGACATCGGAATCCGCGACGGCCGCATCGCCGCCATCGGCAATCTTTCTTCGGCCCCGCGCAAGCATACCGTTGACGCCAAAGGCAGAGTCGTAGCTCCCGGATTCATCGACATGCTCGGCCAGTCGGAAACCACAATCCTGGTCGATCCGCGCCTGCCTTCGAAGATCTATCAGGGCATCACCACCGAGATCACCGGAGAGGGCGGATCCGCCGCTCCGTTAAACGACGCGATCATCGCGAACGATCGCCCCGGCTACGAACATTACAAGGTTGATCCCGACTGGCGCACGTTCCGCCAATATTTCGCGCGCCTGGAAAAACAAGGCATGGGCATCAACCTCGCCAGCTACGTGGGCGCGACTCAAGTGCGGCGTATGGTTCTCGGTGACGCCGACGTGCAGCCTACGCCCGAGCAACTGGAAGCGATGAAAGCTCTGGTGCGCGACGCGATGCACGACGGCGCCGTCGGAGTTTCAACTTCGCTGATGTATGCGCCCGCCCCCTACGCGAAGACCGAAGAGCTAATTGCGCTGGCTTCCGAAGCCTCGAAGTTCGGCGGCATCTACGCTTCGCACCTGCGCAACGAAAGCGACAGCGCTCTCGAAGCAATCGACGAAGCGGTTCGCATTGGACGCGAGGCGCACATTCCGGTGGAGATCTGGCATTTCAAAATCGCTGGCAAGGCCAACTTCGGGAAGATGCCAGAACTAGTGGCGCGGGTCAACAAGGCGCGCGCCGAAGGCGTTGACGTCGAGGCGGACACCTACGCCTACACCGCATGGTTTAACAGCATGTCGGCCTTCGTTCCCGCGTGGGCGCATGACGGCGGCGATGCCAAGTTGATCGAGCGGCTCAAAGATCCCGCAACCCGCGCCCGTATTCGCAAAGATATGGAGACGCCGTCCAAAGACTGGGACAACGAGTGGGACGAGATCAGCGGCCCGCAGGATGTGATGGTCAGCGTCGTCCAGAATCCCGCGCTGAAAAGATTTCAGGGTAAGCGGCTCTCGGAAGTCGCGAAGATATTAAACAAAGATCCGATGGATACGCTCTTCGATCTGCTGATCGAAGACAAGGCTTTCACCGATTGCGCAGTATTCGGTATGTCGGAGCCCGACGTCGCGCTGGCCCTGCAGCAACCGTGGGTTTCCGTCGATAATGACTCTTCCGGCACGTCGCGCGAAGGTGTCCTCGGCGAAGAGCACCCGCACCCCAGAGCCTACGGCACCTTCCCGCGCATCCTGCGAAAATACGTTCGAGAGGAAAAGAAGCTGACGCTCGAAGAGGCAATCCGCAAGTTCTCGTCGCTGCCCGCTCAGCGCATGAGACTGACAGATCGCGGCGTACTCAAGCAGGGCATGTGGGCCGATGTGGTTGTGTTCGATCCGGAAACGGTGCGCGACGTGGCTACGTTCGACGATCCCAATCGCCTGTCGGAAGGCATGGAGTTCGTGTTTATCAACGGCGCTGCCGTAATTGAAAACGGAAAGATGACCGGCGCGTTGCCAGGAAAAGTGTTGCGAGGAGCGGGCTTCACACCCTAGAGACGGGACTTGCCGCGTCTCTATGGGAATTTCGCTACGGTTTAACCGTCTTCGCAGCTGCTGCCTCCGTACGCTTGGTGTCCGCACGATCCACGGGCGCAACGTGCGGCTCTGCGAGCGTCCCGGTAAGGCTCCACGATTGTTCGTCACCACGCGTCAAAACGAAGTCAAAGCCGCGGCTCGGAGAGGCGATTCCTGTTACGTGATAAATGCCGTTGCGTGCTTCCAAACGGCCTGCCGAGAGCTCCCAAGCACTATTCTGCAGGCGCAGCTCTCCCGCGAACCGGTGCACCGGCAGAGGCACGGGCGAGCCCGGAATCTCAAGGTGGGGCAGGCCGCCGTTCCGCATCACGAACTGCAACTTGCCATCGCAGTGCGCCAGCAGTTCGTGAAAGCTGTCTCCCGATCCATCCAGATGGAAATTCCCGTCAGCCGTTCCCGTAATCCACTCATCGTTCATCAGCGAGCCCACCTGCGCCAGCGAGATATTCTGCAAGGTGCCGCCGCCGTGGTACCGCACGCGCCGACTCGATGCATCAGGACTGGGCGCACCGTGATTCGACCCGTCGTGACCTGACACGTCAAGACCGGAAACATCAACGATCCAGTTTCCTTGATGCGTGCCCTCCAGTAGTTGTCCGCGTAAATCCGTCAGCGTGATCTTGCCTCGAGCGAGGTCCACCTGCGTCGCAACCTGCGTGACAACCACCTTCTTCAACCCAAACTGGCCGACATGCAAGTTGCCGCGCGCCTGGATCGCGAGCAGAGGCGAACGGCCCTGCGGTTCGTCGGGATTCAAAATGCGGTACCAGGGACGTTTGGCGGAATGCGGGGTGAACCATTCCACGAAACCTGCCGTCGAAAGCTGGTCGGCCGTAAGATCGAACTGAAACACGCAAGCTGGAGCCGCGCAATGGCGAGGCGCGGTAACTCCGCCGCTCCAATGAGTGCTTCCGGTGCGAGCAGAAATGTTCTGTATCGATACCGCGTCCGGAGCGAGAATCACAGTCGCCGAGCCAATTTCAATCGGCGTGTTCAGCCCGTGCATCTCGGCGCGCACGTTGCGCAGTTGAGCGGTCCCAGCGGTGACGGCAGGCGCAAATCCCTGCCAGGGCCCGCGGACGCTTACATTCAGCGTGGCCGCTCCTTCTGCCGCCGGACGCGCCCCGGGCAAGCCAAGAACGCGCTCCAGACGCAACAGGTCTTTGAGTTCTGCGTCTCCACGTAGAGAAAAAAGATAACCAGCCGCAGAAATCCACCCACCGGCGTTTACCGGCGCGGATCCGTTAATCGCCAGTTCGACGGGCCCAATCCGCAGGTGAGGTTCGGCAGGCTCCGGCTCTACTTGCAGTTGTTGTGTTTTCGAGCGACCGTGCCTGTCTGCCTCTGAAGCCACCGGAGAATCCGCGTCCACCAGCTCCAGAGGAATCGTGCCGAAGGCGACTTCATCTTTCCCTGCGTTGGACAGCAAACGCACATCGGTCGCCGCGCCCGCGCCGGACCAAGCCGGCAGAGCGTCCAGCCGGCCGTTGATGACAGAATTGAGAACGCTTCTACGGTTGCTCCTAATAAGAAACTCCGCACTCAGCAATCCACTAGCCGTGAGGTCGTTCGGAATCTGATTCTTCGCTTGCCGTAGTAATCGCACGACTGAGGTCAGCGGCACCTTGACCGCCGAAAGTGTCAGATTGTAAGTAGGTGGTTGTGTGTTCAAGATAGCGCCACCACGCAGTCGGAGTAATCCGCCATTGACCGGAGACTCACACAGCAGGTCGCCAAGAAAGCTCTCGACCGCGTTGTACTGCCCCGAGCAACTGGTTGCCAAACGCACGTTCTCGCTGCCAGCAATATCGTAGCGATGGAAATCTTCGATCGCGGTCACGCTCTCGATGCGCAGCGCCTCCGGAGTGCCGGACAATTTCGCCGTGAAATTTACTCCGCCGCGCCATCCCCGGTCTTTGCCGCTCAGCAACTTGGTAATCTGGCCGAGCTGCCCATACTGCCATTGCACCGCGACCTGCATCGGCGTCAAACGCAAACTCGCAGCGCGCTGCCACGTCGCGTTAACCTGAAGCAGCCCGGTGTCGGTGAGATTAAAATCGGTGCGCACGGGAGCGGCCTTCATGCGCGCACCCCACGAATTTTCTGAATCCTGCCAAAGCGCCACGTCGGCATCCATCAGCGCGTATGACTTCTTCGTCTGTACCATCTTGAAATTGATGCGAGCATGGCTCGCTTCGAGGTAGGGGAATGCCGGACGCCGCTCAGAAGCAGCCTTTGCCGTCGGAGCCGCGGGAATCTGCGCATTGCGCTCGATCAGGCTCGACAGGTTCCAGCGCCCTTCATTGTTGCGCACCAGGTTGATGCTGGGCTCGGTTGCGCTCAGCGTCGCGATCTCGAGTCGTCCGCGGAGCAGGGAACGGAACCGTATCGCGGCGGAAACTTCCTGCGCGCGGATCATCGGCTCCGAGCTAAATGCGGGGTCGTCATATATAACGAGCCCCTCCAGATCAAAGCCCGGCCGCGGCAGAACACGCAAACGCACGTTGTCGAGTGAGACCCTGCGGCCGAGAGCGCTTCCGATGGAATTGGCAATCCGGTTGCGCAGTGCATACACGCCAGGCCGGAACAGAAAAAGAATCAGCAACAAAGCCGCGATCGCAGCCACCCCACGCCTGGACCGCAAAAAGTTGGACCGCGGAGATGTCACCGTACGATCCTGAGCGTGCGCGACCACCGCGTTTCATCAAAGAAGTGAATGACGATGTGTGCCAGAAATCCCAGTCGGTCACCTGCGCCGCGCATCTGGTACTGATCCTCTGGGGTCACGAATGACCAGTAGACGAACATTGGGCGGCCGATCACGTTCCTCCTTGGTATGAAGCCCCAGTAGCGGCTGTCTTTGCTGTTGTCGCGGTTGTCGCCCATGGCAAAGTAGCTGTCCGGGGGCACGACGATGTCTTCGCCTTGAACATGAGAAGGCAGCGTGAGTTGCCAGTCCTGGCTGGTCACGCCGTAATTCTCCGACGGAGGCACGGCAGGAAAGTTGTCCCGGTAAGGGTTGTAGTCTCCCCGCTTGTGCTGGGCAGATGGTTCATCCAATTTCTGGCCATTGTGATACACGGCACCATCGCGCAGGTGAATGCGGTCGCCGGGAATGCCGATGATCCGCTTTACCACAAACAGACCGTGTTCTTCCGGCGAAAGGAACACCACGATGTCGCCGCGGCGGATATCGCGATAGGGCAACAGCGGCCCCATCCAACGTGCCGGCGGCGCGAACTGCTCCCGGTTCACGAATACGTGGTCGCCGACGAGCAAGGTGTCTTCCATGGAGCCGGATGGAATCTCAAAGTTCTGCAAAACAAACGTCATGATGAACAGAGCGACGATCAACACTTCCGCCAGCGACGCCAGGAATTCCACCGGCGTCTCGCGGGGCTTTCCGTCCACAACGGCGTCGTCTTCTTTTTTCGGCACGTCCGCTATCCGTTTCAGAAAAGTTCTTCTCAGCGCACTAGCTTGAGCGTGCGCGACCAGCGCGTTTCATCAAAGAAATGAATGATGATGTGCGCCAGGAATCCCAACCGGTCGCCCGCGCTGCGCATCTGGTACTGGTCGGGCGGGGTGACAAATGACCAGTAAACGAACATAGGACGGCCAATTACGTTCTTCCGCGGAATAAAGCCCCAATAACGGCTGTCGTAACTCACGTCGCGGTTGTCGCCCATGGCAAAATAGCTGTCCGAAGGCACAACGATGTCGCCGCCCTCCAGATGCGAGGGCAATTCCTGCGTCCATTTTTCGTTGCGCACGTTGTACATTTCCGAAGGCGGCACGGCTGGGAAATTGTCCCGGTAGGGATCGTAGTTTGCCACCTTGTGCCGGACTTGGGGCTCAACGAGTTTCTCGCCGTTGCGGTATACAACGCCATCGCGCAAATGGATGTGGTCGCCGGGAACGCCCATGATCCGTTTCACGACGAACAAGCCTTGTTCTTCGGGCGACAGGAACACAACAATGTCGCCCCGGTGGATATCGCGATAGGGCAACAGTGGCCCCAACCAATGCGTCGGCGGCGCAAACTGCTCCCGGTTCACGAACACATGGTCGCCGATGAGCAGCGTGTCCTCCATCGAACTGGAGGGAATCTCAAACGCTTGCAGCACAAACGTGATGATGAACAGGCCGGTGACCAGCACTCCCGCCAGCGAGGCCAGGAATTCCACCGTAGTCTCGTGCGGCTTTTCGTCGACAACTTCTTCTTTTTCTTTTTTTGGCACTTTCGCTATCCGTTTCAGAGGATTTTTTCTCAGCGCACCTTCATCCGCGCTCGTTAATCAGCGCACCAGCCTGAAAGTACGTTCCCAGCGTGTTATCTGGAACAAATGAGTGACCGCGTAGGCAAGATGATAAAGCCTATCACGCACGGTTGGCGATCCGGGAAGATCATTGTTTGAATTGCCGGACGACCAGTAAATCAAAAGCGGGCGTCCGATGATATTGTCGCGCGGCACAAATCCCCAATACCGGCTGTCCTGGCTGTCATCTCGATTGTCGCCCATAACAAAATAGTGGTCCTCGGGGATTATCAACTGGTGATCTTCGACCAGCTTCGGCATTTCCTTCCACCATTTTGCATCCACGCCGTAGTCGGGGGAATCGGTTCGCGGAAAGTCGTCGCGATAATAATTGCGCAGCGTCGTAATGTACTGAGTGTAAGGCTCCTGTAGGGGAGCGCCGTTGATGTAAACGCGCTTGTTGATCAGGCGCAGGCGATCTCCGGGCAAGGCCACCACTCGCTTCACGAAGTCCTGCGCAGGATTCACGGGGTAATGAAAGACGATGACGTCACCGCGCCGAATCTTGCGATAGGGCATCAGACGGTTCCACCCTGTGCTACCGCCGTAGCAAAATTTATCCACCAACAGGTAGTCGCCAATCAGCAGCGTTTGCTCCATCGACTCCGAAGGGATGGTGAAAGCCTGCACCAGGAACGTAACCGCAAAAACCGCGATCACGATCGTTCCCGCAACCGACTGAATGGTCGCGGGCCAATCCCCGGCGGAAATCTTCTCGCTCCATGACATAAGTTAAAACACAACGTGCGTGCCACGCCTCCAAATGTTGCGTTCGGTCCGAGATACGGCAAGCCACGTCTCTATGGGGGATTCGATCCCCCCGGCAACGCAGCCAGATGTTCCAGAAGCTGCCGCGCCGCTTCTTGTTCGGCGCCCTTCTTTGTTGCACCCTGTGCGCGCCCCACGTATTGCCCCATCTCAGGCGCTGGCAATCTCACTTCCACGGTAAACGTCTTCTTGTGTTCAGGTCCCTCTTCCTTCACGAGCGCGTAAACCGGCTGCAGTTCGCCTCTGGCCTGGAGTGCTTCCTGCAATGCGGACTTGAAATCCATCACCGGCATGACGCTGGTCTCCAGTTTCATGTGCGCCAGTTCCGGCTCCACGATCGCACGCACGATAAAGTCTCGCGCGACCGGCCACCCGCCGTCGAGATAGAGCGCCGCCAGGATCGCTTCCAGTGCATCCACTAGCAAGCTTGCTTTATTGCGGCCACCGCTTTTTTCTTCGCCGCGGCCGAGACGCATATAGTGGCCAATCTGAAGATGCTCGGCCACCTGCAGCAGATGCCGTTGCCCAACCAGATGCGCGCGCAGCTTTGAAAGCTGCCCTTCCTGGAATTCGGGGAAGCGATGGAAGAGCGTCTCACTGGTTACCAGCCCGAGCACGGCGTCTCCCAGAAACTCGAGCATTTCGTTATCACCGCCGGACGAACCGCCGCCCGACGAACTGTTGCCCGCAGCCAGCGCCTGCGCCTCGCGCGCTTGCGAGCTGTGGGTAAGCGCCTGCTCCAGCAGTTCGCGGCGCTGGAAGTGGTGACCGAGGCTTTCTTCCAGCGCCATGATTTCGCGTGACTTCATTTGGTAAAGACCCGGCTTGCCGCGCTCGGACTTGCCCGCGCCTGAGACGAGGCGAGCCTCGTCTGTGCCCAGAGCGGCGGTCAGTTCTTCGGCGGACTTTGCGGTTGGGCCGGGGCCGCGCCTCCGGTGAGCTGTTGCAAGCGGTCGCGTTCCCGCCGCGCCGGGGTTCCAATCACCGTGTTGTCTTGCGTCATTTCCACGGCGCGGTTCGCCACCTTGAGCGCCTCCGGATATTTTTGCTCCTTATCCAGCGTCAACGCCAGACGGAGAATGACCACTGGATCCGGGTTGCTGGGGAACGCGTCGATGGACTTCTGAAGATTTTCCTGCGCGGCCGGGTAATTCTCTTTCTTGAAATCGATGGTGCCCATGATCGAATACGCATTTGAGCGCAGTAGCGACTTGTAAGAGTCAATCTTATCCTGCGGCGTACCCGCCGGCACTTGGACGTCGGTGTCCACGGTCTGCGTGGCCTTCTGCGCCATTGAGGTCGCTTCTCCGTAGCGCTGATCCTTGTCGATATCCGACTCGCGCGTTCTCTCGGCGATCACCTCGGCGACGATTACCAGAGCCTCGGGATCGTCCCCGTCAAAGCTGAGCACCTTGCGGCCCATGGCCTCGGT
>Ga0209890_10001260_pt1 | contig 11540 bp, 10 predicted proteins | sample OrgsoiDNA2013049_FD_185799 | JGI IMG/M metagenome (GOLD analysis project Ga0209890, IMG submission 185799) | Permafrost soil microbial communities from the Arctic, to analyse light accelerated degradation of dissolved organic matter (DOM) -... | ecosystem: Environmental > Terrestrial > Soil >... | reverse complement strand
GAGGACGCTAAAACGGTAGCGACGCTCGCCAACGACCGCCGCATCGCCGAAAACACGGCGCGCATTCCGCATCCGTACAAGATGTCGGATGCCGAGGGTTTCATTACCGGCGCCAACAAAGCGGGCGGCGAGGCGGTGTTCCTGATCACGCTGCGCGACGAGACGATCGTCGGCGCCTGCGGCGTCGTGCTGCAGAAGGATGAGTCGCCGGAGCTCGGCTACTGGCTCGGCCTGCCCTACTGGGGCCAAGGCTACGCCACCGAGGCGCTGCACGCGGTGATCGATTACGCCTTCACGGACTTGGGCCACGAGGCGCTGCAAGCGGGCGCGCGCGTCACCAACCCGGCCTCGCGCCGGGTGCTGGAGAAGTGCGGCTTCCAGTGGACCGGCGTCGGCCTCTACCGCATCAGCTCGATCAGGTCGTCGGCGCCGATCGACCGCTTCCGGCTTGAGCGCGGCATCTGGTCCGCGCTCAAAGGCTGGGGGCGCATGAAGCGGGTGTCGTAAAGACTCGTGTCCCGGACGCGGTGCAGCGCGCTATGCGGTGCACCGCAGATCCGGGACCCAGCTTGCTTTTAAGTAACCGGGGTCCCGGGTCTGCAGCGCACCACTTCGTGCTGCGCTGCGCCCGGGACACGTAGACTGGTGCGAGCCATTAATTTGCGCGACAATGACCCCGTCTTCGTCAGGGAGGACGCCATGGCTTACGACCTCGACCAATTCATCGCCGATTGCAAAACCACGCTGGCGCGCGATGGCGGCGCGCAGGGGCGCGAACAAGTGCGCAGCAATCTCGAGCGCCTGCTCGGCAATCCCGATTTCATCGCCAAATATTGCGGCGACGACCAGCCGCGCGGACTCAAGGTTCTGTACGAAGATCCCAAGCTCGGCTTCCAGGTGCTCGCGCATATCAACGACAAGGCGCGCGTGTCGCCGCCGCACGATCACGGCGCCTCCTGGGCGATCTACGGCCAGGCCACCAAATACACCGACATGATCGAATGGGAGCGCGAGGATAACGGCGCCGATCCCAAGCACGCCAAGCTCAAGCCGGCGAAGAAATACCGGCTCACGCCGGGCAAAGCCGGCATCTATCAGGACGGCGCCATTCACTCGATCGATTATCCCGACTACGCGCGCTTCATCCGCGTCACCGGCACCAATCTGGACAAGATCAACCGCATCAAGATCGATCTGAAGACCGGCGCGGTCGAGCAGATGTACGCGCAGCAGGCGTCGTGAATCTGCACGCGACGAAAGCGATGCTCCGCCCCGTCACTTCCGCCGCCGTCAAGGCCATGCTCGGCGACGGCGCGGAGCTGGCGCTGATCGACCTGCGCGAGGAACTGATCTTCTCGCTTAGTCATTTGTTATGGGCGCGCTCGGTGCCGCTGAGCCGGCTCGAATTGCGCTTCGCTCGCCTGGTGCCGCGCCGCGCCACCCGCATCGTGCTCATCGACGACAATGACGGCCTCAGCGCGCGCGCTGCCGATGTTCTCACCCGCGCCGGCTACAGCGACCTCACTTATCTCGACGGCGGCGTCGCGGCCTGGGCCAGTGCCGGTTACGAGCTATTCTCCGGCGTGCACGTGCCGAGCAAGGCGTTCGGCGAATTCATCGAGCACGCCAGCCACACGCCCAGCATCAGCGCCGACGAGCTCAACGGTCTGATGCGCGCCGGCACCGACATGGTGGTGCTCGACAGCCGGCCCTACGACGAATATTCGAGGCTATCGATCCCGACCGGCATCAACGTGCCGGGCGCCGAACTGGTTCTGCGCGTGCACGACATCGCGCCCTCGCCCGATACTTTGATCGTGGTCAATTGCGCCGGCCGCACCCGCAGCATCATCGGCGCACAGTCACTGATCAATGCCGGCGTGCCGAACAAGGTCGTCGCGCTGCGCAACGGCACCATGGGCTGGCATCTCGCGGGTTTGACCTGCGATCACGGCAAAGACAAGCGCTTCCCGGATGTCTCGAAAGGCGCCCTCGCCTGGGCTAAATCCAAAGCCGACGACGTCGCCCGCCGCTTCGGCATCACCCGCATCGACCGCGCCGCGCTCGAACGCTGGCGTGCCGATGACAGCCGCACGACTTACATTTTCGACGTGCGCGACCCGGCCGAATACGAGGCCGGCCATTTCCCCGGCGCGCTCTCGGCGCCGGGCGGCCAGCTGGTGCAGGCGACCGACCAATATGCCGGCACGCTGCAAGCGCGCATCGTGCTTTGCGACGACAACGAGGTGCGCGCGGTGATGACCGCCTCCTGGCTCAAGCAGATGGGCTGGAAAGATGTCGCCGTGCTGCCGGAAGCGGGCCACGAGACCGGCACCTCGACCGACGAGGTGCTCGGCACGGTGCCGGCCGACGCCAGCGTTGAATTCTCCGACGTGCTGGCGATCGACAACGTCAACGTCATCGATCTGTCGCGCAGCCCGAACTACCGCAAGGGCCACATCCCCGGCGCCTGGTTCGCCATCCGCTCGCGGCTCGATCGCGCGCTGCCGAAAATCCCGTTGCGCAAAATGATCGTGCTCACCTCGGAGGACGGCGTGCTCGCCGGCCTCGCCGTCGAGGAAGCGCGCGCGCTCACGACGCTGCCGGTGCGCTGGCTCAGGGGCGGCAACGCAGCCTGGGCCGCCGCCGGCTTTCCGCTCTCGGCCGACGCCAAGCTGGCGGACGAACCGCTCGACGCCTGGCTCAAGCCCTATGAGCGGCCGGGCGACCCGAAGGCCGCCATGAACGAATACCTGTCGTGGGAAATCGATCTGCTGTCGCGCATCGCGCGCGACGGGACGACTAATTTCAGCGCGCCATAGTTATTGTTTTAACGCCGCCTCGAATTTCTCGCCGAATTCCATCAGCTCGTCGGTATTGATGTCGCTCACCGCCCAAAGATTGAGCCCGTTCTCGCTCCAGCGCCGCACGTTGAAGCCGTGCAGGCTCTCCATCGTCGCTTTGCTGTTGGCCGAGCCCGGCGCCGGCGCGCAGAACAGATTGATGATGTGCACGCGGCGGCGATAGACGATGGCCGCCACCGGCTTGGCATCGACATAATCGAGCCGGCCGCCCAGCAGCGTGAAGCCCTGCGCGGTCAGCTCGGCCACCGGCGGCGCGACATCGAGCCGGCCATTGAACCACGGCTTGACGGTATGCTGGTCGGTGGAAACCACGTCGGTCAGATGCTGCGCCTGCAGCGAGCGCAGATGCGCCGACACCACTTCGCCGATAATGCGCTTCTGGTCGTCGGTCCGCATCACCATCACCAGCACGCCGGATGCGGCTAGCGCGCTCAGCGTCGCGCCGGCCGCGAAGCCCTTGATGATGGAGCGCCGGCTCGCCGCGGCAGGCGGCGCCGGCAGCTTGCCTTCGATGCTCGCGCGCAAGTCCGCCGGCGCCGCGAAGCGCAGGCCCGCCGGCGTCATCATTTTGCGCAGTTCATGGAATTCGCGCAGCCGCGCCGCGCAGGTTGCGCAGGTCGCGATGTGCGTCTCGAGTTCGCGCGCATGCCCGGCATCGAGTTCGCCGTCGATCAGCGCGTGCATCAGGATGCTGGCTTCGTCGCAATTCATGGTGATTCACCCTCGCCTTCGGCCGCCATCCAGGCCTCGCGCAACATGCCGCGGGCGCGCGCTAGCCGCGACATCACCGTTCCGATCGGCGCCTCGATCACCGTCGCGATATCGCGATAGGACAAATCGTTGATCTCGCGCAGCACGATCACCTCGCGGAATTCCGCCGGCAGTTCGCCGATCAGCCGGCGCATGGTTTCGGACTCGTGCCGGCGCAGCAGCGCCTGCTCCGGCGTGTCGCCGTGCTCGCGCCAGATCGGCGCCGCCTGCGACTCTTCCGCGCCATCCGCCGTGAACACGAGCCGGGCGTTGCCGGCATAAGCGGCATGGCAGACATTGCGCAGGATCGCGAACAGCCAGGGCTTGACCGGCCCGCCGCGAAACGTGTCGAAATGGCGGAACGCGCGCAGATAACACTCCTGCACCGCGTCGTCGGCGTCGCTGGTGCCGCGCAGCAGATAGCGCGCCAGCGTGTAGACGTCGTCGAGGTGCGGCAAGGCCAGCGCCTTGAAACGCTCGGCTCTGCCGCCCTCGCTCAAGTCAACCACACCGCCCGCCATCATCGGATACCCGGCCATCCTTACGGGAGTTTTGCCCGCGGGCAGTGCATATCGTTCGGCGCCGCCCACCGGCCGCTACTTCGCCTCGACCACAATCGTGCCGGTCATGTGCGGATGCAAGGAACAAAAATAGTCGAATTTGCCCGGTGTCGCGAATGTGAACGAGAACTTGTCGTCGGTGTCCATCGCTTTCGATCGGAACGCCATGGTCTTCGACGTCACGGTGTGCGGGATGTCGTCGTGGTTGACCCAGATGACGGTGTCGCCGGCATTCACCGTGATCTGCTGCGGGTTGAAAGTGAAGTTGTCGATCTTCACCTCGATGTCCGCCGCCCGGGCTGGGCTCGCCGCCGCCATTGCCGCGGCAACAAGGAGTGCCATCGCGCCAAGCGCGAGAAATTTCGTCCGGGTCATGGGGCGCTCAGCTCTGCAGCGGCGTGTCGATGATGGCGAGCCGCTGCTCGCCCTGCTTGAAGGTCACGCTGGCGGTGCCGAGCATGCTGCGCAATTTGTCGTCCGGAACTTTCATCGGGCCGGGCGACGGCGCGGCGCCGGGCGCCGGCTGCGGGAAGGCGGTCGAGCGCGCGGTGTGGAACGTCACATTGCCCTCCACCTTCTGCATCACCTGGTGGATGTGGCCGTTGAGCACGGTCACCGAGCCGAAACGTTTCAGGGTGGCGAGCGCCTGCGCGCTGTCCTCGGTGCCCCAGCCCCACTGCGGGTACAGCGTCCACAACGGGATATGTGCGAACACGACGATCGGCGTCGAGGCCGATTTGCCTTTCAGATCGTCCTCGACCCATTTGAGTTGCTCTTCGCCGAGGCTGCCCATACCGCCGCCCTTGAGATTGGCGACGTTGACGAGCCCCATGAAATGCACGCCGTTGGCGTCGAACGAGTAATAGCCCGGCCCTTTGGTGCCGCGGCCGTAGCGTTCCTTGTAGAGCTTGATGTCGGGATCGATGATGTCGTGCTCGCCCGGCACGTAATGCACGTCGAGCTTCGCCTGCGAGATAATCTTTTCGGCGTCGTCGAATTCGGACACTTTCGACAGATGCGTGATGTCGCCGGTATGGATCATGAAGGCGGGCTTTTGCGGGATCGCCTTGATGCGGGCGATCGCCTCTTCCAGCGTGCCCTTGGCGTTCGGATTGGCCGGCTTGTCGAAGCCCATATGGCTGTCGCTGATCTGCAGGAACGTCAGCCCCTTGGCGTCGGCGGCCATGGCTTCCGAAGCTTTGGCCTCATCGACCAGCCCGAGCGAATGCGGCACCCCGCCGCTGATGGTCCACAGCACCCCGGTGCCGGCCCAGGTCATGCATTCCAGCACCCTGCGGCGGCTGGGGCCGTCCCCGTGATCGTGTGTCGTCATGGCTAGTCTCCCTGTGATTTCGTGCTTTCAGGGACTAGATCGGCCTCAGCTCAGATTTATTCCTGCAAATCCGCCACAAACCGCGATATACGCTAACGCGATGAAATTCCTCGACGAAGCCAAGGTCTATGTGCAATCCGGCGCGGGCGGCAACGGCTGCATCGCGTTCCGGCGCGAGAAGTTCATCGAGTTCGGCGGCCCGAGCGGCGGCGACGGCGGCAAGGGCGGCGACGTGGTCATCGAGGCGGTCAATGGCCTCAACACCCTGATCGATTACCGCTACCAGCAGCACTTCAAGGCCCAGAGCGGCGGCAACGGCATGGGCAAGGACTGCCACGGCGCCAATGGCAAGGATGTCGTGCTGAAGGTCCCGGTCGGCACGCAGGTCTACGAGGAGGACGGCGAGACGCTGCTCGCCGATCTCACCCGCGCCGACGAACGCATCACGCTCATGAAGGGCGGCAATGGCGGCTTCGGCAACGCCTATTTCAAATCCTCGACCAACCAGGCGCCGCGCAAGGCCAATCCCGGCCAGCCCGGCGAAGCGCGCACTATTCGCCTGCGCCTGAAGCTGATCGCCGATGCCGGCATCATCGGTCTGCCCAATGCCGGCAAGTCGACCTTCCTCGCCACCGTGAGCGCGGCCAAGCCGAAGATCGCCGATTATCCGTTCACCACGCTGCATCCGCAGCTTGGCGTGTTCGAAGTCGATAACCGCGAATTCGTCATGGCCGATCTGCCGGGGTTGATCGAGGGCGCGCATGAAGGCGTCGGCCTGGGCGACAAATTCCTCGGCCACACCGAACGCTGCCGCGTGCTGCTGCATCTCATCGACGGCACCACGGAGGATGCCGGCGCCGCCTACAAAACCGTGCGTGCCGAACTGGAGGCTTACGGTCAGGGGCTGACCGACAAGCCGGAGATCGTCGCGCTGTCGAAGGCCGACGCGCTGACGCCGGCAGCGATCAAGGCGCAAACCGCGAAGCTCAAGAAGGCGTGCAAGAAGACGCCATTGATTTTGTCATCGGCCTCCGGCCAAGGCGTGAAAGACGTGCTGCGCGCGCTGTTCAAGGTGATCGACGCAGCGCGCGTTGGCGCGGCCGACGAACCGAAATCAAAAGAAGCCGCCTGGCAGCCGTAAGGAACTTCCGGAGGGCGTCATGAAAACCCGCGCCGCGGTGGCCTGGAAAGCCGGCGAGCCGCTCACCATCGAGACCATCGACATCGAAGGCCCGAAGGCGGGCGAGGTGCTGGTCGAGATCATGGCGACCGGGGTCTGCCACACCGACGCTTACATGCTGTCGGGCGCCGACCCGGAAGGCATCTTCCCGGCCATCCTCGGCCACGAAGGCGCCGGCGTGGTGCGCGAAATCGGCGCCGGCGTGACCACGCTAAAAGCCGGCGATCACGTCATCCCGCTCTACACGCCGGAATGCCGGCAATGCAAAACCTGTCTGTCGCGCCGCTCGAACCTGTGCACCGCCATCCGCGCCACGCAGGGCAAGGGCCTGATGCCGGACGGCACGTCGCGCTTCCGCTGCGACGGCGACCCAGTGTTTCACTACATGGGCTGCTCGACCTTCGCCAATTTCACCGTGCTGCCGGAAATCGCGCTCGCCAAAGTGCGCGAGGACGCGCCCTTCGACAAGATTTGCTACATCGGCTGCGGCGTCACCACCGGCATCGGCGCCGTCATCAACACCGCGAAAGTGTGGCCGGGCGCCAATGTCGCGGTGTTCGGGCTAGGCGGCATCGGGCTCAACGTGATCCAGGGCGCGCGCATGGTCGGCGCCGACAAGATCATCGGCATCGACACCAATCCTACGAAGCGCGCCATCGCCGAGAAATTTGGCATGACGCATTTCCTCAACCCCGACGAGGTCGGCAAAGACAAAGTCGTGCAAGCGGTGGTCGATCTCACCCAAGGCGGCGCCGACTTCTCGTTCGAATGCATCGGCAATGTGAACGTGATGCGCCAAGCGCTGGAATGCTGCCATCGCGGCTGGGGCGAGAGCATCATCATTGGCGTCGCCGGCGCCGGCAATGAGATCGCTACGCGGCCGTTCCAGCTGGTCACCGGCCGCGTGTGGCGCGGCACCGCCTTCGGCGGCGCGCGCGGGCGTACCGACGTGCCGAAAATCGTCGACTGGTACATGGACGGCAAGATCGATATCGACGACCTGATCACCCACACCATGCCACTCGCCAAGATCAACGACGCTTTCGAGCTGATGCACGAGGGCAAATCGATCCGGTCGGTAGTCCTTTACTGACGAGCGTTACGGCCGAACCCTTAACGGCATCCTGATACAGGCAACGCCACCGGCGCGGCCGATGCAATGCATTGTTAAGTGCATGTTTGCTACGACGTGAGACAAACTCGGACAATCTGGCATATTGGATCGACCATGCAGCGTCATCGGAACGGCAAGTCGACGCGACGGCATTCGAGGCGTCGCGCCAGTGCGGCGATTGGCCTCTTGGCGCTCGCGCTTGTATCGGCGCCCGCCATTGCGCAAAGCGAATACCCGACGCGAGCCATTACGCTGATCGTTCCCTTCGCCGCCGGTGGACCTACGGATGTCGTTGCCCGCATCGTCGTAAACGACATGTCGCACACACTCGGCCAGCCGATCGTGGTTGAGAATATCGTCGGGGCTGGCGGGACGACGGCCGGCATCCGAGCGATGCGGTCACCGCCGGACGGCTATACGATCATCATGGGCCATATGGGAACGCACGCAGCCTCGGTCGCGCTCTATCCCAAGCTTGCCTATAACCCGTCCACCGATTTCGAACCCATCGGCATGGTGGCCGGCATGCCGGTGCTGATCCTCGCCAGGAAGGATTTTCCTGCGAAAGACCTCAAGGAGTTCGTGAACTACCTGCGCGACAACGCCGGCAAGCTCAACATGGCGCATGCCGGAGTGGGTTCGGTGGCGTTCACCACCTGCCTGCTGCTCAATTCGATCGTCGGGATAAAGCCGACCATGACGCCCTTCCAGGGCACCGGACCCGCGATGAATGCCCTGGTCGCCGGCCGCGTCGACTACATGTGCGACCAGGTCGTCAGCGTCGTTCCGCAAATCCAAGCAGGCACCATCAAAGCTTATGCCGTGGGCACCGCCGCGCGTAATCCGGCTTTGCCCAATATTCCAACCTCGATCGAAGCGGGGCTGCCTGAATTCCAAGCTTCGGCATGGAATGCCTTGTTCACGCCCAAAGGAACGCCGCAGGCGATCGTCGCCAAATTGAACGCCGCGCTCGGCAAGGCTCTCGACGACCCGGAAACGCGCAAGCAACTGCTCGAACTGGGCGGCGATATCCCCAATCGCGAGCAACGAACGCCGCAGGCTCTCGCAGAATTGGTAAAGAGCGAAATCGCAAAATGGACGCCGATCATCAAGGCTGCGCTTCCCGCGCACTGACGCATGGTTAATCGCGGAGGTATCGGGGTCTACCGCATATCAGCGTTGCGAACGAACGCCTGAATTTGCGGCAAAGTTTTCACGCTATTTTTATCTGTATTGGGCATGACTAGTGCGGCTCCGCAGTGGGCCTCTCGCGACACTCGATATTGCTCACTCAGAAATCGCGAGCCGATGGCGACGCTGTCTCGGACAACCCTGTGAGCAGGATGGGATTGCGAACATGTCCAACCGACTTCTGGTCATCGACGACGCCAACATCCATCGCATGATCCTCTGCCGGATCGGCGAGAAGGTCGGCTTCGAGACCGTGGGAGCCGCCTCATTCGATGAAGCCGCGAAGCTGCTGCGCGAAAGCCAATTCGACTGCATCACACTCGACCTTTCGCTCGGCGAGCGGGCGGGCGTCGAAGTTTTGCACTTGCTATCGGTGATCAACTCCCAGGCGCCGATCATCATCATCAGCGGCGCCGAGCAAACCGTCTGCGAGGAAACGCTCAAGATCGGAAAATCGCTCAATCTTAATCTCAGCACGCCGGTGCCCAAGCCCGTCGATCTATCGGCCCTGCGCGAGCAATTGGTGCACATCGGACAACAGGTCAACCTGCAGAAGCTCGCCCGCGCGCCTGTATGATAAGCGCAATCTGCCGCCGGCGCGACTTCTCGCAACACTCCAGCTTCGGCACATGAAACGTCGCCGCAATCTATCGCTCCGTGCGCTCGGTTTTGGCAGCCTCGCGCTGATCTGCACGATCATCGGCACCAACGTGATCTTCCTGAGCAATCTGCGCGAAAGCTCGCTGCAGACGGCTGAAGCCAATCTCGCTCGCTACAGCCTCACGCTGGTGGAGGAAGCGGACCGGTCGTTCAAATCGGTCGACCTCGTATTGTCGAGCGTCGGCGATTATCTCGGCCGCAGCGGCGTCACCGACAGTGCATCCTATCAACGCATGATGTCCGACCAGGCGACGCATCTCCTGTTGAAGGAAAAGATCACCGGCCTGCCCCAAATCGACGCGGTCACGATGATCAACGCGCAGGGTAAACTGATCAATTTCTCGCGCTACTGGCCGATCCCCGCCGTCGACGTCTCGGATCGCGACTACTTCATGGCGCTGAAAGCCGACCCCAATCTGGAAACCTTCATCAGCGCGCCGGTGCGCAACCGCGGCAGCGGAACCTGGAATATTTACATTGCCCGGCGGCTCAATGATCCGAACGGCGAGTTCATGGGTTTGCTGCTGGGCGCGATGTCGCTGCAGTACTTCGAAAACTTCTTCGCCTCGACGTCTATCAGCGCAGGCAGTTCGATCTCGCTGGTGCGTGAGGACGGCACGCTGCTCGCAAACTATCCGCATTCGGAAAAGATCGGCGAGCAGTCTTCCGGCGCCGGTCAACGCGCGCTCGCCGCCGGCGGAAATATTCGCGAGTTGAGCGCCAACGATCATAAGATGCGGATCCTCTCGGCGCGGATGCTGCCGAATTATCCCGTTCTGGTCGAGGTGACCCAGACCGAAGACAATGTGTTGAGCAGTTGGCGCGCCCTGGCCCAGCTTCTGGGCGCGATGTCGTTGGTGAGCACAATCGTCGTGCTGATGGCCGTGTTCGTTATCGCCCGCTGGTGGAAGAAGCTGGAACGACTGACCCAAGCCGCCGAAACGGCAAATGCGGCCAAGTCCGCATTCCTCGCCATGATGAGCCATGAAATCCGCACGCCGATGAATGCCGTGTTGGGCCTCACCACAACGCTGTTGGAAACCAACCTCGACGCCGACCAGCGCGGGTCCGTGCAGGCCATTCACGGTGCCGGCGACAATCTCCTGGTCATTCTCAACGACATCCTGGATTTTTCCAAGCTTGAGGCCGGCCAGCTGTCGTTGGAGCACATCGCGTTTTCGCCCGAGGCGCTGGTGCAAAATACGCTGGGCATCATCGAACCGCGCGCGGCGGCCAAGGGCTTGGCGATCCGCAGCGTCAACGACTCGGTCCTCCCGCCGGCGCTCAAGGGCGATGCTGGCCGCATTCGCCAGGTGCTGCTCAACCTGGTTTCCAATGCGGTGAAGTTCACTGCGGCCGGCGAGGTCCTGGTAACGACGCGCTGCCTCGCGCGCGACGATGACAATGCAACCATCGAATGGGCGGTCAGCGATACCGGAATTGGCATCGCACCGGAGCATATCGGGCTCTTGTTCGCGAACTTCGTGCAGGCCGACAATTCGATCAGCCGCCGCTTCGGCGGCTCGGGGCTCGGGCTGGCAATCTGCAAGCGCCTGGTGGAACAGATGGGCGGCGAGATCAAGGTGATTTCGGCACCGGGGCAAGGCTCCACCTTCCGCTTCAGCTTGACGCTTCCGGTCGCCGAGCACGTGGCGCTGACGGAGCACGACGATCAGACCGTCTTCGCCAAACTCAAGGCGAGGATCGCGGCGCTCGGCCGGCCGCTGCGCATCCTGATCGTCGACGACGATCCGACCAACCGCCTGGTCGCCGCCAAGATGCTCAAGGAGTTCGAGATCCAGAACGACATGGCGTGTGATGGCGTCGAAGCGGTCACGGCGGCCGCCAGCTTCAACTACGATGTCATCATGATGGACGTTCGCATGCC
>Ga0209890_10001259_pt1 | contig 11544 bp, 14 predicted proteins | sample OrgsoiDNA2013049_FD_185799 | JGI IMG/M metagenome (GOLD analysis project Ga0209890, IMG submission 185799) | Permafrost soil microbial communities from the Arctic, to analyse light accelerated degradation of dissolved organic matter (DOM) -... | ecosystem: Environmental > Terrestrial > Soil >... | reverse complement strand
GGTGATCATGATCGCACTGATCGCGCTCTATGGCTTTGTCACCGCGCGCACCACCATTGGCCGGCAGATCTATGCGGTCGGCGGCAACGAGAAGGCGGCAAAGCTCTCCGGCATCAAGACCGAGCGGCTGACCTTCCTGACCTTCGTCAATATGGGTGTACTGGCCGCGCTCGCTGGCCTCGTGTTCGCCGCGCGGCTCAACACCGCAACACCGAAAGCCGGGGCCGGCTTCGAACTCGACGTCATCGCCGCCTGTTTCATTGGCGGTGCCTCGGCCTATGGCGGCGTCGGCCGGGTGGCCGGCGCAGTGATCGGCGCCCTGATCATGGGTGTGATGAATAACGGTATGTCGATCCTCGGCATTGGCATCGACTATCAGCAGGTGATCAAGGGGCTGGTGCTGCTCGGCGCAGTGTGTCTTGACGTCTACAACCAGCGGCGCTGAGGCGCGGATTGATCAAAACCGCGCCGTCTTGGCCGCTGGAACTGCGATGGGCAAATAAGCCGCTGAAATGGCCCGCCCGGCGCGCCTGCTCAGGCCTATTCTTGCATCGTGCGTTCTATTTGCGCAGCGTGCTGATATAGGCGGCGAGATCGGCCGCCTCGCTCCGGCTCAACGGAAAGTTCGGCATCTTCGGGTGCGGGTCGAGCAGGAAGAATGCGATCTTCTCCGGCGTGAAGTCCGACTTGCTCGCGATTGCTTCAAACGGGGGAGCGTCGGTGCTGGCCCGCTTCTGGTCGGCGTTCACCACGTGGCAGGCGGCGCACCAGCGCTTGGCGAGGTCGGAACCATGGTCCGGGTCGGCGGCCATGGCCAGCGATGCGCTCACCACGGCGGCGGCAACAACCAGAACCCGAATTTGTCTTGAAACCAAGCGCATCCGGCATTCTCCTTCGATCTCAAATGACGTACGCTATCGATCGGCACCAATGCAATGGGTTTCGGTCATCTGCCACAGAGGTTGAACGTCGGGCGAAGGCCGCAAAGCGGGCATTTCATGACCGAAATCACACGTTTCGTGGCATTGGCTTTCGATCTCATCGACGGCACCCTTGCGGTCGGTGAAGCCGTTGACTGCGCCAGTCCTGTGGTTGCGATACAAACGGCGCGGGGGCAGTGGAAGTTCCTGGGGCACACCGGCGCCATTGCATTCAGCCGCACCAGCGATTTCGAGAAGGGAATATTCAACCACCGGCACGTGCTGCGCCGGTTTGGGCAGGTGCCGGATGAGTACGGAACAGAAAACGAGGACCAATGACGCCGGATCGTCGCGATGATATTTGGCTTGTGCTCGGTGCCTTTCAATCCGGCGTTGATTCTTGTATTTCGCCGGCTGATCGGGTTGGTTTACGTCGCTTTGTCGACGGCGTTTCGCTAGAGTGCCGTTCGCCATAGTCGTGTATCCCGCCGCGTAGATCCTCAAAAGCCGGGACCAGTTGCCGTGACTGCTATCCGCGTTGCCATCGTCGGTCTCGGAAAGATTGCCAGAGACCAGCACATTCCCGCGATTGCCGAAACTGCGGGCATCGAACTCGCCGCCATTGCCAGCCGCAATGCCTCCATCGACGGCATCGCGCATTTCGCGACCCTCGACGAACTGCTCGATGGTATGCCTGATATCCATGCCGTTGCGCTCTGCACGCCACCGCAAGTTCGCCACGCCCAGGCGGCGGCGGCGCTGAAGGCCGGCAAACACGTCCTGCTCGAAAAACCGCCAGGTGCCACGGTCAGCGAACTTACGCCGCTGATCGCCGTGGCGCGGCAAACCGGACGAACGCTGTTCGCCACCTGGCATTCCCGCTTCGCGCCCGCGGTCGAGCCGGCGCGAGCCTTCCTTGCCGACCGCCAGATCAGGTCGGTCGTCGTCGAATGGAAGGAAGATGTAAAAGTCTGGCATCCGGGCCAGGCCTGGATCTGGGAACCGGGGGGGCTCGGGGTGTTCGATCCCGGCATCAATGCACTCTCCATTCTCACCCGGATACTGCCGCGGACGTTCTTTCTCAGAGAGGCGGAACTGTCCTTCCCCGGCAATCGCGCCGCGCCCATCGCCGCCAATCTCGCCTTTTCCGACGGCACGGGCCTGTCGATTTTGGCGGAGTTTGATTGGCGCCAGACCGGGCCGCAGACCTGGGACATCCGCGTCGACACCGATGCCGGACGCCTGACGTTGTCCGCTGGCGGCAGCCGTCTTGTTCATGATGACCGAACGCTGGTTGACGCGAAGCAGGCCGAGTATCGCGGCATCTACCAGCGGTTTGTCGAACTGATCGCCAGCCGGGTATCCGACGTCGATCTTTCCCCGCTGGTTCATGTCGCCGACGCCTTCATGCTCGGCCGGCGTCGCGAAGTCGAACCCTTCATCGAGGACTGAGCATGGCGCGGTCGGGCAAGCCACGGATGCCGAAAGTCGACCGCGAAGGTTTCGGACATCTGCCTGATGGCGCTGCGGGTGAAATGGTCAGGTTGCGTGGCGACAACGGCTTCGAGGTTCGGATCATCACCTATGGCGCGGCGCTGCAGTCCATCTTTACGCCGGATCGCCTCGGCCGCGTTGCCGACGTCGTGCTTGGCCGCGACGACCTTGCAGGTTATATCGCGGTGCGGCGCTTCCTCGGCGCAACGATCGGGCGTTATGCCAACCGGATCGCGAACGGTGCGTTCGAACTGGATGGCCGTCGCTTTCAATTGCCGGCCAACGACGGCGCTAATGCGCTTCACGGCGGTTTGGAGGGCTTCGATCGCAAAAATTGGACGATCACGGCCACGGGCGAGAAGCCCGTGCCTTTCGTCACGCTGTCCTATGTCAGTCCGGATGGCGAGGAAGGCTATCCCGGCAGGCTGCAAACCAGCATCACCTACAGCATTTCCGGCGCCATGGAACTTTCGGCCGCGTTCTCGGTGGAGACCGACAAGCCGACTATCGTCAATCTGACCAATCACAGCTTCTTCAATCTGGCGGGCGTCGAGGCCGTCGGCGGCGGCATTCTGGATCATCACCTCACCATCGCGGCGGATACTTACCTGCCGGTGAGCAGGGCGGGCATCCCATTGGGTGCGCCGGATCGGGTCGATGGAACTCCGTTCGATTTCCGGATCCGGCATCGCATCGGCGTGCGCCTGCACGACTTCAATGAACAGCTCCAAATCCGACAGGGCTATGATCATAATTTCTGCCTGCGCGGCGGCGTCACCCCCGTACCGCGACTAGCCGCCCGTCTCGAACACCCGCGCTCTGGCCGCGTGCTCGAACTCCTGACAAATCAGCCGGGTGTTCAGTTCTATTCAGGTAATTTCCTCGATGGCACCGTGACCGGGAAATATGGCCGCGTCCACCGCCAGTATGACGCGGTGTGCCTGGAGCCGCAGGCCTATCCCGACACGCCGAATCGTCCTGACTATCCGTCGGCGCGGCTCGATCCCGGGCAGACCTATCGTCATACGTCGCTGTATCGATTTTCCGCGAATTGACGGCGCGGTGGAACGACGCAAGATCGTACGGAGCCTAACGAATCCGGCGCGATCCGGCCCGGAGCAGGGCGCATTTGAAGTAATCCCTTGCGACCGCATCCAGGGCGGCCGAGATCAATTCCCCGGATTCCGCTGCACGACCCCTGTTCTCAACCTCGAGCCGCTCGGCTTCCTGAACATAATCGATCGCGAGTTCGCGCAGCCGGCGGACCTCGGCATCTTCAGGAATTGGATAAGCCGTCGCCAGCAAATCCCTGGCGCGATCGCGGGCGCGTTCATTTCTCAGGCCGGCCATCAGCGCCTCCTTGCGTTATGAGGATTCCTTTGAGACAGTACCAGGCAGCCGGTTTGGCCGAACATGACGCTGGTAGAATTAAGCATTTTAACTATGTCCGGTTCCGGACAAGGCCCCTTATTTTCGAAATTTAATGGGTCTGCCCAGCCCGTTCGATGTCGCAGGAACGTGTCGTCGATACATATCCCTGACGGCCAAGGGCTCTATGCAACGGCAGGGAGATGCCCATGAGCAACGTTGCCGAGGGTGGTCCGGGACCTCCCCACCATTGTTCCCTGTGCGGAAGGGGTCAGCATTCCGTCCGTAAGCTCGTCGCCGGCCCCCATATCTTTATCTGCGATGAATGCGTCGAACTCTGCATGGTCATCGCCCGGGGGGACAGCGCGTCATTTTACCTGCGCACGCCAGCCGAATATCGCAAACTCGCGGAGGATGACATCCGTGCCGCGGAGGAGGCCGGCATGCCCGCCGACAAGGCCATGCTTGCGGTCGGCCGGACATGGCTGCGCCTTGCAGAAGAATCTGAAAAGGCAGAATCCGAAAAAGCAGAATCAGCAAATCGAGATCAGCAGGCAGCAAAGGAAAATCCGCTGCCCGGGCAGGCAGAGCAACGCGAGGGGGCGGCACCTCCAGAGCCAAGCAAGCCGAGCGCGGCGGCAGAGCCAATCGACGCGGCGCAAATCCTGATCTCCCTGGCAAACCTGGCGTCTCATTCGGAAGATAATCCCGATTGACTGCGGTTCCACCGCACGCCGCGATATCGCCAACGAGCTAGCGCCGGCGCGCGACCGATATCCCGAACAGGAATGCAACAAACAGGCTCGCGAGCGGCGCCTCCCGGGTAATGGCGCTGATGATCGAGAGTGGCCGTCCAGGCTGGCGCGCGGCCGCGATCGCCTCGCTGAGCCTGTTCACCGCCGCCTGAAGGCCCGCGGACACTTCCGTGATGCTGTACGATACATCGGTCGCCGTATCGATGGCGCGTTCCACCATGCCGGGTTGCAGCGTCGGTTCGGTTTCGATGTTCACTTGGCGATGCTCACTTATCGAGTTTTTGAAGCTTATGGCCCTCGTCCGTTATGGAACGGTGGGTTGGCTGGCGATGAGGCCGTCACCTTTGGCTATCCGCGCGCGCGCTCGTTTTGAACAGCGGGTCAAAGACCTTTGGCTATCCGCGACAGGCGCCGTATTGAACGGCGGGTGACGGCCTCAGTTTGGAAAATGCGGGGACGAGAATTTTGTTCCTCGGCTTTCGCCGATATCGCCGTGCGCTTCATCTTTTTGTCTTTCCGGGCGTTGAAGGGATGGATTGCCAATGACATTAAGATACCTGATATGCGTGCCGCTACGAACGGAGGATGCACGGTGACCGAGCCAGTGGATATCCAGAATGATGGTGTGGTAACGTCGCGCCGGCGCTTTCTGCGTAAGGGCGCAATAGTGGGTGGAGTCGTCCTGGCGGGCAGTTTTGCCGGGGGCGAGGCCCTGGGGGCGGCGGCGAATGCTGACAACCTGCCGCCCAATGTTCCGGACTGGATGAAGACCCCAGGCGACGCGATGGGGAGCCAGCCCTACGGTGCGCCTTCGCCGTTCGAAAAGAGCGTCGTCAAGAACATCTCGAATAATCTGCCGCAATATTTGTCCGCCTCCGGACGCACCCCGCTGCAGGATCTGGATGGCATCATTACGCCCAATGGGTTGTTCTACGAACGTCATCACGGCGGAGTTCCCACGATCGATCCCGCACAGCACCGGCTAATGCTGCACGGCCTCGTCGAGAAGCCGCTGATCTTCACCATGGAAGATATCAGGCGTTTTCCGTCGCAGTCGCGGATCTATTTCCTCGAATGCTCCGGCAATCCCACCTACAAGAAACCCTACGGCAAGACTGCGTCCGATCTGGTCGGCCTCCTGAGTTGCGCTGAATGGACCGGGGTCAGCCTGAAGCTGGTTCTGCAGGAAGCGGGATTGCGACCTGATGCGAAATGGGTGGTCGCGGAGGGAGCCGATTCCGCGGCGCTGACCCGCAGCATTCCGATCGAAAAGTGCCTCGACGATGCGATGCTGGCCTATAGCCAGAACGGCGAGCGGCTGCGACCGCAGCAAGGTTATCCGCTTCGGCTACTGCTGCCGGGGTTCGAAGGCAACATGAACGTGAAGTGGCTGCGCCGCCTGCGCGTCGCCGCCGAGCCGACTTACTCGCGCGAGGAGACCTCGAAATACACCGACCTGATGCCCGACGGCTCGGCACGCGAGTTCACCTTTGTCATGGAATGCAAATCCATCATCTTGCGGCCCTCGGGTGGCCAGCGGCTGGACACATCAGGCTTCCACGAGATCAGCGGCATCGCCTGGAGCGGGCGCGGCAAGATCAGGCGTGTCGACGTCTCGGTCGATGATGGCAGGAGCTGGCAGGAAGCGGAACTACAGGAACCGGTGCTGACCCGCGCGCTGACCCGGTTCAGGCTGCCCTGGCATTGGGACGGCCAGACCGCCGTGATTCAAAGCCGCGCCATCGACGAGACCGGTTACGCCCAGCCGACGCTGACCGAACTTCTTGGGGTCCGCGGCGACAATTCCTTCTACCACAACAATGCGATCTGGCCTTGGCGCATCGCGGCCGACGGGGAGGTGACCAATGCCGCAGCGTGATCTTCAGATCGTGATGCTCGCCATTGTCACGCTGGCCTGCGCAACGAGCGTCAAGGCGCAGAGTTCCTACGGCATCGGACGCGCCGCGACGCCGGCGGAGATCGCAGGCTGGAACATCGACATCGATCGCGACGGCCACAACCTGCCGCCGGGAAGCGGCAGCGTCAGCCATGGTAGGGAAATGTTCGACCAGCAATGCGCGTCATGTCATGGCGCCAAAGGCGAGGGCGGTGTCGGCGATCGGCTGGTCGGCGGGCAGGGCACGATAGCGACGCCGAAGCCGGTCAGGACTGTCGGCAGCTATTGGCCGTACGCGCCGACCTTGTTCGACTATATCCGCCGCGCCATGCCGCAGAATGCACCGCAATCACTTGGCAATGACGACGTCTATGCAGTCTCCGCCTACATCCTCAATTTGAACGGATTGCTCCCTGCCGATGCGACGCTCGATGCCAGGACGCTCGCCGCGATCAGGATGCCGAACCGAAACATGTTTGTCAGCGATCCGCGTCCCGACGTCAAAAATCCGGCGTGCATGGCGGGTTGTTAAGCAAGTTGTCGGTAAAAAAAGGCCCGCCGTGAAGCGGGCCTTTCGTTTTTATATTGCGACGCCGTAATAATCATTCACGGAACGGGTTCTGGCAGGGTCGCTCCAGTTCCAGGCATTGTCGTTGCCGTATTTCGGCGCTCCCTTGAGTTGGGTCTCGGTAATGCCGGTGCGATAGCCGCCAAGGTTGGTGTCGTACTTCAATGACTGCCAGGGCAGGGGATAATGGTCGTCACCAATTCCGAGAAAGCCGCCAAAGCTCAAGACGGCGTATGACACTTTGCCGCTCATCTTGTCGATCATGACGCGCTCGATCGATCCGATCTTGGTGTCGTTGGCGCCGTAGACCGCTGTTCCTTCCACCTTATCGCTGCCGATAAGGGAACCTGTTTCTCTTGTTTCCGTAACCATCGTTGAACCTCCTTCGGTTGGAGGACGTGCAACAGGCGGCGCAAAGAATTGTTCCTGCAAGGCGATTCATGATTCTCTCACGGTCAGCCATGCTCGTCATTTCAGGCGCGGAACTGGAACCTTGGCGATCGCCGCGATTTATTAGGTGAGAGGAAATTGCGGGTCAGGCGCGCTCAATGAATGAAGATCACCCGAAGCGAAGAATTGGCCGCCCGGTGCTGTTCGCGCTGGCAGTCGCGGTGTTCGGTGTTCTGGCAATGCTGATCGTCGATCATGGTCCGTGGAGCAAGCCTCACCTCCAGACAGCGGAGATGGTCGACTATCCAACAACTGCGGCCGCCGCGAAAGCAGCCGGTGCGACGGTCACACCGACCGCGCCGAAGGCCGAACTCGAACCCATCGCTCCAGGGCCGAAGCCCGCTCAACCGGCAATTCCCGGGCAGGGTGCCAGCACGCCTTAGCTTTCAGCCTTTGACCTTCGCCGCCATCGATCGTTCCCGGACCTCGTCCGGCTTTGTTTGAGCCTGTTTGCCAGGCGCTCTAACGGATGCTGACAAAGGCGCCCCATACGGCGGCGAGAATAGCGCCGACCAAAACGTAGACTGGATTATCGCAAAACGTGCTGCCGTATCGGCACATTTCCACGCCAACCGAGCCAATCTCATGATGACTGGCGGCATAGAACAGACCCGAAAGCACTAACAGCACTGCGGCCACAAAATACATCAAACGCCCTCCATGTCGGGATGTACCGCCGTATATCGGCGAGGATCCAATAAATAGCAACGGATCTGCATCAGCGGCAGCAATTGTCTCCGGCAGGTCTTCGAGAATCACGCAATCGCGCGCTGGCCCTCCGGCGCTTCGTTCGGTGCAGGCGGTCGCAAAGCGAGCAAGACCGTCCTCCAATGCTCGCAATCCGCGAGCTTTGTGCGCACATGGGTCAGTTGCAACTCCGCTACATCACGAGCCTTGGTGCAGTCTTGTGCGGGATGGTCCATGAGCGAAACCAGTTCGCCTGCTCCCGGTGCGCTGCGTCAGCGCGCCAATGGTTAGCATCGGTAAAGCTGGCAATTCCGGCCCCTCGAACAAGTTACTTGAGCCTCAATTTACTTGAGGGCGTAGGCCACAGGCAAGGCCACCACGGAAAATTGCACCGCCAAATCGGCCGAGAACCGTCTTTACCGAGATTGCAGCCCATCCCCCAGTTGGTCAGCGACCCAAGGATATCGAACGATGCATCTCAATCTTAAAACCGTTGCCGTATCCGCGATTCTCGTCGCGTTCATCTGGCTTCCTGCCATTCGATGCCGTTCGATTTGATAAGGCGCAACGGTCGGGAAAGCCTGTCGTTCTGCAGGTGACTGCCACCCGGTGCGGCCCTTGTCTGTCAGAACGTCCTGTATGGAAGGCGACCCGACGCCAAGGTCACTCCAAAAAGCCTAGTCCAACCCCGCGCGACGGAAGGCCTCCAGATAGTGCTCGCGGTCGGCCTCCCGCTTCCATGGCAACTGGTTTGCGATCCAGGCGAGTGAGATATTTGGCTGCGCGCGGCGTAGCTCCTGCAATGCGGCGGTAGCGACTTCGGCTTGTCCGGCCATGCTGGCGGCAACCGTCAGCACCCGGTAGGCGCCGGAGAAATCGCCACGCAGACGGATCGCCTCGCGCGAAAGGCTTATGGCTTCGGAGTAGTTTTTGCCGACAAACTGGGCGTAGGCGGCGACGCCGTAATAAATCGCGGAGAACGGGTCGCGCGGGCTCAGCCGCAACGCACGTTGCGCGGCCTCGCTGGCTTCTTGCCAGCGCCCGCAATAACAGAGTGCCAGGCCGAAATAGCCCAGAGCCATTGAGAAGTTCGGGTTGAGCTGCAGCGCCAACTCGAACTCGGCCAGCGAATTGTCGAGGCGGCGCGTGGAAAAATAAACGCTGCCCAGCGCGTTGTGCGCCCACGGGTCCTCGCTGTCGGCCAGGATGGCGGCGAGCGCGGCCTGCTCGGAGATCGGCGCTGCCGTGGCTATATCCGCCCAACCCATATGAACGCCGAACATGTGACTGGTAGCGAGCACGCCGAGGGCCTGGCCGTAATTCGGATCGATGGCCGTCGCCTTCTCGAGCAGTGCCTGTGCGATCAGGTTGTCTTGCCGGGTTATCCGCCAGTAGTGCGACAGCGCCCGCATCACCAGATCCCAGGCATCCAGGCTGTTCGGCGGTTTACGTCGAGAGTGAAAATTTTCGGCGACATAGAGCTGCGGCTCGATCGCGGCGACGATCGCTTCGGTGATGTCATCCTGCACGGCAAACACGTCGATGAGATCTCGGTCGTAGTGCTCCGCCCAGACATGGCTGCCGGTCGCGACGTCGTTGAGCTGCGCCGTGATGCGAACGCGGTCGCCGCTCTTTCGGACGCTGCCCTCGACCACGTATCGCACGCCGAGCTCATCGGCGACCTGCTTGATATGGACCGACTTTCCCTTGTAGGTGAAAGAAGAGTTGCGCGAGATCACGAAGAACCAGCGCAGTTTGGACAGCGCCGTGATGATGTCCTCGCTGATCCCGTCGGAAAAATACTCCTGTTCCGGATCGCCGCTCATATTGTTGAAGGGAAGCACGGCGATCGCTGGCCGATCCGGCAACGGCAAAGCCGGGCGTGGCTGGTGGTCGTGGGCTTGTTCCTGCGGCATCTCGACCGGCCGGACGCCGTCCGGCCGCTCATTCACCACGCCAACGAAGCGAAGGCCCTTTCGTTGAATGGTCCGGATCAGTTTCTGGCTCCCGCCGCTGTCGCCGATAGCCTTCCGTGCGGCGTTGATGCGGCTGGTGAGCGTCGAGTCCGACACCAGCCGGCCGCTCCACACCGAAGCGATCAGATCATTCTTGCTGACGACGCGGTCGCGATTCTGCACCAGATAGACCAACAGATCGAACACTTGCGGCTGCACGTGGACAGGACGCTTTGCGCGTCTGAGTTCGCGCCGGTCGAGATTGATCTCGTAGTCGCCGAAGCTGAGGGTCATTCGTGGTCCAAGGACATTCGGGAGACGGCGGCCACGGTCGGCCACTAGCCGCGAAAACCTGGCATTCCCCGCGGCCAGGGAATGCCAGGTAGATCACATAAAATAGAATTGTCTCAAGAGAGTGTGGAGAAAAATCGAAAGTATTTCAAAGTCTTGACCGCCCGTAAAGAGGATTTTGCTGATCGGCCTGACCACGGTTGGCGCCGCGATGAAAGTCGCTTTCCAAGTTCGAGCTGTTTGACATCTCAAGCGCATCTCACGTGCATCTGGAGAATAAATCGCCGCTCTGAAAGTCTTTGAACGCGGCAACGCGCATGCTGATCCCAGCAAAAAGGGCCAAGCGCGCGGAGCGTCGGCCCTTCGAAAGGGAAAAGCCATGACCATGCTCAACACCGCCCCACGCTACGCCACGCCATCAGTCCGGAGAGGAGCCGCAGTTTTTCTGGCGCGCCTCGGCCGTCTCGTTAACAGCGTGATCGCCGCCGCGATCGCTCACCGTGAGCGTCAGGCGAACCTTGTCGCCCTGCGCCATCTCAGCGACCGGGATCTGAAAGATATCGGGATCTACCGCTGTGAGATCGGCGACGCTCTGATGGAGAGGGCGCAGCATCGCCAGGGGATACAGCAATCTCAGCGGACCTAAAAAGTGCAGTATCGACCGTATGAATTTCAAAGACAAATTGCACGGTTTACCCGCCGAGCCGCCAGCCCCTCTCAAGGAATAATCAGGCCCGTCTCACGGAGAAATCAAGCGCCAGACAAAGCGCCGCGGACGCGATCCCGGCATCCTCGCGGATCACTATTTCAGTCTTTCGTTGTCTAATCGGAGATCATTATGACCCAGACCCAAACCATTAGCCCAGACGTACCGGGCAATCGAATGTCAAGATTCGTCGGATTTCTGTACGGCCTCGTAGCCTATTTCGCTTTTTTCGGCACGATCCTTTATGCCATCGGTTTTGTGACCGGCCTGTTGGTGCCAAAGACCATCGACACCGGCACGGAGTCCTCCGCAACGGAAGCGCTCGTCGTAAACCTGCTGTTGATGTCGCTGTTCGCCGTGCAGCACAGCCTGATGGCGCGCAAGCAGTTCAAGCAATGGTGGACGCAATACGTGCCGAAATCGGTTGAGCGCAGCACTTACGTGCTGTTCGCC
>Ga0209890_10001258_pt1 | contig 11546 bp, 9 predicted proteins | sample OrgsoiDNA2013049_FD_185799 | JGI IMG/M metagenome (GOLD analysis project Ga0209890, IMG submission 185799) | Permafrost soil microbial communities from the Arctic, to analyse light accelerated degradation of dissolved organic matter (DOM) -... | ecosystem: Environmental > Terrestrial > Soil >... | reverse complement strand
TTGCATTCGGTAGGGATTCGGATCATTTGCAAGGGCGGATTCAACCGTGATGCACGTATTGTTTCGCGAACGATAGCAAGAAACCGCCCGGCGGTACCGTGAATCCAGTAACGTCGTCTCGGCTAGCCGCGGCTCGCCAACCGCGATCCCAGAGCCGGCATGCGAATCGTGTCGCCCGTGGGCGCACGCAGCCGCGCCTCGCGCCGCAGGAACGGTTGCGCTCGGCGCGGGTCCAGTATCGCCCAACGGTACTCGTTGAGTTCCTTCTTGAGCAGCGGCAACAGAGCCGCTTCGGATACCGAGCTGTCGGGGGTATCAACCAAGGTGGTGCAATACCACGAGAAATATTCTGCGTACAGCTCTTCATACCGCTGCATCGGATCGAGAAACGCGGGGTCTTCGATGACATCGCTCCCGACATGGCGCGTGCAAATATAACTACACGCCTTTCTCAAGTAGACGTTGTGTTCGGAGACCACCGCATTGTCATAGCTGCGCCCGGGGCGAAAATGCGCCATAACCTGGGTGCGATGGCGCCCCCGCACCTCGCTGCCGCGAAGATAGTGAAATAGGGCCTTTCCGTGGAGCAACCGAAAGCTCGCATGTTTCAACGCCGCTATCTGCACGCGCCGGACACCGCAATTGGCGAGCTGCCGCATCAATCCCGAATGTTCGTATTCCCACTGCGACCAAATCGCCGGATTCTCGAGAATCCGGCGCGCGACCATTTGTTCGTTGCTGTCGGGACTGATTAAAGCTGACTGAACGCGATCAGTTGATTCGCGCATGAGTCTCGCGTGACTGATGGCATGGCGGAGCATTCTTCCCTCCTAGAAACCAGATTCTGTCAAATGTGAATGGCTGTCAAAGCGTTGCCATCTGCCGACAGCAGCGACGCCCAAAGTCACATTTCGTAATCACGTACGGCCGTTTTACCGCCGCTCGAGGGGCTCGAGCGCCCTTCAGGGCGGTATCTCATCATGTCCACCATTGTACGTCTGTAGGAACAGGGCGTGGGGTACAGTTACGCGGCGGCGGGTCGGCCATTTGCATCTGGTTCCGGCCTAAGCGCTTGGCGGCATACACGGCGGCGTCCGCACGGTTGATGAGCTGCTCGCCCCAGCGAAGTCGCTATGCAGCCACGCAATTGTCAGCGCCACTTGATGCAACTCAATAACGCCGCGACAGCAACCAGTTGGCCAGCGAACGCAGCGGCGCCGCGCGCGCTCCGAAAGGCTCGAGCGCATCCAGCGCCTCACGGTGCAGCAAGTTTACACGCTCCTGCGAAGCCTCAATGCCGATGATCGCAGGATGCGTTGGCTTGTCGCGCTCGCGGTCCGCGCCGGTGGCCTTGCCAAGCGTCGACACGTCACCCAAGACGTCGAGCAGGTCGTCCTGAATCTGGAATGCCAAGCCGATTGCAGTCGAAAAATGGTTGAGCGCGGCATAGAGGCGCGCATCGAGGTGCGGGACGCATTCGGCAGCCATGAGCACGCTGGCACGAATCACCGCACCCGTCTTGCGCGCGTGCATGTCCTCGACCTGTTCGATGTCCGGCTGCTGACCTTGGACCGCCAGATCGATCGCCTGCCCTCCTGCCATGCCGAACGTGCCGCTCGCCTCGCTCAACATCTCGACTAGTCGCAGACGGATCGCCGGCGAGGCCGGCAGCGCCGCATCGCGCGCAAGCAGCTGAAATGCCAGCGGTTGCAGAGCGTCTCCCACCAGAACGGCCGTCGCCTCGTCGAAGGCTTTGTGGCAGGTCGGCCGACCCCGCCGCAAGTCATCATCGTCCATCGCGGGCAGATCGTCATGCACCAACGAGTAGACATGAATGAGTTCGATCGCGCATGCGGCCGCTTCGACCTCGTCCTCCGTCAAACCCAATGTTCGCGCGGTCGCAAACAACAGAGCGGGACGTATGCGCTTTCCGCCGCCCAACACGCTGTAGCGCATCGCCTCGTGCAGCCGGGCTGGCACTGCGGTCGCCGGCGGCAGACGCGCCGCCAAGGCGTCCTCCATCCGAGCGCGCCAGGACTCGAGCTGGGCGCCAAAGGCGTCGGGAAGCGCAGCTGCGGCATCTCCCGCGGCTAGACGATCGGCTACGTTGTCTCCCATCCGCATCCGCGCGCTCAGCGCGGTTCCGCTGCGCTGTCTTCCGTCTCGCGACGCACGCGTTTCACCTCAGCCACAGGAACGGCGGTGACCGTCGTGGGGCGCGACGACTCGCGGTACTGAATGGGAAGCTCGGGCGCCATGGGACCTGAAATGCGCGGCCCGCGAAGCGACGCCATGAGGGCCTTGATGGGGTGACTGAAGGCGTCGTTGACCGCCGTTCCCTCGAATCCGCAATGCGCCATGCAATTGTCGCAGCGCGGATTCTTGCCGACGCCGTACTTATCCCACTCGGTGTCCTCGATCAACGACTTGTAACTTTCCGCATACCCCTCATCGGACAACAAATAGCACGGACGTTGCCACCCGAACACGTTGTAGGTCGGATTACTCCAAGGCGTGCACTGGTAGGTCTGATTGCCGGCGAGAAAATCCAGGAACAACCCCGAGTGGTTGAACGACCACGCCTTACCCGTGGGCCGATTCTTGCGGCGGCTAAAAATGCCCCGAAATAGCTGTTTGCTGGCGGTACGTCCGAGGAACACGTCCTGCCGGGGCGCATGATGGTAGCTATACCCCGGGGACACGGTGATCCCTTCTATCCCGAGCTGCATTGCAGTGTCGAAGAAATTGGCAACATCTTCCGGATCTTCGCCACTGAACAGCGTGCAATTCACGGTGACACGAAAACCCTTGTCGCGTGCCAGCTTGATCGCGGCAACCGCTTTGTCGAAAACACCTTCCTGGCAGACCGACTCGTCGTGCCGTTCCCGATTGCCGTCCAGATGGATGGAAAAGGTCAAGTAAGGCGACGGCTTATAGTCGTCAATATGCTTGGACAGGAGGATGGCGTTGGTGCACAGATACACGAATTTCTTGCGTGCGACGATCCCTGCCACGATCTGCGGCATCTCCTTATGGATCAACGGTTCTCCGCCCGGGATGGAGACGATGGGTGCACCGCATTCGTCAACCGCTCGCAATGCGTCATCGACGCTCACCCTCTTCTGCAGGATCTCCTTCGGGTAATCGATCTTGCCGCATCCCGAGCAGGCAAGATTGCACATGAAAAGGGGTTCCAACATGAGAACCAGAGGGTAGCGATTGTCGCCGCGCAGCTTGCGGCCGGCGAGATAACGAGCAACCCGGTACATCTGCAATAATGGTATGGCCATGAGGTATCTTACCGCGACGAAGGCGGCGCGGGACCAAATTCGAGCCTGCGGGGCGGCTTCAAGATCGCAGGGCGAGCACTTCTTCCCGGTGATCGCGCCAAATCCGAGCCCATTCCAAGGTAAACCACGGTGTGAACTTACAGGCCCCCTGCGAAGCCAGCTGTTCATGGAGCGCTTCCGGACTGACCCAGCGCCAGGCTAAAATTTCCATAGGATTGATTTCAATGGGATCAGAGCAACGCCCGATGAACACCGAGCACAGTTCGTGCTCGGACGCGGTGGCGTCGAATTGCGCCTGATATTGGAATTTGAACAAGAACTTCAACGGACATACCAACCCCAGTTCTTCAAGAAGGCGGCGCCGTGTAGCAGCCTCCATGCTCTCGCCGCTGCGCGGATGGCTGCAGCAACTATTGGACCAGTACCATGGCCAGAGCCGTTTGCAGGGCGACCGCTGCTGAATGAGCACCTCGCCGTCGTGGTTGAAGACCAGCAAGGAAAAAGCTCGGTGCAGGATGCCGTTGCCTTCGTGGCAGCGCGCCTTGCTGAGATGTCCCACGTCCCGGTCACTGGCGTCCACCAGGATGAGCGAATCCGAATCAGCCGACACATCCGGCGAATTCATGGGTCGGCCTGCAGGATTATCCACGATGACGAACCCTCATACGCTCCACACATTCTCCGCTCTTGATGCCCAAACAGTCATGATAGCTGCTCGCGAAACGCCCGCGCGCCTTTGCTGGCCAAATTCGCCTATCGAATACTGCCGAAGGGCATTTAGCACGGGATGTACCCGTGGTCGCGGAACCAACGCACGGCGTCGGCGAACGCTTCAGGCGGCGGTCGCCAGTGGTATCCGAGTTCGCGTGTCGCCTTTGCGCTGGAAAAGAACATGCGTTTACGCGACATCCGCACACCTTCCAGCGTAACCCTGCCGCTGCGGCCCGTGAGCAAGCCTACGGCCTCCGCGACGTATGCGATCGGCAGAACGGCGGCGTAGGGCAAGCGGACACGCGGCGGTGGGCGGCCGACGAGTTGGGCGATTACCCCGAGTATTTGCTGCAGCGTCATATCCTCGCCGCCCAGAATGTAGCGTTCACCGATCCGCCCATGATGAAAAGCGAGTAGATGGCCCGCCGCCACGTCATCGACGTGCACGATATTCAGTCCGGTGTCGACATACGCGGGCATGCGTCCGGCCGCGGCGTCGCGCACTAGTTGACCGGTCGGCGTGGGCTTCACGTCGCCGGGGCCCACCGGCGTCGATGGATTGACGATGACGGCCGGCGTCCCGGCCGACACTGCTCCGAGTACCAGCTGCTCTGCGAGAAATTTCGAGCGTTTGTAATGGCCGATCATCGCCGCAAGCGACACCGGCGTCTGTTCGTCGCCCGGCGATCCATCCGGCGGTATGCCCATGGTCGCCACGCTGCTGGTGTAGACGATCTTCTTGACCCCAGCGTCGGCGGCAGCGGTCAACAAATTGCGCGTTCCTTCCACGTTGGTCTGGTAGAGCTGCGAGGGATCCCGCACTCCCAGTCGATAGTCAGCCGCTACGTGAAACAGGGCGTCGCACCCGGCCAACGCCCGTTGCAATGACGCCGCGATGGTCAAGTCACCGACGGCGACCTCGAGTGGCAGGTTCCGCAGATTGCTGCGATCAGAGGCCGCGCGAACCAGCGCGCGAACCCGCCAACCGGCGCTCACCAACGTTCTTGCGACTGCCGCGCCGACGAAACCGGAGGCGCCGGTCACCAACGCTCTCATGCGATTCGGGTGGGTGAGGATGCCGCAAACGCGAGCGGTGCCATACCGCCGCTGCGGGCAACCGCCGCCAGCGCCTGCATCGCCGTTCGATACCGCTTCGCGAGCCGGATCACGGGCGCAATATCGCTTGGGCGTCGGACGATTCCGAGGATGAGCCGAGGGATCCGCAGCCTTCCAAGGCGCGTGGCCGCCAGCACCGCCGCGGGGAGCGCGTCGACGGCCGTGTCCACGATCACGCGTACCGCGATGAATGGCAGCTTATGCGTTGCCGCGATCGAGGCCACCGCCAGGCTTTCCATGTCCACGGCCACGGCGCCCGTCTCCCGAAAAGCTGCCGCCTTTCCGGCGACGTCGTCGATGGCCGAATCGCTGGTGAGCAAATTGCCGCTCACCACGGTGCGCCGTGCGGCGATGGCCGCGGTCAACAACTCACGCCAATGATGGTCGGTGGTAAAGGTTGCGCCGTCCCGAGAGACAACGACGCTCGGCAAGCAAATCGTCCCGGCGTGCAACGCGGGATCGAGGCCTCCAGCCATTCCCCAGCTGACCAGGGCGACCGCGCCGGCGTCGACCAGCGCAGCAGCGGCGGCGGCGGCGGCGGCGTGCCCCATCCCGCTCACGGCCACCAGGGTGCCGTCATTCATCGCGAACAGGCCATCGCTGCGTCGGATCGGCGGTCCTAAGGTGCGTGCCTCGAGCTTAAGCGCTGCGACGACACCCGCCGCACTCAATGCGTGGTTCCGCGGCGAATGAGCGTGCGGAAGGCTGCCAGCGCCCACAGCGGAAAGTAGCCGCTGTAGCCGTGATATTTCAAATAGAAGACGCGCGGGAAGCCCGGCGCCGTGAAGCTCGGATCGCTCCATAGACCATCCGACCCCTGAGTCCGCAGCAAAAGATCGATGCCGGAACGCACCGTATCCGAGCCCACCTCTCCCGCCGCGAGCAGCGCGAGCAAAGCCCATGCCGTTTGATAGGGTGTACTGGCGGCCTTGGAACAGGGGCGCGCATAGCTGTCGTTACTCTCACCCCACCCGCCGTCGGCGTTCTGACGGCTCTTGAGCCAATCGACGGCCTTGCGCACCGCCGGATCCTGTCCGCCGAGTCCGGCTTGAGCCAGCGCCGTCAACGCCGACCACGTGCCGTAGATATAGTTGGTGCCCCAGCGACCGAACCACGCGCCGTCGCTCTCCTGTTCGGCGCGCAAATAAGCGATCGCGCGGGTCAGCGCCGCTTTGTCTTGTGGACGGGCGACTCTGGCCAGCACCGTCACGACGCGCGCCGTGACGTCGCTGGTCGGCGGATCCAGCAGCGCGCCGTGATCGGCAAACGGAATCCTGTTGAGCGAATAATAGGTGTTGTCCGCGTCGAACGCAGCAAAGCCGCCGTCGTTGCTTTGCATTCCCACCAGCCAATCCAGCGCCCGGCGCACGCTTTCGCTGTATTCGTCCGAGTTGTGCGCTTGATGCATGGCCCACGCGACCACTGCGGTGTCATCCAGATCGGGGTAATGACTGTTCGCAAATTGAAAGGCCCAACCGCCCCCGGCGACTCCGGCGCGATTGACTTGCCAGTCGCCGGGCTCATCGAGTACTTGCTCGGTTTGCAGCCAGTCCAACGCCCGCGTTGCCGCTGCCACCGCCGCAGGGTCGCCGGCCTCCTGCATGGCCAGAGTCGCCAACGCCGTATCCCACACGGGCGATACACAAGGTTGGCAATAAGCACTGGCAGGGCTCACCACCAATAATTTCTGCAGTGCGCGCTTGGCGGTCGCGCGTCGATGATCGTCGTTCGCGTACCCGAGTATGGTCATTGCCTCCAAGGCGTTCACCATGGCCGGAAAAATAGCGCCGAGACCATCCTCGCCGTTCAGTCGCTCAAGCATCCATTCTTCCGCGCGGCGTGTGGCACGCTCGCGCATGCTGCGGGGTATCCAGGGATCGATCATCCGACCGAGCCGGTCTGCGATCAAAAACACCCGCGCGAGCACGCCGCCTTGTTTCACGGCATCGCGGAAGTAATGCCGCTCAGTTTCCGGCGGTGTCGTGAACAGCTCGCGAACGCAGACGCCCCGCGGGTTCTTGGCCACGGGCTTGCGAGTACACAATATGAATAGCGGCACCATCACGGTGCGCGACCAATACGCCACCTTGTCGATATGGAATGGAAACCACTTCGGCAGCAGCATGATTTCGACGGGAATGTAGGGCACTCCCCGCCAAGGCAGCTGCCCGAAGAGCGCCAGCGCGATGCGCGTGAACACATTGGATCGAGCGGCGCCGCCGCGCTCGAGTATCGCCGCGCGGGCGCGGGCCATGTGCGGCGACTGCGGATCATCTCCGGCCAGTTTCAGCGCGTAGTAGGCCTTGACCGAGCAGCTCATGTTGAAGTCGCCGCCGTGGTACAAAGGCCATCCGCCGTGAGCGGCCTGATGACTGCGCAAGTACACGGCAAGCTTCTTCTCGAGCGGAGCGTCGATCTCGTCCAAGAAGTGCATCATCATGATGTACTCGGCAGGAATCGTGGAGTCCGCCTCCAACTCGAACAACCAGTAACCCTGAGCACTCTGCTTTGCGGCCAGAGCATCGCGCGCGACGAACACCGCCCGGTCCAAGGCGGAACCCACGGCGGTTTTCGACAGCGTACGCGACACGATGTCCGCACGCGCGAAGGCCCCTGACGCCTTCACGGCGTCGGGTTTTTGAGCGCTGCGGGTCACGTTGCCGAGCTCCGGTAAGAGCGGCGCACCGCGCGCTCCGGCTCGCGTTCCGGCGCCGCCTCCGAGGACTGCGCGTCGACCAGGTGCGCTGGATACGGCCGCCGTACCTCGCCGATCTGAGCCAGCGGCAGCCCGCGAGCGGCAAGCGCAAACAGGCGCCGCAGCAGCCAGTCGTTGCGCCGGGTAATTTCGGTCAATGAGCGGGTCATTGCGACCGCTCTGCGCGAAACCTTCACTTGAACACCTGAAGTAAACTCCGGATTCCCATTAATTTTTTGCAATGTCAGCACGGCGAGCCCGATTGCCCATAAACAAAATCGGCGGATACCAGCCTCTTTGCCGGGAATCAGCAGTGAGTATTCCAACGCATTGCGCAGGTGCGCGTGCGCGACCGCGATCAGTTCGCGCATGCCGGCTGCAAAACGCGGATCATAAGGTTCGGGGGCCAGCCGTGCCAAATCGACCCCGTGGCGTGAAAAAACCTCCTGCGGCAACCAGCATGCCCCCCGGCTGCGATCTTCCCAGACGTCCTTCAAAATATTGGTCATTTGCAGCCCTTGGGCAAACGACACCGCGAGGCTTTGCAGGCCGGCGCGGCGACGCGCGATCGCGGGCGAGTACTCGCAAAAGAGGTCGGTGAGCATGTCGCCCACCACGCCGGCAACGTAATAGCAATAGTCATCCAAATCCGCCAGACGCGACAAGCCGCGCAGGCTGGCTGTAGCCTGAAAACGCGGCATTCCGTAGCACATGAGCTCGACGCAGCGGTGAATCGCGACACGTTGCGGTTCGCTCAATGACGCGCTCACGTTGATGACCCGGTGCATGTTGCTCACCAAATCCCGTTCGGTGGGCAACGTCCGCTCCGAAAGGCGCTTCTCGAGCTCGACCCCGAGCGTTTGAGGATCGCCGCGGCCGGCGAGCGCCGCCATGAAGCGTTGCATGTAGGCCTGCGTTTCCGGGGGCGATAGCGCCGGTTCATCCTCAATGGTGTCGGCAATTCGGCACAGCAAATAGGCGTTGGTCACTGAAATACGCAGCGCAGCCGGCAATTGTGGAATCGTCAGCGCGAATGTCCGCGAGACGTGGGGAAGTATTTGGTCTTGATAGACCGCATCGGAAACGCCGTAATCCATGCGGACAGTATCTCGGAAATTCGACGGGATAGCACCATTTCGGTGGTCGGGTGTGGCGCAAAATACCCTAACGTTCGGGGGACAAGACCCCCGAAAACCCGCTGTACACTATAGTGTCGCCTTGCCCCCGCAAGCTTGTAGGAATTTCGCTACATCTGTGTCGGCGTTGGCAGTACAGGGCTGCGACAGTATAAACTGCGCCGGATGGATGAACCTATTATCTATCCGCTACTCGAGTCCATCGACACGCCGGCTGATCTTCGCCGCCTGCCGCAAGCCAAGCTTGCGCAGTTGGCGTGCGAACTACGTCAGTTCTTGATTCAAAGCGTCAGCACGCGCGGCGGCCATTTTGCGGCCGGGTTGGGAACGGTCGAACTGACCATCGCCCTGCATTATGTCTTCAACACTCCCTACGACCGGTTGGTTTGGGACGTGGGACATCAAGCCTACCCGCACAAGGTACTGACGGGGCGGCGCGCGCTTCTCCACACCATCAAGCAGAATAACGGTCTGGCGCCGTTTCCGACACGCAGCGAAAGCGAGTACGACACGTTTGGCGTCGGCCACTCGAGCACATCCATCAGCGCCGCACTGGGAATGGCCATTGCCGCTTCCAAGCGCGGCGAAGGCCGCCGGGCGGTTGCCATCATCGGTGATGGCGCACTGACCGCCGGCATGGCATTCGAAGCGCTGAACCATGCAGGTACGTCGCCGGCCGACCTGTTGATCATTCTCAACGACAACGACATGTCGATTTCGGAAAATGTCGGCGCCCTTTCCAATTATCTTGCGCGCGCCCTGTCGGGGCGCATGTACGCCCACCTGCGCGAAGGCGGCAAGAAAGTATTGCGGCAGATGCCGACGGTCTGGGAACTCGCGCGCCGCTCGGAGGAGCACCTGAAGGGTATGGTGCTTCCCGGCACCTTGTTCGAAGAAATGGGGTTCAATTACATCGGACCGGTCGACGGTCACGATGTCAAAGCGCTGATCGCCACGCTCAACAACGTCAAGAAACTTCGCGGGCCGCAGTTCCTGCACGTGGTCACGCGCAAGGGCAAGGGCTATGCGCCGGCGGAAGCGGATCCGATCAAGTGGCATGGCCCGGGCCCGTTCGATCCGGCCAGCGGCAAGATTTTCAAGGAAGTCAGTTCCGGCCCATCGTATTCGCAGGTCTTCGGGCAGTGGCTTTGCGACATCGCGCAAAGCGATCCCAATATCGTCGGCATTACGCCGGCGATGCGCGAGGGGTCAGGTCTCGTCGAATTCTCGAAGCGCTTTCCGGACCGTTATTTCGACGTGGCGATCGCCGAACAGCATGCGGTTACGTTTGCCGCGGGTCTAGCCTGCGAAGGCTTCAAGCCCGTGGTCGCCATTTATTCGACCTTCTTGCAGCGCGCTTATGACCAACTCATTCACGACGTCGCGTTGCAAAATCTTCCGGTGGTATTCGCGTTGGACCGTGCGGGTTTGGTCGGCAGCGACGGCGCGACTCATCAGGGCAGCTATGACCTGTCGTTCCTGCGCTGCATCCCCAACATGGTGGTTATGACGCCAGCGGATGAGAACGAGTGTCGGCAGATGCTGTACACGGCAACAACCCTTTCATCTCCCTCGGCCGTGCGCTATCCCCGAGGCACGGGACCCGGCGTTCCCGTCGTCGCGGAAATGACGGCGCTCCCCGTGGGCCGTGGACAGATGCGACGCGAGGGCCGCAGTGGCCTGGCAATACTTGTTTTCGGCACTCTGCTCGAGTCGGCCCGCAAGATCGCCGAGCGGTTGGACGCCACGCTTGTCAACATGCGCTTCGTCAAACCGCTCGATGCTGCGCTCGTCATCGGCTTGGCAGCTCGGCACCGCGCGTTCGTGACCGTAGAAGAAAACGCCATCATGGGCGGTGCAGGCTCCGCCGTCGGTGAATTGCTCGCAGCCGCCGGCGTACAGATCCCGATGCTGCAAATCGGTATTCCCGACCGATTCATCGAGCACGGTTCGCGGGACACCTGCCTTGCGGCCGCGGGACTCGATCTCGCAGGGCTGACCGCGAGCATGGATCAATGGTGGACTCTGCAGACTAAAGAGAAAATAAGGTCGGTTCGAAGCGTCTGATCGACCTTTCGCGACCGCGGGCCTTGGCGGGCGGGCCCCGCCCCGTGACCTTTCTGACGACTTACCGTACTCTAGCGGCCCACGCCGCGCGCCGGTCCGACCCGTAACCGTGATTGCATTGAAATCCGACTTTCTGCGCATCCTGGTCGAGCGCGGCTATATCCATCAGCAAACCGACGCCGCCCGGCTTGACCAACGAGCGCGCTCGGGCGTCGTCACAGCCTACATCGGCTTCGATGCAACCGCCGACAGCCTGCACGTGGGAAGCTTGGTCTCGATCATGGTGCTGCGGCGCCTGCAGCAGACGGGTCACCGCCCGATCGTACTCATGGGCGGCGGTACCACCAAGGTGGGAGATCCATCGGGCCGCGATGAAACTCGCCAGCTCCTCACCGACGAGCAGATCAACTCCAACATCGCCGGCATACGCGAGATCTTCAGCCGATTCCTGCGCTTCGACGACACTTCCACGGGCGCCGTCCTGGTCAATAATGACGACTGGCTGTCGGGCTTGCGGTACATCCCGTTCTT
>Ga0209890_10001256_pt1 | contig 11560 bp, 11 predicted proteins | sample OrgsoiDNA2013049_FD_185799 | JGI IMG/M metagenome (GOLD analysis project Ga0209890, IMG submission 185799) | Permafrost soil microbial communities from the Arctic, to analyse light accelerated degradation of dissolved organic matter (DOM) -... | ecosystem: Environmental > Terrestrial > Soil >... | reverse complement strand
AGAGCTATAGAGAGCGTCATCCTTCCGTGCCAGTGGCGCTGTTTTCCAGGTTCAGCATTTTGTCCACTTTGCCGATAAGCTCGGAAGGAAGGAATGGCTTTTCCAGAACGTCTGCTCCGTTCTTGATCAGTTCACGCAATTCGGGAAATTCGTCGGCAAAACCAGTGATAAACAAGAACTTCATCTTGGGGCGAGCCGCACGAATTTTCTCCGTCATCTGGAGGCCATTGAGCTGGGGCATGACGATATCACTCACCGTAAGGTCAATTGCGGCATCGTGCTGCTGGCACAAGCGGAATGCCTCTGCGCCATCGGCGGCAGAAAGGACGGAAAACCCACTTCCTTCGAGCGTCCTTTGCAGTAGGTTTCGAAGGTTGTCGTTGTCCTCGACCAACAGGATGCTGACAGAAGACTGCCGACTTGGCGCAAGGTGAAGTGCTCGAACGTCTCTTGTTCGGCGTAGTTCCAACTCATGCACAATGCGTCGAGCAAGTATGTGTAGAGAATCTATCTGCTCCGCAGTGGGAAAGTGGGGTATCCGGTCCATCGCAGCCAGTGTACCCAGAGCGTGGTCCTTGACCGCAAACGGTATCCCTGCGTAAAACCTAATCCCGATCTCTGTCACCAAGAAGTTGCTTGCGAATCTTTCGTCTGAGAGTGGATCAGGGACGATCAGAACCTCCGGTTGCAAGATCGCATGGGCAGAAAACGATTGGTCCCGGGGTATTTCATCCAATTCAAGTCCGATCTTCGCCTTGAACCACACTCTGTTCTCATCGACAAAATCGATAACGGCGATAGGAGTGTCGCAGATAAGAGCGGCTAGACGAGCAAGGTCATCAAATACTAGCTCGGGAGATGTGTCCAAAATTCGAAGGTCGATAAGACTTTCGAGACGGCACGTTTCGCTTTTCGGTAGAGGCAGCTGCACTGAAGCCTTCCAATCAACCGATTTGCCATCACGAGCGACCCGCTCGAAGCGCTTGCCATCGGATGAGAATCCCCGACCTCTTACTATCTTGGTGATACCTTCCCGGGACCAAATTGTCAAGGCCGATAAAGGCCGATCAAGTGAGATAATTGATAATTAAACGACCCGATGCTGCACTTTTCCTCACTGGGCGATTGGGTTGGTGACGCGGGAGTTAAATTCGGCAAGCCGGATCTGAAAAGTTCGGCCCGAGCACTTCAGAGAACAAATTGCGCGAAGGATTAACCTCTGATTCCGTTCACATCCCCGATCTGACATCGGGGCAATATCGCAATTTGCTTGATCTGGCACAGCTAGTAATCCCCCACACTACGGTAGATGCTGTTTTCCCCGCATTAGCACTTCGCTTGCGGCATGCCTTGAATTTTGACGTGGTCACATTGGGTCTTTACGACTCAAGTACCGAAAGCATCCGTCTGAATATTTGGAGAGCAGATGGTGCGCAAAAGACATGTGAATCCTTTCCGGTTCGCACCTGTACAAGCGGATGGTCCTGGAAGAATCAACGATCGGTCCTTGTCCAAGATTTGGACGCAGAAACCAGGTTGCCCGTTCCCCTAGAGTCACTTCGCAAAATCGGTGTTCGTACCTATTATGTTTTTCCCTTGACCACAGCTCGCCAGAAGCTAGGAGCGATAGGATTCGGCAGTTTGCATGTCATTCCCAAGACAAAAGAGATGCTTGAGTTCTTGCGCCTTGCGGGTGCAATAATCGCTCAGGTTCTGGACACTACACTTCCATCCGATGGGCGCATAGCGCCGACAGATTGTTTCCAAACCCCCTCGGTCGTAATACCGGTGCCCGAACAAGAACCCAGGGATTTCGATCTGAGGGATGAGCCGAGTCGGGACGAGGCTTTCCACGAAATCGTGGGGGACAGCGCTCCTATAAGGGAAGTGCTACGTCAAGTGCGAACGGTAGCTGCCACTGACGCGACGGTGTTGCTCCTAGGCGAAACAGGTACCGGTAAGGAGTTAGTGGCACGTGCTGTTCATCGACTCAGCCCACGGGCCGGCAGCAATTTTATTAGCGTCAACTGTTCGGCGATTCCGACGGAGTTGTTGGAAAGCGAGCTGTTTGGGCACGAAAAGGGGGCCTTCACCGGAGCGATTAATAGATACATCGGTCGCTTGGAAATAGCCGACAAAGGAACCCTGCTATTAGATGAAGTCGGAGATCTTCCGACTACAATTCAGCCGAAGCTGCTACGGGTGCTGCAAGATAAGGAATTCGAACGGCTTGGCAGTACTCGCACCGTGAGAGTCGACGTGCGTCTGATCGCTGCCACCAATCACGACTTGCATCAAAGTATGGCCGAAGGTCGCTTCCGCCAGGACCTATTTTACCGACTAAACGTCTTCCCGATTTACGTTCCACCTCTGCGTGCTAGAAAGAGTGACATTCCCGAGCTTGTGCGACGTTTCGTGTCTAGATACGCAGGTGAGTGGAAGAAGTCGATAGAGACCATACCTGCCGAAGCAATGAATGCGCTCGTGAATTGGGACTGGCCAGGGAACATCAGGGAATTGCAGAATTTCGTTCAGCGATGCGTAATTCTTACGGACTCGCCAGTCTTGAGAGTTCCAGTTAGCGAACTAACAGGTCGCACAAACATAGCTTCTGGCAAGATGTCTGAAGCCACCGAACGCGAGCTTATCCTTCAAGCTCTGAAAGAGGCGAACGGAGTGATCGGTGGTGCTTCGGGTGCAGCCAAGAGGCTGGGAATGAAACGCACGACCTTCTACTCGAGAATGAAAAGGCTGAACATAGCTCCCGATAATTCCGAAAACTGACCGTTACCTTTGACGATGTCCCACAAGTCGTACAGTCGTCGATTTGTGGGACAGCGCATTTCGCGTCGAAGTGTCGAGCGCTGGGGAACGGGGTCGACACTTGTTTCTTGTTTCGACACAAAGGTGCGCACCGCTACTGCCGGCGTCGTCGTTCCTATCATTTACAAGTCGGCGCCGATCGCTCGACCGCTCGTGTAGTGCGCTGAAAATAGCGACCGTTATATTCGTCAGGGCAGCGCGTGGGGATGAGGCAGATGGCAAAGCTTTTAATCGCAAAGTTCGCAAAGGCACGTCCGCCAAGAGCGCAAAGAGGAGCCTTAAAGTCAGATTGATAAACGTCGATCTGTTTGACGCACTACACACTAGAGCCGCGCCGGACTCAACCTCAATTGGCTCTGCACGCGACGGCCTCTTTTCCGTAACTGGAAAACTGGAAATCTGCATCTCACAGGCTTGCAGGCTTGCATCCTTGCATCGGGTAGCCGTGTTTCCCAAGGGGAGTCCGGGTCAGAATAGACATCCGCTTTTCCGTTACCTGGGTAGTGGAAAGATCGAAAGATCTTCTTGCTCGATGCAGAAGATGTGGGCCTAGATCGAGAACCAATGAACCAATCGTGCCCATCGCAGACGGCTATGGACCTGATGCCTGGCACCGGACGGAGAACTGAGGATTGTAGGCTCCCCGGGGCCTTCCGATCTTCATGTCACTCTGAAAAGTTGCCCTCTGGCCGTGAAGTAGCGCGTCTCGGCTGGGGCACCGGAGATCCAGTCATTGAAAGCCTGCCTCAGCTGAACCCCGAGAGTGTCGAAGTGTCGAATCGTCTGTCTTTCGACAAAGTCGACACCGAGGCACCAGATCTTCAGGCCAACCTTTTCTATGGCTTAGCTATTCTCCGAGATGGAGTAAGACATGCAAGGTACTGGATGGGTTAAACGAAGCGGGACAACGGTTCGATTACTGCAACCTTCCGACGTGAACTCGTCTCAAAGAGCATTAGGTTAATCCAGGCACACTCTTACCTTGCGTTCTGGAAGCACAGTCTGTCACGCTTGCCCCCTCCCCGGGGGCGCTATAGGTGCCTGGTGGGCTGCGTCACTTTTATGGGGACGCAGACTGCCAGGCACTAGAGGATAAGGATAAGGAGAAGGTTATGTTCGCTCGCGTTCTGGCTAGCAAGGGTGCGCAGATCAGCACCAAGGTGACGAACGATGTGCTCCCTTGTCTGCAAAAACAACCTGGCTTCGTCGACTTTTTCGCTCTTTCCGACAAGACCAATGCCGAAAGGCTGGTGTGGGTCAGCTTCTGGACTTCCCGAGAAGGTGATGCTGAGGGGTATCACCGTCAGCACTATGAGATGGTCACTAGCACGGTGAAGCCAGTCTTGGAATCCCCTCCAGCGCTAACGACCTTTATGGTTAGTGCTTCAACAGCGCATCGCATTGCCAGAGCCGCCTAAAGGGACAACCCCCAGCACGTCAGGTTTCGCCTCCATGCCGGGGTCTTTGGCGCGTTTTCAGAAACTTCCGGTGCCGGGAACCGATTTACAGAGGATTTCAACACAATGGCGGTTACGTCAACCCAGAGCTGTGAACAGAAGACGCATTTACGAGAAGGTGCGATTTACAGTGACAGCTCCAACAACATCATTCGACTGCTCTCAATTCGCGGGGATTACTGCGTTTACGTTTACGTCGCCTTAGGGAATCCGAGATCCGAGATTAACGGTTCGGTGACCGGTCTCACCAGAAGGAACGTATTTGAAGCTGGTTTCCTATTCGTCGCGGATTGTGTGGAAGACTGGAACGGAAGTCAACTCAAGAGTTCAGACAGGGTTCGAGCTTTACGTATCCCATCCTCCCTTGGCTCAATCGATGTCGCGTTGGCGTCCGAACCTCAAAGAAGGAGGTAAGGAGGTCATGATGCTGCGACAGTTTCCGGGAAGGCTGAAACGACTGAAAATTTGAGTGTCAGCGCGGCTTGTTTCGCGTCGGACTTGGGTCTTGATTTGTGCGGTGTCCGTCGAGGAGGAGAGTTCTCTTTCATCACAGACGAGCTAGGCTGCCGCCTCCCGGCCCTTGTTGTCCGAGCGTTCAATTGTCGACAGTGACGGTGGCATTTCGCTGTTCCGTGTCGAGGACTGTCCGAAAGTTAGACTGGTCGGGTGCTTGCTCTCTGAACTCCCTCAAGCGCATTCGGCATTGTGTGAGTGTTTGCAACTAATATTGGCTAATCTGCTTTGACTGTTAGCCGCCGCACGCCCTTCGATTTTGGGCCATCTGTCAAGGCGGTTCGGGCAAGTTGGATCTGGGTGGTTGATTTTGAACGAAGCGGCTTCAAATTGGAAGGTGGACCGGATGGGTACCCCCCTCAGCGTTCTGATGGTCGAAGATTCGGACGAGGATACCGAACTCGTGATCCGAGAATTGCGCGGGGGTGGATACGATGTGAGCTTCGAACGTGTCGATACGCCGCAAGCGATGAGCGCGACCCTCGAGAATCGGGCTTGGGATGTGGTGATTTGTGATTTCTCGGTTCCACACTTCGGTTGCGCAGGTGCCCTCCGCCTGCTGCGGGGAAGAAATCTAGACACGCCCTTCATTTATGTTTCAGGCACGGTCGGTGAAGAGACTGCAGTCGCTGCGTTGAAAGAGGGCGCCCACGACTATGTCATGAAGGGCAGCCTAAAACGATTGCTCCCGGCGATACAAAGGGAGCTGAAAGCGGCGAAACAGAGGCGCGAAAAAGCGCAACTGGAACGGCAAGTGCGGCAACAGGAGCGTTTCGAAGCGATCGGCAGGCTCGCCGGAGGAATTGCGCACGACTTCAACAACATCATCGGTGCGATCCTCGGTTGGGCTGAGTTAGGCGAAGAGGAAGCCCAAAATCGGAGCGTGCTGCAGGATCGGTTCAAGCAAATTCGCAATCAGGCGGAGCGGGCCGCAGGACTTACCACCCAACTGCTCGCTTTCGCCCGTCGCCAGGTGCTGCAGCCGGTGAAACTAGATCTAAACAAGTCCATTTCGGAGATGCGTAGCTTCCTAGAGAGCGGGATGGAAGGGGGTATCGAGTTCAAGATCATTTTGGACCCAAATCTTGATGTCATGCAGGGTGACACGTCTCAGGTTGGGCAAGTCATTATGAATCTCTGCATAAATGCCAGGGACGCGATGCCGAGAGGCGGCCGTTTGATCATCGAGACCGACAATGTAGAAATCGATGAGGAATTTTGCCACCTGAACTCCTATGGTCGCCCCGGTCGTTATGTAATGCTTGTGGTCTCCGACACCGGTGTTGGCATGGATGCCGCGACGGTAGACCGTCTCTTCGAACCTTTCTTCACCACTAAGGACCTCGGCAAGGGGACCGGACTTGGATTGGCTACTGTATACGGGATTGTGAAACAGCACGACGGGTTCTTGAACGTACACAGTGAAGTCGGGAAGGGAACCACTTTCCGAGTTTATTTTCCTTCGAACACGGGACGCGTTAGTCAACGGCAGCCAGATATAGCCACGATCTCCGTGACAGGGAGTGAAACTATTCTCGTTGCCGAAGATCATGAAGGCATTCGTGAGGTTGCCAATGAGATTTTGAGTTCCTATGGCTACACGACAATCCTCGCCGCCGATGGACAGGAAGCGCTGCGACTCTTCAGACAAGACCCGACAAGGATTGATCTTGTGATTCTAGACGTCGCGATGCCAGGTCTGAGTGGAACTGAGGCATTTACCCAGATGAGCGCGATTAGACCTGATCTTCCCGTAGTGTTCACAAGCGGGCACACGTCCGAATCGGTTTCTTTGAATTCAAACATAGCGGCTGGGGCTGTTTTCCTTCAAAAACCGTACGCATCAAGAACACTTGGCCAGATTGTCCGGAGCACGCTGGATCGTCGCCGACAGTCGAAGTCCGAACCCAGCACTTCTGAAGGCCAACGGCGGCTTAGCTCGTTGACAGGAACCTGAGATTGGGTTCCATTTCGGAGCACTGACGGACCGTTTAGGGGTGGACCACCACGCCGGAGAAACCATTGATGGCGCTAACCGTGCAGGCGAAGAGAGAGCTCTCCTTCGACCCAGGGGAATTCCTTGCCGCTATCGGCAAGGGCAGGAAGGTCGTGCCCTTTCCTAAGAAGAAAGCAATCTTCAGGCAGGGGGACGCGGCTGACACAATCTTCTACATTCACGAAGGCAAAGTTAGACTCACCGTTGTATCCGAGATTGGCAAAGAAGCAACCCTGGGCATATTGAGCCCGGGAGACTTTTTAGGAGAAGGTAGCTTGGCTGGACAGCCTTTACGCATGGGGTCTGCAACCGCAATGACGGACTGCGAACTTCTGCAAATTGACAAAGAGGCAATGGTGCTTGTGCTCCACCGCGAACATACGTTCTCGGATCTTTTCGTCGCCTACCTGCTGGCACGGAACATCCGATACGAAGAGGATTTAGTTGACCAGCTCTTCAATTCCAGCGAAAAGAGATTGGCTCGGATTCTACTGTTGCTTGCTCACTTCGGCAAGGAAGGCGTGCCCGAGACAGTAATCCCCAAGATCAGTCAAGAGACCCTCGCAGAGATGATAGGCACAACCCGGTCGCGGGTCAGTTCTTTCATGAACAAGTTCAGAAAGTTAGGCTTCGTTGACTATGGCGAGGGCGGGCTGCAAGTTCATAGTTCACTTTTGAGTGTCGTTCTCCACGACTAGCTTCCGCGCAGCGATCCCACACAACAAAGCTCCCAGGCAACCATGAGCCAATCAGGAGTTTTGCTGGATCTAATCCGGATAGTGGTTGCCAAGGCCTGGACAAACATTTAGCAAAAATAGGTCTCAGAACTGAGCAGTTTGGACCAGTCGAACCATTCTTTGCGAGCCTATGCTGTATCGATAGGGACATGAACAGTTTCAACGAAGGGCGCTGCTCTAGCCTCTGGGAAGAAACAATGGAAGTATGGAAGTATGACCATCAAGCGATACCCAAACTGCACAAAGCTCCCCAACCGCCATTGTCATACCTGGGCGCAGCCGCCGATTCTGACCGTGCCAAGAAGCCACGCCTCGCCGAGCCCTGTGCCAGCGACCGGGAACTGAGTCCTGGAGGTCGCGTCGAAGGCTTGGGCAACTTCGGAAAGCCGACTGGGGAATTCGGCACAGTTGAGAAAGCTAATGAGGATGACGTGGTCGTCAAATGGGACGATGACGGTCGCATGAGAGTCCACCACCCGTGGCTCAAGAAGGTTTAGTCCGCAAACAAGGCTGAGCCAATCTGCCAAGTGAGGCCGGTCCAGCAAGTTTGATAGCGGGCCAGATCGATCGCGATGCTCGGGCCTATGCGAGGACGTAGTTGACAAATGTGATTCTTATAGCTCAGACAGCTGAACTTCCAACCAAGTACGGTGTGGTTAGCGACTGTTTCGAAGAAGTAACGATGAACCAGAGTGATGGGCATCTAAGGAGGATGTAATGGAAGCGTTAATAAAGTTGGGTAGCGAAAATACCGGTGCTCGTCCTACTGAGACTGTAGCAGACATTCTTGAACGGCAACTCGACGTCGTGATTAAGGAATGGCTCGCCCGAGTCGAGAAGGAGCCTGATCTCACTGCTATCCCTCTGAATTATCAGGAACGCACGGGCCATCTACCTCAGCTTCTGCATGATGTGATTAGGCGGTTGCGTATGGACGAAGGGTCGAAGGCTCCGATTTCGGAGGCGGCGGGCCACCACGGAGATTTGCGAAGTAAACAAGGTTATAGTGTTGCCATGGCGGTAGAGGAATCCCGTCTGCTTCAGGTCAGCATCTTTTCGACACTCCATAGAAGCGAGACTCATTTGGAGTTCAGTGCGATCCTACCCGCAGTAGTGACGATAGCGGACGAGGTGGATGCGCAATTGAAGCAGCAGATGCTGCGCTTCATGGCTGCAGATGAAGCGAAGGGCGCAAAGACGGCCAGGGCAGCCCAGGCAGCCAAAGCAGCCTAGCATACTCTTCCTCGATTCAATCAGATGACAAGCCCAGAGCACAAACTCGCCGAACCAACGAATACGATTGGTAGCCACGAGTGCGTCCTGCTCATTGCGGCTGACGCAGACGAGGCGGCAAGAGTTTTAGGCGAATTAGGTTCCGTAACGGAAGAGCGGTTCCAAGTGGAGTGGGTTACCGAACTCTCCCGGGGAATCGAGCGGTTGCGTGACGGAGGCGTGGGGGCGGCAGTGCTCGATCTGAACCTGCCCGGCAGCCAAAACGTCGAGACGTTCGATAAGCTTTTTCAGGCTGCGCCTGGTGTGCCAATTTTGATCTTGAGTGAACCTGATACTGAGGCCATGGCCAGGCAAGTTGTACAACGCGGCGCGCAAGATTACCTGCTCAAGGAGCAAGTCGACGGCTACCGGTTACGGCGGACAGTGCGCACGATGATGGACCGCCGTGCGGCGGAGGCAGTGGCGCTGGAAAACGAGGTTGCCAACGCCACGCTTGATTCGATTGGAGAGGCGGTACTGCGCACCGATATTAGTGGCAACGTCACCTATTTAAATCGAATCGCGGAAAAGATGACTGGGTGGTTTCGAGAGGAGGCGCTGGGGCGGCCGATAGCGGACGTGCTCCGACTCGTCGATTGTGTTAGCGGAGCGGCCGTCGACAATGCTGTGGCGACCGTTATACACGGGGATCGAACCGCGACGGCCATGATCAGCTTTATAAGCTGTGCGCTGGTTCGACGCGACGGGGTCAAATTAGGAATCGAAAACAGGGTAACGGTTGTCGATGACCAGGCCGGTAATCTAATCGGAGCAGTAGTGGTTATCCGCGACGTTGGCGCCGCCCGGGCCGCATCACTCGAAACGTCGCACGCATCGCAGCACGATGTTCTGACTAATTTGCCAAATCGCACGCTGTTCAACGACCGCTTGAAGCAAGCGATCTCACTGGCGGAACGCCAGGGCAAACAACTCGCGGTGTTGTTTGTCGATATAGATCAATTCAAGAGAATCAACGACTCGCTGGGCCATACGATGGGAGACAAACTGCTGCGGTCGGTGGCTGGGCGCTTGATGGCTTGTGTCCGGCGGACGGACACCGTATGTCGGATGGGCGGAGACGAGTTCGTCATACTGCTCTCCCAGGTGGAGCATGCGGAAGACGCAGCCCTTACAGCGCGAAAAATCCTGAGGGCCGTCGCGGCGCCGCACATTATCGACAATAAGAGTCTTGATGTGAACGTCAGCATTGGAGGGAGTACTTACCCCGATGCCGCGCAGGACGCGGAAAGCTTGCTGGGTCAGGCGGACGCGGCGATGTACGAAGCCAAGCAACACGGGCGGAATCGCTATGAGTTCTTCCGAAGTGACATGCGCGTGCGCCTTGCAACGCGCCTGGCGTTGGAAGGAGATTTGCGGTACGCGCTGGGACGAAACGAATTCGTGCTGCACTACCAGCCTAAGATTGATCTGAAGACGGGGCTGATCACGGGGATGGAGGCGCTGATCCGCTGGCAACATCCCGAGCGGGGAATGCTACTTCCGGCTGCTTTCGTGCCCATCGCGGAAGAGTGCGGTTTGATTTTGTCCATCGGACAGTGGGTATTATTGGAAGCGTGTAAACAATCCCGAGCCTGGAGCGATTCGGGGTTCGGGGTTATGCCGGTCGCGGTGAACGTGTCCGCAGTCGAATTTCAGGGCAAGGATTTTCTGTCGGGGGTTCGGGCCGTGTTGATCTCTACCGGCATGGAGCCTCAAAATCTTGAACTGGAACTAACCGAGAGCGTGTTGATGGCGGACGCAGAATCTGCCGTGGTCACACTGCTTGCGCTGAAGGCTATGGGCGTACGGCTTGCCATCGACGACTTTGGCACAGGCTATTCCAGCTTTACTTATCTGCGCCGTTTTCCGCTGGATACGCTTAAAGTCGATCAATCGTTCGTGCAGGAGATAACAGCGGACCCGGAAGGCAAAACCATGGTGGACGCAATGATAAACATCGGAAAGAGCCTGAACCATCGGGTCATTGCGGAAGGGGTAGAAACCCGTTCGCAACTCGATTTCCTTCAACGTCACGGGTGCGGTGAGGGGCAAGGTTATTATTTCAGCCATCCGGTTGTGGCCGATCAGGCGGGGAGCCTGTTTAAGGCCGATTTACAAAAAGGGTTGTCCACCAGCGCTCATTAGCGCATGCAGCTCTTGTCGCGGATCAATAGCTGCCAAGCCTAACAACTTGTCCGAACACTCGCCCACGCGTTACAAGCGCAGACCCGCTCGATGTCAAGTGCATGATGGATGAAAGTGAGGTTTCGTTATCCACGAGCGTCGACGCGGCATTGGGGGATAGTGTGATGCAAGATCGCGGTCGTGATTGCACGGCGCCTTTCCATCGGTCTTCCGGAATTGGACAAGATGCTCGGCGGGGGCATTCCTGAAGGCGATAGTGTCCTAGTGGCAGGGGCTCCGGGGACGGGAAAATCGGTTTTGGCAACCCAATTCATTGCTGAGGGCATACGCCAGGGGGATCCGGGAATTGTGGTGGTCTTTGAAGAACGGCCGCAAGAGTATGCGGAGCGGGCCAGTAGTTTTGGTCTGGATTTGAAGACGCCGCGAAAAGAGAAGAAACTTGAAATCCTCTACCTTCGTCCCCTCGACCTCTCGGTGGATGAAACCATGCACGAGATTCTCGCCGCGGTCCAGAAGATTGGCGCCAAACGCCTGGTGATCGATTCGCTGGCGGGCTTTGAGATGGCGCTGGCACCCGGCTTCCGCGCGGACTTTCGCGAATCGCTCTACCGGATGAT
>Ga0209890_10001255_pt1 | contig 11561 bp, 8 predicted proteins | sample OrgsoiDNA2013049_FD_185799 | JGI IMG/M metagenome (GOLD analysis project Ga0209890, IMG submission 185799) | Permafrost soil microbial communities from the Arctic, to analyse light accelerated degradation of dissolved organic matter (DOM) -... | ecosystem: Environmental > Terrestrial > Soil >... | reverse complement strand
TGCGGGTCTACTTGCCGCCCGATGCCAATTGCTTGCTGTCGGTGATGGATCATTGCCTGCGCAGCCGTCACTACGTCAACGTGGTGGTGGCGGGCAAACATCCGGCGCCACAGTGGCTGTCGATGGACCGGGCGGTCAAGCACTGCAGCGAAGGCATCGGGATCTGGCAATGGGCCAGCAACGATCAGGGCAGCGGCCCGGATCTGGTCATGGCCTGCGCGGGCGACGTGCCGACACTCGAGACTCTGGCGGCGGTGTCCATACTGCGGCAGCATCTGCCGGAGCTCAAGATCCGCGTAGTCAATGTCGTGGACCTCATGAAGCTGCAACCGCCGTCGGAACATCCGCACGGCCTGCCCGACAGCGATTTCGACGCGCTGTTCACCACGGACAAGCCCATCATCTTCGCTTTTCACGGGTATCCTTGGTTGATTCACCGTCTGACCTACCGCCGGCACGGTCATGAAAATCTGCATGTGCGCGGGTACAAGGAAGAGGGCACGATTACCACCGCATTCGATATGACGGTGTTGAACGACTTGGATCGTTTCCACCTCGTGATCGATGCGCTCAGTCGTTTGCCGCAGACCGGCAGCCCGGGCGTTTATCTGCAGCAGCAATTGCGCGACAAATTGGTCGAGCACAAACGCTATATCGATCGCTACGGACAGGACATGCCTGAAATCCGCGACTGGGAATGGCCGGGTTAGGGAGTGTCCTACACAGGCTAGCGCCCGCAGCCGACACATCCTGCGGGGTTGCGCCTACGCCTGCGATTGCGCAGCATCAATAATATTCGGCGACCCTGCAAGCCCTGCAGGGTTCATTGAACACCAACGGAGCGGCCGCGATTTTCGAGAACTACGACCGGTCTCACCAGATCGCGGGGTCGCCCTTCCCGCGCGGCGCGAACTGGGATGGCAAGGGATGCAATTTCTCGCTCTTCTCGGAGGCCTCCGAATCCGTCGAACTGTGTCTGTTCGATGCGTCCGGGAACAACGAGCAGCGCATCCGCATCCGTGAGCGTACCAGCGGCGCATGGCATATTTATTTGCCGGGCATCGGGCCGGGCCAGTTGTACGGCTATCGCGCGTATGGGCCCTATGTTCCCGAGAGCGGACTGCGCTTCAATCCCAACAAGCTGCTGCTCGATCCCTACGCCAAGGCGATCGGCCGGCCCCTGACGTGGGCCGACGAGCTATTCGGTTATCAACTCGGGGATCCCGACGGGGACCTGTCCTTCGATGACCGGGACAGCGCACCCTTCGCGCCGTTGGGAGTGGTGACGGATCCGAGCTTCGACTGGAGCGGCGAGCGGCGGCCATCGCATCCGGCCCACGAGACTCTTATCTATGAGGCTCATGTCCGCGGCATGACCTACTTGCATCCGGATGTGCCCAGCCATTTGCGCGGCACCTACGCGGGCATGGCCTCCGAACCGATCATCAAACACCTTCAAGGCTTAGGTATAACCGCGCTCGAGTTGATGCCCGTGCATTATTTCCTGCACGATCGCCATCTTCTCGATAAGGGGCTGCGCAACTACTGGGGATACAACACTCTGGGCTTTTTCTCCCTGGAGCCGGGTTATGCGTCCAATCCGCAGGATCCGCGCGATGTGATCCGTGAATTCAAGGAAATGGTCAAGGGGCTGCATAACGCCGGAATCGAAGTGATATTGGACGTGGTTTACAACCACACCGCCGAAGGCAATCACGCGGGTCCAACCCTCTCGTTCCGCGGCATCGACAATCTCGCGTATTACCGCACGGTTCCGGGCGATCTTCGGCACTACATGGACTTCACCGGCTGCGGCAACACGCTGAACATGGTGCACCCGCATTCACTGCAGCTGCTCATGGACAGCTTGCGGTACTGGGTCACCGAGATGCATGTGGACGGCTTTCGCTTCGACCTCGCGTCCGCGCTCGCTCGGGAACTCAAGGATGTCGATCAATTGGGCGCTTTCTTCGACACGATTTATCAGGACCCCACGCTTGCCCCGACAAAATTGATCGCCGAGCCCTGGGATCTCGGCGAGGGCGGCTATCAAGTCGGCAATTTTCCGCTGGGCTGGATGGAGTGGAACGGCAAGTATCGCGACACGGTGCGCAAGTTCTGGAAGGGCGACATGGGGCTGCACTCGGATATTGCGACTCGTCTTGCGGGCAGCGCCGACCTCTATGAGACCACTCGCCGTCCGCCGTCGGCGAGCATCAATTTCGTAACGGCGCATGACGGCTTCACGCTGCAGGATCTCGTGAGTTACGAGCAAAAGCACAATGAAGCCAACGGCGAAGAAAACCGCGACGGGTCGGACGACAACAGTTCTTGGAACGGCGGCGAGGAAGGCCCGACGGAGGACCCGGCAATCGTCGAATTGCGCGAGCGGCAGAAGCGCAACTTCTGGTGTTCCCTGATGTTCGCGCAGGGATCACCCATGATTTCAGGCGGAGACGAGTTGAGCCGCACTCAGGGCGGCAACAACAATGGCTACTGTCAGGACTCGGAGTTGTCGTGGTATCACTGGGACCTTGACGCGCCGCGCGTGGAGTTTCTGGAATTCGCGCGGCGAGTGGTCCGTTACCGCAAGCAGCATCCGAATTTCCATCGCTATGCATTCTTCGACAGTGATCCCGAGGCAAGGCATCCTGACAAAAACATCGTCTGGTTCAGAGCGGACGGAAAGCGGATGGTGGCCAAGGATTGGGAGGACGGCGGCTGGATGCGCACTCTCGGCATGTTCATCAACGGGCTGGCGCCGGAGATTCGCGACAACGAGGGTCGGTGCGCCCAGGATGCGGACTTTTTGCTGCTCCTCAACGCCTATCACGAGCCCGTGTCGTTTCGTATTTCTCATCAGCTGTATCCGTCGGGTTGGAAGGTGGCGTTCGATACGGCGCGGCCCACGCTTGATGTGGAGACGGAGTCGGTGAAGCGCAATCGCCTGGTCAGCCTGGCAGCACGGTCGTTCGTCTTGCTCAGTCATGAACGGTAATTGGGTCGCGAGCTACCGCCTGCAGTTGCATGCCGGATTCTCGTTGAGGCAGGCACAGCGGGTGCTGCCGTACCTGGCCGAATTGGGAATCAGCCATGTGTACCTTTCGCCCTGCCTGCAGGCGGTTCCCGGCAGTCAGCATGGATACGATGTCACGGATCCCACTCGGATCAGCGAAGACCTCGGCGGCGAGTCCGCGTGGAGCGACTTCGTAGGCTGTGCGCGCTCCCATGCCCTCAGAATCCTCCTCGACATCGTACCGAACCACATGTCCGCCTCGGAACACAATCCCTGGTGGGACGATGTTCTCGCGCACGGGCCGTTCAGCGAGTTCGCCGAGTATTTCGACATCAAGATCCGGCCGGGCCGACCCTTCCGCCTGCATCTGTGCTCGCTGGCGCGGCCCTACGGGGCGGCCATCGATGCGGGTGAGCTTAACGTAGAGGTCGCGCAAGGGCGTCCGCGCGTTCGCCATTACCAGAATAGCTGGCCGCTGGGACCCGCTTCCTGGGGCAAACTGCTGTCGGCGAGCGAACCCAAGTCGGCAAGCGCCGCGTCCTGCTTCAGTGAGCTCGAGCGGCTGCAGGCCATCGAAGCGCCCGACGATGCAGACCGGCTCGCGTATCGGCTTAATTCCGCGCAGGCCGAACAGGTGCTGGCGAGTGCGCTCAAGCAGGGAACGCTGCAGGATGCCGTGGACCCTACGCAGGGCGATCGGGAGCTATTGGACGCGGCGCTGCAGCGGCAGTTCTACCTGCTTCACGGCTGGAAGCTCGCGGGAGAACTCGGCAACTACCGCCGCTTTTTCGACATCGGGACCTTGAGCGGCATCCGCACGGAGTTGCCGGCCGTTTTCGAAGCCACACATGCGCGCATCGCGACGATGATCGTGCAAGGCGAGATCGACGGCGTGAGGGTCGATCATCCGGATGGCTTGCGCGAACCGCTGGAGTACTTCAAGCGGCTGCGCGCATTGTTGCCGCAGGGGCGGATCTACGTCGAGAAGATCTTGGAAAACGACGAGCACCTGAAGGAGGATTGGCCCATCGAGGGCACCGTCGGGTACGAATTTCTCGCCAAAGTGAACCGCTTGTGGATGGACGATCAGCGAGTCGATGCGCTGACCGCGACCTACTCCGATTTCACCGGTCACTCCGTGAACTTCGCCAAGCTGGTCCGTGAAAAGAAGCGCGCCATCGTCGAGTCGACATTCTCCGCGGATCTCGAGCGATCGGCGGCTGCGGCGCTCGATATCGCGCGCAGCGAGCGGCACACGCGAGACTTGAGCCCGCGGCAGCTGCGCGAAGCCCTGGCGCGCGTGATCATCGCGCTGCCCATTTATCGAACCTATCGGACTCTCAACACCTTGCACGACGACGACAAGCGCATATTGGTCGAGGCCGTTCAAAGCGCGCGAATCGGCGCCCCGGAAATCGACGCCGCGACGTTCGATTTCTTGGCGACGCTGCTCACCAAATCGAGGCTGAACGAGGCCGAGGTCGATTTCATCGCCCAATGGCAGCAGCTGACGCCGGCCGTCATGGCCAAGGGCGTCGAGGACACCACGTTCTACTGCTTCGATCGGCTGGTCTCCTGCAACGAAGTGGGGTCGCAGGCGTCGCTGATCGGCATCTCGGCCGACAAGTTTCACGAATTCTGTCACTCCCTGAGCGACCGATGGCCGAACAATCTGCTCGCGACCTCGACGCACGACAACAAGCGCAGCGAGGACGTGCGCGCGCGCATTTCGATCTTGTCGGAAATCCCCGAGCGGTGGGCCGAGGCCTTGCATCAATGGTCGAAACTGAACGCTCCCGCCTGGCGGAACCACCCGCCGGATCGTCACGCGGAACATCTCTTGTATCAGACGCTCATCGGCGCGTGGCCGATCGACCGCGAGCGTTCCTGGCAGTACATGCTGAAGGCTTGCCGCGAGGCGAAGATCAACACCTCCTGGCACGAACCCAACAATGCTTATGAGGAATCCATCCGCGGCTTCGTCGATGGGGTATTCCAGTCGCCGGAGTTCATCGCCGGCCTGGAACTTTTCGTCGACCCACTGATTCTTCCGGGTCGCATCAACAGTCTGGCGCAGACTCTCATCAAAATGGTCGCACCGGGCGTTCCGGATTTCTATCAGGGAACGGAATTGTGGGATTTGAGCCTGGTGGACCCCGACAACCGGCGCCCGGTGGACTTCGACTTGCGCGCTATGCTCGTGCGCCGGGCGCGCGAACTCTCCGCTGCCGATGTGCTGGCGGAGTGGAACTCCGGGTTGCCCAAATTGTGGATGACCGCGCGCTTGCTGGCGGTTCGGCGCGAGCGCGCGGAAGATTTCTCCGATCGAAGCAAGTATCAGCCGCTGGTCGCGCAGGGAGCGCATCTGGGGCGCCTGCTGGCGTTTCGCCGCGGCGAAAATCTCATTGCCGTGGTGCCGCGCTTCACCATGACGCTGGGCGGGGAGTGGGGCGACACGCGCTTGCCGCTGCCGGGTGGTGTGTGGCGCAACTGCTTTACAGGCGCCGTCGTGCAGCGCGAAGTCACTCCCGATGCGCTGTTCACGTCGTTTCCGGTGGCATTGTTGATCCGGGAAGGGACATGAACGTCGCCGTCTGGGCGCCGTTTGCCGAGTCGGTCGAGTTGGTCACGCCGGAGCGCCGATTCGCCCTGCGTGCGGGGGTGTCCGGGTATTGGCAGGACGACGTGGATGCATCCCAGCTGCGGCAGGGCTATCGATTCTCGATCGACGGCGGTGATCCCCTGCCGGATCCCCGCTCGCAGTGGCAGCCCGACGGCGTGCACGGCAGTTCGCACGTCATCGATTGGCCCGAGTCGGCTGCGCCTCGCGCACAGACCGGCGTCGCCTTCCAAGCACAGCCGTTGCGCGACGCGGTGATGTACGAATTGCATGTCGGCACCTTCACACCGGAAGGCACCTACGCCGCGGCACAGGCGAAATTGCCGCATTTGGTTCAATTGGGCGTCACGCATGTCGAGCTGATGCCGCTCGCGACGTTTCCGGGCCGGCGAGGATGGGGATACGACGGCGTGTATCTGTATGCGCCCTATCCGGGTTACGGGACGCCGCGGGAACTCGCCTCATTCGTGGCGGCCTGCCACGCCCAGAGTCTCGGGGTTCTGCTGGATGTCGTCTACAACCATTTGGGTCCCGACGGCAATTACTTGGCGCGCTATGGCCCGTATTTCACCGATAAGTACCAAACCGGGTGGGGTGCGGCGTTCAACTACGACGGACCGCACAGCGATGCCGTGCGTCGTTTCGTCATCGACAATGCCTTGATGTGGCTGCGGGACTATGGCTTCGACGGCCTGCGCCTCGACGCGGTCCACGCCATTTATAGTTTCGACGCCGTCCACGTGCTCGAAGAGTTGGCCGCCGCCGTCAGGGAACTGGGCGAAAAGCTCGGCCGCAACTTCGTGCTCATCGCCGAGAGCGACCTGAACGATCCGCGGCTGGTGCGCGCATCGGCGCAGGGCGGCCTCGGCTTGGACGCGCACTGGGAGGACGATTTCCATCATGCCGTGCACCGCTTCTTCACCGGTGAGAGTGATGGTTACTACGCGGATTTCCGGGGGTTGCCGGACCTGGCAGCGGCGCTGCGCGATGGTTACGTGTACCAGGGCCAGTATTCTCCGTATCGCCGCCGGCGGCATGGCCGGGCGCCGACGGGCGTTGCCGCGCATCAACTGGTGGTGTGCGCACAAAATCACGATCAGATCGGCAATCGCGCCCAGGGAGAGCGGCTCAGCATGATGCTGGGAGTGGCGCAGCTCAAGGCCATTGCGGCGTTGACCGTGCTCTCGCCGTTCGTGCCGCTGTTATTTCAAGGCGAGGAGTGGGGTGCGAGCACGCCCTTTCTCTATTTTACCGACCATGAAGACGCCGAGCTCGGTCGGCTGGTCGCCGAAGGACGCAGCAAGGAATTCAGCGATTTTCATTGGGCCGGCGCCGTGCCGAATCCGCAGGAACCCGGGACCTTTACCCGCTCGAAGCTCGATTGGTCGGAACTCCCGAGGCCGCCGCATGCGGAGATCTTTGAGTGGTATCGGCAGCTCATCCATCTACGCCGGAAAAAGCGCGGCGGAGCCAAGGCCGCGGTGAAATTCGACGCAGATGCAGGATGGCTTAGATTTGTGCACGGCGACGTGCTCTGCGTGTTCAACTTTTCCGCGACCGCGCAGCGCGTGCCCCTGCCCCGCGGCGACTGGGAGCCGGCGCCGGCAGGCAAGGTCCCGGGTCAGGCGACCCTCATTTTTCGCCGGCGGGCCACGTAAGTCGCGCATCAATGCAGCAGCCAGTAGCGAACACCTTGTTCCTCCAGGAACTCGCCCGCCCGAGAGCCGTGCAGCAGCGCCAGCGTGGCCAGGAGTCCCGCTTCGGTGCAGCTGCTGGCGGCGACAGTCACGGAGCGCGGCGCGTGCAACACCGGCCATCCCGTGCGCGGATCCAGAATGTGGCCGTAGCGGATGCCATGCTTCAAGAGGTAGCGACGCGAATCGCCGCTGGTGGCGAGCGCGCCGTGCTCGAGTTCCAAGATCATCGTGGGTTGTCGATCCGTGTCCGGCCGTTCGACGCCGATTTGCCACGGACCGTGCGGCGGCGAGCGATTGGCGCGCAAGTCGCCGCCGAAGTTGATGAGAAACGGAGCCGCCCGGCGCGCCGCCATCAAGTCGTAGGCGCGGTCGACGGCATATTCCTTGCCGATACCGCCGAAGTCCAATTCCATGCCCGCGGGAAGCGTGAGGTGCGGCGACTGCCACTGAAGTTTCTCGAAACCCACCAGGGGCATCAGGCGCTCGATCGCAGCCGCATCGGGAACACGATCTGAGCCGTCGAATTTCCAGGCGCGGCGCAGTACGCCGGAAGTGACATCGAACAGGCCCTCGCTCAGGTCAAAGCAGACGCGTGCAAAATCGATGAGTGAGGCGGTCTCCGCGTCGACTTCGATCCGAGTGCCTCGATTCTCGTGAATCCATGCGGTGACGCTGTCATCCCGATAGCGGCTGAATTTTTCTTCGATGCGCCATGCCTCTTGCGCAGCCAAGTTCCCGAGCTCCGATACGGACGCGTCCGCGGGCGACGGCAGCAGTACTTCGCAGGGACTCGCCATGGCGGTAAAGCAGACCGCCACGAGGTTTTCACCTCGCGCCTCGATTCTGAGCACCTCGTCTAAAAACGCCACCCGACTTGCACCAGGACGGCCTTGAGGCCGGGGTATAAATCGAGCCCTTGAAGCGCGGCGGGCGTCGGCATCCGCTCATCGAAGGTCTGCTGATAATACTCCGCGCGCACGCTCAATTCGGATTCGCGGCCCCCCGGCCCGGGCATTTTCCAGGCGTACTTCACGCCATAGGTCAATGCATGAAAGGCCCCAAGCCGCGAATCCGAGGCCTCGTAGCGCGTGCTTGGCGCCTGCGTATTGAAGATGAACGGCGTGTAAAAATCGGCCGCCGTCTGCCGATACCAGCGGAAGCTGGGCTCGATATACCGCTCGCCGCCGCCTAAGGACCAGTGCAGGTGCAGCAGCGCCGTGTCCGAGCGCACCCCCCAATCATCGCTCATGTAGCGCAGCGACAGAGCGGCCGATGCTTGCCGGCTCCAGGCGACCCGATTCTCCCAATAAGCGCTCTTGCGCGTGCGGCGGTCCGGGCGGCTCTCGTACTCGTATCCGGTGGTATTGCCGGCGCTGTCAATGATCGACGTAATCTTGTAGGGATCATTCAGATACCCTTGAAACCGATCCACCGAGAGGTTGAACTCAGACAGCCAATTCCGGCTCATCACCTGGGTGAGGCCGAGCAACACGCCCGCGCCGTTTTTTTTCTTGTGTCCCGTCTTTTCAAATAGCGCGTAATCGCTGCCCGGCACGGGCGCGCCGCCGATCGGCTGCAAGGAATCATATTCATCGTAGATTCCAAGCGAGAGCGTGGTGTTCTTCTCGTTGAAATCGTGCGCGATCGAAGCGTTTACCGTGGCTGAGAAAAAATCGTGCTCATCGGACAACTTGCCGCCCACGCTCAATTGATCCACCCGCGTCAAGGGCAGGGTCCAGTTACCGTCCACCGCAAGGCGCGTGTCCTGGTAATGCGGATCGACCGGCAATTGTCCGGGGGCCGTCGTGTACCCGTGCTTGGCCTTTCCGGACGGCGACGCGAACGTCTGCGCCAGATGGCTGGTCAGCGCTCCATTGGGGCTGCTGCCTGATAGACTGTCGAAGGTGGCGTTTGAGTTGAGCGACTGCCCGTCCGCAAAGATCTTGGCGACGGCGACGACGGGTTCTATCGCTTGGATGCGGCCGTTCTCGTGGTAATACGCCAACGCCGAATCGACGGACCAATCGTCGAGCAGCCCGCTGCCGGCGGGCGCCGTTTTGGCATCTTGGCCGCGCGCGGCGGCGGCGCCCAGCAAGGCACAGCTTGCGGCCATTAATTGCCGCCGCGAACTCGCGGATTTCAGCGGCGCTTTCGGTTTCAATTGCATCCGCAGCCACCGCCCGCAAATGAACGGCCGCCCGACGAGGCCTCCTTGCTGAAATACATATGATCGTCGATCGCCGCATCGAGCGGATTCGCGTCGAGCCGCATGTCTTCGCGCGCCAGCACATCCCGCTGCCAGGGCCGCACTCCGAGGCCGGCGCAGCCGCCGGCGAACGCCGTGCCGCAGAGCAGGCAGAGAATGCTCAATTGCTTAAATGTCATGAAATTTCCCCGGGGAAGTGCATTCACTTTTCCGCCAACACGCTGCGAAGTTGCTCTTCGTATGCGCCGCCATCGATGGGTCGAAACCCGGTGTGCGTGTAGCGCAGTGCACCGTGCCGGTCGATGATCACGCTGGTGGGCATGCCTTGAATCTTGAAGCGCGAAGCGACCTCTCCCTGCGGATCGAAGCGCACGTCAAAATTCGGATGAAATTTAGCGAGGAACCGCTCCGCGTCCGCGCGATACTGATCGAGATTGACGGCAACCACGCTAAGGCCCTGGTCGCGGTAGGTGTCTTGCATGGTTTGCATCCACGGAAATGACTGCAGGCAGGGGGCGCACCAGGACGCCCAAAAGTCCAAATAGACCACGCGGCCCCGCAACTCCTCGAGGCCGATGGACTGGGCGGCATGCGCCGCAGAGAACGCGAGGAAGCATGCGCACACAAGGAGGCACCGCGCCGCTCCGATCAAATCCGCTCTCTTCGGCAGGCTCATCGTCACTGACCCCGGCGTTGAAAAAAAAGTACTACAAGAACTGCTGGATGGCGGGCCGGCCGCAGACACTTGCGCCCGGGCTGCAACCGCGTGTACTTTGTACTGCAAAGTAGACGGGAGTCAAGTATGGAGAATTTCGGCTTAAAGATGCGGGGCGGTTCACGGCTGCTCCTTTTGACGCTGCTGCTGGCGGCGAGTTCCGCGCATGCCGGCAGCGGGCCATTTGGGATCGATCACGAATTGCCGCTCGATCAGAGCGGCATTTGGGCGCGCAAGTATCAGAACGGACTCGAGTATGGCGTCGTAGCCCTCGAAGTTGCGGGGAGTTTATGGTTGGGGAACGACAACGAACTTGGCCATACGTTTTGGCAGACGATGGATGCCTCGGTGATTTCCGCCGTCGGCGCCCAGCTGCTCAAGTACGGATTTGGCCGCGCGCGGCCGGCGCAAGGCGACAATCCCAATCTCTGGTTCAAAGGCAGCAAATATCAAAGCTTCCCGAGCGGAGAGGTGACACTGCAGGCCAGCTTCGTGACCCCGTTCATCGCGAATTACGCGCGGGAAAATCCCTGGATTTGGTCACTCGAATTGCTCCCGGTGTATGATTCATTCGCACGCTTGAAGAGTCAGGCCCATTGGCAGTCCGATGTGATTGCCGGTTGGGCGGTCGGCACGGCGGTCGGATATTGGAGCAGCACGCGCGCAACGCCGTTTTCGGTTCAGATCCTGCCGCGCGGCATGTCGGTCGGGTACTCCAAGCGATTTTAGAGAACACTTGAGTCGCGTGCCACCCGTGACTATTCGAGCGCGACGCAATGAGAATCATCTTACCACTGCGAGGTTTCGCGGCAGCCCTGTTGCTGGCGGGCTGCGCGTGCGTGGTTCGCGCGCAAACCGATGAGATTCAAGTCTACGACGCCGAGATCGCCGCTCCCGGTGTTTTCAATTTAACGTGGCACAACAATTTTACTTCCAGCGGCAGCTCCAGCCCAAGCTTTCCCGGTGCCATCGTGCCGGACAAGTCGCTCAACGGCGTCACCGAGTGGGCTTACGGGGTCGCGCCGTGGTTCGAAGCCGGAGTGTATTTTCCGCTGTATTCGCTCACCCGCGACAACAGCGTCCTCTTCAACGGTTACAAGTTGAGGGCCTTGTTTGTCTCACCGGACGCGGCCAATCGAGATGTCTTTTACGGCGTCAATTTCGAATTCAGCTTCAACACCGCACATTGGAGCGACAGCCCTTACAGTTCGGAAATCCGCCCGATCATTGGCACTCACGCGGGCCGATTCGACTTCATCTTCAATCCGATCCTGGATAACTCATACAAGGGAATTTCCAGCCTGCAA
>Ga0209890_10001254_pt1 | contig 11562 bp, 12 predicted proteins | sample OrgsoiDNA2013049_FD_185799 | JGI IMG/M metagenome (GOLD analysis project Ga0209890, IMG submission 185799) | Permafrost soil microbial communities from the Arctic, to analyse light accelerated degradation of dissolved organic matter (DOM) -... | ecosystem: Environmental > Terrestrial > Soil >... | reverse complement strand
CAAATCTACATTGTGCTCAACAAGCCGGTGGGAACCACCTGCACGACCGAGCCGCACATCAAGGACAACATCATCGATCTGGTCGGCCACAGCGACAGGATTTTTCCCATCGGGCGATTGGACAAGGATTCCGAAGGTCTGATTCTGCTGACCAACAACGGCGATATCGTCAATGAACTGCTGCGCTCGGAAAATAATCACGAAAAGGAGTACATCGTCTCCGTCAATCGCCCGATCACGGACCTCGCGCTTTCCATGCTGGCGGGCGGCGTGAAGATAGCCGGTGCCGTCACCAAGCCGTGCAAGGTGAGCCGCATCGACGGGGAAACCATTCGCCTGATTCTCACCCAAGGACTCAATCGGCAGATCCGCCGCATGAGTTCGGCGCTCGGCTACAGGGTGCAGCGCCTGCAACGCGTACGCATCCGCAACATCCATCTGGGCGATTTGGCGTCGGGCGAGTGGCGCTACCTGACCGATGCGGAAGCGGCCGGCTTGTTGCCGCGCTGATCGCCTGCGGTTCAGTTCGAGCGCAACCGGGCCGCCGGGACGCCCTCCGTCCATTGCCGCCCGGCCGCCGCGCGCCAATCAGGATCTTGGGCCTTGGTCGCGAGCCAATTGAAAAAATCTTCCGCCTGAGGAGTCCAGTACGCGTGGTTGAACAGCACGCCGCCGGTGCTTGATTCGACGGTGAAGCGGCGGCGCAAACCAAATGACGCCAAGCCGCGGGTGCACTTGATGCGCGGTGAGTTTTCCGCCAGGGTGTATTGATCCGGACCGATCTGCAGGCGCAGCCGGCCGCTTTGGGCGTATACGCAAATATTGGGCTGCGCCGCGCGAATCAGCGCAACGCCATGTGCCAGCGGCGGCGGCATCTCAAGGGCGCTCCACGTGCCGCCCAAGACATTCCACTGCAGCACCATGCCGTGGCGGCGAAAATCAATGACCGAAACGTTGCCGGCATTAGCGGAGGTCATATTTTTGAGCATGCGCCATTCAGGCGCTAGTTTGAATCCCGATCGGGCAGGTTGACGAACACGCTTTCCACAATGCCGGGCGTGAGCAATTGCGGCAGTACGACCGGTCCGGTCGATCCGGGCTGCGAATTGTACGCCACGTAAAGCGGCACGCCGGCGCGCCCGAAGCCCGCGAGCGCCTTGGTGATGGCGGGGTCGCGGTTGGTCCAATCGCCCTTCAGCAGCGTGATGCCTTTGCCGCGAAAAATCCGCATCACGGCGGCGTCGGCGAACGCATTGCGCTCATTGACCAGGCAGGTCAAGCACCAGCTTGCCGTGAAATTCAGCAACAGCGGCCGGCCTTGGGCAGTCAGTTCGGCGACCCGAGCCGCATCGTAGGGCTGCCACGCGTCGGCCGCGGCGGCGCCCGCAGGAGAGCCGGCGATGGGCGCCGCCGCCGCCACGCCCGAAAAACGCACCGGCAGCGCGACGGCCAAGAGGACCGCCGCCACGGCGGTGATCAGCGCCGCCAGGCGTCTGCCGCTCGAGCTCATCTTGGACTTCTGGTACGACCATGCCGCCAGCGCTACGAGAATCGCGCCGGTCAGGGCGGCTCCCAGGCCGATCGACGAGGTTTGCTGTGCGAGCACCCACAGGAGCCACGCCGCCGAGCCGTACATGGGGAAGGCAAACAACTGCTTGAGCGTGTCCATCCAGGCACCGGGCTTCGGCAGAGCGCGGCGCATCCACGGCGCGAGCGACAACAACAAATAGGGCAGCGAAAGACCGGCCCCCAAGGCCGCGAATATCAACAGCGCAAGGGCCGGCGATTGAGTGAGTGCGGCGCCGACGGCGGCGGCCATGAAAGGCGCGGTGCAGGGCGTGGCCACCAACGTCGTCAGTACTCCGGTGAAGAACGATGCCCGGTAGCTGTCGCCTCGAGTCAGGCCGTCTCCCACGCCGGCAAGTCCGCCGCCCACCTCGAATACACCCGATAGGTTAAGCCCCACCGCGAGCAGCAGATAGATCATCAGGGTGACGAACAGCGGCGATTGCAGCTGGAAACCCCAGCCGATCTGTTCGCCCCCAGCGCGCAGAGCCAGCAGCACGGCCGCGAGGGTCAGCATCGAGCTGACCACCCCGGCCGCGAATACAAATCCCTTGGCGCGTACCGCCGCGGGGTGTTTTTTTGCCTGTTCGACCAGGCCGATGGCCTTGATGGAGAGCACCGGAAACACGCACGGCATCAAATTGAGGATCAATCCACCCAAGACGGCCAACAGCACCAGGACCGGCAGCCCGGGAACGTCGGATGCCAATCGAGATGCCGCCGCGCCCGCGGGCGCAGCGGCACCAGGCGCAGCGCCGCCGGTTGCGGGTAACGTCGCGGCGATCTCGATGGGAACGCTATCGGTACCGGCGCCGTTCTGCACGGTCGCGAGCAGCACGCCGCGGATCTGTGTCGTTTGGGACATCTTGTCGGCGATTTTCAGCGCCAGTTCGACCGAGTCCCGCGAACGCCTGAGAGTTTGCGGCGCCGCGTACTCGATGCCGATGTCATCATAGGGGTAGAACGCCAATGCGTTGATTTGCGAGAGCGTCGCGCCCCATTCCCTGCCGAGCGTGAGCACCAAACGATTGCCGTCGATTCTGGCGCCGGTCGCCGCCGGCTCCGCGCTCGGCAGCTCGGCGCGGGCGGCCGCGAACAACGGCGCGACAGCGGGATCAACGGCGCCCCCCGCGGCATTGACCGGCAGGCGCAATTGCAATTGCGCACTCTCGGGGATGCATACGTCGGCGCACACCAGCCAACTCGCCTGGGCGGCAAGCTCGAGCGGCGTCCCGGCCTTGAGGTCGCGCGCCGCCGTGATCTGCACCAGGTGCATCGCATGCTTGGCATAGCCGTAGTTGACCAGCGGCGGAAGTTCGAAGCGATGCGGCGCGGTCCAGACGATGTCTGCGGCGGTTACCCCGGCGGGCAGAGTCCAATGCAGCGCCGTGGCCTGGCCCGAATCCCCGGGATTGCGCCAATAGGTATGCCAGCCGTCGCGTATATCGAATTCCAGCGCAACCCAAATCGATTGACCGGGAGCGATCGCGTCGACCTCGCTGATCAAGCGCGCCTTGACGTTGTCGCTTGCAACCATGCTGCCCGAAAGTGGATACACCGCCGGCGAAACCAGCAGCAAACCGAGAAGCCAGCATTGCAATTTTCGCATTATGCGTATGTTACCCAAATAAACCGCCGCCGGAGCCGCCGGAGTTCGCGGGGCCTGTGGATCGTCTCACAGTTTCAGGCAAACGTACCCTCCGGCGGGCGCTTGAGCTAATGTAGGCGCTCGCAACGCAGCCATCCTATGCAAGATAACTACGTAGAAAGAATCCTCAAAGCCAAAGTGTACGACGTCGCCGTCGAGACCTCGCTGGACGCGGCGCCGCGCCTGTCGCGGCGTCTGCTCAACCGCGTGTTCTTCAAACGAGAAGACCTGCAGCCGGTGTTTTCGTTCAAAATACGCGGCGCCTACAACAAGATCGCGCAGCTTTCGCCGATCAGCGCGCAGCGCGGCGTGATTTGCGCTTCCGCCGGCAATCACGCCCAAGGGGTGGCGCTCGGTGCGCGCACACGCGGCATCCCCGCGGTCGTGGTCATGCCCCTGACCACGCCCGAAATCAAAGTGCAGGCGGTTGCCGATCTGGGCGGAGAAATCGTCCTGCACGGCGACGATTACGATGAGGCCAACGAGCGCGCCATGGAAATCGCGCACGAGCGCGGACTGGTGTTCGTGCATCCTTTCGACGATCCGGACGTGATTGCCGGACAGGGTACGATTGCCATGGAAATCCTGCGGCAATTGCACGGCGACCACATCGACGCGATCTTCGTGCCGGTCGGTGGCGGAGGACTCATCGCCGGCATCGCGGCATATGCGAAATGGCTGTATCCGCGAATCAAGATCATCGGAGTCGAGCCCGAAGATGCGGCCGGAATGTTCGAGTCGCTGCGTGCCGGCAAGCGCGTCACTCTGGAGCGCGTCGGCATCTTCGCCGACGGCGTCGCGGTGCGCCGCGTGGGCGAGGAAACCTTCCGGCTCGCCAAGCAGTACGTCGATGAAATATTGCTGGTGACGACCGATCAGATCTGCGCCGCAATTCAGGATATCTTCGAGGACACCCGCTCCATTGCCGAGCCGGCCGGCGCGCTTGCCGTGGCGGGCATCAAGAAGTACGTGGCGCGCGAAGCCTGCACCGAGCGCACGTTCATCGCGATCAACGGCGGCGCGAACATGAATTTCGACCGGTTGCGCCATGTGGCCGAGCGGGCCGACCTGGGCGCGCAGCGCGAAACCCTGTTGGCGGTCGAGATGCCCGAAGAGCCCGGCTCCTTCCTGCGGTTTTGCGAGCTGCTGGGAAGACGCAGCGTCACGGAATTCAATTATCGATTCGCGGACGGTCGCGCCGCACAGGTGTTCGTCGGTCTGGGGCTGACGCAGGGCAACGCGGAGCGCGCCGCCCTCGTCAAGGAGATCGGCGACGCCGGCTTCGCGGTGCGCGACATGACGGACAACGAAATGGCGAAATTGCACGTGCGATACATGGTGGGCGGCCATGGGCGCGGGCTCGCCGACGAGCATCTGTACCGCTTTGAATTCCCGGAACGGCCGGGCGCGTTGCTCAAGTTTCTGCAGGCAATCGGAAGCGGCTGGAACATCAGCCTGTTTCACTACCGCAATCACGGCTCGGACTACGGGCGCGTGCTCGCAGGCATTCAAGTGCCGCCCGATACGCAGACGGATTTCTTCCTGCATCTCAATGAATTGCAGTACGCATTCACCGAAGAAACCGACAACCCGGCCTATAAAATATTTCTGAGCGGCTAGCATGATTCCCTACCGCGTGCTGCGCGCGCCGCGGCATGAAACCCTGCGTGTGCGGGGGCTCGATCTTCATCTGACGCGGTGGGGACCGCAGCCCGCCGATTCCACGGCGCCGGTGTTCCTGCTGCACGGTTGGGCCGATACCGGCGACACGTTCCAGTTCATGGTGGACGCGTTGCGCGCGGATTGGCCCCTTGTGGCGCTGGATTGGCGCGGCTTCGGGCGCAGCGACTGGGCGCGGGAGGGCTACTGGTTTCCCGATTACCTCGCGGATCTCGATGCGCTGTTGGAGCTGCTGTCTCCGCGCGCGCCGGCTCCCCTCGTCGGGCACAGCATGGGCGGCAACATTGCCAGCCTGTATGCGGGGCTGCGCCCGGAGCGTGTGCGCTGCGTGGTCAATATCGAAGGCTTCGGGCTGCCGCGAACCACGCCGGACCGCGCGCCAGCGCAGCTGCGCACATGGCTGGATCAGGTCAAGACCGCTCCGGCGCTCAAGGACTACGAGTCGTTCGAGCAACTCGCCTCCATCATCCAGTTCCGCTACCCGCGCTTCACCGCGGCGCAGTCGATGTTCGTTGCGCAGGCGTGGGGACGGCGCGAGGCTGACGGACGCATCCGCTTGCTGGGAGACGCCCGCCATCGGTGGGTCAATCCCGTTCTGTACCGGCGCGAGGAAGCCGAAGCCTGCTGGCGTGGGATCCGGGCCCCGGTGCTGATGATGCTCGGAGAGCAGTCCGAGTACCTGAGTCGCCTGGGCGTCGACGGCACGGATGGCGGATTTCGGGCGGTCATGCCCGGAATCGAAATAACGCGCATAGTCGATGCGGGACACATGCTGCATATCGAAAGGCCGGATGTCGTGGCCCCGTTGGTCGAGAGCTTCTTGAGCGCTCATTGAAGACGAAGTTGCTCGACGCGGCTCGCCTCAAGGGATCAGTACGATCTTTCCCGTGTGCCGCTTTTCGAGAAACTCTTGTTGGGCCTGCACGATGGCGCTGAGCGGATGAACGCCCGCGACCATGGGCCTGAGCTGACCGCTCTCGATGTGGCTCACGAGATCGGAGAACACGCCGGCCTCCAGCACGGTACAGCCGTAGAACCGCAAGTCCTTCAGATACAGCGTGCGCAAATCCAGCTGCACCGTCGGTCCGGCAATGGCGCCGGCAACCGCGTAGCGTCCGCCGCGCCTCAAGACCTCGAGCAGCGCCGGAAACCCGTCCCCGCCCACCACATCGATCACCGCATCGATTGATTCGCGGCCGAGCGCCGCCGTAAGGTCGGTATCGCGAGGGTACACCTGCGAGGCGCCCAACGAACCGACCGCGGTGGCTTTGGCGTTGCCGGCGATCGCGAGCACGACGGCACCTCGTCGCTTCGCCAGCTGCACGGCGGCGGAGCCTACGCCGCCGGATGCGCCGGTGACGAGCACGGTTTCGCCGGCCGCGACATTCAATCGCGTGAGCATGTTGAGCGCGGCGGAATACGCGCACGGAAAGGCGGCCAGCTCGACGTCCGATAGCGCGCTCGACATCGCATGCGCATGTACCGCCGGTGCACGGGCATACTGCGCGAAGGCGCCGTCGCATTCGGAGCCGAAATAAATGACTCGTTCGAGTCCACCGCGCGCCGACCGGAAGACCGGTTCGATCAGCACTCGTTCTCCGATGCGCGCCGCATCGACCCCTTGGCCGACCGACACGATTCTGCCGCAGGCGTCTGCCCCCTGTATTCTCGGGAAAACCGGCAGGGCGCCGGTCCAACCGGAATCATCGGATCTGGCGGCGGAAAAACCCGCGGCGCCGCCGGCGGCCGTGCCTTCGGTCACCGTGCGCGAATACCATGCGGTGCGGGTGTTGATGTCGGTGTTGTTGACTCCGGCGGCCAGCACGCGGATCAAGACCTCGCCCGCCCTCGGCACCGGTATGGGAACGTCGTCGCGGTACTCGAGCTGATCGAAACCGCCGCGGCCTTTCAACAATACCGCCTTCATTGTGTGGATCTTAGCGGAGTCGCGACACATGCACGGCGTTAATGGCGGCGGCCCGCATCGACAGATCGGCCGCGATATCCTAGGATCCGCCTCACATGCACCGGAAGCTGAATCTGCCGGATCTGTTTCTCGCCATTTCGCTCGCCATGATTGCGCTCGAGGCCACGCTCGGCGGCCTTTCGCTGATCAACGCCAAGTATCGGGCCAAGGACATGTTCGCCTCGTTGGCCATGCAGGTCGGCAACTGGCGTTTCTCGGGTTCCCGCCCGCCATGATTCTGGCTCAGCAGGGCTTCAACTTGTTCTACCAGTTCTGGATTCACACCGAAGTCGTACGCCGGATGCCGCCTTGGTTCGAATATTTGTTCAATACGCCTTCGCATCACCGGGTGCATCACGCATCCAATCCCGGGTACCTCGACCGCAACTATGCCGGGGTACTGATGGTCTGGGACAGGCTGTTCGGCACCTTCGTGCGGGAGCGGGACGAGGAACCGGCGCAATACGGCATCGTGAAGAACATCGACACTTTTAATCCGCTGCGGATCGCATTCCACGAATGGGTGGCGATGCTTCGCGATCTATGGTCGGCGCGTTCCTGGCGCGAGGCCTTGGGCGTCCTCTTTGGGGCGCCCGGTTGGCGGCCCGGGGGCGGGGGCCCGACCTCGAAAAATATTCGCAGCGAATGGAATGCGCGCCGCCTTGCGGGTTGATTCCAGGATGGCCGCGTCCGGCGCGGCCGCGCGTGATGCGATCCACACGCCGCACACCGTCAATGCGCCGCCGCCGAGGATCGGAAGCGTCAACGACTCGTGCAAGAACAGGGCCCCGGCCGCCACGCAAACGACCGGTATGAGATAGAGAAACAAACCCAGGCGCTCCGCCGGCAGCGAGGCTCCGGCGTAATTCCACAACAGAAACCCGACCGTACTGCTGGCCACTCCCATGGCGGCCAATGCCAGCAGCATCGCCGAATCGGGCCACGGCTTCGAGGGGAGCATGGGCGCGGACACGACCATCAAGGCCACCGTGCCGACGACGAGAACGGCGCCGGTGACGCCAAGAGCGCCGTGGCTTTGGTTGAGCCGGGCAACGAGCACCGTGTAGCAAGACCATGCGGCCGCACCGGTCAGCACCTGCAGGGCGCCGGCCCACTGCAGGGTGCGCGGCGCGCTCAGCGCTCCGGACGTCAAAGCGACACCGACCAGCGCGATGGCGCAACCGGCAATGACGCGCCAGCGCATGCGGCGGCGCTGCAGCAGCAGGGTGAAGACGACGATGAATGCCGGTTCGGTCGCTATCAACAATCCAAGTTGTGCGGCCGGCACGGATTGCGCGCCGATGGCCACCGGGATGTTGTAGCCGGGCACCGCCAGTAGCGCGCACCCGGCCAACAGCATTTGGTCGCGCGCCGGCCAACGCCAGGGCCGCGCAAGGAAAAAAAACGGCAATGCGGATGCGCCCGAAGCCGCATACCGAATGACGTTGAATACGGTTGGATCGACGCGCAGCACGAAAAAGCGCGTACCGACCGGCACCAGGGCCCAAATGACCACCGCCGCCAAGGCGGCGAGGTGACCGCGTTCGCTGCCGCTCGCGCCCACTAAGATGCGGTATCTGGGTCGAGGACCGCGGTGGCCGAGATCTCCACAACCAAGTCGGAGGAGATCAGACGGCTGACTTCGACCATGGTCGTCACGGGACGAATCGCTCCGAAGATTTCGCCATGGACTCTGCCCACGGCTTCCCATTGTCCGATATCGCACAAATAGATGCGGGTCTCGACCACTTGATCGAGGGAGCCGCCGAGCTTTGTCAGGGCGGCTTCAATGCGATCGAGGATTACGCGGGTTTGCGGTCCCGGTTCGCCCGGATGCAGCGCCTTGCCGTCCGGTCCCGAAGCGGTCGTACCGGCGACGCAAATCAGATTGCCCGCGCGCACCGCTCGCGAATAGCCGACGATGTCGCCCCATGCATTTGCCGTCGGCACCAACCTGCGCATTCTCGACTCCCAGCCCGATTGTAAACCGTCGTATTATAAACACCCTGCCAACCTCCGAGCCGTTTCATGAGTAGACCTCCGCTGCCGCCGTTCAATGCGGATACCGCCGCGCAAAAGGTGCGTATGGCCGAAGATGCTTGGAATACGCGCGATCCCGCTCGCGTGGCGCTCGCCTATACGACCGACAGCCGCTGGCGCAATCGAGCCGAGTTCCTGCAGGGCCGCGACGCCATCCAGGCATTCCTGGTGCGCAAATGGTCGCGCGAGCTCGACTACCGCCTGATCAAGGAGTTGTGGGCGTACACCGGGAACCGGATCGCGGTGAGGTTCGCCTATGAGTGGCATGACGCGGGCGGCCGGTGGTTTCGCAGTTACGGCAACGAGAATTGGGAATTTGACGAACAAGGCCTGATGCGTCTGCGAATCGCCAGCATCAATGACCTGCCGATCACGGAAACCGAGCGAAAGTACCTGTGGCCATTGGGGCGCCGGCCGGACGATCATGCGACGTTGAGCGCCCTCGGGCTCTAGAGCCGGCCAAATAAAGGATAATAGGCGAATGGAGCAACGAACCCGCGCGCCGCGGCAACCCGGCCACGACGAGCATGATCACGGCCACGACGAGCATGGGCGTGCGGGCGGTCATGCGCACGCCGCGGTTCAGGGCGTCAACTTCCGCATGGGCACCGCCGTGGCGCTCAATCTGCTATTCGTGGCCATCGAAGGCAGCTTTGGATTTCTGTCGAATTCGGTCGCCCTGATCGCCGATGCCGGCCACAATTTGGGCGACGCGCTCGGATTGATTTGCGCCTGGATCGCGATGTTCCTGGCGCGCCGACCGCCGGGCGGGAATTTCACCTATGGGCTGGGGCGCTCCTCGGTGCTGGCTGCCCTCGCCAACGCCGTGCTGCTGCTGTTGGCCTGCGGCGCCATCGCATGGGAGGCGCTCGGCCGCATTACCGCGCCGCCGGCGGTAGCGGGTGCGACCGTAGCCGGCGTCGCGGCCGCCGGCATTGTGCTGAACGGCGTCAGCGCGTGGCTGCTGCATGGCGGGAGCCACGGCGACTTGAACAGGCGCAGCGCCTTCATTCACATGCTCGGCGACGCGGCCGTTTCGGCCGGCGTGCTGGTTTCGGGCGTGCTGATCTGGTTCACCGGCTTCACCTGGCTGGATCCGGCCGTGAGTCTGCTGATCGTCGCGGTCATTCTGGCGGGCACCTGGGGTCTGCTCCGGGATTCGGTGCATTTATCGCTGGATGGGGTGCCCGCCGGGGTCAATACCAGCGCCGTGCTCTCGTATCTCGCCGGTCAACGCGGCGTCACGGACGTGCACGACCTGCACATTTGGGCGCTCAGCACCACCAGCGTCGCCCTGACGGCGCATCTGGTGGTGCCCGATCGCGAGGCCGAAGACGCACTATTGGGTTCGCTCTCCCCGAATCTCAAACGGCGTTTCCACATCGATCACGCCACGTTGCAAATCGAGCGGGACCGGTGCGGTCAGGGCTGTTCGGCCTGACTCCTGGCGAGCATGTCGGCCGCTGCGCGCCGGAATATTGGCGTCAATAATCGGTAAATGATGTAAACCGCGATGGGCGCGATGAGCGTCCAAGCCACACCGGCGTGAACCAGTGCATCGCGCAGAACCACGACGGCTTGTCCCGCGTCGTGCGCGGCAAACGCGAGCGCGGCCTTGATCGAGATCGCCCGGTGCGGCGCACGCAGCAGCCATTCACCCAATCGCACGAAGGGAATGATCAGCAGCAATTGCGTCGGCGCCATCGCGGCCTGGGCGATTTGTATCGCCGGCTGATTCAACCTAAAGGCCAGGGCAACGGCCGCGCATAGAAACGTGGAAGCGCCGAAAATAGGGATATTGCCGACGACCACGCCGATGGCGACCGCGAGCGCCAGGCGCTCCGCGGACAATCCCAGCTGCATTTGCCGCAGCAGCGGATCCGCGATCCGCCGCTGCGCCCATCCCGACACGGCCGCCGCCGCGTGCGTCACGACGGCCGCCGTGCGCGGCGCGTCGGCTCCGCGGTCAACGGGTCCTCCGGCCAGTGGTGTTTGGGGTAGCGGCCCTTGAGGTCCTTCTTGACCTCGTGGTAGCCGCGGTTCCAAAAGCTGGCAAGATCGCGCGTGATTTGCACCGGGCGACCGGCGGGCGACAGCAGTTTCAACAGCAGCGGCAGTCGGCCGCTCGCCACGCACGGCGTCGCCCGGAGCCCAAACATCTCCTGCAGACGCACCGACAGCGTCGGCTCCTCGCCGTCCAGATAATCGACCGGAATGCGGGATCCGCTCGGCACCACCCAATGCGTCGGCGCCTCGCGCTCCAGGAGCGCGCTCTGCGCATGGGACAGTCGCGAGCGCAGCGCGTTGCCGAGATCCAACCGCGCGAAATGTTCGCGCCGCACCATGCCGTCGATCCACGGCGGCGCCCAATCTTCCAATGTCGCAGTGAGCGCCGCATCGCGGAGGTCGGGCCAGGGGTCCGGCGCGGGCACGCCGTGCTTGCGCATCAACTGCACGCGAGCCTGCCATTGCCGCAGCGTTTCGGACCACGGCAGCGCAGCCACGCCGATCTGGCGCAATCCGCCGAGCGCCGCCTGAAGCACTTGTTCCCGATCGGGGTCGCGAATTTCCCTGGATTCGAGCACGAGCGCACCGAGGCGCCGCTCGCTGCGAGCTCGAACCGCCTGCTCGCGGTCATCCCAGACCACCTGCGCGCGCTCCT
>Ga0209890_10001253_pt1 | contig 11562 bp, 16 predicted proteins | sample OrgsoiDNA2013049_FD_185799 | JGI IMG/M metagenome (GOLD analysis project Ga0209890, IMG submission 185799) | Permafrost soil microbial communities from the Arctic, to analyse light accelerated degradation of dissolved organic matter (DOM) -... | ecosystem: Environmental > Terrestrial > Soil >... | reverse complement strand
TGACCCGCTGCGGTGATCAGTGCGACCTTGCCCCTAATGCTCATAAAACGATTCCTTCAACCGGTGGGTTCATTCGACCGATCCCACTCTGTATGACCCAGGCCATAGTCGGGGAGAGTTGCAAGGGATTGCACAACGCCCTGACCAGCTCCATCGGCATCGCCCGACCCTTGAGGATGGTGCGGGTCAGGACGTACCGTCACCCACTCACAATCCCGCCCCAGGAGGGTCGCCATGACAGTCACCCCCGTAGGTCGCCGCCTACTTCGGCTCAAGGTCCGCAACGCCCCGCTCGCGTCATGGGCGGGGATGTGCCCTGGCCAACGCAACTCGGCAGGCAAACACAGCTCGGGCAAGGCCCGCAAGGGATCCAAGTGGTTACGCGCAGCCCTGGTCCAGTCCGCCCGCGCGGCCTCACGCACCAAGGGCACCTACCTGTCCGAACGCTACCGACAGGTCATGCGCCGCCGCGGTGACGCCAAGGCCATCGCTGCCCTCGGCCACGAGATCCTGCTGTCCGCCTACCGCGTGCTAGCCCGAAGTTCGGGCGGTTTGAGGGCTGACTGCCGTGTTGATGCGATGAAGGAGCGGGGCCTCCTCCCGCTCCCAGCGGCGCCTCCCGGCGGGGATGCTTGGGGAGTATCGAAATGCCGTGCGAGAGGGCGAGGAGGCCCCTAATCCGAAGTTACGTGCCGTGTGACGAGTGAAGCCCCTGTTGAGCATGGGTTTCACCGTTTTCTGGGTTGGGCGTTCTGGCTACTTCGGGGTGAGTGGGATTGGCGCCAAGAAGTTCGAAGGCGTGCCGCTGGGTGGGAGTGGGTATCGCGTTCAGGTCGAACCCGGCCGCGTTGTTGCCGGCGACGCGTAGGTGGTTGCGGGTGAGGGTGGCGAGGTGGCCGAGGAGGCTGGGGAAGCTTTGGGCGGGCAAGTGCTCGGTGGTGGTCTTGGTCGCGGCCTTGTGGTCTGGCGTCGTGGGCACCGACATGTGGGTCACGATCGACGAGCGGTTCTCGCAGCTAACCGGGGCGCCGAGGGGGACGTATAGGGAATTCGTCGACGGGATCGCGCTGGCCGGGCCCAGACTCCGGAGGACGTCGTCGCGTTTGTGTCGTACCTGGCCGGGCCGGACTCGGACTACATGACGGGGCAGTCCGGGCTGATCGACGGTGGGCTTGTCTACTGCTGACCACAAATGCAACCCCGTGCAACTCTCGCACTCGGTTGTCCCATTCACATAGACATGGACTATGGCTTGGATCACTTCGAGCTCGCACTAGTCATTCATGGCGGCCTCGCCGATGGGCACCATCGATGCGAAGATCCTGGCCGTAGTTGAGAGGTTGGACCCGGCACGCCAGCAGCAGCTCCTCGACTATGAAGGCAGCAGGTCGCGCAACGCGCGGAGCAGCGAGTCTGACCTCTATACGACACAGCAGGGCCCGTACTCGCGGGGGCTCATGATTCATGAGAAAAGGTGAAGTTCAGGAATGACAAACCAGTTAGATCTTCGGTGCAAGGCATTCGCTGACAAGATCATGTCGGCCGAGGAGGCCGCCGCGTTCATCCCGGCAGGTTCGAATGTGGGGATGAGCGGCTTTACCGGTGCCGGCCATCCGAAGAAAGTTCCGGCCGCGTTGGCCGCACGCATCAGCGAGGCGAAGGCCCAGGGTGACCGTTTTGCCGTCAGCGTCTGGACTGGGGCATCGACAGCTCCCGAGCTTGACGGCGCGTTGGCCGAGGTCGAGGGGATCGACTTGCGTATGCCGTACCAGTCCGACCCGGTGAGCCGCGCCAAGATCAATGCGGGGTTGATGGAGTATATGGACGTCCATCTGTCCCACGTAGCGCAGATGGTGTGGGAAGGCTTCTTCGGGCACATGGACGTGGCGGTGATCGAGGTGGCCGGGATTACCACCGATGGCGACCTGATCCCCTCCTCCTCGGTGGGCAACAACAAGACGTGGATAGACCAGGCCGACAAGGTCATCCTCGAGGTGAACTCAGCCCAGCCCCTGGAGCTCGAGGGCATGCACGACATCTACTACGGCACCGCGCTTCCCCCGCATCGCAAACCGCTGGAGATCACCACACCCTCAGACCGGATCGGGGTGCCCTACCTGCACTGCGATGCGGAGAAGATCATCGCGGTGGTGCCCACCAACAGCCCGGACCGCAACTTGCCGTTCAAGGCGCTCGACGCCGACTCGAAGCAGATTGCGCTTCACGTCCTGGACTTCTTCGCACATGAGGTGAAGCAGGGCCGGCTGCCCGAAAACCTGCTGCCACTGCAGTCGGGAGTCGGCAACATCGCAAACGCCGTGATGATGGGCCTGGATGAAGGTCCATTCAGGCAGCTGACTGCCTACACCGAAGTGATCCAGGACGGCATGCTGCAAATGCTCCGTAACGGCACGCTTGAAATGGCATCGGCAACAGCGTTCTCCCTCAGCGACGCCGGCATGTCCGATCTTTACGAGAACATCGCCGACTACCGTGACCGGATCATCCTGCGCTCGCAGGAGATCAGCAACCACCCCGAAGTCATCCGCAGACTCGGCTGCCTGGCGATGAACGGCATGATCGAGGCCGACATGTACGGCAACGTCAACTCCACCCACCTCATGGGCTCGAACATCATGAATGGCATCGGTGGCTCGGGTGACTTCGCGCGCAACGCGTTCATCTCAATGTTCCTTTCGCCGTCGACCGCCAAGGGTGGGGCGATCTCGTGCATTGTGCCGATGGTCAGCCACGTCGACCACACAGAGCACGACACCCATGTCGTGGTCACCGAGCAGGGTCTGGCCGATCTGCGTGGCCTGCCGCCGAGGCGTCGTGCCCAGCAGATCATCGACCACTGCGCCCACCCGGACTACCGGCCGGAGCTGCAGGACTACCTGGACCGGGCCACTGCCACGGCATCCGGCCAGCACACACCGCACCTGCTCGGCGAGGCTTTGTCGTGGCATGCGCACTTTCTGAAAGACGGCACGATGCAACCAGTCTGACTCGATACAACCAAGGGCGCCGACACCCTCAGGGGATCCGGCGCCCTTCGCGTGTTGTTGTTCCTGATGTGCTCCTGCGCTTCCTGCGCCCTGAATTCAGCTGGGTCCGAAGGGGAGTCGCGGATCTCATTGAGCAGTGCGGCCTCTGGGTTGGGACGCTGTCACGACAAGGAAGTAGAGGGTCGTGGCCGTGATCAATAAGCTGACGAGAGGATCATTGCCAGCGCGTGTTGCTGAAGCCATGAGTGATCCGGATCAGGGCTACCCTGCGTGCCATTAGGGTGAGTTGAGGCCAACGGTTCACTGCAAGTCCGTCCCACGCAGGGCGGGATTCGGATTGATTCCTGACGCGTTATTCAACTCTTCAACCCGTGCCCCACGATGGTCGGATGGCTGCTTCACAGCCTCGCTTTGGTGGCCCTACCCGTCGGCGGTCGCTCACGCCCGCGCAGAAACTGGACCATGTGGCCGCTTATGAGGCGGCGCTCACCCAGGGCGGTGGTGGGGCGTACCTGCGCCAGGAGGGGCTGTACTCCTCTCAAATCACGGAGTGGCGAAGGCTGCGTGACGCCGGCGTAATGGTGGGTTAGTCGGCCGGCGCCAAGACCGGGCGTCCGACCGCTGAGCAGGCCGAGATCGCCCGGCTACGCCGACAGCTGGACCTGGCCCAGTGGCGCCTGAGCAGGATCGAGGCGGCCTTGGACATCATGGGAAAGACAGGTTCGTCGACGGGATCGCGCTGGGCCGGCCCAGACTTCGGAGGATGTCGTCGCGTTTGTGTCGTACCTGGCCGGGCCGGACTCGGATTACATGACTGGGCAGGCCGGGCTGATCGACGGTGGGCTTGTCTACCGCTGACCACAAATGCAACCCCGTGCAACTCTCGCACTCGGTTGTCTCATTCACATAGACAGGGACTATGGCTCGGATCACTCCGAGCTCGAACTAGACGAGGTGAACGATGAGACAGATGAACTCGCATCGCCCGGATCCGGCCCCGGTGGTTGAGGGCAGCGCTATGGGGATCATCCCGAATCCCATGTCCGGCAGGGATATTCCACGCACCACGGTGTCGGTTGCGCACTCGGTGCGCTGATGGCCGCGTTCGTGGCCGTGGTGCCGGATGCCGTGGTCGCGGCCGCCGGCTGCGAACTTCAAGTTGACCGTGGTCGCCGACGCAACAGCAGAGAAGGTCCGCGGGCCGGGCGGCTTATCAGTCGTCCTCCTGCACAACGCCCTGTTCGAGCCCTACGACCAACCGAATGCGTGAGGATCAGTTGAGGATGGCCCGACCGCCACTGGACCTGTCGATCTACCTGGTCACCGACACAGCCATGTGCGGCCAGTTCGGTGTGGCCGCGACGGTTTCGGCGGCGGTCAGCGCGGGGGTCAGCCTGGTGCAGCTGCGTGACGAGGACGCCACGGATGACGAGCTGGTCGGCCTCGGCCGTGAGTTACTGGCGGTTCTGCTGGGCACTGGGGTCCCCTTGATCGTCAACAACCGCGTTCACCTCGTCGAGGCTATGCACGCCCAAGGCGGACACGTCGGGCAATGCGATCTTGACATCGGGCAGGCCCGAGCACTGCTCGGCCCCGTAGCATACCTAGGCTTGTCTGCGCAGACCGCGGAGCACGTCGCGGCCGCCCGCGAACATGGCGAAGAGACACTGGACTACCTTGGCGTGGGACCAGTCTGGGGGACGGTGACCAAGCTCGACGCGGCGGCGCCGGGCGGCGTGCAGCGACTTCATCAGCTCGCGGCGGCCAGCCCGTGGCCCTGCGTGGCCATCGGCGGGATCAACCTCGAGCGCCTGCCTGAGGTCCGTCGGTCAGGAGTCGCGGGTGCCGCCGTCGTCAGCGCCATCTGCGGCCAGCCTGACGTGGCGGCTGCCACGAGCGCGCTGCGTGCAGCCTGGGATAGAGGCGCGCGATGAGCCGCCCACCCGTCGCACTGACCATCGCGGGCAGCGACCCGTCTGGCGGTGCCGGCATTCAGGCCGACCTCACGACGTTTTCGGCGCTGGGTGTTTACGGCACCTCCGTGATCACCGCCCAGAACACTCAGGGCGTTGCCCGAGTGCATGTCGTACCAACCGATTTCGTCACGCAGCAGCTTGAGACCCTGATCGCCGACGTCCGCCTCGACGCCATCAAGATCGGCATGCTCGCTAACGCCGAGATCGTCGCCGCCGTCGGGGACTTTCTGCTGCGCCATGACCATGTCGACCACATTGTTTATGACCCGGTGATGGTCGCCACCAGCGGTGACCTGCTGCTCGACGACGATGCTATCCAGGCTGTGCGTGACCTGATGCCGCTCGCCTCGATCATCACTCCGAACATCACCGAGGCAGCGGCCCTGCTCAACACCCGACCTGCCAGCACGCTGCCCGAGATGCGACGTCACGCAGTCGCGCTGCAGGAGTCCGGCGCGCGCCGAGTACTGATCAAGGGTGGCCACCGCTACAAGGGCGAGGAGGCAGTTGACCTGTTGCTTGACGTCGACGGTGAGGAGTTGCTTCGCGGGCCGCGAATCGACACCGTCAACACCCATGGCACTGGCTGCACGCTGTCCTCGGCCCTGGCGGCCGTACGCCCCCAACGAGACTCCTGGTTCGAAGCCGCAATGGATGCCAAGAGCTATCTCACTGCCGCGCTGGCCGCTGCGAACATGCTCGAGATCGGCCAGGGCCACGGACCCGTTCACCACTTCCACCAGATATGGAGTCACTGATGTCGTTCTCGCAAGACGCCTGGGGGGCGATCACCCTCATTCGCAAGGCGATTGAGGAGCTGCCCCTTCTGACCGGCCTGGAGGACGGTAGCCTCCCCCGCGACACGTTCATCTACTACATGGCCCAAGACGCGCACTATCTCGCCGCCTACGGCCGGGTTCTGGCCGCGGCGGCGAGCCAGACGACCGCCGCCGACGAGCTGCTCTTCTGGGCCCGCAGCGCCACCACGACCGTCATCGTGGAGCGTGAGCTCCACGCCGCGCACGTGGCCGACTTCGGAGCCATCACCAGGTCGCCCACGTGTACGGCATACACCTCGTATCTGTTCTCGCTCGTAACCGCCGGCAACTACCCGGTCCTGGCCGCGGGAATCCTGCCCTGCTTCTGGATCTACGAGGATGTCGGACGTCGCATCCAGGAACGCCTCGGTGACCTCACGCGGCACCCGTATGCCGACTGGGTCAGTACCTACGGTGACCCAGAGTTCGCTGCGTCGACCGAACGGGCGAAGCAGATCCTTGATCGCCTGGCGGCCCAGGCGGATCCGGCGACGGTCCAGCGAATGCACGAGGCGTTCGCGACGGCCTCGCGCTACGAGTGGATGTTCTGGGACGCGGCCTGGCGCCAGGAGACTTGGCCCGCCTGAGCGGGTTCGAGCGCTAACGCGATGCCGGCCGCGACGATGGCGACCACCACCCACCGAAGAACACCATCGGCACCTGTACGGCGCCTGGGGCAACCAGCCCCGCGCCGTCCCACTTTTGACGGCAGCTTCCCCCTCGATCCCATAGGTTGTCAGCCAATTGCCGTTGGTGACGTCGACGACTTCTCGCCGCTCACCGGGCAGCAGCCGACCGGTCTGCGGTCGGCGTCCAGTCGATCGCCACCGAACCGACGTGGTTCAGGTCGGCCTGCGTAACAGTCATCCGACGAAGCTTGGCGATGAGCATGTTGCTTTGCACAGGTATGTCCTCTAGCTCGGAAGGTTCGTGAGGCCGTGACCACACCCGGTGTCCTCGGAGACAGGAGTAGCTTCGCCCGCCTGGGCCTCCCACCCCTCGTCGAGCCGTCGGCGACGCTGTCCGCGCTGGAGATCGAGCGTTACGCCCGGCACGTGCTCATCCCCGAGGTGGGTATGGCCGGCCAGCGTCGCCTCAAGAACGCGCGGGTGCTTGTCGTGGGCGCGGGGCGCGGGTGTACTGGCTGCGTTGTCGGGCGGCGGCGATGTGGCGGCTGTTGTCAGATCGCATCCGCGGCCAGCTCCGGTTGGCCGGTGTCGACCTGCAGGGCGGTGATGATCTTCTCGGGTTGCCCAGAACCTGGCGGTTCATCTCGACCACGCGTGCCTGGCCGCGGGCCTCGGCGGAGGAGATGAGCTGCACGACTTGGTGGTGTTGTTCGCGGTGCTGGGGCAGGAACTCGGGGGTGGTGACGAACATGGGCAGGTCAGGCAGGCGTTGGCATGCGGGCAGGTCTTTTGAACAGGCAGACCGCAGAAGCCATTCGGCAGGGACTGGGTGACACGGCCGAGCCGCTGCATCGTCCAGTTGGCCTCCGATAAGGGCGTTGTGCGGCTCTACGCGATGACGCTCGACGCCGTGAACTGGACGTTCACCCGTGAGGCGCCTGACTTCTCGCCGCTCGACTTCACGCAGCGTTTTGCCGCGACTGTCGACGGCGACGAGATCCGGGGCGAATGGCAAACGGGCGAGGGTGACGGCTGGAGCCGCGACTTCGCACGTGTATCGGCGCCCCTGACCCGTGCAAAGGCCCATCGGGATGTCTGGCCAAAGACAGTCACGTAGCCGCAATCCGCGCGGTCATGGCTCCACCTGCGTCAAGGGTGTCGCATTCCCGGTTGCCGATCGGTGACCGGTCAGCGATCGGTCACCAATGCTGTTTTCGGTGCCCGACGGCAAAGCAGTCAGCGTGCGCTATCCGGTGGGAACACCGACGCCGGCGACCGGCGGAGTTGGCCAAGCTGGACGTCAAGGAGCGCTGCGCGGGACAGGTACTCAGCAGCCTGGTCTGGAAGACGCTCAAGCGTGAGCACCAGCGCCGACCACTGGCAGGCACCAACCTGGTGTTCCAGATGTCGCAGCGTCCGCTCCAACAGCTGCGCGGCCTCATCACGGAATGGGTCAAGGGTCATGGCGAGCTCCTTAGGGCTCCGGGGACTGAGCAGCAGCCAGCACAGGGGTGTGGTCGGATCGGTTGGCGGCCAGATTTCAAGAGTGCAGGAAGTCTCACGGTCGGGCCTGTCCCATAATTGGACAGTGGTCAGGCCTCACGACATGGCGTCCCGGTCCGTCTGCCCCGCGAAATGCGCCATAGAAAGTGCGTTCGGATAACGCGCGGTTGGACCTCCGGTCTCCCGCGGGGAATCGGACTACGGGACGATCAAGGCGGCAGCGAGCAGCGGCCCGGTGCTCCGCTGGCCGTTCTCCTCGAGGTTCGTTGCCGCGATCACCTACAACGTCGCCGTGGTGGGCAACTCTCGACTCCGAGCTCCCCACAGTGCGCAAGAGTCGCAGGACCATGCTGGCCTTCTCTGTGTTGGGGAACACCGAAGCCTGCGAGATGATCCGTCGAATATCCTTGCCGGACATGGGATTCGGGATGATCCCTATCGCGCTGCCCTCAACCACGGGGACCGGATCCGGTCGGTAAGAGTTCACCTGGCTCATCGTTCACCTCCTCTAGTTCGGGCCGGAGCAATCCAAGCCATAGTCCTGTCTATTTGATTGAGGCAACAGAGTGCGACAGTTGCACGGGGTTGCATCTCTGGTCAGCGGTAGACGAGCCCACCGTCGATCAGCCCGGACTGCCCAGTCATGTAATCCGAGTCCGGCCCGGCCAGGTACGACACAAACGCGGCGACATCCTCCGGAGTCTGGACCCGGCCCAGCGCGATCCCGTCGACGAATTTCTTGAAAGTCTCCCCCTTCTGCGCCCCGGTTAGCTGCGAGAACCGCTCGTCGAGCGTGACCCACATGTCGGTGCCCACGACGCCCGGACAGTAGGCGTTGACGGTGATATCCGCGCGTGCTAACTCCCTGGCCGCCGCCTGGGTCAAGGTGCGCACGGCAAACTTCGTCGCCGAATAGAGTGCGAGCATGGCGAACCCGTCGTGACCTGCGATCGAGGACGCGTTGATGATCTTGCCGCCGCGCCCACGCTCCTGGAATCTTTTTTCGCCGCGGCCTGGATTCCCCACAACACGCCCTCGACGTTGACCGCCAAGATCTTGGAAACCTCGTCGGGCTGGACGTCCACGATCGGATTGACCTGAGCGATGCCAGCGTTGTTCACCATAATGTCGAACCCGCCCGACGCGGTCTCAGCGTGGCCCACCGCCGCGTAGACCTGATCCCGGTCGGTCACATCGGCGACGAATGTCGTTGCCTTCCTGCCGATCCGGCGAACCTCGTCGGCAACCTCGCCCATCTTGGACTCGTTGAGGTCGACCACCGCGATCTCTGCCCCGTCGGCGGCCAAACGCAGTGCGATGCCGAGCCCGATTCCCTGACCCGCTCCGGTGATCAGTGCGACCTTGCCCTCAATGCTCATGAAACGACTCCTTCTACCGATCGAGTGGCCGACCAGGATCGGGCGTTCGGCAAGGTCGTGGATCAAGGTTCTAAAGTGCTCGGTCACCGCGGCGAACGTCAGGGCGCCCAGGCCCGGTTGACCGCTGAACGCAGCGTTTGCGGGTCACCCTGGTGGAACGGCCAGCTAGGCGCGCTGCAGGAGAACTCCGAAGCGGCAAACCGTTCGACCCAGGGCTACCCAACTCTAGCCGTTGAGGTACATGCCATGAATGAAAATGACGTGAGGGGCCATGGCACGACTCTATGTTTGCCGGCGCGGGTGCGGCGCACATCGCTTGCGTGGCTCGCACTGCAGAGGTGTTCAACGCGATCTGCGGCGTACCGGCGCGTGCTGCCGACGTGCAGTGAGCCCCAATGCCCAGCCTGTTCATCGCCTTGATCGAGGCGCGTCATGGAGTGTCCCAAGAGAGCGGCGTGACGCGCCGACGATGTCAGCGGCGGGCACCGAACCGTGGGAGTCAACGAGCTACATATGGGAGAACAACATTGGCATGCTGGCCACGACCAGTCCCAACGCCAGCATGAGTGAGTCGGTGGGGCGCCATGGCGCCGGCTCAGCCCAGGTCCGGGGAGTCTCAGAGGTGACCGCTGCCGAGAAGCCTCGAGCTTCCATTGCCACCGCCATCCGCCCGGCCTGACGCAGTGTCTCGATGAGCAGCCCGAAGGTCAGGGCCGCGACCGAGCGCGCACGACCCAGTGGCGAACGGCTGGGGCCCAGCCCGCGCACCCGGCGAATGCGAGCGAGCTGGTTCCAGTGCTCGCCGAGGCCTTCGAACCGGTACAAGGCCGCCACCGCGGCCACGACCGGCCGGGCCGGGAGCCGCAGTCGTTGGCCCAGGTGATCACCCAGCGCCGACGGGTCGATCCGCGACGCCAGCAGCACACCGGGCACCACGAAGAAGGCGACCCGCAGCCCGGCCAGCGCGCCGGAGGAAACCCCACGCCCAGGGCTGAGCAGCCAGTTCGAGAAGCTGACCGAGGCGACCGCGAACAGTCCCGGCATCAGCCGGCGCCAGGGCGGGCGGCCGATCCCCAGAACCACCGGAGCCAGCGCGATCTGAACCGCGATGGCCACCATGGCCGTGCGCAGGTCGGAGATGAATGGCGCACCCAGCACCAGCATGATCGAGGCCAGGAGCAGCGAGAGGGGACCGGACCGGCCGGCCAGCCCGGCAAACCGGTTTGCCGGTGGTGCCATGGGTGACAACCCACCCGGGGCCGGCGGCGGTTGCGGACCGGCCGCAGGGTCGAGGATCCGCCCGGCCAGCAATGTGATCTGCCGGTCAGCCAGGGCGATCAACAAGGGGTCATGGGTTGCCAGAACGACTCCAACTCCGGCGTCCCGGGCGGCGACAACCACTCCGGCGACCGCAGACCACGTCAACCGGTCCTGGCCGACGCTCGGCTCGTCCAGAATCAGCACCGAGGGTCCGTGCGCGATGGCTCCGGCCAGCGCGAGGCGCCTCTGTTCTCCACCGGAGAGGCAATGGGGGTCTACGCCGGACAGTGCCGACAGGCCAAGCACCTCCAGCATGGCGTCGACCCGAGCCTGCGCAGCGTCGTCGTCCAGTCCCAGTCGCCTGCTGGTCGAGAGCACGTCGTCGCGGACCGTGCGCGCGACCACCGCCTGCTCAGCCTGCTGCGGTACCCACCCGAACCCTGCAGCCAACGCCGGTGAGGTCCAGCGATGGATGGCCTCCGGAGATGGTGCGCCCAAACCGGCCAACAACCCGTCCTGGGCGCGCACACGCCCCTGGGTGGGCGCATCGACACCTGCCAGCAGCGCCGTCAGCGTCGACTTGCCGGCACCGCTGGGACCGACGACAGCGATGCACTGCCTTGCACGCACTTCCGCCCACACGTCCTGTAACGCCTCCACCGCCGTCGCAGGCCGATTGGCGGACATCACCGACGCCCGAGCCTGCCGGATGACCGAAACCGACTCGGCCGAGACAAGCATTGCCCCAGGGCCACTGGGACCACCCCGACCCGCAGAACGAGTCGGGGTGCACAGCGCACGCGGCACATGCAGCGGGCGGGGAGCCACGGCAGCGGGAACCCAGACACCTTGGGCGGCGAGGGAATCTGCGGAGCTGGCCAGGGTCGAGGCCACCGGCCCGTCGGCAGTGACCCTGCCGGCAGAATCGAGCACCACCAGTCGATCGACCTCGTGCACCCAGTCGGACAGCTGGTGCTCGACCATCACCA
>Ga0209890_10001252_pt1 | contig 11574 bp, 12 predicted proteins | sample OrgsoiDNA2013049_FD_185799 | JGI IMG/M metagenome (GOLD analysis project Ga0209890, IMG submission 185799) | Permafrost soil microbial communities from the Arctic, to analyse light accelerated degradation of dissolved organic matter (DOM) -... | ecosystem: Environmental > Terrestrial > Soil >... | reverse complement strand
CATGCCATGACGAATTCGAGCAGCCAGCGCCACTGGTCGGTGTCGAGCGCTGGATAGAAGCGTAGCGGGGAATCTCGCCGCAGCAGCCACGGCGGGATCTTGGGCAACACGCCGGGTCCGGCGAGCGGCGCCACGTAGCTGTAGGAAAGCTGCGCGCCGTTGGCGAAACTGGTCTCGAGCGCGACGCCGTCGTTGCGATCGACGACGCTGACGCGATGGCCGTCCTGCGTCAGATAGTAGGCGGTCGTGAGGCCGACCACGCCGGCGCCAAGCACAACGACGTGCATCACTGTCCGGCTATCTTGGAAGTCCGTCGATGCAGACGGCAACCATCTGATCGAGGACGGCGTCGTTCTCGCCCACCGGCTGCGCGAGTTCGATGACCAACCCGGCGTGGCGCGCGGCAGCCTGATCGATCAGTTCCGGTAAATCGCGGCGCACGTGTCCGCCCTGCCCCAGAAACACTGGTACGACGCGCAGTTGCCGGCAGCCCGCCGCAACCATCTGATCGACCGCAGTCCCAAGGTCCGGTGTCATCAGCTCCAGGTAAGCCAGCGCGACCGGTAGTCCCGGCCGGGCCGCCTGGATCTTGGCGCGCAGCCGCTCGAAGGGCTCCGCCCATCTGGAATCGCGGGCGCCATGAGCGAACAGGATCAAACCCCGGTTCATGGACGATCAGGTTCTATATAGCGCGCAGCTATCAGTTCATCACCAGGCATTCCTTCTCCGAATATAGACCCGCCGGTAACCTTGCGCCATGTACCGCTATGACCAATACGATCAACGCTTTGTCGACGAGCGCGTCGCCCAGTTTCGGGACCAGACGCGGCGGTTCCTCGCGGGCGAACTGACCGAGGACGAGTTCCGCCCGTTGCGCCTGCAAAACGGGTTGTACATCCAGCGCTACGCGCCGATGCTGCGCATCGCCGTCCCCTATGGCTTGCTGTCCTCAACCCAGTTGCGCACGCTCGCGCACATCGGCAGGAAGTATGACAGAGGCTACGGTCACTTCACCACGCGGCAGAACATCCAGTTCAACTGGCCGCGCCTCGAAGACACGCCGGACATACTGGCCGAACTTGCCCGCGTGGAAATGCACGCGATCCAGACCAGCGGCAACTGCATTCGCAACATCACGAGCGATCATTTCGCCGGGGTCGCCGGGGATGAGTTGCTCGATCCGCGCCCGTACTGCGAGTTGTTCCGGCAGTGGTCGACCCTCCACCCCGAGTTCGCGTATCTGCCGCGTAAATTCAAGATCGCCGTATCGGGCTCGACCATCGATCGCGCAGCGACGCTGGTGCACGACATCGGCGTCCACGCCGTACGCAACGATGCGGGCGAGGTCGGTTTTCGCGTCCTGGTCGGCGGTGGGCTCGGCCGCACGCCGATCGTGGGGCACGTGATCCGCGAGTTCGTGCCCCGTGCAGAAGTCCTCAACTATTTCGACGCGATCATGCGCGTCTACAACCGTTTCGGGCGCCGCGACAATATGTACAAGGCGCGGATCAAGATCCTCGTCAAGGAAATGAAGCTCGATGTGTTCCGCGAGCACGTCGAAACGGAATGGGAGCGCCTGCAAGGCGGTCCCGCGACGGTCACGGACGCGGAGATTGCACGGCTCTCCACTTTCTTCGATGCACCGGCGTACGTGAAACTTCCCGGTGAAGACGCCGGATTCCGTTCGGCCGTCGCCGACAATCGTGCGTTTGCCAACTGGGTGAAGCGCAACGTGTTTCCGCACAAGGTTCCCGGATACGCCGCGGTAACTCTGTCGTTGAAAAAGACCGGCATGCCGCCTGGCGACGCGACGTCCAACCAGATGGATGCGGTCGCCGATTTGGCCGATGCGTACAGCTTCGGCGAATTGCGCGTATCGCACGAACAGAACCTGATCTTTGCCGATGTGAGGCAGGAAGCACTGCTGGCACTCTGGGGCGAACTGAAGGACCTCGGTTTCGCCACGCCGAACATCGGCTTGCTGACCGACATCATCTGCTGCCCGGGGGGTGACTTCTGCTCGCTCGCCAATGCCAAGTCGATTCCGATCGCCGAGGCGATCCAGCGTCGCTTCGACGATCTGGACTATCTGTACGATCTCGGCGACATCGCGCTCAACATTTCCGGCTGCATGAACGCCTGCGGTCATCACCATGTCGGCAACATCGGCGTGCTCGGAGTCGATAAGAATGGCGAGGAGTGGTATCAGGTCTCCATCGGCGGCGACCAGGGCATGCAAGCGTCGCTGGGCAAAGTGATCGGCCCGTCGTTCGCGGCCAAAGAGATGCCCGATGTCGTGGAACGCCTGGTCGACGTGTACGTCGAGCGCCGCCACGAAGACGAGCGCTTCATCGACACGGTCCGCCGCCTCGGCATCGACCCTTTCAAGGAACGCGTCTATGCCGCAGCTCATTAAAGATCGCGCGATCGCGGACGATCGCTGGACGCTGATCCGCGACATCGACCAGTTCGCGACGGTCCCCGCCGACGTCCCGGTGATCGTTCCGCTCGCGTTCTGGCAACCGCAGCGCGACGCGTTGCTGGCGCGCGGCAACGTCGGCGTGTGGCTTGCACCGAACGACGATCCTGCGGCGCTCGCGGGCGATATCGGCCAGTTGCCGCTGATCGCCGTCGACTTTCCAAAGTTTACCGATGGCCGCGGTTACTCCACCGGCCGGTTGCTGCGCGAGAAGTACGGCTACACCGGCGAATTGCGCGCCATTGGCGACATCCTGCGCGACCAGCTCTATTACCTGCATGCGTGTGGCTTCAACGCTTTCGCCGTGCGTGCGGATCGCGATCTCGCCGATGCGCTCAAGGGGTTTGGCGATTTCAGCGACAACTACCAGACGACGGTCGATCGTCCGGTGCCGCTGTTCCGCAGACGCGAAGCGAGCGATGGCGGAGTACTCCCGGCATGAATGCGGCGATGAATCTCGAACGCCAGAGCGAAGAAGCGCTTGCCCTGCTCCATCGGGTTGCGTCGCGCCATGCCTCGCCGGCGCTCGCCAGCAGTTTTGGCGCCGAGGACATGGTATTGACCGATCTCATCGCGCGTCACGCGCTGCCGATCCGGATTTTCACGCTGGACACCGGGCGGCTTCCGCCCGAGACCTACACCCTGATCGATCGCGTGCGCGAGCACTATCAGCTGCCGATCGATGTCTTCTTTCCCGATCATCATGCGCTGGAGTCGTTCGTTCGCGAGCATGGCGCCAATGCGTTTTATCGCAGTGTCGAGCTGCGTCAGCATTGCTGCGCGATTCGCAAGACCGCGCCGCTGGTGCGCGCGCTCTCGGGAAGCGGCGCCTGGATCACGGGACAGCGCCGCGCGCAGTCGACGACGCGAACGGATGTGCCGGTGGAGGAATTCGATCAGTCGCACGGGTTGTGGAAGTTCAATCCGCTCGCCGACTGGGTCGACGCCGACGTCTGGCAGTATTTGCGCGGGCACGGCGTTCCCTACAATCCGCTGCACGATCGCGGCTATCCCAGCATCGGCTGTGCGCCGTGCACGCGCGCCATTGAACCCGGCGAGGATATTCGCGCCGGGCGTTGGTGGTGGGAGCAGCCAGAGCACAAGGAATGCGGCATCCATCGTCGGCCGCTTGGCATCGCCGTGCGCGTCGAAACTACAATAGGTGAGCCATGACCGACGCCGCATTTCTCGAGCCGGAGCTGATAGCCGAGGCGCCCCACGAACGGCTTACTCGGCAGCAGGCCAGGCAAACGGTCGCCGATGCCGATCATCTGAGCTGGCTGGAATCTGAAGCGGTTCACATTCTGCGCGAGGTCGCCGGCCAGAGCCGCGCGCCGGCGCTGCTGTTCTCGGGCGGCAAGGATTCGCTGGTGTTGCTGCGACTGGCCGAAAAGGCGTTTCGGCCGTGGGCGTTTCCGTTCCCGTTGCTGCATATCGATACCGGCCACAATTTTCCGGAAGTCATCGCCTTCCGCGACTATCGTGCTGCGCAGCTTGGCGAACGCCTGATCGTGCGCTCGGTCGAGGACTCGATCGCCAGCGGGCGTGTCGTCCTGCGCGAGCCGGGAGAAAGCCGCAATCGTCATCAGTCGGTCACACTGGTCGATGCCATCGCCGAGTTCGGTTTCGACGCCTGCATCGGCGGAGCGCGCCGCGACGAGGAAAAAGCGCGTGCGAAGGAGCGCATCTTTTCGTTCCGGGACGGGTTCGGGCAGTGGGACCCGCGCAACCAGCGGCCGGAACTGTGGAACCTGTATAACGCCCGCGTTCACGCCGGGGAGAACGTTCGCATATTCCCGATCAGCAACTGGACCGAGCTCGACATTTGGCAATACATCGCGCGCGAGCGGCTCGAAGTTCCGTCCATCTATCTCGCGCATCGGCGCCCGGTGATCCGTCGCGGAGGCTCGCTCGTACCAGTGACCGAACTGACGCCGCCGCGCGCGGGCGAAACGGTGGTCGACGTTTCGGTTCGATTCAGGACCGTGGGCGACATCACTTGCACCGCGCCCGTTGCGTCGGAGGCGGCAAGCATCGAAGCGATCATCGCGGAGACCGCGGGCGCAACGATCACCGAGCGTGGCGCCACGCGTCTCGACGACCAGACCAATGACGCGTCGATGGAGCTGCGCAAGAAGGAAGGTTATTTCTGATGTCGGCCATGGATAAGATCGAAGTGCTGGACCACGGCGTGCTGCGATTCCTGACCGCGGGCAGCGTCGACGACGGCAAGAGTACGCTCATCGGCCGCCTGCTGTACGACACCAAGGCCATCCTCGCCGACCAACTCGCCGCGATCGAGCGCACCTCGCAGCGCCGAGGGCAGACACTCGACCTGTCGCTGCTCACCGATGGGCTCACGGCAGAGCGCGAGCAGGGCATTACGATCGACGTCGCGTATCGCTACTTCGCCACGGCGCTGCGCAAATTCATCATCGCCGATGCGCCCGGGCACGAGCAATACACGCGCAACATGGTCACCGCGGCCAGCACCGCGCATCTCGCCATACTGCTGGTCGACGCGCGGCATGGCATCGTCACGCAGACCCGCCGGCACGCGACTCTTGCGCACCTGCTCGGCATCCAGCATCTCGTGGTCGCGGTCAACAAGATGGACCTCGTCGGATATGCGCAACCGTTGTTCGACCGCATCGTGCGCGACTTCGGCGACTTCGCGCAGCGTTCGGGGATCGGCGCTGCGCAGTTCGTTCCAATGTCGGCACTCGTTGGCGACATGGTCGTCGATCGCGGCCAGAACCTCGATTGGTACGAGGGGCCGACATTGCTGCAGATCCTGGAGACCGTCGACGTCGCGCAGGCGCTGGCGGAAGCGCCTTTCCGGTTCCCGGTGCAATACGTCGCGCGTCCGGCAGCGGGTGAGACACGCGGCTATATGGGACGCATCGAGTCTGGGTCCATCGCCATCGGCGATCGCGTCACTACCCTGCCCACCGGTCGCACGACGCGCGTGCGCGAGATTCGCAGTTTCAATCGCACGCAGGAGAGCGCCGGGTTGCACGCCAGCATTACGCTGGCGCTCGACGACGAACTCGACATCGGTCGCGGCGACATGCTGGTGCGCGAATACGCCGTGCCCAAGACGGCCACCGCACTCGACGCAACGCTATTCTGGCTGTCGGACACGGCCCACGACCCGCGACGCAAATACCTGATGCGCCACACTACTCGCGAGGTCCGCGCGCGGATCGACCGCGTGGACCATCGCTGGAACGTATCGACGCAGCAACGCGAGCCCGCGTTGGAGACACTTGCCATGAACGACATCGGCAGCGTCTGCCTGACGCTTGCGCAACCGGTTTTTGCCGACCGCTACGACGACAACCGTGCGACCGGTAGTTTCATTCTGATCGACGAGCTCTCCAACAACACCGTCGCCGCGGGGCTGATTACATGAGTGCGCAGCGCGAAGGTACTCCAATGAGCGCCGGAACGGTCTATCTCGTGGGTGCCGGGCCGGGAGCGCCGGATTTGCTGACGCTGCGCGCCGCTCGGCTGCTCGAACGTGCTGACATCGTGTTCCACGATGCGCTGGTGCATCCGGGCACGATCGCGTTGGCCAGGAACGCAGAAAAAATCGCGGTCGGCAAACGCTGCGGCAAGCATTCGACGGCGCAGAAATTCATCAACAAGCGCCTCGTCGACGCCGCGGCCAAGTACCGCGTCGTCATTCGGCTCAAGGGCGGCGACCCCATGCTCTTCGGCCGCGCGCAAGAGGAAATCGCGGCACTCGAAGCGGCGGGTATCGCGTTCGAAATCGTTCCCGGTGTCACCGCAGCGCTCGCGGCAAGTGCGGAACTCGGCATTTCGCTCACGCAACGAGGCGTCGCGCGCACAGTGACGTTCGTGACGCCGCGCGTCGGCGCAGGTGAAGATGCCAGCAACTGGGTGGCGAGCGTGCTGGCCGCCGACGCCGCGGCGATCTACATGGGTGCCGGCCAGGCACGCGCAATCAGCGATGCCTTGCGCGCTGCGGGGATGCCGGGCACGACACCTGTCGCGATCGTCGAAAACGCGTCGTTGGCGCAAGCTCGTACGCATTTCACCACGCTCTCCCAATTGCCGCAGATCGAAGCGCACCATTTCGATGGGCCGACACTGATTCTGCTGGGTCCGCAGTATTGTGACGCGGTGATTGCCACCGATGTAGAGCGATGTCGGGCATTGCTCCAGGTAGCTGCCGGTTGAGTCGAACGCTCGAGTTGCCAACCCAAGAAGGCCGCCGCATGCGGCCTTTACTGGATCCCTCATATCGCTGGAAGTTGTAACTGTTGAATTGCTTAGTTCGATTGGAGACTTTCGTGCAAAGAACCACCCTTCTCGCTGCTTTTTCGTTGGCCATGGCTTTGGCGCTGCCGCCAAGCGTCCACGCCGACACGACACTGCTCAACGTTTCCTATGATCCGACGCGTGAACTCTACGCAGACTTTAACGCCTGTTTCGCCAAGTATTGGCTGACGAAGACCGGCGACAAGGTCGTCATCAAGCAATCGCACGGTGGCTCGGGTGCGCAGGCTCGAAGCGTGATCGATGGCATCGACGCCGACGTCGTCACCCTTGCGCTGGCGTACGACATCGACGCGATCGCGCAGAAATCGAAGCTGCTCCCCGAGAACTGGCAGACGCGTCTGCCGCACAACAGCTCGCCTTACACATCGACGATCGTGTTCCTGGTGCGCAAGGGCAATCCCAAGGGCATCAAGGACTGGGAGGATTTGGCGAAGCCTGGCGTTGCGGTGATCACGCCCAATCCAAAGACTTCCGGCGGGGCGCGCTGGAACTATCTGGCGGCGTGGGGTTATGCGCAGCGCAAGAGCGGAAGCGAGGCGCAGGCGAAGGAATTCGTGCGCAAGCTGTTTGCCAACGTGCCAGTACTCGACTCGGGTGCGCGCGGCGCAACAACGACCTTTGCCGAACGCGGCATCGGTGACGTCCTGATTGCCTGGGAAAACGAAGCCTATCTCGCGCTCAAGGAACTCGGGAAGGACAAGGTCGAGATCGTCGTCCCATCCGTCAGCATCCTCGCCGAGCCGCCCGTTGCGCTGGTCGACAAGGTCGTCGACAAGAAGGGCACACGCGCCGTAGCGCAGGCATACCTCGAGTACTGGTACACGCCGGAGGGTCAGGAAATCGCAGCCCGCAATTTCTATCGCCCGACGCTCGATTCCATCGCGAAGAAATACGACAAGCAGTTCGAAAAGGTCACGTTGTTCCAGCTCAAGGATTACTTCGGCGACTGGCAGAAGGCGCAGAAGGCGCATTTCGCCGACGGCGGCAGTTTCGACGAAATCTACCAACCCGCTGGGCACTGAGCATGCGATGAGATCTACCGGAGCATCTGAACGCCGGGCAGCCAAAGTCGCGCCGCAAGCCGGCGCACTGGCTCTGGGCCCGGCCGATCTGACCATGCCGGTATTGTTCGTGCCGGGACTGCGCGATAGCGGGCCCATGCATTGGCAGACGCATTGGCAGAAACAAATACCAGGCTCGCGCCGGATCGCTCAGCAGGATTCGCGCAATCCCGACGTGGCGGCATGGACCGAAGCGCTGGTTCGCGCGATCGATACCATGCCGAAGGCGCCAATGATCATCGCGCACAGCTTTGGCTGTCTCGCGACGGTGCGCGCCGCGTACGCTGGCGCGCGCATTCGTGCGGTGCTCCTGGTAGCACCGGCTGACCCGGAGCGCTTCGGGATCGGCGCGGAACTCTCCAGCAAGCCGCTGCCATTGGCGAGCATGCTGGTCGCGAGTTCCAACGATCCGGGACTAAAGCTGATCAGGGCCGGCGCGTTGGCGTCGGCTTGGGGCAGCCGGTTTGTCCTGTACCGGAATGCGGGCCATATCAACGCCGAGTCGGGCTTTGGACCCTGGCCACAGGGACTGACGCATGTCCATGAGCTTGCGCAACGCGCGGTTCAGAGCAGCGCACATGAGCCCTCGACGCAGCGGTTTGCCAACTAGAAAACTCCGTCGCGCCTGTTCATGAACACAACTGCGGCAACCGCCCCGGTGACAGACACGCTCCATGATTTTCATGGCGGACGAAACTCGGTGCGCAAGGAGGCAACGACGCAGCGCACGCGCAAGCGGGCGCCAAAACGCCCGAACGTGTTGCCCGGTTTTGGCCTGAGCCTTGGCTATACGCTCATGTATCTCGGCCTGATCGTCCTGTTGCCCTTGTCGGCCGCGTTCATTAAGACCGCGCAGCTGACCTGGCCGGCGTTTGTCGATGCCGTCGCTGCACCACGCGTCGTCGCGAGCTACAAACTGACGTTTGGCGCGGCGTTCGGCGCCGCGTCGATCAATGCGGTGTTCGGGCTGCTCGTGGCATGGGTGCTGGTGCGTTACCGCTTTCCCGGCAAGCGCGTGGCGGACGCGGTGGTCGATCTTCCCTTCGCGTTGCCTACCGCAGTCGCGGGCATCGCGCTTGCAGGACTGTTCTCGCCCAAAGGTTGGCTCGGCGCGCTGCTGCTCCCGTTGGGGATCAAAGTCGCGTACACACCGCTGGGCGTATTGGTTGCGCTCACTTTTATCGGCCTGCCTTTCGTCGTGCGCACGGTACAGCCGGTGCTCGAGCAACTGCCGCGTGAACTCGAAGAGGTCGCCGCCACTCTTGGCGCGTCGCGCTGGCAAAGCTTCCGGCGGGTCATCTTCCCGATCGTCACACCGGCACTGCTTACGGGATTTGCGCTAGCGTTTGCCCGTGCCATCGGCGAATACGGCTCGGTAATTTTCATTGCCGGCAACATGCCGATGGTGTCAGAAATTACGCCGTTGCTGATCATCACCAAGCTCGAGCAATACGACTATGCCGGCGCGACCGCGATCGCCGTGGTGATGCTGCTGATTTCCTTCGCGCTGCTGCTGGTCATCAACGTTCTGCAAGCGTGGAGCCGGCACCGTCAGGGCGCGCTTGCATGACCAACATGTCCATCGTCGCTACTGCATACGCCGCGCCGGGCCACAGAGGGACGACCGAACCCGCGTGGGTGCGTCGCGTGCTGATCGGCACCGCGCTGACCTTTTTAGCGCTGTTCCTGTTCCTGCCTCTTGCATTCATATTCGCCCAGGCGTTCGCCAAGGGCATTGGCGTATATCTCGCGGCGATCGTCGCCGATGACGCGCTGGCAGCGATGCGTTTGACGCTGATCGCCGCGGGCATCGCCGTCCCGCTCAACCTTGTCTTCGGGGTCGCAGCAGCGTGGTCCATCGCGAAATTCCGCTTTGCCGGCAAGAACGTGCTCACCACGCTGATCGACCTGCCATTTTCGGTATCGCCGGTGGTGGCCGGCCTCATCTACGTGCTGGTGTTCGGCTTGCAGGGCTGGTTCGGTGAATGGCTGCGTGAGCACGACCTCAAGGTGATCTTCGCCGTGCCCGGCATCGTGCTCGCCACCATCTTCGTCACCTTTCCTTTCGTCGCGCGCGAGTTGATTCCATTGATGCAGACCCAGGGCAACGAACAGGAAGAGGCCGCCATCGTGCTCGGCGCGAGCGGCTGGCAGACCTTCTGGCGGATAACGTTGCCCAACATCAAGTGGGGCTTGTTGTACGGCGTGATCCTGTGCAATGCACGGGCCATGGGCGAATTCGGCGCCGTGTCCGTGATGTCGGGGCACATTCGTGGCAGCACCAACACGCTGCCGCTGCAGGTCGAGATCTTGTACAACGAATATCAGTTTGCCGCGGCTTTTGCCGTTGCGTCGCTGCTTGCGCTGCTCGCGTTGCTGACGCTGGGGCTCAAGCTGATCGTGGAATGGCGCGTGCCGGCGCCCCGCATGGCAAAGGAAGCAGCATGAGCATTCAAATCAACGGCGTTGCCAAGCGCTTCGGCGACTTTGTCGCTGTCGATAATGTCGATCTGGAGATCGCCACGGGCGAACTGCTGGCACTGCTCGGCCCGTCAGGTTCGGGCAAGACGTCGCTGCTGCGGATCATCGCCGGTCTCGAAGCGCCTGACAGCGGAACCATCTCCTTCCACGGTGATGACGCGACCGAGACGCACGCACGCGATCGCAACGTCGGATTCGTGTTCCAGCACTACGCATTGTTCGGTCACATGAGCATTTTCGAAAACGTCGCGTTCGGCCTGCGCGTGCGCCCGCGCAACCAGCGGCTGGCCGAAAAAGACATCAAGGCCAGGGTCGACAAGCTGCTGCAACTGGTGCAACTCGACTGGCTGGCCGACCGCTTTCCCAGCCAGTTGTCCGGTGGCCAGCGGCAGCGCATCGCGCTTGCCCGCGCGCTTGCCGTCGAACCGCGCGTGCTGTTGCTCGACGAGCCCTTCGGCGCGCTCGACGCCAAGGTGCGCCAGGAACTCCGCCGCTGGCTGCGACGGTTGCACGACGAGGTGCATGTGACCAGCGTGTTCGTGACGCACGACCAGGAGGAAGCGCTCGAGGTGGCCGATCGCGTCGTGGTGATGAACCACGGCAGGATCGAGCAGATCGGCACTCCGGACGAAGTTTACGACCATCCCGCAACGCCGTTCGTGTTCGAATTCCTCGGCCACGTGAACCGGCTGCCAGCCACGCCTGGCTCAGCCGCACAGGGGTATGCGCGGCCGCACGAATTCGCGGTGCTCGCACAGCCTGCCGCCGATGCGCTGCCGGCAAGGCTCGTGCACAGCGCCACGGTCGGTCCGGTCAGCCGGCTCGAATTCGCACTCGAGGCGGATCATCAGACCATCAACGTCGAATTACCGCGCGCCGCCTTCCGCGCATTACAACTCGCACCCGGCACGGTCGCGTATCTGCAACCGACGCGCGTGCGGCACTTCGACGACGCGACAATCGCCATCTGATTTTCCGGCGCCGGGGCAGCCTCGGCGACCCTGTTGCTTCATCGCGGTATCATGCGCTTGCCGCCTGCACCTCTTTTGGCGCACCGGCGCATCGACGATGCCGCTACCGTTTCTCCAACTCCTAGGACCTGCGCAGCAAGCGTGGCTGCGCGAACGCCTCGCGCGACCGGCGCCCGCGTCCGCATTGAACATGTCGGACGGATTTCGATTGCCGGGGCGCGAAGGCGAACCGACCGCGGCTGCGGTGCTCGTCCCTCTGGTCAATCGCACTGGC
>Ga0209890_10001251_pt1 | contig 11574 bp, 11 predicted proteins | sample OrgsoiDNA2013049_FD_185799 | JGI IMG/M metagenome (GOLD analysis project Ga0209890, IMG submission 185799) | Permafrost soil microbial communities from the Arctic, to analyse light accelerated degradation of dissolved organic matter (DOM) -... | ecosystem: Environmental > Terrestrial > Soil >... | reverse complement strand
TCAACGCGGTCTAGTCGACGAGATCGCAGAACATCACGGTCAATTGACGTCGATCGGCGGCGTCTTGCGGCTTCGCCGACGATGCCTTGACCGTTGCATCACCGGCAAGCTCGCGGATCGCGCGTAGCATCCTCAATCTGTGCCCGAGTGCAACACCGAGGTCCTTGAGGTGCTGGTCGGTCAGCTCGGTCAGCACGTCGGCGTCGATCTCGCTTTCACGAAAGACGGCTTCGTATTGACTGAGGCCCAGACCGCTTAGCCAGGTTCCGACATCCATTTAGGCTCGACCCCCAACTGACGCAGTGTGATGGCCCGGATGGGACCTTATCTCGAGAACCGGCCTCAACCGTATCCCCCTGATTTCGTCGTTTCTGTCCAGGATTTGTTCAATCGCGGTCGGCTGCGGTCAAGCTCGACGGCATTTACACCAGAAGCTCAGCCTCCGCTGAATGGCACGCGTGGAGAAAGTCATGCCAGGGCCGCCTGACGTCGTCGAGCGCGCCAAGGTGCCCAAAAATGGGTGCCTTTGCGTTGATAGGTACCGTGCGGGCACACGGGCGGGAATGCGCGCGAAAACGAGGCGCGTCGCGGGTTAGCGCCCAACATCATCTGTTGATACGCCTCACAGGGTCTTGAGATATTCAAGAAGCGCCTTCTTTTCGGCATCCGGCAACTGGGTCCCGAATTCATGGCCGCAGTGGCTGTTGCCCGAATTCAGGTCGCCGCAATCGGTCGTGGTGATGGTGGCATCGAACTGTGTCTGTTCCACTGCCAGACCAATATTCACGTTGTCGTAGGCGGGCCCGATCTTGAACTGCTTGACGCGCTCGGCCGCCGGCTTGAGCAGTTCAGCGAGGGTCGGCACCGAGCCGTTGTGGAGATATGGCGCGGCGGCCCAGATCCCCTGCATCACCCGGGCCTCATAGGAGCCTTTCGAAGGTGGCGGCGCGGCTGGGGCCGCCAAATCCGGAATCGTCTTTCCCTGGAAGCCGAGCCCCGGCTGATCTTGGGCCGGCATTGTAGGATGATAGATGCTTTCGAGGTCTCTCAGAGCAGGAGGAAGCCGGGTCATGCTCAGATCGAGCGCATCCTGAGTGGATTGGACGTGAGCATCCAGCGCTGTCGCCACCAGCGCAGACCCTGACGGTGCGGCGCCGCTCCTCAAGACCTGCTCGGCGATCGAGCCGATCACCGAGGTAGCCAGGATATTGAAAGCCTGATCCTCGGCTTTCAACGGCTTGTTGGCGCGCGGAATGAACGTGCCTTGCAGCACTCCGGTTTTGGCGGTCCAGGCCATAATGTCGTATTCGCGCGTATCGGTCCCGACATTTTGAATTGGCGTCGCCCAGGTCGGGGTCGGGGACAAGCGGACCTTCCCGGGAGAGATGCCGTGGCATTCAACACAGCCGCCATTTACCGTCGGCCGCTCGAAGATCACCTTTCCCTGCGCCGCCAGATTAGTGTCGACCAGCCATGGCCATTTTGGCGGGCCGATCAGCTTGATCAGGTCTTCAAGCTTGCCCAGGCCGTCGAAATTCGCCGAATTGTTGTTGAGGAAGTTGATGATCAGGCCCTCGCGTTTCGGTTCGAAGACACCGAACACGCCGAAAACTTCGCCGAGATTGCGGGCGAGGGCGAGGACGTCGTCGCCGTTGTCGGCAAAGCCGGGCCACTGCGTCTTGTCCTGAATGGGCGCGTTCCAGAGAAACGGGTAGCGTACCGGCGCGTCCGCCTTCTTGATGTTATCCGCGATCAGGAAGTTCGGCGGTGGTCCAAGATCGAGCCCGGTGACGGTCGAAGATCATGCCGACGGCGTCGAGCCTTCCCGGTCCCCAGGGCGGCGTGGGCAACGCGCGCGATATAATCGTGTGGAAACGAAGATACCAGGCGTCAACATCGCGGCGCAGCGCGGCGATGTCTTCGGCAGCCGGCGCGGCGGGGCCGAGAACGGCTGTCGCGAAGCCGTTGAAGGCGACATCGCTCGCAACGGCCTGTCCGGCCGATGCGTCGAGGTCGGCCAGGAAACTCTGAAAATCCACGATCCCCGGTCCGCCGTCGATGCGGTAGGTCTTGCCTTCGGCCGTGATCTGCCGCGTATGGCAAGCGGAGCAGGTCATGCCGACAATCTGGACGCCGCTCGCGCCGGATGCGGTGAAACCGACAGGAAGCTTGTTGGTGTTTGCGGGCGCGGGGTTCGGCAAATAACCGTATCGGGCGAGGCCGTCGGCGAGGAACGGCTGGCCGTTCGATTGTTTCAGGGCCTGCAGCCAGGCCAGCGGAATCATCCGCGAGCCCTGGTCCCTGCTGTAAAAATCGTCGCGGGCGGCCGGCGTCCAGTTCGACCCCTGATCCGTGAAGAAAGGTGCAGGGTCAGCCGCCCAGGCCGCGGAACCCGTCAAAAATGCAACTGCGAGACACGGCATGAAGGTGGCGCGCATGGTCGTCCTCCCGCTTTCAATCATTGGTTGCTTATATACAACATCGCTCGCGTGCGAGATTTTCGCAAGCCCGAATAAATCGCTGCTGCGTCTGAATTCCTGCTTCTCGCAGTGCCGCCGCTTCGCCGGTCGTGACCATTTTCAATTAGATTGGCTGGTAGGTCTCGGAACCGCAATTATCGTCGTCCTCGGCGCGCCGCCGGTCGATGATGGCCCCGCCGCTGATCGTGACGCGATAGGTCTCGGTGCCCAGCGGTTTACCCGTGACGGACGTCAGTTCGGCCCTGACGCAGGCGCTCCAGCCTGAGCCGTTCGGCTCGTGGTGCGGCGGCGAGACCCGCACCTCGCGCGGGTACGACGCGGCCGTGAATACCGAATCCAGTTGTTCGTGGACCAGCCGGCCGATATCGGGCGGCGGTTCGGGCGGTGGCAGCTCGCTGGTCCTGGCGCGCATGAACTCCGGCACCGGCGAGCGGCTGTCGGCGATGCCGCAGCCTGCCAGCGCGATCACCGCGCCCGCCATCAACGCCGAATGAACAATTTGCCGCGGCATCCGCCGATATTATCCCGCGCCGGCCGGCATTGGGTGCGGTCGCGGCCAATTCGCGCTCCCTTGGCGATCAAAAATTGCTGAAGTAGGAAAGAACAAGTTATTGTGCGCCGTCACGACGATTCCTTGTTTGTCTTGATGTGGTTGCGTAGGCTTGGCAGCAGAATACCTAGGGGAGAGCGGCGATGAAGATCCTCACGGTTGCAGCGGCGATGCTTGCATTGATCGCACTTCCTGCGCACGCGCAGATGGGGGGCAAGCGCCATCAAGCCGACGAAAAGAAAACCGAGCAGAAGGAAAACAAGGTCGACGAGAAGGCTTACAAGGCGGCGCTCGAAAGAATCCCGGATTCCAAGGAAAAATATGATCCGTGGGGCATCACGCGGCCCGCCGATACCGCCAAGAAACCGAAATAGCAGGGTTTGTCGGAGCGAGGTTTGAACCTCCGCAGGATAACGAGTGACTTACTTGTTATCCTGGAGGTAACTGCATGTTTCGTCCTGTGCTTCGCCATACACTTCTTGCCGCGGGTATTTTGCTGAGTTCGCACGCGGCGTTTGCCGAGAATCGTGTTGCGCTCGTGATCGGCCAGTCAAACTACCATTCCGTGGTTGCGCTTCCCAATCCGGCCAACGACGCCAGGGCGATGTCCCGATTGCTTGGCGATGCCGGGTTCGATGTCACGAGTGCTGCCGATCTCTCACAGAACGAGATGCGGGAAAAGGTCAGCGATTTCGCGGCAAAAGTGGCGGCGAAGGGTCCCGATACGGTCGCGCTGGTGTTTTATGCCGGCCATGGCCTCCAGATCGATGGCGAGAATTTCCTCGTGCCTGTCGACGTCGACCCGAAGCGCGAAGCCGACATTCCGTTGCAGGCCATACGTCTCAACGATGTTCTGAACACGCTGACATCGGTGCCGAGCAAGACCCGCATCCTGCTGCTCGACGCGTGCCGCAACAACCCATTCCCCGCGATCAGCGGGACCGCCGGGCGCGGGCTGGCGATCGTCGACGCCAAGACCGGCGCTCCCGGCACCTTCATGTCGTTCTCGACGTCGCCGGGTGCCGAAGCCGAGGACGGCAGCGGCGCCGACAGTCCCTACACGACAGCACTGCTGTCGGCCGCCAAGGAGCCGGGGCTTTCGATCGAAGACACCTTCAAGCGCGTGCGGGTTTCCGTCAACAAGGTGACGGAGGGGCGGCAAACCCCCTGGGACAGTTCCTCGCTGACCGACGACTTCAGATTTTTTTCCGCACCAAGCGCAGCCGCGCCGGCTCCGAAACCGGTGGCTGCAAAGCGCACCGTCGATCAATGGCGTCGTGAATTACAGGGCAAGCCGGTCGAGGCCGCCAACGAACTGATTGTGGCCGACGGCACCGAAGAGGCCTATGAGGCGTTTGTCGACCTGTTCGCGCAACCGCCGTTCGGCCCGCAGGCCCGCGAATGGCTCGATCGTCACCGCCGAATGGTGGCGTGGAACAATGCGGTGATTATCAACACGGCGACGGCGTATCGCGCCTTCCTTGTCCAATACCCCAACAGCGATCTCACCGTGACCGCGCGCAAGCTCGAGGATCGCCTGCGCAACCGTCCGAACCTTGTCGGCAGCCTGGCCATGGCGGTCGGCGGCGCGCCGAACGGGTCGGGCGCCTCGGCGCCGGCCTCGCCGGGCGGAGCGCCGCTGCCGACCAACGCCTCGCTGGCCGCCCCGACTTGCCCCTGTGGCGGTGCCACGCCGGCCTTGCCGCTCCGCAAAGTCGATCTGCCGCCCAAAAGGCACGCCGATCCGCAGCCCCCCAAGCGCGCCGGCGTGCGGCCGCCGCGCGGGCCGCGTGGCGAACCCGATGACGATGTCGTGGTCTACCGCCGTTCGCCGCCGCCCGATTATTACGAACCGCCGCCCGTGGCGCCCTCGATCGGCATCGGAATAGGCATGGGCATGGGACGGATCGGCGGAGGTGGATACGATCGCGGCGGCGGCATGGTGGGCCGAAGGGGCGGATACTGATTGCGGCTCACAGCATCGCAAAGGCGCTTGAGACCATCGCCACCGGCTTGTTGTCGGTGGCGCTCGACAAAGTGACGCGGCCAAAGCTCATGGTGCGCCCGAGGCGAACCACCCGCGCATCGGCCAGCACATCCGAGGACGCGACGGCGCGGATGAAATGCGTGGTCTGATCGACCGTTGTCATCGGCCGGTATCCGCGGTTGGCGGTGAGGATGGCGATCACCATGGCGGTATCGGCCAGCGCCATCAGCGCCTGGCCGCAGACGATGCCGCCATGCCGGCACAGCCGTTCGGAAAACGCCATGCGCAGGATCGCACCCGGTTGCCAGTCGGCAGGCGCGCCCGGCGGCGGGGCGCATTCGATGCCGCCGATCGAAAGCCCGAGATCCTGCACCCAAGGCGCGAACACGTTGCCAAGAACGCGCCTGGCCTCCTCGATATCAAAATCCCCGGCTTGCGGTTCATATTGCATTAGACTGCGGTTCCTCGTTTCACGCGGCTGCGGGTATTCTAGAGGGCATTCGGCGGAAAGAGATACAGCCGTTGCGCGGCTTGAAAATGCCTGACTTGAGACCGTATGATGAAGCCGCGGGGAGCGGTCGACGAATGTTCCGGCGATGGGCCCTCGATGACTGGCTGCAATCGCCAAAATCCTGCAAGTCGGACCATTTTAAGGCACAAGGGGCTGTGCTTGGCGTCGCGGTCGGCGCGGTGGTATGTTGACGGGAAATCCAGGGAGCCTTCCATGAAAGTTTTCCGCATCGCGGCGGTGATGACGTTGCTGGCAGCGCCGGCTTACGCGCAAATGCAGACCCCTAACATCAATCTGATCCCGGAACTGCAATCCAAAAGCCCTGAGGAAAAAGAGAAGGAGGCCGAACAGCAAAAGGCCTACAAGGAATCGCTGAAGAAGATTCCGGACGCCAAAACCTCTTCCGATCCCTGGGGCACCGTGCGCAGCGTCGACGCGCCCAAGGCACCGGCGCCCGCGAAGTCGCGCACCAAGACCGGCAGCACCATCAACTGAAATCGAAATGCCCTGAACGGAATCAACGGCGCTCGCCCGCCGGTTTGCCAGCCCAGCCAAAATCCCCCGTGACGTATTGATCGAAACCCGAACCGCCGCTGCCGGGGCAGCGCGACCTGTTCGCGCGGTACGGCGATGCCTATGGGAGCGGCGACTCAACCCTTATTCGCCCTTTGCCAGAACATTGCTGGCAGGGCGCGGGATACATTTTGCGGCCGGGCTGTGTGGGTTGCGCGACCGGCGGAAATCCGGTGCCGTTACAGCCGGAGCAGTTGCTTTCGGTCCAGACTTCTTTTGGTTCAGGCTTTTTCATCAACGATCCCCTTTTCGTTCGAAGAACTGCGACCCGTGTGTTTCTCGCCTGTTTCGCTTGGGTCTCGAATGGCGTCCGGAAACGAATTCCTGTGAAAACAGGTCGCGCGGGCGGGCGTAAGCATGAGAAGGGGCAGACGTCATCCCGTCCTGTGGGTTAAGGGAAACCGCGTGGATCATGATTGCTCTTTTGGAGTGAGTGCCGCCAGCCCCTACAATAGTTCGGCCCCGTAGTCTTACGGGGTGACTTTGGCATGGCCTGTGCGATGATAACCGTGCTGGGGGATTGCGATTTCCAGTTCTAGTGCCTCGCCGTCGAGCATTATTCAGCCCGGCGGCGTTGCGCCGTTTGGGCACTGCGTCCAGGGTCTCAATCCATCCAGGATCTCAATCAAACGCTGCCGGAAGCCGGCCATTGCGGAAGAACACCGTGGGCTCGTCGTCATAGTCGCCCATTTCAGGGTCGCCTGTGGATGAGAAGGCGACGACGCCGAGTTTGCTCAGGGCCAGCCGTTCCGCGGTGCGCAGCGCGCCGTTTGCCGTCTTGCACGCGATCGGCGCGTCGGGCTTCAGGTTACCGCCCTTGCCGGCATTGAACGCCTGCACGAAGTAGCTGGTCTCGCGGGCCATGATGGGCTCCTTTGAGCTGTCAACAAGCGCGGTCGGCGGGCGCGGTCTTGAGCGCGGCGATCAACTCTTCATCGCCTGCAGCAGCGCCGGAATCCTGATGGTCGCGAAATTGGAGTACGAGTCCGACACCGCGTAGGGCAAAATGATCTGGTCGTTGTGCCGCATCGCCCCGCAGGTGTAGACGACGTTGGGGACGTAGCCTTCGCGCTCGGACGGTTCGGGCCGCAGCAGCGGCTCGCGCGAGCGCGCCAGCACTTTTGACGGATCGTTCTTGTCGAGCAGCGCCGCGCCGATCGAATATTTGCGGACCGGGCCGACGCCATGGGTCAGCAGCAGCCAGCCTTCATCGAGTTCGATCGGCGATCCGCAATTGCCGATCTGGACGAACTCCCAGGGAAATTCCGGTTTCAGGATCGCCTGGCCGCCGTCCCAGGTATGGAGGTCGTCCGAATAGATCAGGTACAGGTTCTCATTGTCCTGCCGCGCGATCATGGCGTATTTGCCGCCGATCTTGCGCGGGAACAGCGCCATGCCCTTGTTCTGCGCCGCCGTGCCCCGCAGCGGCGCCAGCCAGAACGACATGAAATCGTGGGTGGCGATCAATTCGGAACGGATCGCGCGGCCGCTATAGGCGGTGTAGGTCGCGTAATAGGTTTTGCGGCCCTCATCAAAGAATTCGACAAAGCGCGCGTCCTCGATGCCGTTCGATTGGGATTCGGTGACCGGAAAGATCACGCGCTCGCTGAGTTCTTCTTCCGGGTTGAAGGTCAGCTCAATATGGTCGCCGTCCGGTGCGGATACGCGGCGGCTGATCCGGGGGCTCGAGGCGAGGCGAGCGGTCGGGTCAACCGTCAGGCTGCCGTCGGCGGCGATGGTGCCGGCCCGAAACGTCAACGACGACACATGCCCTTCGCCGACGGCACGCAGACTGAGAATGAAGCGCACGCCGCCTTGCGGCGCGCCGGACTGATCCGGGTGCCGTACGATCGAGGGGTTGAACAGGGCCGAGGCTTCGTACGAATATTCGTTGAGAAAATAGGCGCCGATCAGCTGCCGCTGCACCTTGGAGAAGGTGCCGTGCGCCGCCAGTACCTCTTCCATGACGTCGGCGCGCGCCTCGAACGTCTCCAGGAGGTTGCGATGCCGGCCCTGGAAATTCTCCAGGACATCGGCGAGCTGGCCGGCAACGGCCTCGGAATCGAGCGCGAGCACCCGGTCGACGATGTGATTGGCGCGGGTCTTGTCGGTCGGGTTGAGATCGCGCGGTTCAGTCGCCGGCTTGAACGGGCGCACGATGACGCGCGCCGGATCGGGCCGAAGGTAAAGCGCCTGCCGGTTCAGGAAAGTGGTCTGCAGCAAGGTGGCCTCGGCGTGTTTGAGGTTGACTGTCGGGACGTTACTCTGGCGAACGATACGCTGGGGAAGGATACCCGGATTTCAGGCGCGCAACGCGCGCAGCGGCGGGTGTCGTGCCAGCCCGGCCGTGGAGCGCGCAAGCTGGCGAATCTCCGCAAGACCGAGCAGATAGGACAACACCGACTCGCCACCGAGATTTTCATTGGCACGGTCGGGATGCAGGCCATCGCAGCAGCTGCCGGTCTCGGGGTCGGCCAGTGCGACCGATAGATCATTGCTGCCGAGGAACCAGGCGAACACGCGCGTTGCAATGGCCTTCCACTCGGCATCGCCATCCGCCCGCCACGCCGCGAGACAGGCCGCAATCGTCGCGGTGGCTTCCACCGGCTGCTGATCGAAGGCGCGCGGCGGTTGTCGCAGCTCGCCGAAGCCGGCGCTGCCGACGGGACGGAAGTGGCCAGCCGGCGCCGTCTGCTGCGTCATCAGCCACCGCAGGGATTTTAGTCCGGCGTCGACATAGCTGCGCGTTTTGGTCGCCATGCCCGTCAGCAACAAGGCCTGCGGCAGCCGCGCATTGTCGTAGGAAAGTCCCGCCTCGAACCACACCCAGTCCGGCGTTTCGACGGAGCCGAGAATGCGCATCAGCCGGTCGGCAAGCACCAGCCGGACATCGCGGGCGTGCAGGTCGTTGGCGACCACCGCGCAATAGGCGTCCAGGCCGAGCAGCGTAAAACCCCAGGCGCGCGGCGAGGTAAAGCTTTCCGCGGTGGGCAGCGCTTGCGCGAACAGGACGGCGGCCCATCGGCGCCGTGACGGGCTGGCATCGCTGCGCGCGCACTCGCCGAGCGCCCACAGCGTCCGCCCGTGGCTGTCTTCGGAGCCGGAGTCTTCGAGCCAGTTTCGATTGAAGCCCATGAAATTGCGAAAGCGTTTGGCGTCGGGATTCCAGGCATGCTGCACGAAAGCGGCAAAGCGGGCGGTCAGAAACTCCGGCAAAGGCCGTTCGCCGGGATTGTTGAGGGCGCAGGCCAGCAGCAGCGCACGGGCATTGTCATCGACGCAATAGCCGTGGCTGCGATCGGGCACCGAATGCACGGCGTGCTGAAACAGGCCGGTATCGTCGCACATCGACAGGAAATGGCCGATTTGCATGTCTGGCGCGGCAGGGCTGCGCAGGTCAGGCAAGGCCTTGTCGGGACGCGCGAAGGCCTTCAGCCATTGAGCCTGCCGCGCACTCTCGAACACGGACAGATAACGTTCGGCGATGCGCTGCCATGTCATCGACCGGCTCACCGCGTAGGCGCGCTTGCCCATCGCCTGGCGGCGCGAATCGTCGGTGAGCAGTTCGGCGATTTCGCGCGCGGTGGCCGCGGCGTCGCCGAACGGAATCAGCACGCCGCGTCCGTCGGCCAGCAATTCGCGGGCGTGCCAGTACGGCGTCGAGACCACCGACTTCCCCAGTCCGAAACTGTAGGCCAAGGTGCCCGACGTCATCTGCGCCTCGTTGAGATAGGGCGTCACATAGACGTCGCACATCGAAATGAATTCGAGCAGCGTGGCCTGATCGACGAACTGGTCGAGGAACACGACGTGGTCTTCGACGCCGAGCTCGCGCACGCGTGCCGTCAGGCTTTCGCGATAGCCCTCGCCCTTGTCGCGAACCAGATTGGGATGGGTCGCGCCGAGCACGACATACACCGCGTCGGCGCGGCGTTTCAGAATCGACGGCATGGCGTCGATCATGACCTCGATGCCCTTGTTGGGAGACAGCAGGCCGAAGGTCAGAATTACCGACCGTCCGGCAAATCCGAGCCTGGCCTTGGCCGCGTCCGGCGCGACAAACGCAACGTCGGGAATCCCGTGGGGAATCACCTCGATCTTGTCATCCGGCACCTGATAGACGGTGCGCAGGAGTTCGCGGCCCTTTTTGGCCATCACGATGACCTTCGACGACGCCTCGACGATGCGCTGCATCACCGCGCGTTGCGCGGCTGTCGGCTCGGCCAGCACGGTATGGAACGTCGTCACCACCGGCATGGTGAGGCGCGACAGCAGCACCATGATGTGGGCGCCGGCTTCGCCGCCGAAAATTCCGAATTCGTGCTGCAGACAAACCGCGTCGAAGCGGCCGGCGTTCAGGAAATCGGCTGCGCGCACGTACTCGTCGATATTGTCGTCCTTGATCTGCAAGGCGACCGCCGCAGGATAGTCATAGGCTTGACCATGGTCGGTCATCGCCACGATGCCGGCCTCGAGCTCCGGCCGTGACGTCGATATTGCCTGCTGCAGGTCGGTGGTGAAGGTGGCGATCCCGCAACGGCGGGGAAGCGAGTTGCCGATAAAGGCGATGCGGCGGAGCGTTGTCACGTCTGCGCCTCGACAATCCCGTTTGATTGCTTGCGCACGACCTGTTCGGCCGCATGTTCCATGGGCATAGGTTGTCCTGACCCGTGACGCGCATACCGAAGCGATATGCCGTTGGTCGATATGTCGGTAAGCTTTGGCGTGGCTAAGTGTCGCGATTCGGGACATGCGCTGTTGCAGCGATCCGATCGCAATACCCAATCAAGTGGCTACTCCGGCACCCGATAACAACCTGTGTACGGTGCTGAAGACCCTGACGCTCACATTTTGCCCGAAAACCGCAAAATGATGAAAAGGCGGCTGCCGCGCGTGATCGAGGGGCTTATCGCCGCCGAAAACCGCAGGAAATGGACGCCGCGCGGGCAATCAGCCGAGCTGGGCCGATTGGTCCAGCAGCGTTTCGTAGCACTCGCACGACATCTGCAGCAGCGCGGGCCGGTTCAGGATCTTGATCACGCCGCGCGAATAGGTGATCGCGCCGGCGCTTTGCACCTTGCTCGCGACTTCGGTCACCGAGGTGCGCCGCACCCCGAGCATTTCGGCGAGAAATTCCTGCGTCAGCGTCACCGTATCGCTGGCGGCCCGGTCCGCGCTCTGCAACAGCCAGCGGCAGAATCGCGACTCGATCGAGTGCAGCGCATTGCAGGCGGCCGTCACCCGCGCCTGCGACAGCAGTACCTCGTTGTAGCGGATACAGAGATTGCGGACGGGGTCGCTGCCTGCGGCGACCGTCCGGAAATGAGTGGCGGCGATCTTGCTGACCGACACCGGCATCTGCACCACGACGCGGACCAGCGACTTGTACAGGCCGAGCCCGGCCATCGCGCCGACCACGCCTTCGCGGCCGACCGTCGCGGTCTCGATCGCCTTGCCGTCGCGCAGCACGGCG
>Ga0209890_10001250_pt1 | contig 11577 bp, 10 predicted proteins | sample OrgsoiDNA2013049_FD_185799 | JGI IMG/M metagenome (GOLD analysis project Ga0209890, IMG submission 185799) | Permafrost soil microbial communities from the Arctic, to analyse light accelerated degradation of dissolved organic matter (DOM) -... | ecosystem: Environmental > Terrestrial > Soil >... | reverse complement strand
AACCCGCACATATCATCGCATGGTCACTCTGGCGTAGAGCTCACCAGGCCGCCGCCCAGCGCGCGCACTTCAAAACAAAAAAGCAACTGTAATGCTAAGTCATTTGGCGCGGGGCTGCGCTGCGATTTACCTCACAGCGTGTGATCAGGCCCGCGCTCAACCTCTTGAAGACGATGTGGATGGTCCTGTCGTCGAATAACAGGAGATGGACATTAACACTTTCGTAAATGCGCTCACCGAGGACGAACTCGATGCCGTCGTTGGCGGCATGATGAATACTGGAGGCCAACAGCTCATCAACAAGGATCAGCGCGGGGTTCCCGGCGGTTTCGCGAGCAGCGGCCTTGCGAAGATCATCGAGATAGCGGCTGCGGCCGCCGTTATCACCGGCGCCGCCCTTTTTGGTTGAGGCGGCACCTAATGGATGGCAGCCGTCACGGCTGATTGCGGAACCGAGAGGCCGCTTTAGTTGGCGGCCTCTTCCGTTTCAAGCAGGATCGTATTCGTCTCATCGTCAACAAGCGATGCGGCGAGCGCTTGCAGACTTGGTACTCAATTGCCTTACCAGCCGCCATCCCAACCGCCGTCATCCCAACCGCCGCGACCCCTGCGGTAGTAACAGCACGGCGGCGGAGGCGGAGGCGAAACTTGACGGCAGCAGCCGCCCCCGCCGTAACCGCCACCGTAAGCGTAACCGTCCTCACCGTAGCCGCCCCGACCGTAAGCATAATCGCCCCTACCGTAGCCGCTTCCACCGTAACCGCCCCCATCGAAGGCACCCGCACCAAGGAGCGCAGAACCAAGGAGCGCGGGAGCAAGGAGGAAGCCAAATGCTTCGGCTTTGGTGGGAATGGTGGCAGCAGCAAGTGGGAGAGCTGCTGTGAGCACGACGGCTATCCTGCGTAATTTCAGCTTCATGACACATCCCTATGTTTATTTGGCGGTGAACCCGCACTTGATTTGTAGTTTGCGAACTTAGACGTCAAACAAGGCACAAGCCGGGATTTCCAACCGGCTATCTCGCGATATCTCGCGACATGGTGAATCCGAGCACCGTCGCGTCACGCGTTAACGCCAACAACGCCCCAGCGTTCTTGCGCTGTGGGGCTCTGGCACGCCCGGAACATCCTTCCGTCTGACCCAAATCTGATATCGTGCGGCGCACGGGCTATTCGTCGGAAACGTGAGCTCCTTCACACTTGTAATCCGCCGGTCGTCCTACGCTCGCTTAACCAACGATGGAACTGTTCTCAAAGAGAGGAGGAACTGCAATGCGTGAACCAAACCTTGAAAAGTTGAACGCGCTCGTAGGAAAGCTGGTCGGCGACCTCGGCATCTCACTGGGCGGCGCAAGCATACTGCTCGGCGATCGCCTCGGGCTCTACAAGGCGATGGCGGATGGTGCTGTGGTCACTCCGTCCGAGCTTGCCAAAAGGACCGGTCTGCATGAGCGTTATGTGCGCGAATGGCTGTCCGGGCAGGCCGCCTCTGGATACATCGACTACCACCCCGAAAAAAATGCGTTCTCTCTCTCGGCCGAGCAAGCCATGGCGTTCGCCGAAGAGGAGTCGCCGGCTTTCTTTGCCGGTGCATTCGATGTGGTGCAGTCCACCTATCTCGACGAACCCAAAGTCGCGGAAGCGTTTCGAACCGGGAAAGGCGTTGGTTGGCACGAGCATTCGAAGTGTCTTTTCTCGGGCACCGAACGCTTCTTCAGGCCGGGCTATAACGCCAATCTGGTTTCGAACTGGATTCCGATGCTCGAAGGCGTCGAAGCGAAACTGAAAGCCGGCGCCAGGGTGGCCGATATCGGATGCGGCCATGGCGCCTCTACGATTGTGATGGCGCAGGCCTACCCGAATTCAGAGTTCTTCGGGTTCGATTACCACAAGCCTTCGATTGAACGCGCGAAGGTCCTGGCGCAGGAAGCCGGGGTTGGAGATCGCATCACGTTCGCGCAGGCCAGTGCCAAGGATTTTCCGGCGAACGACTATGATCTGGTGGCGTTCTTCGATTGCCTGCATGACATGGGCGACCCCGTGGGTGCAGGCAAGCATGTCAAGGAAACGCTGGCCGACGACGGGTCCTGGATGATCGTCGAGCCATTTGCTCATGACAATCTGAAGGACAATCTCAACCCGGTCGGATGCATCTTTTATCACGCCTCGACATTCATTTGTACGCCGGCATCGCTCTCTCAGGAAGTGGGCCTGGGGCTGGGTGCCCAGGCGGGTGAAAGCAGACTACGTCAGGTCGCGACTGAAGCAGGTTTCAAGCGCTTCCGCCGTGCGACCGAGACGCCGTTCAACATGATCTTCGAAGTGCGTTCTTGACCGATCAGAACAACGGCGCGCATCAGCCCGGATGCCGCAGGAAATGCGGCTCCCAGAGCCCCGCATCCACTCCGGACTGATGTCGCCTATTGACCCTGACCAGGCCTACAAAAGATCCTCCAATGGTCGCTCCATGATGATTGTACGTTCATCACCGTGGTAGCTATCGCGCCCGGCCCTGAACCCAAGCCGCGCGTAGACACTTGGCGTGATCACGCGCGAGTTTGAGGGCAAAGCGGAAAACACATGCTGACACTGAGTTCTTCTCAGTTTGACCCATCTCGGAAATCATACGCCGCAGCAATCTTTCGCTTATTCGATCACCTCATCCGCTAGCGCGAGCAATGTGGGCGGAATGGTCAGTTCCAAAGCCTTGGCCGTCTTGAAGTTGATCACCAGATCGAACTTGGTCGGTTGTTCGACGGGAAGCTCGGCAGGTTTGGCGCCTTTCAGGATCTTGTCCACTTGCCCCGCGGCGCGCCGGTAGAGCTCGAAAAGACTTGGCCCGTAGGAAATCAGGCCCCCGACCTCGGCAAACTCCCGCGTGGGGTACACCGCCGCCATCCGTCGTTCCGACGCCAATGCGGTGATGGCCCGCCGGTTGGAGAAATTCCAGGGGTTCCGCGCCACGAACAGCCCGTGCAATTCCTCCCGAACCATGAACGCGAATGCATCGTCGTAATTCGACGGCGTGTGCTCGGCATGAAGTAGCGTAATGCCAAGCCTCTCCGCGGCGTTGCGAACGCCAATCGCGGCCGCACTTTCCCAATCAATCCTTAGCCCGAGGTAGGCCACCCGGGTCGCATTTGGCGCGACCTCCCTCAGCAACTGCAATCTTTTTGCTTCAAACTCCGGTCCGGTGTTACCTGTAAAGCCTGTGATATTGCCACCTGGACGGGCGAGGCTGGACACAAGACCCTGCACAGCGGGGTCTGAACTGTTGGCCATGACGATCGGCACGGTGCGTGTCAAGCGCTGGAAGGCGTGCGCGACTTCGTTGGCGCCACCTCCGGCCGCCAGAATGGCGTCGGGTGAAGTCTCGAGAACCCGCGCCGCGATTTCATCGATTTGTCCGAATTTCCCCTCGGCTGAGTAAAACTCGAATTTCATGTTCTTGCCGTCAACGTAGCCAAGCTCCCGCAGGCCCTGGAGAAAGGCGGTTACGAGACCTTTCCAGGCGTCGCCCTCCTTGGCGTTGACGAATTGGCCGATCGGCACCATGAAGACGATCCGATAGACCTTGTCGGCCGATCGCGCCCGCAGCGGCCACAGCGCGGACATAAACCCGCTGCCGATCAGGGTGATGACCATGCGCCGTCTCATGTGACCATTCCTCCGGGCGGGCGAAGACACTTCGTCTATGCTCGCAGGGGTGCAATCTACTTACATCCCGAAAGAGATAAAGGAAGAAACGTGTCGGCGTCTGCTCGTGACCCAGGTCGTTTCGAAAGCACGGTTCGAGATCTCGACGGTACCGAAGATCAAGGCCACGGACGGTCTATTTTATGGATGTCTATTGTGGCTCGGCCGCTCCCTGCTCAATGGGCGTGAGGTCCACTGGGCTGGCGCGCTTGGTCGAGGCGGCCAGTCGATTCGCATCGTTCGATATTCGCAGTTATCGACTGTCGCTTACGCACTGGTCCACGATCTTCTTGTCCGCAGCCGACAATTGTCCGTACTCGCGCGCCTCTTTTTCCTGGTTGGCGATCGCGGCGTAGCTGCGAAAATAGATGTTCACGGGCAGCTTCTGCGAAAGGCACCCGCAAAGCGGCCTGTTTGCGATCGCTATCACGCATTGCAGGTGTTTGCGATGCTTTATGGCTTCGACGGCAGCCAGCGCCTGCTTGAACTGGCTCACGCTTTCCAGTTCCTGAAGAGACTGCTGGGACAACGCACCAGATGAAATGATGACGGCAGAGATCACGATATCAATAAACCACCCCAACATCCTTGCGCTCCCGTTCGGTGCCTTGATCTGGTATATCTAGCAAGAATTCCGCAGCGAAGAGACTGCCGATTGAGGCGTTGAATGGCTGGCTACACCACGAAAGAGAAAGCCAGGATAACGGCCGGGGCCGTGGCTGCGCTGGTCATTACAGGTTGGCTTGTCGTGCTGGCCCTCGCGTTTTTATCGGCACCATGAGGGGAGGCCGGTGCGCCCGAAGTCCTTTGCCGGGAAGGCCGGTTCAGCGGTGTCGCGTCCGCACGGCGAGGGGCTTCAACAGTTCGGCACAGACGAGATAGATCACAACGAGAAGGCCGATCCCGGCGAGCATCAGGGGCGGAGGCGCCACGAAGCCGAACCAGGCGCCGATCGGTGTGAACGGCAGGAGCATCGCAACCGCCAGCGCTGCCAGCGACGATGCCGTGAGCACCGGCTCGGGCCGGTGCCGCCATGGCCGGCCGTTGGTGCGAATGATGAAGATCACCAGGATCTGCGTCGCCATCGATTCGAGAAACCAGGTGGTTTGGAATTGCTGCGGAGAACCATGGAATACGAACAGCAGCGCGCCAAAGGTCAGGAAATCGAACAGCGACGAGAGCGGTCCCATGATCGCGGCGAACCGCATCAGGGCCCTCATATCCCACAGTTGCGGCCGCGCGGTTGCTTGCGGACTGACGGTGTCGAAGGGGATGCCGAGTTCCGACAGATCGTACAGCAGGTTGTTGAGCAGGATCTGGGTCGGCAACATCGGCAGGAACGGCAGGGCGATCGAGGCTATCGCCATCGACAGCATGTTGCCGAAATTCGAACTGGCGCCCATCCGCACATATTTGAGGATATTGGCGAAGGTGCGCCGGCCCTCTTCGACGCCGTCGGCGACCACCTCCAGATCGGAGGCGAGCAGGATGATATCGGCGGCGGCCTGCGCGACGCCGGTTGCGCCGTCGACCGACAGCCCGATATCGGCGACCTTCAACGCAGGCGCGTCATTGATGCCGTCACCGAGAAAACCGACCACTTGTCCGTTGGCCTGAAGGGCCTTGACGATGCGGGATTTCTGGTCGGGCGCCAGCCGGCCAAACGCGTCGACCGATTGAACGCGGACCGCCAGCGCGTCGTCGCTTAATGCCGCGACATCGCTGCCGGACAGAACCTGTTCGGCATTCAGCCCGACCAGGCCGGCCAGCCGCTTGACCACGACGGGATCGTCGCCGGACAGGATCTTGAGCCTGATGCCGGCGCCCGCAAGCCGTGCGATGGCTGCCGCCGCGGTCGGTTTAGGCGGATCGGCGAAAGCACAGAGACCTTCGAACACGAGACCGGTTTCATCGGTGGTTTCGACTTCGCGGGTTGGCTTGGGCCATGGGCGCGAGGCGATGGCGACGGTCCGAAGTCCATCCTGCGCGAGCGCGTGCACCTGCAGCGCTGCCGCGGTCCGGGCGCCGGCGTCCATCGCCGGCACGTCGGCAGCCGCATCGGCAGCCTTGCGTTGCTGCGTGCAGAGCGCCAGGACCGCCTCGGGCGCGCCCTTGACGATCAGCAGCGTCCCTTGCGGACCGACGGCCAGCACCGATCCGAGGCGCCGGGAAAAATCGAATGCCCGTCGGCCGGCAAGGGTCCAGCCGTCCGCCGCCCGCGCCGCGCCGGCGACCAGCGCGGCATCGAGCGAACCGCGGTCGCCGCCAAGCGTGGCGACGATGGCGCCAAGCTGCGCGGCGCGCGGATCGTCGGCGCCGTCGGGGTTGAGGCTGCGCGCCAGCGTGATCTCCGCCGACGTGAGCGTGCCGGTCTTGTCGGTGCACAACACCGACATGGCGCCGAGATCGTGGATCGCGGCCAGCCGCTTGACGATCACCTTGCGGCCGGCCATCCGCATCGCGCCGCGCGACAGCGTCACGGTCGTGATCATCGGCAGCAATTCGGGCGTCAGCCCGACCGCAAGCGCCACCGCGAATAATAGCGAATCCAGAACCGGCCGTCCGAACACGACCCGCACCGCCAGCACGACCACCACAAGGGCAAGCGTCAGCCGCGCGATCACGAGGCCGAATTCGCGCAAGTCGCGTTCGAACGGCGAGCGGACCTGGGCCTGCGCCAAAGCCGAAGCCGCGGCGCCGAACACCGTGTTTCGGCCGGTCTTGACCGCGATCGCGATCGCCTCTCCGGTCTGCGCCACCGATCCGCGAAACAGCGCGCTCGACCTGTCGTCGGGATCCTTCGCAGCACTGCTGCAGGGGCATTTCTCCACCGGGTAGGGCTCGCCGGTCAGGGCGGCTTCGCCGGCCGTGAATGCATTGCATTCGAGGATCAAGGCGTCGGCCGGGATGATATCGCCTGCCCTGACGCGAAGCAGGTCGCCGGGAACGACTCCCTCCACCTCGATCTCCTTGAAAACGCCGTCGCGCTTGACCTCGGCCTTGAGGGCGACCGAGCGGCGCAGGATTTCCGCGGTTTTTACCGCGTGACCTTCCTGCACGGTATCGAGCCCGATCGAGAGTGTCAGGATCAGGACGATGATCGAACCGCCGACCGTGTCGCCGGTCAGCATCGAAACGATGCCGGCGGCCAGCAGGATCAGGGAAAGCGGTTCGAGCAGGCGGCGCAACACGGCGCGCAGGATGCCGCCGGCCTTGGCCGCCTCGTCGCTGTTGGGGCCGTACTGATCGAGCCGTTGCCTGGCCTCGTCGCTGCTCAGCCCTTCCAGCCCGCAGCGAAGTGCCGCGCGAATATCCTGCGGCGTATGATTCCAGAAATCATTCTCAACCGGCTTCACTTGATCCGCCACGGCGCGCTCCCGAACATGTTTCGTAAAACTGGGGTTGATGCAGTCAGATTGAACGCCGCGCGGATGCCGACTGGCTGGATAGCACGACACATCGACGCGTGCCGCTTTTCATCCCGCTTGCTGTCTCCGGATTTGACCCACATCAATGCGCGGGGCCTCCGGCGGCAGAGCGGCCATATTGACCTAGCGCAACGTCCGCACCCGGCATCGAACTATGATTCGACAACTGGTCCGGATGCACCGGCCGCGCAATTTAAAAAGCTCGAGACCGAAAACTCGCCCGCCGATCGGGCGCGGTTGGCATGGCGGGGACATGGTTGAACAGTCAATTGCGCTTCCGCGAAGGCGCGCGGTGTTGTCATCGACCGCATGGCCGGCGATCTGGTCCCACAAATGGTTCGTGTTCGCCGTGGTGCTGGCGCTTGGCGCCGGCGCGTGGCAGGGCGCGCGGCTGATATGGGGGCCTGCCGTCGTCGTCGATCAGGTCAGGCGCGGCAATCTGGTAGAGACCGTGGTCGCCAGCGGGCATGTCGAGACACCGTTCCGGGTCGAGATTGGAAGCCAAATCACCGGCACGGTCGATGACGTGCTGGTGCGGGAGGGCGAGCGGGTCAGCAAGGGTCGGCCCTTGATATCGCTGGAAGCGCGCGAGTTGAAAGCAGCCGTGGTGCAGGCGCAGGGCGCGGTTGCCCAAAGCGAGGCCCGGATGCGGCAGCTCGATGAACTGACGCTGCCCTCGGCGCGCGAAGCGCTGACGCAGGCGCAGGCGAACCTCTTGAATGCCCAGCAGACATTCGATCGGACGTCGCAACTGGCCAGGGACGGATATGCCACGCGCGCGGCGCTTGACGATGCGCAGAAGACCCTCGACGTCGCGCGAACCCAGGTGCGCACGGCCGAATTTCAGGTCTACACCGCAAGCGCAAATGGCAGCGACTATGTGATGGCGCAGACCCAGCTCAATCAGGCGCATGCCAATCTCGAAACGGCCGAGTCGCGCCTCGGCTATGCGACGATCGCCGCGCCCCGCGACGGCGTCCTGATCACCCGCAACGTCGAGCGCGGCGCCGTGGTGCAGCCGGGCAAGGCGCTGCTGGTTCTCGCACCGGCCGGAGAAGTTCAACTGGTGCTGCAGATCGACGAGCGCAATCTCGGGAAAATCTCGCTCGGCCAGAAAGCGGTTGCTTCGGCGGATGCCTATCCGGATCAGAGATTCGCCGCGGTCATCTCCTACATCAATCCGGGGGTCGACATCACCCGCGCTTCGGTCGAGGTCAAGCTCACGGTAACCGACCCTCCGGATTATGTGCGGCAGGATATGACCGTATCGGTCGACATCGAGGTCGCCGCCAAGGACGGCACCCTGGTGGCGCCGACGCGGTCGGTCCACGATGTGCAATCCGGCCAGCCCTAAATGCTTGGAATCCAGGACGGACGCGCCACCCGGCGGCCGGTCCGGCTCGGATTGCGCGGCAATACCCAGTTCGAGATTCTGGAGGGGATGACCGAGGGCGAGGACGCGATACCTTCGAATTCAGGCGTGTTCACCGGACAGCGCGTGCGGGCGATCTTGCCATGAACAGGTGGCTGCCGTTCGAATGGATCACGGCCGTGCGGTTTCTGCGCGAAGGCCGGATGCAGACGGCGTTCATCATGGGCGGCATCGCCGTCGGCGTCGGCGTCATCGTCTTCATGTCGGCGATGCTGGCGGGGCTGGAAGCGAATTTCATCAAGCGCGTGCTCACCTCGCAGCCGCAGATCCAGCTGCTGGCTCCGGACCAGATCGCGCGTCCGCTGCGCCACGCCGCGGGCGAATTCGAGGACGCGACGGTGCAGCGCCCGAGCCAGCGGGTGATCTCGATCGACCAGTGGCCGAAGATCCGCAATCAGATGCTGGCGATGCCCGAAGTGACCGCGGTCTCTCCCACCATCCTCGGCTCCGCGCTGGCGGTGCGCGGCGATGCCAACCGCGCGATCAACCTGTGCGGGGTCGAACCGGACTCCTATTTCAAGATCGTCAGGGTTCCGGACTACATCGTCGCGGGCGAACCCCGCCTGACCAGCGAGGACGTCGTCGTAGGCACCGAACTCGCCAAGAATCTCGGCGCCACCGTCGGCGACAAGCTGAACATCCAGGCCGCCTCCGGCGCCAACCGCGTGCTGACGATTTCCGGCCTGGTCGATCTCGGCAGCAAGGGCGTCAACCAGCGTACCGCCTTCGTGGCGCTGCGCACCGCGCAGTCGCTGCTCGGCATGATCGGCGGCGTCACCACCATCGACATGACGGTTGCGGATATCTACGCCGCGGAGGACATCGCCAGGCGCATCGAGGCGGCCAACGCCGTCGAAGCCGATAGCTGGATCAGGACCAACGCGCAGTTCTTCACCGCCGTGCAGGCGCAGGAAACCTCCAACAGCCTGATCCGGATCTTCGTCGCGCTGTCGGTCGCGTTCGGCATCGCGGCCGTGCTGATCGTCTCGGTGATCCAGCGATCAAAGGACATCGGCATCCTGCGCGCCATGGGCACGTCGCGCGGCCAGATTTTGCGGGTGTTTCTGCTGCAGGGCGGATTGCTGGGGTTTGTCGGCTCGGTGTTCGGCGCTGCGATGGGAGCCGCCGCGCTGATCTATTGGCATTCGGTGGCCCGGCAGGTCGATGGCACCGAATTGTTTCCGTTGATGCTGGAGCGGAAACTGTTCATTGCCACGGCATTGCTGGCGACCCTGACCGGATTGCTCGCCGCCACCGCACCCGCCGTGCGAGCGGCCAAACTCGATCCAGTGGTGGCGATCCGTGGCTGATGACATTCTGCGGCTCGAGAAAGTGTGCAAGGCCTACAATATCGGGCAGTCGTCCGCGACCGAGGTGCTGCACGACGTCGATCTGAGGCTGGAGCACGGCGAATTTCTAGCGCTGATGGGGCCATCCGGTTCGGGCAAGAGCACGCTGCTCAACATCGTCGGGCTTCTCGACCGGCCGACGTCCGGCCGGCTCAGCATCAAGGGCCATGACACCGGCGCCTTGGGAGACGCTGAGATCACCCATCTGCGCGGGCACACGATCGGCTTCGTGTTCCAGTATCATCTGTTGATTTCGGCCTTCACGGCGCGCGAGAACGTAATGATGCCGATGCTGGTGGATCGGGGTTTTCCCGATCCGGAAATCGAGAAAAGGGCGACAAACCTGCTGCTTCAGGTCGGCCTGGAAAGATTTGCCGACAATCTCGCCACCAATATGTCGGGCGGCCAGCAGCAACGGGTCGCGGTGGCCCGCGCCCTGGCGATGAACCCGGACCTGGTGCTCGCCGATGAGCCTACCGGCAATCTGGACAGCAAATCCGCCGATAGCGTTTTCGAATTGATGCGCCAGGTCAACCGTGACAGCGGCACCAGCTTCCTGCTGGTGACCCATAACCTGGAGCTGGCGCGCCGTTGCGATCGGATCATCGAGGTGATCGACGGCCGCATCCAGGCGTAATGGCGGCCGCCCGGGGCCCCAAAGTTGCATGTTGAAAAGCTGTGGACGCCGATCGGGCCCGGGTTCTGGCCCAATGCTGCCGCACCGGTGCCGTGAGGCTTGATTTTTCAGGGGATATCAATGGGTTGGGAGCATCCCAAGCGGGGTCTGGAAGCCCGTTCTTGCTTGCGTCGATAGCCCGCATCCTTTATCCGGTGGGGTGCCTCGCGTGCGAGCGGCCCCGGCCGTGTTTTTGGGCCAGGCGTCGAGATAATTGCAGAGGGAACACCTGCGAATGGCCAACGTCGTCGTGGTCGGCGCCCAATGGGGTGACGAAGGGAAGGGCAAGATCGTCGACTGGTTGTCGGAGCAAGCCGATATCGTCGTGCGCTTCCAGGGCGGCCACAACGCCGGTCACACTTTGGTCATCAATGGTGAGACCTACAAGCTGGCGCTGCTGCCCTCCGGCGTGCTGCGGCCGTCGAAGCTCGCGGTGATCGGCAACGGCGTGGTGGTCGATCCGCAGGCGTTCCTCGATGAAATCGCGAAATTGCGGGCGCAGGGCGTCGCGATCAGCCCGGAAAATCTGCGGGTTGCCGAAAACGTCACGCTGATCCTGCCCTTGCACCGTGAACTCGATGCGCTCAGGGAATCCTCCAATGCGATCACCGCGATCGGCACCACGCGGCGCGGCATCGGCCCCGCCTATGAGGACAAGGTCGGCCGCCGCGCGATCCGGCTGATGGATCTCGCCGATCTTCCCACGCTGCCGCACAAGATCGATCGTCTATTGTCGCATCACAACGCGCTGCGCCGCGGGTTCAATCTGGCGGAAATCGACGGCGCGGGAATTCTGAAGGAACTGACCGCGCTGGCGCCAAAGCTTCTGCCTTACGCGGAGACGGTGTGGCGGCTGCTCGATCAAAAACGCCGCGAGGGCAAGCGCATTCTGTTCGAAGGCGCGCAGGGCGCGCTGCTCGATGTCGATCACGGCACCTATCCTTACGTCACCTCGTCCAACACCGTGGCGGCGCAGGCGGCGACCGGCACCGGCATG
>Ga0209890_10001249_pt1 | contig 11578 bp, 12 predicted proteins | sample OrgsoiDNA2013049_FD_185799 | JGI IMG/M metagenome (GOLD analysis project Ga0209890, IMG submission 185799) | Permafrost soil microbial communities from the Arctic, to analyse light accelerated degradation of dissolved organic matter (DOM) -... | ecosystem: Environmental > Terrestrial > Soil >... | reverse complement strand
TCAGCGCCTCGTCCTTGAGCAGGCGGTTGAGCAGCGTGGTCTTGCCGGCGCCGAGAAAGCCGGTGAGGACGGTGAGCGGAATGGGCTCGGGCGGCCGGCGCCGATGGAGATCGCGACCGAAATGGTGCCCGGGCCCGTGGTGAGCGGCATCGTCAAGGGGTAGAACGCGAGCCGGCTCGGCGGCACGTCGGTCGAGCGCGGGTACGGCGTCTCGCTGCGGCGCTGTTCGGTGGCGTCCGGCTCGGTCAGCATCCGCCAGCCCGACATCGACACGATGATGCCGCCGGCGACCCGCAGCACCGGGATCGAGATCCCGAAGAAGCTGAGCACGTATGCGCCGATATAGAGCGAGGCGGTGACGATGCAAAACGCGTAGATCGCGACCCATCGGGAAATATGTTTGCGCACCTTTGGCTCGAGCCCCAAGGTCGCGCCGTAGAATATGAATGCGCCCGACAACGGATTGACGATCGAGAACAGCGCGCCGAATGCGAGCAGGAATGTGGTCAATTGAGCACCGCCGCGCCGCGATGGCCGCCGCCCGCATTGAAATAGACCAGATCGATCACTTTCGGGGCTGGTGAGTCGTTCATTGACTTGGGGTGCATCCGGCCATAGCGCGCAGTTTATGTGAACGCCGCATGAAAAGGACCGGCACGCGCCGGGTGTGCGCATTTTCGGGGCAAATGGTACAGTTTTGGCTCGGGCGGCGCTCCTTGGAATCCCCGCGCAGGCTATACTTAAACATCGGCCGAATCTCAAGAGTCGACAATGAATGCGAACTTCAAACCCGTACAAGCGCGGACCGAGAGCGAACGCCAGGCGCGCATCGATCTCGCCGCCTGCTATCGCCTGGCGGCGCACTTCGGGTTGAACGAGGGGATCGACAATCACCTGACCTTGATGCTGCCGGGTCATGAGGATCGATTTCTGCTCGTGCCCTTCGGATTGCACTGGTCGGAGGTCAAAGCCAGCGATTTCATGGTGATCGATTTCAACGGGCAGATGCTGAGCGGCCGGGGGCCGATCGAGGACACTGCGCTGTACATTCATTTGCCGGTTCACCGACTCTCGCCCCGCGCACGATGCGTGCTGCACACGCATATGCCGTACGCGACCGCGCTCGGCATGCTCGAAAATCCCCGGCTGGAAATGGCGGTGCAAAGCGCGCTCGGCTTCTACGACGACATTGCCTACGACACCCATTACAGCGGCCTCGCATTCGATGCCTCGGAAGGCGAACGCCTGGCGCGGGCGCTCGGGGATAAATCGGTGCTGATCATGGGCAATCACGGTGCACTCGCGGTGGGCGAGTCGGTGCCGAAGGCATTCGAGCGGCTGTATTTTCTGGAACGCGCGTGCCAGGCTCAGATACTGGCGCTCTCCACCGGGCGCTCATTGAGGCTGATTCCTGAGCCGGTGGTGAAGGCAACGGCCGCGCAGTTTGCTGCCTGCGGCTCGGTCGGCGGCCGGGACCGCTCTGAGCTGCATTTCGATGCCTTGAAGCGCATGCTCGATCGCACCCAAACGGACTACGCGAGCTGAATTCCGCCGCTAATCCTCAGGCCGCCGATGCGCGCGTGACGCGTCCCATCGTCGTGGTGATGATGCTGGCGACGGTGCTGTTCATCAACTACGTGGACCGCGGCGCCGTGCCGACCGCTGCGCCACTGATCCAGCACGATCTGCATTTGACCAATGAACAGCTCGGCCGGCTGTTCTCGGCATTCTTCTGGGTCTACGCCCTTGCTCAGATTCCGGTGGGCTGGCTGGCGGAACGCTACGGGGCGCATCGCGTGCTCGCCGCGGGCCTTGTCATCTGGGCAACGGCGACCATGCTGGTGGGTGTCACCAGCAACTTCGCCATGTTGATCGCGCTGCGCATGATGCTGGGGCTCGGCGAAAGCGCCGGTTTCCCCTGCGTCTCGAAACTGCTGGCTTCGGTGGTTCCCGTCAAGGGATTGGGCCAGGCGAATGGCATCGTCGCGTTCGGCTATCTCATCGGTCCCGGCGCCGGCATCTTCGCCGCGGGCCTCCTGATCGATCAATTCGGCTGGCGCGGCACCTTCCTGGTTTTCGGCGTGATTTCTCTGCTGTGGCTTGCGCCATGGTCCGCCGTGAAGTTGCCCAAGGCTGCCACTGCTGCGAGCGACGCGGAGACGCCCACCTGGCCGATGGTTCTGAAGCAAAAGGGATTGTGGGGCACGAGTCTCGGATTATTCTCGAGCAACTACGTGTGGTATTTCATGCTGAGCTGGCTGCCGAGCTACCTGGTGAAGGAGCGCGGATTCTCGATGCATGATATGGAGCACGTGACCACGCTCGGATACATGGTCAACGGCCTGAGCGCGCTCGCCATCGGCTGGAGCATCGACCGCTATGTGGCGTACCGCGGTTCGGCGAATTTCGCCTATAAACTGGTGATGGTCGTGGCGCATGTCGGCATCGTGCCGTGCATGCTCGCCATGGCATTGGGGACTCAATCGACGGCCGTAGCGGCCATGTTCGGGTTTCAGGTACTGATGGGCGCCTCCTCGCCCGGCATGTATGCGATGTCGCAAATTCTCGCGGGTCCGCGCGCCTCCGGCCGCTGGGTGGGGATTCAAAACTCCATTGGCAACCTTTCGGGCAATATCTCACCCTGGGTCAGCGGTATTATCGTGGACCTCACCGGGCATTTCACGCTTGCGTTCGTCGCCGCCGCCGTCGTCAGCGCCTTGGGGTTGGTCGGCTGGATCGGCATGGTGCCGAAGCTTATCCCTCTCAAGTGGTGGGAATCGTCGACCGCTACCGCGTCACCGGAGCCGATATCGTAAGGCCGAATGCACAAGCCGCGTGCGAAGGTTGTGATGCGCTCGGTGACACTGGCGCTCTGAGTTAGACGGCGTGAATGCGGGAGGTGCGACCGGTGAGGTGGGCGAATCCCGCTAGATATACCTAATCGCTAGCCCGCAAAACTCTAGCCCTTCGGATCTTCGTCAGCAGCATCAATTCTTCTCGTGCATTATGCTCGCAAAAGCGATGTCATTTATCATGTATATAGCCTTGCAATCGCCTTTGATGGGAATATAGAGATATCCCGGCAATTTAGCGTGTGCTATTGCGTATGCAGCCAAGTGCTTCGGGAAATATGATCCCAGTTGCAATCGAGAACACCTCTGAGCGATATCACAGTGGGAATCGACAAGTCTGACGATTCACTTAAGTCGAAACGCAATGCTGTGCGAGTCGTCGCAAGAAACGCGATCCTCCAGGTTTTTGACGCTTTGGCCGGATTTGTAATTGATGCAGGCTTGAGTGCTAATGAATTGCATTCGATATTGCGACACGCAATTGTTACAAGTGTCGCGAACCGGCAGCTCGAGACATCTCAGCGCGTAAATATTTCGGGAATCGCGGCAACTACGGGCATACCCAGGGCGGAGATTTCGCGGATACTGAAGTCCAGGGCCGAACCAAGCCAAAAGCCGATTGAGCGTCAACAAATATCAACCAACCGCATTCTAGCGGCATGGCATGACGAACCCAAGTTCACAGATGCAAATGGGCGGCCAGCGGATCTTGGACTGTATGGGCGCGGTGCCACTTTTGAGTCCCTCGTGAAGACCTACGGCCGTGGCATTCCCACGCGTGCACTTCTTGACGAGTTACTTCGAGCGAGGGCCGTAGAGATTCTGCCTTCTCAAAAGGTCCGGGCAAGAACCTCTTTCGCAATAGATCGCGGAATAAATCCTCAAGCAATCAGAGCGATGGGAGATCGCACTACGGAACTAATATCAACAATGTTGTCAAACATGAAGGAGCAAGGTAACCCCAGTTTTATTGCGAGCGTATCTGGTTCCCCGGTCGCGCCCAACGCGTTGCCTCTCTTTAGAAAGGAGTTGTCGATCAAAGGGGCCGAATTTTTAGCTGATATTCAAGAAGCCTTGACACAAACGCCTGCTGCTAAGAGTGGTGTCGCGTTAAGTACGGTAGGCGTAACGATTTTCTACCACGAATCATTGCGGAAGAATAATTTCAAAAAATCCTCTAAACCAAAAAGAACTAATTTTCGCCGCCACTCTTAGGTGTCACTCATTGGGCGCTATTTCTCGCCCACTGCTAGGTAAACGCCAATAAAAATTTGGGATCGCTTACCACGAGGTTTCCGTCTAGTAGATCGGATTTTGGTTTGGCGCATCATCCAGTTGTCAAACGCCTCGAGAAATGCCTGTCCTTGCCTCTTAATTCGTATCTTTAACGTGGGAATGAGGCTAGATGCGAAATCGCCGTTCCAGGCCACGCGATGAAATAACTGATCGGAATTAGATGGGTCGCTATCGAGATTATGTCGAAGTGTCCTAATAAAGCTAATCAGGGATGTAAGCGTATGTTGGATAGCGAGCCTTTTGTCTTCATATACTGATAGTGATCGCATGCGAACGTGAACTAACTGATTATTGTCAATTGTCACGGCGCCTGCGCGTTCCAATTCCCTAAGCAGCGCAGGTGCACTCATCGTCGGTACGGATTTCGCCAAATTATTAAATGATCGTCCGGTCCCGCGCGTCTTAATGGGTAAGGGATTGCCAGAGCTATCCAAATATTTCGGATCTTGGTGCCAGACTGAGAGTAGTTCGCCAATTGCAGCGGTATGGGAGTAAAGACGATGGGACGTTATTGGTTCATGATTCACTGATTCGACGCGTGATGCCAGGTTAGAGGCGTCGATTTGAAGTTCCTTGAAGAGATCGAGTAGGGCGCCAACAACATCATCGACTGTAACTTCATCGGGCGCTGCGGCCCTGACCTTGGGACTTTTTGACAGCTTGGTAGCCCGCTTTGTAGCCATTTTAAGTAACCTCTTCAGGGCAAAGGAGTTGTTACCGAAGGATACGTGCCTTGCGGATCCGGATTAACGGTTCCATGTGTGATCCAATATTGTTGGGGTAATTGTCTTAGTGCGCAACGATGGTGAGTGTTTTCGATGGCAGTCTGTTCAGAGGGTTCGGTAGGACTCCAATTATGTAGGGTTTCACCAAGCGCTTGGATACAAAAAAATATAACGGTATTACCGGGTAATCCTCAAGCATCATGTGTTCGCTTGACTCGAGCAAAGTCCGTCGGCGCAATGCATCGGGGGTGTTTGCGGCATCGTTTACCAATTTATCGAAATTGGGATTGTTGTATTCCACGTCGTTGCTTGGTGATTGTGACCGAAAGATATCGAGGAAGTTGCTTGCATCGTTAAAGTCAGCTGTCCAACCCAAACGCGCAATATCCCAGCGTTTCTTATCGTGTCGGCTTTGTAGGAAGACTCGGTATTCTTCTTCTGTAAGTTCGGTATCTATACCTAGCGTGTCCTTCCACATACTGGCAATGAGAATTGCTGTGTCCTTGATAACGCCGTTGGCATTTATGAGTAATCTCACATGAAGTGGATGGTCGGCTGAATAACCCGCCCGTTTATAGAACTGTTTAGCCTGGGCGATTCGATCAATGTCATTTAGATCTCTCCATTCCCAGTATTGCGGCTGGTAATTCCAAGTGCCGGGAGGCACGAATCCGTATGCGGGGGACTGCCCGAAAGCGAGGGAATTTACTAGCTGCTTGCGATCGATTGCCAGAGCAAGAGCCCTGCGGAGATCTATGTTATGTGCGAATGGCGGTTTAGACAAATTTAGACCGTAGTAGGCGGTTGCTAGAAACGGTGCAATGACTAGCTCGGTGGAATGTTGGGTGCGCAGGGAAGGTATGGCGTTGGCAGGTACGCTGTCTGTAATGTCAAGTTGACCAGCACGGTACCTTGCATATTGTGAATTGTCATCTGTAGTTACCTGATATTGGACCCTTGGTATATGGACGTTGTCCCGATCCCAATAATTCATGTTTCGAGTCAATTCCACCTTTGTTCCGGGTTGCCAATTGGTGAGCACATAGGCGCCGTTGGAGACCCAAGTGGCTGGATCGTGTGATCGGGCGCTTGCATCAGAGTAAATAGGGGACGCCGACGGATGAGTAAGTAGGTGCGGAAAGAATGGTGCTGGTCGCTCAAGCTTCACTATAAGAACGTGGTCACTCTGTGCCAAGACACCAAGGGTGCTCGGGGGTGAGTGGCCGGCTATGATGTCCGCTGCGCCGGCAATAAGGCGGAGGTTATCGGCCACTGGGGAGGCTTCTCTTGGATCGACGACCCGCTGCCAAGCCGCAACGAAGTCTTTCGCTAGCACAGGCGCTCCATTCGACCAACGTGCACTTGATCGAAGCTGGAATGTGTACAACGTCCCGGACGAGTCAATTTGCCAGGAGCTGGCCACACCTGGTAAAGGGTCGCCCGAGGCGGATTCCGTGGTCAACCCTTCGTAAAGATCTTGTACGACTTGCAGTGAAAAGTTATCTGCGGCCGCAGCGGGATCGAGGGCAGACGGCTCTCCCCCAAGACCGCGTCGTAATACCTCTGTGTCTGTCGGATTAGCTCGATAACTGCAACCGCAAAAGCAGGCGAGAAGTGAAAGCCATATGGTGGCGTGGATTTCTCTAATCATATTTAGGCGGCGTGAGAAGTGGCAAAACGAGCTCTTGAATTGATTAAGCATACAGAAGGGCTCAGGTGAGCAGCCTAAGTGCTCCTTTCTGATTGCGACAGCGTGGTACTTTTCGGAATCTGAATATCAGCCGCGGAAAATCCGAATAAAGATATATTGCAATGCAACATACTGCTAAAAGTGTGAATTAAAGCAACAAAAGAGTTGTAATATGTTCAAGGATGACGCAATCTGTTAAAGCAAATTTACTGGCTGCTTATAGATATTTGCTTAAGCCACTGGTTCGGTTAGCGGTCAGAAATGCAGTCGCGTTTCCGCAATTTAGTGACGTGCTTAAACAAGCATACGTTGACGTTGCCACCAGGCAATTGGTGGCTTCGGGTAAAGAACCGACTGTAGAGGGAATTTCATTGATCTCGCAGCTTGAAGCTAACGAGGTCCGCAGTTTGTTAGGCACGGATGGCGGGGAGACGTTCGGATTAGAAGCGCAGAAGCCGAATCCTTTGCCAACGATTTTGGCTGGGTGGCATACGGACATTAACTACACGGGACCCTATGGTGTACTTCGGGACCTAGAGTTTTCACGGGGTAGCGGTGCCAGTGAAAGAACTTCGTTGGCTTTTGCAGACTTGGCCGCTACTTATTGCCCCGGTATTTCGCCAAGAGCGCTGCTGGATGAACTGATTCGAACGGGATGCGTGCAGGATATGGGAAATGGATATTACCGGGCGTTGAAACGCTCCTATATCCCGGATCCGCTGAGCATACAAAGTATTTTGGCTTTTGCACGCGTTGTGCACAACATGTGTGAAACACTCGAGGTAAATTTTCGCGCTGAGTCGGCTGGTGGCAAGGGGCTAATTGAGAGAACAGTTTACACGGTACACGGCATCTCAAGGCAAGACCTCAAGGACTTTGACAAGTTTATTAGAGCAAGAGGCCAGATTTTTGCTGATGACATCGATAATTGGCTGTCGGATCGGGATAAAGAAGGATTTGAGCAGAATATAAAGACGGGGGTCGGTTTCTATCACTACGTTGTGAATGAAGACGACGAAAGCGCGTTAGCTAAAGAATTACCACATTGAAGGGATTGACAAATGGATATAAGAATTAGGCGGATAATTCATGCGGTTGGACCTTCGGCTCTTGTTGTTGTTGGGCTAAGTCTAAATTTGCCGAGCGTTGCCGGCCACGCAACGTCGGGACCCCGATTTCAAGGTGTTCAATCAATACCGCGGCCGAGCGCCCAAACGGGATCCAATGGGTTCCGCCCGAATGCCCAAACGGGATCCAACGGCTTCCGCCCGAATGCGCAGACCGGATCGAATGTCGTGCGGCCCGACGCACAAACAGGCTCTAATGCAGTAAGCGCCGGTTCGCATACGTGGTTACCTATGCCTAAAGGGATGACTGATCTCCCACGCGCAAATGCGCAGACTGGCTCCAACGCACAGACCGGTTCTAATGCACAGACGGGTTCAAATGCTCAAACTGGTTCTAATGCCCAAACTGGTTCTAATGCGCAGACCGGTTCCAATCGTATAATTCCTGCTGCACAGACTGGCTCCAACGCACAGACGGGTTCAAATGCTCAAACTGGTTCTAATGCGCAGACTGGCTCCAATCGTGTAAATCCTGCTGCACAGACTGGCTCTAATGCACAGACGGGTTCAAATGCTCAAACTGGTTCTAATGCGCAGACTGGCTCCAACGCGCAGACGGGATCGAATTAACTTTGCGAAGAGAATCTCGGCAGACGAGGTTCATTTCAGTGCGGATCGCTCCAGGGAATAAGATAGCGACTACTTAGTTAGTGTTGCACCTGTTGGCAGTTAATTTGGCGGTGACGCGGTACGTGTCACCGCCCGTAGATGCTTGACGGGGAATTGCGAATCAGCAATTCATATTACGATTTCTGCCTAATTATTCTACGCAAATGCCCCACTCCCTAGTCTGCTGGCGTTGCGGAGCTTCCTTGTCGGAATTGAGCCTGCCCCTGAGGCGGCTTGACGCGTGCAAAGCCTGCAATGCTGAGCTCCACGTGTGCAAGCTGTGCGTCGAGTACGACGTCTCCTACGCCAAGCACTGCAAGGAGCCCACCGCGGAAGAGGTGCGCAAGAAGGATGAGGCGAATTTTTGCGATCACTTCAAGCCGAAGCCCGGCGCATATACGCCTAAGGACACCGCCGAATTGGAGCGATCCAAATCTGCATTGGATGCACTGTTTCGTAAGTGATGGGCCCATTTCGGACGCCCGGCTTAAGCCCGAAGAGCAGGGCGGTGGCTGCCTGAGCTGCCGCCGACTTCGGCTGCGCGCCCGTTCGGGCCTTTCCGGCAATATTTTATGCCTAAAATGGAACTTCCAGGCCTGGGATCTGCCTGATATACCTCTTAATGACATTGGGCGAGCTGGCGATGACGCGGTGCACAAGGATCCGCCGGCTATCGCCGCAATCAACCTTTATCAGGGAAAATTACTTCGCGTGCCTGCTGAGGATTCAGCAGCCGCGGCTGCGTTACACTTTGGTCATGCGTTTTACGGAGGAGTAGGGATATGCGCGCGGGGACAGCATGGATGGGGACATCGACGAATCAGTCCGGGATGAACGGGAGCAAGTGCGCCGTACGGCGGGTGCTCATCGTCGACGATCACCCGATCGTCCGCCAGGGGTTGCGGCAGATCATGGAGCATGAGGATGATCTCACGGTCTGCGGCGAGGCGGAAACCGTGCAGGATGCGATGTCGGCAGTGAGAGAGCTTAAACCCGACGTGGTGGTTGCCGATCTCAGCCTCAAACAAGGTGATGGAATCGAACTGGTGCGCGACGTGCGCGCCCATTTCCCGCAGCTGCCGATTCTGGTGCTTTCCATGCACGACGAAGTCATCTATGCCGAGCGCATATTATCCGCCGGCGCCAACGGCTACATCATGAAGCAGGCGGCCGGCGAACAATTCTTGGTGTCGCTGCGTCGCGTACTCGACGGCGGCATCTACGTGTCGGAAGCCGTCGGCAACAGCATGATCAAGAAGATGGCCGCCGGTGGGGCGTTCACTTCGGCGAACCCTGTCGATCGGCTGAGCACCCGCGAGCTGCAGATTCTGCACATGATCGGCAAAGGCATGAGCACCCGCGAAACTGCGAAATCCTTGAATCTCAGCATCAAGACTGTCGAATCTCATCGGCAGCGGGTCAAGCGAAAACTCAATTTGTGCACCGGCGCGCAGCTCGTCCAATATGCCGTCAACTGGTTTGCGAGCTCGGATGGCAGCGCCAACGCCCGTGCGGCGAAGATTGCATCGACGGCCACGCCGGCCTCGTTCGGCGAATCGCCGCGTTGAAAATCAGGATGCCCTGTCCATGCCGGTAAATGGCGGGGCATCCGGTCTTTCAGGTGGTGTCGAGCCGGCCGCGGCTTGAGACGTGATCTCGAACCTCCCGGAATTTTCCGAGCGTCTGCTCGCATGGTTTGAGCGGCACGGCCGCAAGAGCTTGCCGTGGCAGCAAAGCGCGACGCCGTACCGAGTCTGGGTGTCCGAAGTGATGCTGCAGCAGACGCAGGTCGTCACGGTGATTCCGTATTTCGAGCGCTTCATGGCGCGCTTCCCGACGGTTCAGTCACTGGCCGCTGCGCCACTCGATGAAGTGCTGCATCTGTGGACCGGACTCGGTTATTACGCGCGTGCTCGAAATCTGCACGCCTGCGCCAAGGTGATCGCCGCGGAACACGACGGCGAATTCCCAAACGATATTGATGTGATCACGGCGCTGCCCGGCATCGGCCGCTCGACCGCGGGGGCGATTCTGGCGCTGGCGCACGGGCAGCGGCATCCGATACTCGACGGCAACGTCAAACGCGTCTTGGCGCGAGTGTTCGGGATCGACGGTGACCCGGGTACCGCCACGGTTTTGAAGGCCCTTTGGAGTCAAGCCGATCAATGTACACCCCACGAGCGAATTGGCGCCTACACGCAGGCGATCATGGATTTGGGAGCAACCGTATGTTCGCGCAGTCGCCCCGCCTGTTCGGTTTGTCCGATGAGCATGGATTGCATTGCTGCGCGCGACGGACGTCAAGCGGTGCTTCCCGGCCGCAAGCAACGACGCTTGCGCAAGGCGCGTGAGGCCACACTGCTCATTGCAGAGACGGGCAAACTAACGACGCTCGCGGTACTGCTCGAGCGCAGGCCGGCACCGGGAGTCTGGGGCGGTCTATGGTCGCCGCCTCAATTTGACGATGAGTCCTCTGCGCTTGAATGGTGCCGGCGCGAAATCGGCGACGTCGAACTCACGCAGCGTCTGGCGCCGATCGACCACGCCTTCACGCACTTCGACTTGCGTTTGAATCCGATTCGAGTGCGCTGCAACCCCCTTTCCGGCGTCAGCGACGGGAATGATCGGCGTTGGTATGTCCTTCGAGCGCCGGCCCAGATCGGTTTGCCACAGCCCATAGCGCAGCTCTTTAATCGGCTGGTTTCAGGCGAGGGCGCTTAGCGTAAGATTGGCGCCAATGGCACGCCGCGTACAATGTGTTCTCTTGAAGCGTGAGGCCGAAGGCCTCGACTACCTGCCGTATCCCGGGGAGCTCGGCAAACGCATCTACGCCTCGGTGTCGAAGGAAGCGTGGACGCAATGGGTGGCTCATCAGACCATGCTGATCAATGAAAACCGGCTCACCACGATCGAACCGAAGGCCCGCGCCTTCCTGGTCAAGGAGATGGAGAAGTTCTTCTTCGGTGAAGGGTCTGAAAAGCCCAAGGAATTTGTGCCCAAATAGACTTACCGTCTCCGCAGCACCTCGTAAGTCGCTGATTTCATGATATTTCATTGACGATCGGCGCTTGCACCTGTTTAATACGCGCCTTCCCACCACATGGCCAGGTAGCTCAGTTGGTAGAGCAGCGGACTGAAAATCCGCGTGTCGGGGGTTCAATTCCCTCCCTGGCCACCATTTTGAACCGGTGCATGACCGCTACGATTATTCGTAGCTCATGGCGGCCGTCGGCTACTTCGAGCAGTAGCTGCAACTCGACCCCTGTGCGCCTTGAACAC
>Ga0209890_10001248_pt1 | contig 11583 bp, 12 predicted proteins | sample OrgsoiDNA2013049_FD_185799 | JGI IMG/M metagenome (GOLD analysis project Ga0209890, IMG submission 185799) | Permafrost soil microbial communities from the Arctic, to analyse light accelerated degradation of dissolved organic matter (DOM) -... | ecosystem: Environmental > Terrestrial > Soil >... | reverse complement strand
GCTCTACGGCACCACCAGCAGTAAGAACCAACACCCTGCGGGAGACGGAAGCATATTCAAGCTATCCCCTCCAGCGGTGAAGGGCGGCGCGTGGACAGAAACAACCTTGTTCCAGTTCACCTATCGAGTGAACGGCGGCTACCCGACTGGCGCTGCCACCTACGACAGCAAGACGGGAACTCTGTACGGCACCGCCATTAACGGCGGCGTGACCGGCTGCGACTTGTTTTGCGGTGTAATCTGGCAGGTCGCGAATCCATAGGATGATGGTATGCTGGATCAAAGTTTTTCGCCCTCGAGGCTCTCCCATGCCGACAAAGTCTGCGTTGATGTTGTTTCTGACCATGAGCTTTTTCTTGATTGTCCCAACCGCTCAAGCGAAAAGCATTGCGATTACCGGATCCTCGGCAGTGAGTGCCCTTGACTGGGAGAACTACGTAACCGGAGGGCCACTCTCGATAACCACCGTAACGCCAAGCGGCCCTGAAATCGTTGGAATCGTCACACCCGGTTCGGTTGTGCACTTCCAACTATCTGTCCCGTTTGTCTCGACCCTTCAAGGCGTCTTAGGCAACAACGCGACTCTCGGGAATCAAACCACCGACATGATGACTGGCGGTTTACTTTTTTCAGGCACGTTTACGGCACCAACGAACGCCAATTACAGCACCGTCACGTTTCCGGTCGCCATGATTGGTAACGTGGTTGCGTTTCAAGACTTGAACGGGCTCAAGGGCCCAGCGCTGTTTGCTCTGAACTTCAAAGGGTCCGGAACCATGACACTCACAATCGATCAATTTCAGGGTCAGGACCTAATTCTCGTTGCATCCGCAAACTACAGCGGAACTGCCACCACAGTTCCTGAACCCAGTTCCTTTCTTTTGCTGGGTAGCGGGCTTGCTGGAATCGTAACCATACGGCGCAAGCTATTGCGTCTAAGCTAATCGTCGGCCACACGCCAGCTCCTTTTGGTGATTGCTGGAGAAACAGTACAGCGATGCCCTGATACGGATCGTGTCCCGAACGAATCGTTTCTTCGACCTGGCTTGACGGCTCCACGCTCAAACACCTGATTGGCAATCGCGCCATGGAGTTGGAGGCCATCCTCTCCCTTGGGATCGAAATCGCCGACGCGCTCGACGCAGCCCATGCCGGCGGCATCGTTCACCGCGAAATTAGGCCCGCCAACATCTTCGTCACCAAGCGTGGACATGCTAAGATCCTCGACTTCGGATTAGCCAAGGTGAAGGCGAGCCCCCGCGAGTCCGCACAAGTCCCCGACGTACTGTGACCTCCTCAACTTTAGAATCCAACCCGCCCTCGCGCTCGTCTGATATCTTTTAGCTTCCCCCTGTTTCTCACGCCAATGCATTCCGCTCAGCACCCAAGCCGGTGGATGGTGATACTTGCCTTCGGACTCGTGTACCTGTTCTGGGGCTCGACATATCTCGGCATCGACATCGCTGTACAAACCATTCCCCCCGCGCTCATGTGCGCCGTGCGATTCTCGATCGCGGGAGTGATCATGCTGGCCGTCTGCGCCGCCACTGGCCGCAGGATTCTCTATTCGCCAAAGCAGATCGCGCTGGCCGCGGTGGTCGGCCTCCTACTGCTGATGGGCGGCAACCTCACGCTCTCCTATGCCGAACTCACCGTGTCATCGGGGCTCGCCGCGCTCATCATCGCCATCACCCCACTCTGGTTTCTCGTTCTCGATTCTCTGCTTCTCGGCGACCACCACATTATTTCTGGACGCGGCAAGGCCGGCCTCGTGCTCGGCATTCTAGGATTGTTCGTCCTGGTCTGGCCGCAACTACAATCCGGCACCATGGGACACCGCGAATTCTGGGCCTCGATCAGCCTGATCGCTGGATCGTTCAGCTGGGCGCTCGGCTCCGTGCTCTCCAAGCGCTGGCAGTCCGGCATGGACGTCTTCAGCGCCACCGGCTGGCAAGTCACCGCCGCAGGCGTGGGAAATTTGGTTTTCGCGTTATTCGCCGGCGACCTCTCGCGCGTCCGATGGACCACGCGCAGCCTCAGCGCCACCATGTACCTGGTTGTATGCGGTTCCTGGATCGGCTACACCGCCTACATCTGGCTGCTGGAACACGTTCCCACGTCCAAGGTCTCCACCTACGCCTACGTGAATCCAGTGGTAGCCGTATTCCTGGGCTGGCTGATTCTGCACGAAAAAGTAGATCGCTTCATCCTCGCGGGAAGCGCGATTGTCGTGCTCTCAGTCATCCTGGTCACCAGCGCAAAAGTGAAGGAAAAAACGATCGCCGAAGAACTCCCAGCAGTAGAAGCGGCAGGAGACTAGATTCGTTTTCAGTCATAGAGTTACGAAACCCGATCTGTCATCCCAGGATACTGTCATTCCATGATCTGTCGATCACATGATCTGTCATCCCGAGCGAAGCGAGGGATCTAGGTTCTTGCCTGCACCCCCTGTGTCGTCGATGCGGGCGAACACCCAGATCCCTCGCTTTCGCTCGGGATGACAAGATCATAGTGGTCGACAAAAACCAACACCTAGCCCCCCTACTTCGATCCTTCTTCTGCTTCCTCCACATCATTCACCAAGTCCACCACATGTCCCCGGATCGCAAATATCTGTTTCGCGCTGCCCGCCGGCTCAAAACTGACCCGCACCGGGTTTCGCTGCCACGACGGCAGCGGACACGCAGAGTCCGGCGCGGCATCCTCCGGCACTCCATCATCCGACACCGGCTTCTTCAAAACCGGCTTGCGCAGGCTCAGTTGCGCCACCATCGCATAGGTCTTTTTCCCGTCGTCGGCAACTCCACAATAGGCAACATAGTCGCGGTACCAACTGGCCGCCGAGTAATAAGCGTCGAACTCCGGCAGATTAATCGGCGAAATGTGCGCCGTCGCGCGGTCCACCAGCAGCCAACCTCCGCGCTGCCACTGCCATCGCGGAGCGGTATCTTCCGGAAGACTGTCATTCACCCGAAACGCCCGCCGCACCACAAACAGCCGGTCGGTTACTTCGTGTGGCGCACCCAGCACGTATTCTTTGACGCGTCCATCAATGACCAGTGCGCGGATCTTGATGATCACCGCCTTATCATTCGTTCCACCTGCGAACCACTGCGCGGACGTCCATTTCCCAAACGTGATGACATGGACTTTCGTGGCCGCGCCCGCCGTGGTCGTGAGCAGCGCAGCGCAGCAGAGCAAGCGAACCAGGTGGTTTGGCAAAATCCGCATGCCGCGAGAGTAGGCACCGGCCGCCTCCCAAAGCAAGGACTCCGGTCACATCCGCAAAGGGGGACGTACCGAAATGGGAATAGCCGAGTCCCACAAACAATGTTAGTGTTCAAAAAACCGGACGCATGCCCGGGCGGGATTTGGGAAATCGCTGTAGAATCAGGTGGTCAGAAAGTGGCTTCCTCATGAGTGTCTCGCCTCCCTCACGCACCCTTTCGCGGCCGGATGCGCGGACAACTTCGCAGACCGAAGCCGCTTCTTATCGAGAGATGGGTGACCTTCTACCACGACGTCGTGCCCCGCGAATCCTGGTCGTCGACGACCAGCCCAGCATCGCCGGCCTGATGAGCCAGTTGCTCACCATGCGCGGATATGACGTGGCTACCGCCTCCAATGCAGAGCAAGCCGAGGCCGAGGTTCGCCGCCAACTACCGGATTTGATCCTCTCCGACGTGATGATGCCGGGCAAGTCAGGTTACGAATTTTGCCGCAGCTTGAAGGAGAATCCCGCCACGCGCCTGATTCCCTTCGTCCTCATCACCGGCCTCAGCGACAGCAGCGACAAAGTGCGCGGCATTGAAGCCGGCGCCGACGACTTCCTCAACAAGCCAGTCCTCGCCGAGGAACTCATCGCCCGCGTGAAATCTCTGCTCCGCCTGAAAGAATTCACCGACGAACTCGAGACCGCCGATTCAGTTTTGTGTACGCTCGGCCTGATCGTCGAAGGCCGCGATCCCTATACCGAAGGCCATTGTGAACGGCTCGCGGTTCGCGCCGCCGATTTAGGCCGGCACCTCGGCATGGACGAAGATTCCATCCTCGCCCTGAAACGCGGCGGATATCTGCACGACTTGGGCAAGATCGCCGTGCCCGACGAAATTCTGAAAAAAGGCAGTGACCTCACGCCCGCGGAATGGGCCATCATGAAGCTCCATCCCATTACCGGCGAGAACATCTGCAAGCCTCTGCATTCCCTCCGACTGGTGTTGCCCATCATCCGCCACCATCACGAACACTCGGATGGTTCTGGCTACCCCGACGGATTGACTGGATCGGAGATTCCCGTATTGCCCCGGGTCCTGCAGGTCGTCGATGTCTACGACGCGCTTCGCACCGCCCGCTCCTACAAAGCCCCGCTCACCCACGAGTCGGCTGCCCAGACCATGCGCGAAGAAGCCGCCCGCGGCCTCTGGGACGCGGAACTAGTAGCCGAGTACTTCTCGATGCTCGAGCAACAACGTCTCGTAGCGTAAGACAGTTCTCAGTTCTCAGTTCTCAGTTCTCAGTTCTCAGTTCTCGGCTCTCGGCTCTCAGTTCTCGGCTCTCAGCCATCAACTTTCCGCCATCAACTCTCCGCTGCCAGCCATCAGACCTCCACAAAAATGCGTACACTACCGTGGAAGAGCGGCCCTTCAAGGGCCGCGTAATCGCCCACAAACCAGCCCCGGCTTTAGCCCCTGCAGTACTCGAAGACTTCCGATTTCCGAAATCCCGAATCGACAAAGTACAATGGCGATGCTGCCTCCCTGCACCCAACCCGGCATCTCGGCCCGTCGGTCACTCCCGACTGAGAACTGAGAACCGAGAACTGAGAACTGCTTTTGGAGCCCGCTTACAGCATCGTGATCCCGGCCTATAACGAGAGCGCCCGCCTCGGCGCGACGCTCGACAAGGTGCTGGCCTACGTGCGCTCCCAGCAGTGGGACGCGGAAGTCATCGTCGTCAACGACGGATCCCGCGACAACACCGCGGACATTGTTCGCGCGTTCGCCGCGAAAGATCCCACGCTCCGCCTCGTCGAAAATCCCGGCAATCGCGGCAAGGGTTACAGCGTGCGCAACGGCATGCTCAACGCCCGCGGCCGGATCGTCCTGTTCAGCGACGCCGACTTGTCGTCTCCCATCGAAGAGGCTCCCAAGCTTTTCGAAGCCCTGGAACAGGGCGCCGATATCGCCATCGGCTCCCGCTGGCTGCGCGCCGAAACCCAGACACAGCGCCAACCGCTGCACCGCCAACTCTTCGGCCGCATCTACAACCTGATCCTGCGCCTCACACTCGGCCTGCAATTCGCCGACACCCAGTGCGGCTTCAAAGCCTTCAAGCAACCGGCCGTACAGGCGATCTTCCCTCTGCAAAAAATCGAACGCTGGGGATTCGATCCCGAGGTTCTCTTCCTGGCGCGAAAGCTGAAATTTAAAGTGAAAGAAGTCCCCGTCGCCTGGGGACACAGCGGCGGAACCCGCATCAATCCCCTGGTCGACGGCTCCCGCATGGTCATGGAGATGCTACGCATCCGCTGGTATGACCTGACCGGAAAATACAGCGCGCATCAGACACCCACCGCCGAGCCTGCGAAACCGTAGCCCGCACGAATTGTCATCCTGAACGAAGCGAAGGACCCATGCAATCTGCTCGGAGCAGCCGAGTACATGGGTCCTTCGCTTTGCTCAGGATGACAAGGGGGATTGATGTGGTGCAGCTTTCACCGCCTCGACGACTCTGCGCCCCATCTCACTCGTCGAGATCGCCGCATGTGTTTTCCTCGCCAGATCCGCCGTCCGCGCCCCCTGCGCCAGCACCGCGGAAACCGCCTTCTCGACGCACCCTGCCTCGTTTTCCAACTGAAACGAATGCCTCAATAACATCGCCACCGACAAGATCGCTCCCAGCGGATTGGCAATCCCTTTCCCCGCGATGTCCGGCGCCGATCCATGTACCGGCTCATACAGCCCCACCGGCCCTCCCACACTCGCCGAAGCCAGCAGCCCCAGCGAACCTACAACCCCGCCGGCCTGGTCCGAGAGAATGTCGCCGAACATATTCTCCGTGAGCAGGACGTCGAAATCCGTAGGCCGCTGCACCAGCAGCATCGCTGCCGAATCCACATACTGATGCCCCAGCTTCACCTCGGGATAATCTTTCCCCACGCGCGTCACCACGTCCCGCCAGAGCCGCGAGCATTCCAGCACGTTGGCCTTGTCCACCGACAAAACCTTGCGCCGCCTCTTCATCGCCAACTCAAACGCCACGCGCGCGATGCGCTCGATTTCCGATTCCCCATACCGCATCGTATTGACCGCAACCCGCGAACCGGCCTCCCCTTCGATCGACCTCGGCGAACCAAAGTACGCTCCGCCCAGCAGTTCGCGCACAATCATGATGTCCGTCCCGCGCACGATCTCCGCCCGCAGCGGAGAACAATCCTCGAGCGCCGGAAAGAACACCGCCGGACGCAGGTTGGCATACGCCCCTAACTCGCGCCGTATGCGCAACAATCCCGCCTCAGGACGCAGATGCCCCGGATTGTGATCGAACGCTGGACTGCCCACCGCACCCAGCAACACAGCCGACGAAGCCAGACATGCCTGCACCGTGTCCACCGGCAACGGATCGTTCACCACGCTGAGAGCCGCTCCGCCAATAAGTTTGCTTTGAAGTTGAATTTGATGGCCGAAGCCGTCGGCCACAGCCTGTAAAACGAGAACGGCCTGTTCGGTAACTTCCGGACCAATGCCGTCGCCAGGGAGGATCGTGAGTTTCAGAAGCATAGGGGCAATTGAGTGATTGAGAGATTTAGCAATTGGGTAATTGAAAACCTTGCAATTTTATCGCGCAGACGGGCGAACGTGGTGGGCGGCACTTAAAATCACTCAATCACAAAATTCCCCAAAGGCTCAATCCTGCTAGACTCCCCAAAGATAATCTTCCTGTTGCGTCTGCTCGTGGTGGGACTCGCCGTGAACCGGCAACGGCACTCCAAACGCATTCGTCTGTGGCCCCACCGGGAATGGCTTCACCGGCTCTGGCACCGGCTCAGGTGCAGCCTGGAGTGAAGGTGCATTGACGACCGCAGCTTTCGCCGCAACAATCGGCTCAATCAGCGGCGTCGCCGATCCCGACGGCTTGTGCGTGTCGCGAATCAGTTCCAGCAAGTGATGATCTTCCACTTTCTTGATCTTGTCCGCCAGCCGGACAAAGCGCCGGTAGATGTCGTCCAGAGCCCGGCGATCGAACTGGTAGCCCAGCTGTTCGCACCGGATACCCAGCGCGTGTCGCCCGGAGTGCTTGCCCAGCACCAGCTTCGAGTCCGGCACGCCCACCGACTTCGGCGTCATGATCTCGTACGTCAGCGGGTTCTTCAGCATGCCATCCTGATGAATGCCTGCCTCATGCGCAAACGCGTTACGTCCGGTGATCGCTTTATTCGGCTGCACCGGCACGCCGGTGACCTCGCTCAGCATCTGGCTGGCCGCGAAAATCTGCTCGCCCACCACGCCGGTTTCATACGCGAATTGATCCGGCCGAACCCGCATCGCCATCACAATCTCTTCCAGCGACGCGTTCCCTGCCCGCTCACCGATCCCATTGATTGTGCACTCGACCTGCCGTGCCCCCGCGGCCACCGCCGCCAGTGCATTGGCGACCGCCATGCCCAGATCGTTGTGGCAGTGCGCGGAAATCGTCACGTTCTCAATCCCCTTCACCCGCTGCCGGATCGTCGTGATCAGATCGCCAAATTCCGACGGCACGGTGTAACCAACGGTGTCCGGAATGTTCAGCGTGGTAGCGCCAGCTTCGACCACTGCTTCCAACACTCGACACAGAAAATCAGGGTCGGTACGGGTCGCGTCTTCCGGCGAGAACTCCACGTCATCACACAACGACTTCGCGAACCGGATCGCTTCCCTGGCCTGCTCCACACATTGATCGTGCGTAATCCGCAGCTTGTACTGCAAATGAATATCGGAAGTTGCCAGGAACACATGGATCCGCGGACGCTCCGCACCCTTCAGCGCTTCCCAGGCACGCTCAATGTCAGGGCGGCAAGCGCGAGCCAGTCCAGCAATGATTGGACGCCGCACCACCGAGGCAATCGCCTTCACCGACTCAAAATCGCCGTCGGAAGCAATCGGAAACCCCGCCTCGATCACATCCACACCCAGTCGGTCGAGCTGGTGCGCCAGACGCAGCTTTTCCTGCTGGTTCATGCTGCAGCCGGGAGACTGCTCCCCGTCTCGAAGCGTGGTGTCGAAAATCGTAATACGGGCTCGCTCTGCGCTCATGGATCTCCTCGAAACGAAACACCCTCTATGGTACGGTTCACCGCCCTAGAAGCAAAACTTATAATTCTTCAGCAATCATTAGCTACAATTGTATAATAAGTTTTGCTAATGGATTGTCGCACCTTGATTAAGGAGCCGTTCCATGGAACTTTCTCAACTCGAAGTCTTCCTCGCCGTGGCCCGCGAGCACCGCTTCTCGCGCGCCGCCGAAAAGCTCTACCGCACCCAGTCCGCGGTCAGCCAGACCATCCGCAAACTCGAGGATGAACTCGGCGAAGCGCTATTCGACCGCTCCTCGCGCGAAGGCGTCCTGACCGATGCTGGCAAGGTTCTCTTCGAGTACGCCGAGAAGCTCATCAATTTACGAAGCGAAGCAGCCGAATCCCTCACCGAACTGCGGGAACTCCAAAAAGGCAAGCTGGTCATCGCCGCCAACGAATTCACGGTGCTCTACCTGCTGCCAATCTTGGCCGAGTTCCGCCGCCTGCATCCCATGATCAAAATCACCGTGGAACGCGCTCTGGGCAGCCACATCCCTGACGACGTCCTCCGCTACAACGTGGAATTCGGCGTGCTCTCCTACGAACCTCAGGAAGCCAGCCTGCACTCGGTGGTCGTGTATCTTGACGAACTCGTGTTCGTGGTTCCACCCAAACATCCGCTCGCTTCCGCCCCGCAAGTGAGCATCCGGCAGTTGGGCGCCGAATCTTTTGTGGCGCACATTGTCTCGTCCCCTTACCGCGAGAAAGTCATCCAACTGTTCAAGACGCACAAAACCCCGCTGCATATGGACTTGGAACTACCCACGCTTCAGGCCATCAAGCAATTCGTGGCCATGGGAAATGGAGTCGCCCTAGTCCCTGAGATCAGCGTCGAGACCGAGATAGCAAGAGGGGAACTGGTGGGAATCCCGGTGCGCGAACTCCAAATCAAACGCAAGCTGCGCCTGATCTATCGTAAAGATGCAAACTTGTCCCACGCTGCCCGGGCGTTCCTGAAAGTAGCCGAAGCCGTTGCCGTCGATCGCAAAGGCCGCTACCGCTTCCAACGCGAGACCTAAGGGCTCTTCTCCGCGTTCTGTTGCGGATCCTTCTCCGCTCTCTGTTGCGATCAAGATCTCCCGCCCCGGAGGGGCGTCTGACAAATAGCCCGGCGCTTCCAGCGCCGGGAAGCGTGCCAAACCACAGCGCGTCCCGGAGGGACGCCTGAACTCCCAACGCAAACTTCGTCACCGGCGCATCGACTGCAAACGAAAAAGGAGCAAGGCGAACCTTGCTCCTTACGCTGTAAGAACGTCCCACCTCAGCAGTCCGCGCAAACCTGCTCTTCCCAGAACGACGCCATCGCCGCATCCACCGACGGATGAACCTCCAGCACCGAATCCAGATTCGTCAAATCGAGCAGCGTCCGAACCAGCGGATTCGGTCCGGCACACTTCAGGCTTACATTCTTTCCCTGCGCCCAGGTCTGCAGGAAGGCCAGCTCTCCGATGCCGGCGCTGTCCATCGAACTCACCCCGCTCAGGTCGAGCACCACTTTCCGCGCCTGTTGCAGGACTTCTCCCACCACCCGCGACAGTGCCGCCGCCTCATCGCGATACACGATGCGGCCCTGGCAGTGCACGATGATGACATCGCTGCGATTGCGTGTTTCCAGACTGAGTTTCAACTTCAACTCCTTATACTCAAAGGCAGCCCCAACTCCCGGCTGCTCGCCTATTTGCCAATTCATGTCCATTGGTTGCATGCTAGTAGATAGACGCAGGTGCGTTGGTTTTGGCACCATGAAAGTCTGGTAAATTTTCGTCGATCCTGCGATCCCAAGGGCGCCCCGCGGCCGGGACAAATTTTGTAAACTGGGACATCTTGGGCATCCGGTACACTGCATCTAACAGATTTCGTTGATCCAATTGCACTTTTGCCGGCGCAACCGCCGGGGAGGAATATTTCGTGTCGAAGACTGCCACCGCGGTGCTGGCGTTTGTTGTACTCATGTTGTTCTCGATCCCGATGTCGGCACAATTTAACGGACTTCTTCCCAATGGCAACGTCTACGCCGGAGTCTCCTACGCTCAACTCACCGACGTCATCAACAAGCAGAGTTATCGCGGCTGGAACGGCTCGTTCGAAGCCATTCCCTTCACCCGTTTCCCGCGCCTCGGCCTGGTCGCCGATGGCAGCGGCTTTTATCGCTCCGGGGTCAAGCAATATAACATCGTCGGCGGTCCGCGCTTTTCGGTCTCCTACGGAAAATGGCGCCCCTTCGTGCACGCCATGGCTGGTATCCGGCACGTGAACTCCTACGGCTTCGTCTATAACCCCCTCGCGATCGACATCGGCGGCGGCGCCGACTATAAACTTCCCTTCAAGAATTTTTCCTGGCGGCTGCAAGGCGATTACATGCACGGTCACTATGCCAGCGCCAACCAGGACGACTACCGCGCCTCCACCGGAATTGTCTGGCGCTTCTGAACCTGCGGCGCCACTTATTTCCGCCCCAATCGATTCGATGACATCCGAATCTCTTCTCCAAACATCCAAAACTTAATCGCTTCTTGCGGGTTTTGTTGGATGTCCAGAAGGGAGATTCGTCTCATGCTGAAAGCTGCGTGTACCGCCGTTGTGCTGTTTCTGTTCGCAGGTCTGGCGAACGCCCAGGTGCCATCCGGAAATATCTTCCTCGGATATTCTTACGAGAACACGAGTTCGTCCACACTCGACGCAACTCTCAGTCGGCCCAACCTGCAAGGCTGGGAAGCCTCCTTTGAGGGAAAACTTCTGCCCTGGATCGGCATTGTAGGTGACGTCAGCGGACACTACGGCTCGCAGAGTTTTGTTGTGCCCACGCCCGCCGGTCCCAACACTGTCAACGTGACTGGCCACGAGCAGGAATATCTGGTTGGTCCCCGACTCTCGCTGCCCGTCCGCAAGTACACTCCCTTTGCCGAAGTCATGGTCGGTGTCGCGCATATCCACACCGGCGGCACCTTGCCGGGCCCGTCCAACACCTCGTTCGCGACGGCGGTCGGAGGCGGCCTTGACTACCGCCTCCTTCGTCCCATCGCTCTACGTGTCGAAGGCGACTACCTGCGAACAACTTTCTTCAGTTCGACCCAAAACAATCTTCGGTTGTCGCTGGGCGTTGTCTTGCGCTTCTAAGCGACCTCATCGAATCCATCGTATGAAAAAGCAGGATTCAGCTGGTTGGCTGAATCCTGATTTTTGTGGCCACGACAAAACTCGTTGTACAAAACGCCCAACACCTAGGCGCGGGGCACGCTATCCGGTTC
>Ga0209890_10001244_pt1 | contig 11600 bp, 11 predicted proteins | sample OrgsoiDNA2013049_FD_185799 | JGI IMG/M metagenome (GOLD analysis project Ga0209890, IMG submission 185799) | Permafrost soil microbial communities from the Arctic, to analyse light accelerated degradation of dissolved organic matter (DOM) -... | ecosystem: Environmental > Terrestrial > Soil >... | reverse complement strand
TGGCCGCAATGTTCGGAAACGACCTCGACCGGGCGAAGTCCGAGGCCGACACTGCGCTTTCCCTTAACCCAAATTTCGCTTTAGCCTACGCCACTCTTGGCACTATTTGCGCCTACTCCGGGCAACCGCTGGTAGCGATTACGGCCATCGAGCGCGCTATGCGTCTGGACCCAGCTTGGAGTCAACAATATCTCCACTTCCTCGGCACGGCGTACCTGCTTGCTGGCAAATATGAAACAGCGGCGGCTCTGCTAAGGCAGCGGGTTCTCCTCGTGCCCGGGACAGATTTTACACGCGCCATACTTGCTTCCGCTCTTGGCCATCTCGGTGAGATCGATGAGGCCCGTCGAATTTGGCGTGAGCTTAAAGAGATCAATCCAAAATACTCCTTTAGCGAACATTTCGCCCGGCAACCATTCAAGCGGGAAGAAGACGTCCGGCGGATTGCCGAGGGTCTCGCGAAAGCCGGATTGTCGACCTAACAGGCTGCTCAAAGAGGCCGCGCCCACAGTATGGCGACGGCTCGCGTGCAGTTAGGTTCCGTGTGTAGCGATGATCGACTAGCTCCGGAATGTCGCCTATTGGCACTTAGCGGACATTCCGACTGCCGCAATGAATGTCTGCTTTGGGGGTAAGAGCAGACATGCCGCCATGTCACCTAATGAGCTTGGCTGTGTGAAAACTCAGGGCCGGCAAAAAGATCGCCATTCGATGGTCACGTGCCGCTACCGGCGCTTGTTGCCGTAGTGCAGCCATGACATGCTTCCGCAGCAACCGAAATGGGTGGGGAATAAATCATGCGGCGGATGCGATTAGCTTGGTTCGTCGTGGCGATCTCGGCAGCTTTCCTGACGGCGGCAGCGGCTGACCAGCTCGATGAAGTCAAGGCGCGCGGGAAGCTCGTCGTCGGAGTCAGCGACACTACCCCACCATTCTCTTTCAAGAAGTCGGGGGAGAGCATCAGCGTCGGTTACGACATCGATATGGTGCGTGCTGTCGCAAGACGAATGGGCGTCGCGGTAGAAACCGTCTCACTGTCGAGCGCCGAACGTATCCCACTCATTCAGCAGGGCAAGATCGACTTCGCCGCCACTTCTATGACGCGCACGCCGGCGCGCCTGAAGGACGTCGATTTTAGCAATATCTATTTCGTCACTCCGCATGCGGTGATTGTGAAGAAGTCGAGCGGCATCACGTCGGTGCATCAGCTCGCGGGCAAGAAGGCGTCATCGGCCTCGACGTCGACCGCCGGCGGCAATCTCAAGGAGGCCGAGCCGAAGGTCGAGATCGTCTATGTGCGCGACTACGCCATCGCCTTCGACATGCTTAAGGACGGTAAGGTCGACGCCTTCCCGACCGACGAGAGCGTGCTGCGCGCGATTGTGCAGCAGGATGGCCATCCCGATGATTATGTCTTCCTTTCCGACTTCACCAAATCGCGCAACGTTGGGTTCGCTCTGAAGAAAGACGAGCCGCGCTTCAAGGATGCCATCAATCGCGCGCTGCTTGATATCGAATCTTCGGGCGACGCGGCAAAGATATTTGACGCTTGGTTCGGTCCGAGCTCGGAACAACCGATGGTGCGGAAATTTAAGATCCAACCCGACTGAACAATAGCCGTCTGTCCAAGGACATCATCTAGGGCGCGGACTCATAAGCACGTAGCCAAATCCGTATAGATGCAAGCTTGATGAAGGCAAGATAGTTGGCTGCGAGCCGGTCGTAGCGGGTGGCGATACGGCGGCATTGCTTGATCTTGTTGAAGAACCGTTCAACCAAGTTTCGCGCACGGTAGAGATATGGGCTGAAGCAGATTGTCTCCTTACGATTTCGTTTGGGCGGAATGTTTGCCCACGCCCCTTGCTCACTGGCGAGCGCCCGGATCCAGTCCGCGTCATATCCCCGATCCGCCAACAACATTGTCTGTGGCCTTAATTCGTTCAAGAGGTCCGAGCAAAGCCGATTGTCGTGCGCCTCACCGGGCGTAAGACCGAGTTGGACTGGCAGGCCATTTGTGTCCACCACCGCGTGAATCTTGGTTGTTAGTCCACCTCGCGACCGTCCGATGCTGCGGCGCTGGCCATGCGAGTCCGCGATGCGATTCGAGAACCATTCGATCTCGATGGTCATCAAGTCACGGTGGACATCAGCGTTGGCATTTCGATTGCGCCAAATGATGCGACCGAACTCGATGAACTAATGAAAACTGCGGATATGGCTCTTTATGAAGCCAAGAACGCAGGACGCGGCACCTATCGCTATTATGAGCCGGAGATGAATGCGCGCATTCAGGCCCGCGCCAAATTGGAGCAGGAACTGGAAAGCGCGTTCGCCAACGGCGAATTCGAGTTGTTCTATCAGCCCATTGCCAGTCTTGACGACGACAAGATCACTTCATTCGAAGCGCTTCTGCGCTGGAACCATCCAGAACGAGGCCTGGTCTCGCCCGACGAGTTTGTTCCCGTTGCCGAGGATATGGGCCTCATTATCCCGCTGGGCGAATGGGTCTTGCGGACCGCTTGTGCCGAGGCCGCCACTTGGCCTGGCAACATCCAGGTTGCGGTCAATATCTCGTCAATTCAGTTGACCAACAAGAACCTGATCAATGCGGTCGTCGGCGCCATAGCGACAGCCGGCATAGAGCCGAGCAGGCTTGAGCTTGAGATCACCGAATCTGTTCTCATAGAGAACACAGCCGCCAATCTCGCTACGCTGAAAAGTCTGCATGATCTCGGTGTGCGATTTGTGATGGATGATTTCGGCACTGGGTATTCATCGCTCAGCTATCTGCTGAGTTTTCCTTTCCATACGATCAAGATTGATCGATGCTTTATTGCCGCTCTGTCGGACAAACATGAATCACACGCCATTGTTCGCGCCATCACTGATCTTGCTCGAAGCCTCAAACTGCGGGTTACCGCCGAGGGCGTGGAAACAGAGCAGCAACTGCAGCAGGTCAGACTACTCGGCTGCACGGAAATGCAGGGCTATCTGCTTAGCCCTGCGCGACCCGCCGCGGAGATATTGCAGTTTTTTACTCCCCGCGCTGAAGGCTTGGACAATTTGATAGCGGTCAATGCGTCGGCGGATCGAAAAAATGGAAAAATGTGCGGGATCAGACCGGACCTTGTTTGCAGCCATCGGCTGACGGGGCGTGAATGTGACGTTCTGATGGGCATTATGTCTGGTGAGACTAGCAAGGAATCTGCGCGTCATCTCAACATAAGTCCGCGAACCATCGAACTTCATCGTGGGCGCATCAAGAAAAAGTTTGACGTCAAAAACTCAGCCGATCTCGTTCGAGTGATGCTAACCACGGGCTGTCCACCTTCTCGTCCTACGTCTGCTTTCCGGTATTCTCAATCGGCTGAGATCAAAGTCGTGGTTACCGGCGCTGGCGGCTCCGTTGAAGAGCCGAAATCTGATCCAGGTGTTCATCGGCGCGCTCGCGCTGTCACTTGAGTGTCTATCATGGGGTCATAGATTCTGTGGGCGGATCCGGTCGCCGCGCGCACGATAGCCGTGAGTTACTGGTCAGGAGCAAACGAACTCTCGACTTCTCTCACCTGTTCGCAAAGTAACTATAGTTGCCCTCATAGGGGACGAGGAACACATGCTGGCGAGGTCCTATCATTCGAACGACGTTAAGGGGCGGCCGCAATCGTTTGGTTGAGGCCTGACTGTCCAAGTTTATGGTACGATTAGTTGGCAATTTCAGCGCGAGCAGATCAGACGGTCATCTTTAGGGTAAGCGCATTAGTATTTTTACCTATGCCCCCGAAAACAAGTTCATATGTGTTTGTACATATAAAAAAGGTAATCAGTTATACCGTTTTTTTAGCTAATGGAGGGACAGGAGGACCGCTTATGCAAACGGAAATTCTCAAGCGTTCAATCGTGATTGCTCATCACAAGACTAGTGTGAGTCTTGAGGATAATTTTTGGAACGGACTGAAGGAAATCGCGGACGCTCGAGACCAGTCGATCTCTGGCCTTGTCACCACGATAAAAATGGCACACGAGCAAGGCAATCTGTCTTCAGCTATTCGCCTATTCGTTCTTGCTTACTATCGTGAGCGACCGTCGATTGGCGCGGTGGCGGGTTGATCTGGCACTTCTTAAGCCGCAAGCCAAAGTGCGAGTGTTGCATCGGCTTAGCCCGCGTTCTTCGCATTAACGAGCGTCATCCGAGGTGGGGCCGTCGGCAGCTCGTAATTCGCTTGAACGAAATACTTCTTGATGTCTTCTGCCACGATGTAGTCGCGGCGTTCATTCGGTGGCGCAAAGTTTGCGAGATAGTACGCAATGATCGCGACCATCTGGTTTGCGGTCTTGGAACTCTTTTGTTCGGTCAGGGACCGCAGATCGGTGGTGCCGCCTACGTGGGGCAGATGTGAAGGTATACCCGGCGTGGGGGGCGCCGGTGGCGGCGGAAGATAGCCCGGCTGCGCCGCAGGGGCGGCTGCAACGGGCGGGGTGATCCCCAGCCTTCGAAAGATGTAATCGATAACGTTCGAACGCGCCTCGGCCTTCAGCGGGCCGAGCACAGCTAGCACCGTCGATATCGCCTCAAGCTCTTCGTCCTTTTCCTCGGCCATTCAACCCTCCGAATCTACAAGGGCAGAACTCTACCATAAATGGAAATGACGTTCTAAGCGGCCAGATACGAAAAAAGCCCTGGATAGAGCAGATGCTTTATCCGCAGGTCGGTCGAGCGGAATTCGGGACCGAATAGGGTCGCCGCACTTGTAACCGCCAAGTAACCACGGCTTCCGCCGTCAGCGCGGCGACGTTCAAAATAGCCGTCGTTGCGTCTCCCGATTGTACGGGAATGCGCTCTGATACGCTCTAGACCAATTTTCGGTTGTTAGAAGGTTGGTGCCGGCGGAGGGATTTGAACCCCCGACCACCCGCTTACGAAGCGGATGCTCTACCGCTGAGCTACGCCGGCTAGACGCATGATCCCGAAATGCAAGTCCTCGACCTGATCGGGGATGGAAACCGGTTTTCGGAATCGATCATGCGCAGATACTAAAGTCCGCAACTAGTATCGGCGCGGACCCCAGTTGGCAAGCAAGCAAAATTACCGAAATAGCTGTATAAAGCGCTGCCAGGCATCACGTGGCGGCGGCGAAGTGGGTTCCGGCACCGGATCGCTCTCCAAGGCGGAATCCGGCCCCGGATCGTCGGGCGCATGCACCAGCGGGATCACCGGTTCCACCGGCTTCGGTTTGGCGGCGGATTTCGCCGACTTACGTGGCGGCGGTTCCGGCCTGGCTTGCGGCACCGGCGGCGCGACCGCGATCGGCTCGGCGGCCGGCCTCAGTGAAGGCGGGACGACCTCGATCACCGGACGTGTGACGCCGATCTCGGCCAGCGGCAGCTTCCATGTGAAGCCGTCGAGCCGGCCGTTCGGCGACACCGGCAGCCAGCGCTCGGACACCACGCCGTCGGCGGTCCACACCGGGTCGCCGGCCGCGCGCATGGCACGCCCCATCCATTCGCGCACGCGGCCTTCGTCGCCGTGCTCGCTCTCCTCGATCTCCGCCATCAGCGTGGCGACGCGCCGCGTCGGCGCCGAGAGGTACGGCGCCAACGCTGCCCGCGCGCCGGAGAATTCGCGCCCCTCGAGCGCGGCGCGCGCCACGGCCAGCGCACCTTCGAGCTGGCCCGGCACCTTGGAAGCCAACTTCTGCATGCGGGCGAGGCGTTCACGCGCGCTGTCGCCGAGCCGCAAATTCGCATAGGCCTCGGCAATGTCGGGATGCGGACTGATCGTCCACGCCTTCTCCAGGATCTTGCGCGCCTTGCGCGTCTCGCCCGCTTCCGCCAGCCGCCGCCCGGCCAACGCTGCCGCCGGCACCAGATCGGGTGCAAGCTTCACCGCTTCCAGCACAGCCGCTCGCGATGCATCGCGGTCGATCTCTTCCAGTGCCAGCGCGCGCGCGGTCAGCAGCACGGCACGCTGGCGGCGATAGCCGGCCTTCTCCAGCGTGCCCTTCATGGCATCGAGCGCATCAAGCGCACCGGCCCAGTCGGCGGCGGCGCAGCGATAATCGAGCACCGCCTGGCCGGCCCAAGCGGGCGCAGGCGATACCTTGCCCGCTTCCTCGGCGGCCAGCCGCGCGGCCTGCGCATCGTCGCGCCGTTGCGCTTCGATGTAGAGCCCGCGCAGGCCGAGCAGCTTGGTGTCGTCGCGCTTGGTCATCTCGCGGAAGGCGCGCTCGGCTTCGCCGCGGTCGCCGGCCATCTGCGCCGATTGCGCGGTGAGCAGCAGCGCCAACGGATCGCCGGGCGACAGCCGCGCCGCTTCCTCGGCGGATTTGCGCGCGATGCGCAGATCGCCGGCGCCGATTGCGATCAATCCGCGCGAGATCGCCAGATAGCCTTTCATCGCGCGGCGATGCCGGAAGAACAGCGACACCTGTTCTGGAGAGCGCAGGATGAAGCGCACGATCGCCCACAGCAGCATAAGCACGAGCACCAGCACGGCGACGGCGAGCGCCCCCACCATGAGCGAGGTTTCGATGTGGTAGCCCATCCAGGTGATGACGACCTCGCCGGGCCGGTCGGCGACCCAGGCAAAGCCGGCCGCCAGCACCGCGACCGCCAGCAGGAACAGGATCACCCGGATCATCGCGCCCTCACCGTGGCCCGAGCGCGCGCGCCGTATCGGCGGCGTATAGACGCGCGGCCGCAAGCGCGGCCTGGCGCGCTTTGGCCCTTTCAATCCAGGCCTGCGCCGGCGCGCGCGTGGCGTCGGCGAGCTTGCCGAGATCGGCGAGCGCGGCCGCAATGTCGGCCTTGGCCGCGTCGATTTCGAGGCGCGCCAGCACCGCCGACGGATCGTCGCCGGGCGGCGCGTCGACCGGGCGGACGCGCACCAGTTTGCCGGCATTGGCCTGCAGCCGCTCGAGGAAGCCGCCTTCCGGCGCCTGCGCGCCGGAAATCTTGAGCATGGCCGGCAGCAGCGCGTGCAGCTCCTGCGCCAGCGCCGGTGACGCCGGTATGCCGACCGTCGCGAACGGCGCGAGCGGCGCCAAAACCTTGTCGTCGGCGCCGAGCGATTTGGCCTGCGCGAGCTCGGCTGCAAACGGCGCGCCGCTCGCCACCGCATCGCGTAAGCCCGCCGCGCTCAAGGCCAGCCGTGCGGCGATGTCGGCCGAGGACGCCTTGGCGATGTCGTCGCGCGCGGCCTTGGCGGATTGTTCGAGCGCGGCCATGCGCTTTTGCAAGGCGTCGAGATCGGCCGGCGAAATTCCGGCGGAAGAATTCTTGGCAGCGTCCTGCACGCTGGCGCGCAAGTCCGTCACCGCCTTGACGGCCGCGTCGGCGCGCTCGCGCGCTTGGCTCGCAGTGGCGGCGGTATCGTCGCTGCGCCGATTGAGCGCGGTGAGCGCGATGCCGAGCGACTTCATGGCGCTATCGGCGGCGGCCAGCCGTTCTGCCACGCCAGCATCGCTCGCTGGCAGCTTGCTGATTGTGCCTTCAATTTTGTTCACACGCTGCGTCAGCGTGTCGATCGCTTTCGTATCCGTCGGGGCTTGCGCACCCGTATCGGTCGATACCACGGTGCGCACCGGCAGCAAGCCGGTCAGCCAGAGCGCGACCAGCACCAGCATCACGGTCGCCGCGCCGGTGACACCGGCGGCGAGCGTTGCTAGGCTGATAGGGCCGCCAGACCGAGCCTCGGCCGGCGGTTCCTGTGCGGGAGCGGGCGGCGGATCGGATTGCGGTGGCGATGTCGCCTCATGCTGCGGCAATTCAGTGGCGGTTAGGTCGATAGTCGGCGCCGCGCGCTTCTTGCGGCGCGGGCCAGACCCCGCGTCTTGCGGCGCATCTGGTTGCGCGCCTGCAGGCGTTTCCGGCGTCGTGCGCTTATCTGCCATTCAGTTCCTCGGCGAATCGGCCCACCCGCATGCAGGAAATAACGCAAATGGCGCAGCGGCGCCAATCAACCGTTGCCCGGTTCCAGAAGCCCGATCAGCGCCGCCTCGTCCGGCCGCTTTGCCACCGCGATACTGTCGGCGCCAGCGCCGCTCAGCGGCTCGGCGATTGGCCGCGCCAGGCAAAAATGCCGCACCGCCAGAGCCTGTTCGATGAGGCCCGCTTGGCGGGCACCGACGATGTAATTCTCGGCGCTGCGCCTGGAAAAATGCAGCACGGCATCGATATCGCCGGCCTGCAGCGCCGCGGTCAGTTCCGGCGGAAACGGTGCGGGGACCGCGCGATAGACGATCCGCATCTCCGCCGCGATGCCGTGCACGACCAACTCGGCCACCAGATCGGCGGCGCGGTCCTCGCCGGCCAGGTAAAGCAGCGGTGCCGACGCATCGGCGTGCCGCTCGGCGATGAGCTGCACCAGATCGCGCACGTCGCCGCCGGCCGAAGTGACGTCGGTAAATCCGGCCTGCCGCGCGGCGTCGGCGCTGCGCTGGCCGACCGCAAACAGCGGCAGCTTGACGAGCGCCGCGCGCGCCGGGTTGCCGGCGATAACGCCAGGCGCATTGGCGCTGGTGACGATGACCCCGCCCCATGTGCCGGAAAGATCGGCCTTAACCGGCTCGACCCGCAGCAGCGGCGCGACCAGCACTGCGTGCCCGCGTGCCCGCAAGGCGGCTGCGGTGCGTTCGCTATCGGCCTGCGGGCGGGTGACGACCAGGCGCATGTCATTTTTTCCTGCGCATGATCTTTTCCGAAAACCGGTTTCCACTTTTCGGGATCATGCGCTAGTCAAAGAATCCGGGGCCGGCTTGCGCTTTGAGTTCGCGTCCCGCTTCGCTGCCGATCATGATCGCATCCTTGCGAAGGCCCGTTCCGGCGATGTCGTGCGCGGCGGCGCCATCCGGCCGCGCGATCAGCCCGCGGAAATGAATCGTATCGCCGGAAATATCGGCGTGACCGCCGATCGGCGTCTTGCAGGAGCCGTCGAGCACCGCGAGAAAGGCACGCTCGCAGGCAAGCGCAGTCGACGTGTCGGCGTGATCGATGCGCGCCAGAATTTCGCGCGTGCGCGTGTCGTTTTCGCGCGCCTCGATGCCGATGGCGCCCTGCCCGACCGCCGGGAGAAATTCTTCCGCGCTCATGATCTTGGTCGCGTGCTCGCTGAGCCCAAGCCGCTTCATGCCGGCGAGCGCCAGGATCGTTGCATCGACTTCGCCGTCCGTCAGCTTGCGCAGCCGCGTCTCGACGTTGCCGCGCAGCGGCACCACGCGCAGGTCGCTGCGCATGCGCTTGGCGATGGCTTGCCGGCGCAGCGAGGCGGTGCCGAGCGTCGCGCCCTGCGGCAGTTCGGCGAGCGATCGCGCTTTATGGCTGATGAACACGTCGCGCGGGTCCTCGCGCTCGAGGCAGGCCGCCAGCATCAGCCCTGCCGGCAGCACGGTCGGCATGTCCTTGGCCGAATGCACGGCTAGATCGATGCGGCCCTCCAGCAGCGCTTCCTCGATCTCCTTGGTGAACAGTCCCTTGCCGCCGACGTCCGCCAGCGGCCGGTCCTGGATCGCGTCGCCGGAGGTGCGGATGATCACGAGCTTAATCGCCGCCTCATTCAGTCCGAGCGCCACGACCAAACGCGCGCGCACGGTGCGCGCCTGCACCAGCGCCAGCGGGCTGCCGCGCGAGCCGATAAGCAAGGGGGCGGTGGATTGCGTCATATTACCTCTCGATGCTAGGGCACCTTTTAGGGCACCGACCGTGTAAAAGGGAGGGCCGGAGAGAGAAATGATCGTCCTCGGGATAGAGACGACCTGCGACGAGACCGCCGCCGCGGTGGTGGAACGTTTCGAGGACGGCCGCGGCAAGATCCTGTCCAATATCGTGCTGTCGCAGGTCAGCGAGCACGCCGCTTTCGGCGGCGTGGTTCCCGAGATCGCCGCCCGCGCCCATGTCGAGGCGCTCGACCTGATCATCGCCAGGGCCATGGCGCAGGCCGAGCGCGGCTACGACCAGATCGACGGCGTTGCCGCCGCCGCCGGTCCCGGGCTGATCGGTGGCGTGATCGTCGGGCTGACCACGGCCAAGGCGATCGCGCTGGTCAAGCGGAAGCCGCTGATCGCGGTCAATCATCTCGAAGCCCATGCGCTCACCGCGCGGCTGACCGACGGCACGCCGTTTCCCTATTGCCTGTTCCTCGCCTCCGGCGGCCACACCCAGATCGTCGCCGTGCGCGGCATCGGCGACTATGTGCGGCTCGGCACCACGGTGGATGACGCTATCGGCGAGGCTTTCGACAAGACCGCCAAACTTCTCGGCCTCGGCTATCCGGGCGGGCCGCAGGTCGAGAAGGAAGCGACACGCGGCGACGCCGCCCGCTTCGCGCTGCCGCGGCCCATGCACGGACGCAAGGACGCGGATTTCTCGCTGTCGGGTCTGAAGACCGCGTTGCGTCTGGAAGCCGAAAAAATCGCGCCGCTGTCCGATCAGGATGTCGCCGACTTGTGCGCCTCGTTCCAGCAGGCGGTCGTTGAAGTGACCTTCGACCGGCTGCGCGCAGGCTTGCGCCTGTTCCGCGCCCGCTACGGCGCGCCCACCGCGCTGGTCGCCGCCGGCGGCGTCGCCGCCAACCAGGCGATCCGCAAGGTACTGCACCGCCTCGCCTTCGAAGTCGGCACCGTACTGGTGGCGCCGCCGCTCGAGTTGTGCACCGACAACGGTGCCATGATCGCCTGGGCGGGCTGCGAGCGGCTGGCTTTGGGCTTCACAGATTCGCTTGATGTCGCTCCGCGCGCGCGCTGGCCGCTCGATGAAATTGCCGCCGCGCAACCGGCGGCGCAACGCACGGCGGCACACAAATGAGCATCCAACGCATCGCCGTGCTCGGAGGCGGCGCCTGGGGAACGGCGCTGGCGCTGACCTGCGCGCGCGCCGGACGCAAGGTCACGCTGTGGGAGCACGAGCCCGGCAATGCCGCGAGCTTGGAGACAAAACGCGAGAGCCTTTTCCTGCCGGGCGTGCGGCTCGACGACGGCATCAAGGTCACGCGCGCGCTGGCCGAGGCGTCGCGCAGTGACGCGATCCTCTTGGTCGTTCCTGCCCAGGCGATGCGCTCGGTCGTCAAATCGCTGGCGCAAACAATTTCTGCGGGTTCGCCGGTGATCGCCTGCGCCAAGGGCATCGAGCACGGCACGCACAAGTTCATGTCCGAAATCATCGCCGAATGCGCGCCGAACGCGGTGCCGGCGATCCTGTCGGGCCCGAGCTTTGCCGCCGACGTGGCGCGCGGATTGCCGACCGCGGTGACGCTGGCCGCCGCCGACGGCAAGCTAGCGGGCGATCTGGCGCAAGCGATCGCGTCGGCGAGCTTCCGCCCCTATCATTCGACCGACGTGCGCGGCGTCGAGATCGGCGGCGCCACCAAGAACGTGCTGGCGATCGCGGCGGGCATCGTCACCGGCCGCGGGCTCGGGGCGAGCGCGGCGGCGGCCTTGACCACGCGCGGCTTCGCGGAACTCGTGCGTTTCGGCAAGGCCTATGGCGCCAAGCCGGAGACGATGACCGGCCTGTCCGGACTGGGCGATTTGATCTTGACCTGCTCCAGCCCGCAGTCGCGCAACTTCTCCTTCGGCGTCGCGCTCGGCAAAGGCGAGAAGCCGGACGGC
>Ga0209890_10001243_pt1 | contig 11604 bp, 6 predicted proteins | sample OrgsoiDNA2013049_FD_185799 | JGI IMG/M metagenome (GOLD analysis project Ga0209890, IMG submission 185799) | Permafrost soil microbial communities from the Arctic, to analyse light accelerated degradation of dissolved organic matter (DOM) -... | ecosystem: Environmental > Terrestrial > Soil >... | reverse complement strand
ACATAGCGCGCCAGCGTGTGGCCGACCACCTCCGGCTGTTCGTGAATTTCCTTGGCCATGAAGTGGCGGTAATTCGCCTTGTCGACCAGCGACGTCGCGGCGGTATGCTTGATCGCGTCGCGACGAACGACCGCGTTGTTCTTGTCGTAGATGACCGCGCTGGTGCGCGTCAGCACCACCCAGTCGCCGTCCTCGAGATAGGCGATGGTGTCGGTGAACGGGCCAAGCGCGATCGCATCGGAGCCGAGATACATTTCGCCGTCGCCATAGCCGATGGCGAGCGGCGGCCCGTTGCGGGCGCCGATCATCAGATCGTCGTTCCCTGCGAAGATGAACGCGAGCGCGAAGGCGCCGCGAAGCTTAGACAATGTCGCCTTGACCGCCTCGACCGGTTTGAGGCCCCGGTTGAGAAAATCATCGACCAGATGCAGGATGATTTCGGTGTCGGTCTCGGTTTCGAAAACCGTACCCTTGTTCTGCAGGACTTCGCGCAACTCGCGGAAATTCTCGATGATGCCGTTATGGACCACGGCGACCCGCGCGGTTGCATGCGGATGCGCATTGTTCTCGGTCGGCCGGCCGTGGGTAGCCCAGCGGGTATGTCCGATGCCGGTGTGCCCCGAAAGCGGCTCGGCCCTCAGTCGCGCTTCGAGATTTTTCAGCTTGCCTTCGGCGCGGCGCCGCTCGAGACGGTCGCCCTCCAGTGTTGCGACCCCAGCCGAATCGTAGCCGCGGTATTCGAGGCGCTTGAGCGAATCCACCAGCTGCTCCGCCACCGGACCTCGTCCGAGAATGCCGACAATGCCGCACATGCGGATCAATATCTCCAAATCGTCAAAAATTTTCGCAATCAGCGCACTTAGTCTCTTAACGAGAATCCGGGGTCGCCAGATACTCAATAATTATTGCGGATTGACACAGGGTTAAACAGAAAGCTTAACAGCGTCGGCGGCCCGCGCCGATCGTGAGGAACCAGGTGAAGCCGCCGCGGTTGCCGGCAAGAATGCCCCGGCGCGGGGGGTCGGGAGGGGTTGCACCAACAGTGAGCTAATTAGCTCATTCTCCATCTTGAATTAAAGATACGGTACGTAACCGATTCGGGTCCGATCCCGAGATCAATTGTCTCGTTCGATCCCGCTCTTCCTCTGCTTGGGATTGGCATCGACAGGATGACCGACGACGCCGCGAAAGTCCAGAAGCTGCTTCGCCAACAGGCGGCGATCGCCAGGTTCGGCAGCTTCGCGCTCCGCGAATGGGATTTGATGAAGATCCTGACCGAAGCGACGCGGGTCTGCGCCGAAGGCCTGAACATCCCCTTCAGCAAGGTCTGCCAGTACCGCGCCGAGCAGAACGATCTTCTGATCGTCGCCGGCTATGGCTGGCAGGACGGCGTGGTCGGCGATGTGGTGTCGCGGGCCGATATGAGTTCTCCGCAGGGGCGCGCCTTCACCACCGGCGAACCCTCGATCTGCGACGACCTGCAAAAGGGTCCCTATTACGACCTGCCGCCGTTTTATGCCGCGCACGGCATCGTCTCGATCATCGACGTCATCATCAGGGGCAATGACATCCAGCCTTACGGAATACTCGAGATCGACAACAACCGGCAGCACGATTACGACCAATACGATATCAATTTTCTGACAGGCTTCGCCAACGTGCTGGCCGAGGCGGTCTCGACCGCCTCCCGGGGCGCGGCGCTGCAGGTCACCGTCGATCTCATGAAGGCCCTTGTCGAGGAAAAGGACCGCCTGCTGGACGAAAAGGGCGTCGCGGACCTGCAACTTCGCCAGGCCCAGAAAATGGAGGCGGTCGGGCAGTTGACCGGCGGCATTGCCCACGATCTGAATAACATTCTGACGGTCATTACCGGGACAATTGAAATTCTCGCCGAGGCGGTCGCCGACCGGCCGCAACTCGTGGCGATCGCGAAGATGATCGATGAAGCGGCCGCGCGCGGCGCCGACCTGACCCAGCGCCTGCTGGCATTCGCGCGCAAGCAGCCGCTGCAACCGCGAGAGGTCGATGTCAATTCGCTGGTCATCGAAGCGACCAATCTGCTGCGGCCGACGCTCGGCGAGCATGTCGAGGTCCGGATCATGCTCGCCGGCGACACAGCGCGCGCATTGATCGACCCCAGCCAGCTCACCAACGCCATCCTCAATCTTGCGCTCAACGCCCGCGACGCGATGGCGGAAGGCGGCCAACTCACTATCGAGACCAGCAATGTCGTACTCGACGACAGTTACGCCAGCATGAACGGCGAGGTCACGGCCGGAAATTACGTGATGGTTGCGGTGACCGATTCCGGCCACGGCATTCCCGCCAACATTCTGGAAAACGTTTTCGAGCCCTTCTTCACCACCAAGGAAATCGGCAAGGGGTCCGGCCTCGGCCTCAGCATGGTCTACGGTTTCGTCAAACAGTCCAACGGACATATCAAGATCTACAGCGAAAAAGACCACGGCACGACGGTGAGAATCTATCTGCCGCAAGCGGCCGGCGCCGCTTTGCCGGCGGCGGAGCTGGAAAGCACGGCAGTCATCGAAGGCGGCAACGAGAACATCCTGATCGTCGAGGACGATGATCTGGTGCGAACCTTCGTGGTCGGCCAGATCCAGAGCCTGGGTTATGTCACGCTGTCGGCGGTCAACGCGGACGAAGCCCTTGTCTTCATCAACAGCGCAAAGCCAATCGATCTGCTGTTCACCGACATGATCATGCCGGGCTCGATGAACGGCCGCCAGCTCGCCGACCTGGCGCTGCGACGCCGGCCATCGCTGAAAGTCCTGTTCACCTCAGGCTATACGGAAAACACCGTCATCCACTACGGCCGCCTCGATGCCGGCGTCCTGCTGCTGGCAAAACCCTATCGCAAGGCGGATCTTGCCCGCATGATACGAAGCGCGCTCGATGGCGACGTAACGCTTCACCCGCCGACGCCGGACCGCGCAAAACCGGCGGCGAAGCGTTCGCACAAAGCAGCTTGAACCGGCCGATCATGGTTGCGCGGCCGATGCGCTCGGTTTGGTCCAAATCAGGAGCGCGCCTGGCCCCGCAACGCGAAAGCCCGACAGCACCCGCCGTCAACCGCCTTTGGGCGTCCTGCCGCGCACTTTCGTCTCGCGAAATCGCTTGGCCCAGCCCTCATGCGTGGTCTGCTGGCCGCGCTCCAGGGCGAGCGCATCGTCGGGCACGTCGCGGGTGATCACCGCCCCCGATCCGATATAGGCGCCGCTGCCGACCTTGACCGGCGCCACCAGCGACGTATTCGAGCCGACGAATGCGCCCGGTCCGATCGTGGTCCGGTGCTTGTCGAAGCCGTCATAATTGCAGGTGATGGTGCCGGCGCCGATGTTGGCGCCGGCGCCGATGTGGGTGTCGCCGATATAGCTGAGATGATTGACCTTGACGCCGGCTTCCAGCGTCGCGGCCTTGGTCTCGACGAAATTGCCGATCTTGGCGCCCTCGCCCACCGAGGTTCCCGGCCGCAACCGCGCATAGGGACCGACCAACGCATTCCTGCCGATCGATGACTGCACAAGGTGCGAAAACGAATGGATCACCGCGCCGTCGGCGATCGTCACGCCGGAACCGATCACCACAAACGGTTCGATCGTGACGTCGTTGCCGAATTTGGTATCGGCGGCGAGGTAAACCGTCTCGGGCGCGATCATGGTCACGCCGGCCTCGAGTGCCGCCGCGCGAAGGCGCGCCTGCATCACCTGCTCGGCTTCGGCGAGCTGGGCCTTGGTGTTGATGCCGCGCACTTCATCCTCGCTGGTTTCGATCACGACCGCCTCTAGTCCCTGTTGACGAACGATGCCGACCGCATCGGAGAGATAATACTCGGCCTTGCTGTTGGCGTTAGCGATTTTTTCGATGATTTTCAGCGCCCTGTAGCCGTCGAACGCCATCACGCCGGCGTTGCAAAGCCTGATCGCGCGCTCCGCGAGGCTGGCGTCCGCCTGCTCGCGGATCGCCACCAACTGATCGCCCGCGACCACGAGCCTGCCGTAACCGGTGGGATCGGCGGCCCGAAAGCCGAGCACGGCCAGCGCCGCGCCGTTTTGCAACGGCGCCCGCAACCGCGCAAAGGTCGCGGCCGAAATCAGCGGCGTATCGCCGAACACGACCAGCAGATCGTCGGCGCCGCGGGCGATCGCGTCGCGGGCCGCCAGCACCGCATGCGCGGTGCCGAGACGCTCGCGCTGAACAAATGTCGTTGCATCCGGACGCAGACGTTTTGTCTCTTCCGCGACGGAACTGTGCCCGGGTCCGACGACGACGGCGAGCGAGGCGCCGGCGCCCTTCGGGGCGGCCCCCAGCACATGCGCCAGCAGCGATTGTCCGGCGACGGGATGCAGCACCTTCGGTATCGAGGACTGCATGCGCGTGCCCTCGCCAGCCGCGAGCACGATCGTGAGGCTGGTTCTGCCGGTCATCTAATCCTTGCCTCATCCTTGCCAGGTGTGGCGAAGTAGCACCCCTGCCGTCATAAAACGTTTTCGTCGCGCATGGAAACCCGTTTCGTCACGCGGGAAAACGCCGCGGCTGCCAGATCACGGCCCAATTCCTGTTAATGTTTACCTCTGATTCGGCTAGGCCTCAGGAGGGCCGGGAACGTCCTATGGCACAGGATTCCGACCATCTGTCCGGCTTCGACACCGAAAACACCGGCGGATTCCTGAGCGGTCTTTTGGCCGACGAGGATTATTTCGACCGCCGCGCGCTGTGGCGGCTCGGATCGTGGGGTGTCGCCACGGTCGGCGCTGTCGTCGTCGCGGTGCTCGCCGGCCAGTCATCGCTCGGATTACGCCGCGAACAAGTGGCGGCGGGCGATCTGGCGCGCCAGTCGCAGCAAATCCAGCTCGTCGCCAAGGAAAGCCAGAACGAGGCCCGGCGGCTGGCATCCGCCGTCGAAACGCTCAACAGCGATCGCGACCGGCTGTACGCGCGCGTCACCGTGCTGGAACAGGGACTGGATTCGGTGACCGGCGCGATCGCGCGGCAAAATTCGACCCCTGCATGGCCACAAGCCGCAGCACCCGTCCCGGCGACACCCGAGCCGCCCCAGCCGGCGTCGCCAAATCAGGCCCCTGCTCCGGTCATATCCCCGGTGGCGGCGGCGCCAGCGAAGCCGCCTGAAAGGGCGCCCGAAAAGCCGCCGTCCGACGCCGCCCCCACCAGGGATTCAAGTCCGGTCACGGTCTCCTCGGTCGCACCGGCCCCGCTCGCACCGGCCTCCCAAAATGCTCCTGCGGTGACGCCGGCGACGCCGCTGATGGCCTTGAAATCAATGCTGGCTCCGCCGGATGCTTCGGCCGGGAAATTGATGCCACCGGAGGCGCCGACCAGCGCGATCACCGCATCGCCGATGCCGGAGGTGGTTGCGTCGGCTCCGCCTGCGGACGTTGCGGAACGGGATCTTCCCAAGGTTGCGGTCGAGCGAACCGAATTCGGGGTGGATGTCGGCGGCGCGAATTCGGTTGGCGGCCTGCGCGCGCTGTGGCGCGGCCTTCTCAAGTCGAAGTCGAATGCGCGGCTGGCGGCCTTACGCCCGATCATCGTGGTGAAGGAAAGCAGCAGCGGGCTGGGCATGCAGTTGCGGCTGGTTGCCGGACCGCTCGCCGATGCCGCGGCGGCGGCGAAAATCTGCGCCGTCCTGCTTGAAAGCGAGCGGGCCTGCGAGACCACGGTGTTCGACGGTCAACGTCTTTCCATGAAGGCCGAAGAGGCGCCCGCGCCCGTCGTTAAGCCTCCTGCATCGCGCAGGCGGAGCAGCGCAAAGCGCGTCGAGCAGGAAGAACCGCCGAAAAAGCCGGAGACCTCCACGACCTCCACGCTGTCGTCGATGTTCAGCAGGGTCACGCGAGCCCAGTAAAGCGCATCGTCGCAATGGCTTGCGGCCGGGCACTGGTCCTTTTTCTCGGCGCCTTCAAGGAACCTGTGCGCGCCAGGTTGTCCTGCCGCGCATTCCCGACCATATTGCCTCGCGCGCATTCCGCAAAAAGCATCTCTTCGGACACTCACTTTTGCGAATAGGCGCAAATCATTGGTCAGACGCGTTTTCTCGCGGCTAACCCGATCCCCACTTAGCCGGAAAATGCTCTCGTGAAAAAATATCCATTCCGGCTGACGCCCTATCAGGTGCAGTTTCTGTTGGTCGTCGGCTTCGTCACCGTCGGATACGCGCTCTATCTGCGTTATATGGCGATCGAGCTCTCGACGGTGGCGCTGGCATGCGATGCCGGCCTGCAGACCATGCTGTGCAAGACCCGAATCCTCGCGACCTCTCTGTTCAAGAATTCGGTGTTCGGCATCGTCGCGCTTGTTATCGCGACGCTTCACCTGATGCGGCCATCGATCGTCCTGCTCACGGGCGGGCTGATCGCCGCCGGGTTCGGGATCGTGCTCTACAATATCGGCCTGTCCGGTCTCGCGCTCGGCCTGCTTATTTTGGGATTTGCACGGCCCGCGCCCGCCACAGCGTGACCGCGAACAGAAAATACACCGCGCAGGTCCACAGCGATTGCCAGTTGTCGGAGCCTTCGTTGAACACCGTGTAGAGCGCGGCAATCGCCAGCAGGCCGGCGAATACGGCCTCGGCGATCGGCCGTACCCCCTGCTGCGGGCGGTTGAGAAGCATCAGGGTCGAAAACGGCACCACCGCCATGGTCAGCGCGGCAAACGGAAAATCGCGGTAGCGCGGATCGAACACAAAGCCGAGCGCCGTCTCAGCGCCGATCAACGTGGTCACGACAAGCGCTGCACCCAGGATCATCGTCAGCGCAGACCCGGCTCGCGCATCGCGGGGACCCAGCAGTTCCAGAAAAGTCGGCAGGCTCCGGCCAGACATCGCGGCGTTGGCGCACAGCAAGGGCGCAGCGATCGCGGCCGTCAGCAGCGCACCCCAGCCGAGCCAGCCGCCGAAACCGTAGCTTTCATAGAACAGCTTGTCGGCGGCGACGCCCAGCAGAATTCCGGCCGTGGTCGCCGACAGTCCGACCGCGATCCAGGATGCGACGCGCGGTGTCCACGGCCGCCGGCGCAGGGTCAGCCAGGCCGCACCGAACACCAAAACGCTCAAGCCCATGCCGCATCCCATCTGCAGCTTCCAGAACGGATAGTTGCTGATGGCTTCGCCGGGCGGATATTTCACCGCACGCTGCACCGAATCGATCAGGCCCCAATATCCGCCGACCGTGCCTTCGAGCTGGCGCTTCCACGGCTGGTCGTAAGCCTCGATCAGATTGACGCGAAAGTTCTCCTGCTTGGCCAATCCCAAAATCTCGGAGACCACCCGCGCCTGATTGGCGCGCGACGGCAGCGCCCCCTCGCGCATCCGCCCGGCGCTCGGCCAGCCGGTCTCGCCGATCAGGATTTCCTTGCCCGGAAACGCCACCGCCATCCGCCGGCGAATGGCGTCGACATGGGCGGCGGCATATTTGGCGCGGATCGGAAAGTCTTCCCAGTAGGGTAGGATATGGATCGTGACAAAATCCACCGCTTCATAGACTTCCCGGTTGCGAAGCCAATATTCCCAGACATCGGCATAGGTGACGGGAACGGTAACTTGCGCCTTGACCGAGCGGATGGTGGCGGCAAGGTCGGCGGTGGTCATCTCGCCGCGCAACAGCACTTCGTTGCCGACCACGACGGCGGTGATGACCTCCGGGTATGCCTTGGTCAGGCCGACCGCGGTCGAAATCTGCGCGAGGTTCTTCAGGCGGTTGCTGCCAAGCCAGATCCCGAGGATGACTTTCAAGCCCACTTTTGCGGCCAGTGCGGGAACCTGATCGAGGCCGTTTTCCATCGAATAGGTGCGCACGCAGTCGGATATTTTGGCAAGTTGCGCCAGATCCTGGGCGATCTGTTCCGGCGCGATCTGCGTGGTCGGCACCAGCGGCGTCTGGGTGTCACGGAACGGCGCATAGGACACGCACAACAGCTTGGCGGCGGGATCGATCGGCGCCCGCGCCAGATTGATAGGCGTGGCCAGCCACCACCACGCGGCAGCAATCGCACAGAGGGAGATCAGGAGAAGCGCCAGCGGCGTACGAAGAGAAATCTGGTCCATCCTCCGGGCGGGGGCCCGTCGATTAGCCGGTCACACACCGTCTGCCAAGAGCAGGTTCGCATAATCCCGGCCGTCCCGGCCTGCGGCTTTACCACACTGCGATAAAGTTGTGACTTTGCTGGACAAAATCCGAAATACCGGTCATGGGAGTTGTTTGGGATTTCAATCGGATTTCCTTGGGATTTCCATGGGACTTCCTTTGGGATCCCGGAGTGTCTCCGCCGCAATGGGGACCTATTTGAACGTCATCAAACCAGCGCGTTTGGGCTGGCCACAGGCAACATTTCGGGGAATTTATGGGTCGACGGGTGCTTCAGTTTCAGTTTGCCGTTTTGCGCCACCTCGCCGTCCCCGGGCTTGCACTTCTGATAGGCATTGGCAGCGCGCACGCCCAAAGCGGCGCCCAGGATCAAGGCAAGCCGGCCGCAAATTCGGCCGCATCGACCGATGCGACCAAGGACAGTCAGCGCAAGACCTACGAATTCGTGGAAGCGGCGCAGGCCATCAACGGTCCGGCCGGAAACCCGGAATGCGTCTGGCTCGGTCGCCGCATGGTGCGGCTGATGTGGAACGACGATCTCGACACGGCATTTCGGCATCTCGATCTCTACGACCGTTTTGGCTGTCCCGGCGGCCACATCCAGGCGACGTTTCGTTGCCTGACCCGTTTTGGCGGCGAAATCGACTCCAAGGTGCCGGAGTCGCTGGACCGCCATGTTCATGCCTGCTGGATCAATCCCAGCGCCCAGCCACAGGCCGCCGCCGCGGCAGCCCAACCCGCCCCGCCCGCCACCGCCGGTACGGCGCCTGCGACACCCGCAGCGGCCCCCTCGCCGGCCCCGTCGGCTGCGCCAGCGAAATGATCTGCGAATGATCCGCAAATGATCCGATGGTCACGGAACAATCGGAAATATCTGCGGTTTGAATATTTGCGCCCTGAAAACGCCACGGCGTCATAACAGTTGTTAAAAGGCGTGGCAGAGATATGCTCGATCAGCCGCTGACTTGGTCGGATCTTGGGGATGGATCCGCTGCCCTGCCATCTTGACCCCTTATGTATGGTTTAGCGATGCGCGCCGTCGTCGCCGTTCTGCTTTTTGTCACCGCCGTTCACGCTGCCATGTGGGGAGTGTTGCGGGACAAGCAGGAGGCTCCTGACTTCAAGGGTATCCTGCCGAGCGTGTCCTATGCCCCGTTCGAAGGTACGGCGCATCCCGACGTCGACAATATTCCCAACGTCGAGAAAATCCGCGCCGACATGAAAAAGCTGGCGCCGCTGACGCGGGCGATCCGGCTGTACTCCTCGACCGGCGGCGTCGAACTGGTGCCGCCGATCGCAGCCGAATTCGGCATCAAGGTCACGCTCGGCGCCTGGATCGACAAGAACGTCGACCGCAACAAACGTGAAATCCAGGCCGCGATCAGCCTCGCCAAACGCAACAGCAACGTGATCGGCATCGTGGTCGGCAACGAAACCGTGTTTCGCGGCGAGCAAAAGGTCGATGACCTGATCGAACTCGTCAAGACGGTCAAGAAATCCGTCAATGTCCCGGTCACCACAGGCGAAATCTGGAACATCTGGCGCGACAATCCGGAACTGGCGTCGTCGGTCGACTTCATCGCCGCGCACGTATTGCCGTATTGGGAAAACTTCACCGACAAGCAGGCGGTGGACCAGGCGGTCTATATCTACGGGATGCTGCGCGACCAATTTCCCGGCAAGCGGATCGTGATCGCGGAATTCGGCTGGCCGAGCGCCGGTTACAATTTGAAAAATGCCGTTCCCGGCCCGTTCGAGCAAGCCGTGGTGCTGCGCAACTTCGTCACCCGCGCCGAAGCCATCGGCATGGAATACAACATCGTCGAGGCTATCGACCAGCCCTGGAAGTTCTTCGAAGGCGGCGTCGGGCCCTATTGGGGCATTCTCAATGCGGCCCGCGAGCCGAAATTTTCCTGGACCGGGCCGGTCGTCAACGAGAACTACTGGAAACTCGCCACCCTCGCGTTGCTGGTCGGCGTGTTGATGTCGCTGCCGATCCTGCGCCTCGCCGAGGCCACCGTGATGCAGGCGCTGGTGCTGGCGGCGGCGGCCAACGGCGTCGGGGCATGGGCCGCGACGGTGTTCTCCTATTGGGACGGCCATTACTTCGTGTTCGGATCGGCCTTTGCGCTGACGCTGGGACTAACCCTGCTGGTTCCGCTGGTGCTGATCGCGATGGCGCGGATCGAGGAAATCGCCGCCATTGCGTTCGGCCAGAAGCCGCGCCGGCTGCTTATAAAAGGACAGCCGGCCGAGCCGGCGGTAGCCGGACCTGCGACCTTTCCAAAGGTCTCGATCCATGTGCCGGCCTATTTCGAGCCGCCCGAGATGCTCAAGCAGACGCTCGATGCGGTGGCGCGGCTGGACTATCCGAATTTCGAATGCGTCGTGATCATCAACAACACGCCGGACCCGGAATTCTGGCAGCCGATCCAGGATCACTGCCGCACGCTCGGCGAGCGCTTCAAGTTCATCCATGCCGAGAAGGTGCAAGGCTTCAAGGCCGGCGCGCTGCGCATTGCGATGGACCGCACTGCCGCCGATGCCGAGATCATCGGCATCATCGACGCCGACTATGTCGTGCAGCCGGACTGGCTGAAGGACCTGGTGCCGGTGTTCGCCGATCCCCGCGTCGGCCTGGTGCAGGCGCCGCAGGACCATCGCGACGGCAACCGTTCGCTGATGCATTACATCATGAACGGCGAATATGCCGGGTTCTTCGATATCGGCATGGTCCAGCGCAACGAGGCCAACGCCATCATCGTCCACGGCACCATGTGCCTGATCCGGCGCGCCGCGATGGACATGGCCGGCGGCTGGAACGGCGACACCATCTGCGAGGATACCGACCTTGGCCTCGGGATCATCGAGCACGGCTGGCTGACCCACTACACCAACCATCGCTACGGCCACGGCCTGCTGCCGGACACCTATGAGGCGTTCAAGAAGCAGCGCCATCGCTGGGCCTATGGCGGTTTCCAGATCGTCAAGAAGCACTGGCGGCGTTTTCTACCCGGCGCGAGCCGGCTGCTGCCGGATCAGCGGCGCGAATTCGCGCTCGGCTGGCTGAACTGGCTGGGCGCCGAAAGTCTTGGCGTGCTGGTTGCGATCCTCAATTTGATCTGGGTGCCGATCGTGGCGTTCGCCGGCATCGCCATTCCCGACAAGATCCTGACGCTGCCGATCATCGCCGCCTTTGTGGTCTCGCTGCTGCATTTCGTGGTGCTGTACCGCCTGCGCGTGCCGGTCAAATGGGGACAGATGCTGGGCGCCATGATCGCGGCGATGTCGGTGCAATGGACGGTGTCGCGCGCGGTCGCCAACGGCCTGATCACCGAGCATCTGGCCTTCGCGCGCACCTCCAAGGGCGGATTTTCGCTGATGTCGGTGGAATTCCAGGCGTTCTGGGAGGCCGTCATCGGGGTGCTGCTGCTGGTCGGCGCGGTCGTGCTGGTGGTCACCAACAACGACAAGCAGGTCCGCG
>Ga0209890_10001242_pt1 | contig 11604 bp, 9 predicted proteins | sample OrgsoiDNA2013049_FD_185799 | JGI IMG/M metagenome (GOLD analysis project Ga0209890, IMG submission 185799) | Permafrost soil microbial communities from the Arctic, to analyse light accelerated degradation of dissolved organic matter (DOM) -... | ecosystem: Environmental > Terrestrial > Soil >... | reverse complement strand
CTGGAACGGTTGGATGGTAAACAAAAAATGAGCAGATCTCACTATCGCTGGGTGATAGTTGCAGCCGGCGGCCTCTTGGGCTGCGTCGCAATTGGCGCCCTGAATGCCGCCAAGCTGCCGCGCGATATGAATCTGCCTGGCTGGCGCTGGCATGCACTCAAAGGCGCAATGGCGGGGCGCTGGTCGGTGACGGTGAATGGAAATTGGCGGATCACATATGCCTTCGAAAACGGCGATGCGATCCTAGTAGATTACGAAGACTATCATTGAGGAGAAATTGACAATGAGCGCAATGTATAACCCGCCGCACCCCGGCGAGATCCTCGCTGATACCGTGTTGCGCGCTGATGGCGGCATCAGTGTCACGGCGTTTGCAGAGAAGCTGAAGATGACGCGCGCCGCGATCTCGCGGGTGGTCAATGGCAAGGCCGGCATCAGTCCGGAGCTGTCGCTTCGTTTGGAAGAGGCTCTCGGGACGTCGGCGGAGTCGTGGCTGGCGATGCAGTCTGCCTACGACCTGAGCCAGGCGAAGAAGACCCACCGCGTGAAGGTCAAGAGAGTTCACATGGAGGAAACGGAAGCCGCGTAGCGCTGGAGAATGGGGCGCCGCTTTGGGGACGCCGCTTTTTCTATTTCAGGTCGACGTTGAGAGGTTCAACAAAGCGCCCCCCGCTACCATAATTATAAGCCATTGATTTATAAGATAATACTTCCATATCGACCAGGCCGGCAGCGCCGCGCTTCCATCGCAGACGCCCCCGAGCGTACCGGACCAGATTCCTCGCACAATTGCCAGATCTCACGCTGCGTTCATCTGGAATGGCAATTCTGCGAGCCATTTGCTCAACGGCAAGATCTTGATGCCCGATTTTTCCTGGGCGCGATCCAGATTGAGTACAAGCTGCAGCGACCCGTGCGGGCGCAGCTTCTCAGTGTAGTCATAGAAGAGTTTCCAGCTCTCGCCGACCGCGTCCTTGCGAAATTGAGCGTATTTCAGCAGGCTGCAGGCGACTAGGTTTTCGAGTTGCGCGCCATCGGTTTCGTCGTATGCGGCGGCACAGTCGAAAAAATAAACCCTGCGGTCCTTTCGGATGCTGCGCGACAGACGGTTCGAGTACGGCGGTAGCAGAAATATGATGTAGGGATCCAGGACTTGAAACGAGCGCCATAGTGGGCGTGCCGGGAAGGGCGACTCAGTCGTCAGCTGATCGCTCGAACGGGCTCAAGCGGGCTAAACCAGGCCGTCGGCGGCTCGTTCGAGGGCGGCGATGTCGATACGCTTCATCTGCATCATCGACTCGAACGCGCGCTTGGCGCGGCCCGGATTGGCGTCGCCGAGAAGGGTCGGAAGCGTGCGCGGCACGATCTGCCAGGACAGGCCGTAGCGATCCTTAACCCAGCCGCATTGCTCGGCCTCTGGAACCGCCGAGAGCGCATTGGTCAGACGCTCGATCTCGGCCTGCGTGTCGACCGGAATTTGGAACGAGACGGCCTCGTTGAACTTGAAATGGGGCCCGCCATTGAGCCCGACGAAAGGCTGCCCCATCAGAGTGAATTCGATGATCAGCACATCGCCGGCTTTGCCCGAGGGATAGTTGCCCGGCGCGCGAAGCACTTTGTCGATGCGACTGTCGGGTAGTAGCGAGGTGTAGAACGTGGCAGCCTCCTCGGCATTACCATCGAACCAGAGGCACGGCGTGATCGTTGGCATAAGAAGTCTCCTGATGGTGTGCGGACCCGAATCTTCGGGATGGTATTCATACGACGAGCGACAGCCATATATTTCGACAGTTCCGTCTAAGCCGATCGGGAGAAGGCACTACTTACTGTCGCCTACGACACGATGGCGCGACGGGCGGAGCTCGTGGCGCTGGATCTGGTTCGGCCGCAAGTGCTGTATGCGCATTCAACACCGTGGCGTCGCCCGCATCTCTCGCTGCCGCTGTTCGCCAAGTACGAGGCGGTGCTCGGTCGCCCTGAGACACAGCGGCGCTGTCCGCTAACCGCGATTGAGCAAACCCAACTGCTCCACGCTTCCGCAGTGGTGAACTGCGTTTTCCGAGTGACAGGTGTCTCGTCGAATGAGATCCCCTGTTCCAGGGCGACTTGCCGTATTAGATGCGCCTTTGATTTTGAGCGCCTTGATAACAGCGGGCGTGGATTTATGCTTTTTGAACCGGCGGCAGACGGCCAACGGAGCCTACGATTGGGTAGTTCACAACCTCTCCGCGAAGCCGGATAATCCAGATCGTTCCGGAGCTGGAGCGCCTGGTATGGTAACCAATTGGCGCGGCGCGCTACGATGCGATGCGTGGCTGGCGATAAGGCCCGCCGGTGCCCGGGCCCGCGCCATTCCGATACAGCCCGTAGGACTCGCCAGCCGGCGTAATCCCGGTTACGGTGTCGCCGTGCCAGGAGACCTGATAGCGTCGGCCCGCGACGACGCTTTCCTGCACTAGACGACGTTGTGCAAAGCGGATCGTGATCCGGATGCCGGGCCTGCCCCCGACGATGCGCAGCGAATGCGTGTCCGCGAGCGCGATACGTCGGATTCCCGCCGGCGCATCGATCGCGACGTCGGCGAGCCGGACCCAGTCCGGGCAGCGCAGCACGACATCCTTCGAACAATTCGGGTACAGCTCCAGCCGCCCCTCGTGCGGGAGGTGGCTGGCCACCTCGATTCCCGGCGTGCCATGCGACAGCAACAGGTTGACGTGAATCGATTGCGGCGATTCGTGGATCGCATTCTGGTAAGCGAGATACAGGCCACGGATGCCCCCGTTGATGCAGCAGCCTTCGATCGTCCCGTCGCGGTTGGCGACCAGCGTGTTCGGATCCGCATAGCTGTCGAAGGCCCCGAGCAACCCGCGGGCAACGCGCTGATCCCGGATGCCGAGCCCGCCGACGTTGCGAAACTGATTCTGGACGAACTGGTTGCGCACAAAGCGCTCGATGTCGTTCCAGTACCCAGCATCACCTTCCTTGATGAGTTCGAGTGCGAGCCGGATAGCGCTCGAGATCGTGCACGTTTCGCAGGTGCCGGACCCGACCGAGTCCGCGACCCAACCGTAGGGAGTCGTCTCGTGCTCGAGCACCCATGCGAACATCCTGCGGGAACGCTCGACAACTTCCTTTAGCGGCGGATCGCCGCCGGCGCGCGCGCAGCGGAGAATCCCCGAGTACGTATCCATCCAGGCATGCAGGTGACCTTCCCATCCCTTCTGGGTGATGGCCCCATCAGCGGTGACGGTCGGATCATGGTAGAACGCCCAGCGCGACAGGCGACGCGCGTAGTCGAGGGCCCGCGGATCGCCGGTCAGCTCATGGAACCGCATGACTGGCAGGACCTGGTATGCGGCGTGCTGTGAGCACGGCGCCAGCGGCGTGGCCAGTTCATCGAACACCAGGTAATCGCCCCTGTGGCTGGCGCCGGCGTCGAGTCCGCGGATAAGCGCCTCGATACGCTGTCTCGCTTCCGGCGCACCCGAGTCGTTGAAGTCGGTCACGAGGCCATACAAGGCGCTACCCTGAGAAAACGGGTGATCGCGGCGGCCGCTGTCCGGGTTGACGACGACGCCAGCGGAGCCGAGCACGGACACAAGGTACGCGCGGATACGGGCCTCGGCCTGCAGCATGTCCGCGGTCGCGGGGACCATGTTCCGCGCGAGGATCAGCCCTTCCAGGAACCGGCCGCTCATGTCGCCATGATCCCAGCTGTCGTGACGTAGCCGCGTGGGTACGCCATCCTTCACGTCAAGTGCAAACCAGGGCCGGAAGCCGGCCTCAGGATCCATCCGATTGATGATGCAGCAGGTTGCCAGGCTCAACGGCACACGCAGGTCGAGGCCTAAGGAATCGGCACGCGATGCGGCGCGAGCAACGCCGACCGCGGTCGCGGTTCCTGCCAGTAAACGGATGAATTCACGCCGCCGCATGTGACCGCCGCGCATGTGCCGACTGTGGGAGGATCGCTTAGCAACATAGCACTCGGCAGGGCTCAGTGGCCAGACGTGGCTCTGCTCGCTCGCAAACCAGGCCGCGGTTTTGATAATATCTCCCGCTCCACCTTCAGCTGCCGGTTCTCACGCCGCAGCCGCGCCAGCTCCTCGCGCTCCAGCGTGGTCAGCCCACCATCGCCGCGCTTCGCATCTCGTTCCGCTTGCTTAACCCATTTTCGGATCGTCCAGTCCGTAGGACCAAAATCTTTGGACAGATCCGCATATTTGCGGCCCGCCCAGACCAACTCGACCATTTGCCGCCTAAATTCCGCCGGATATTTCGTTCCCTTGCTCGCCATGTTCGACTCCTTGTCTGTAGACACTGAGGTGTCCAGAAAAGCCGGGTCAAGCCCAGCCGGCCGAGTTGTCATTGGAAAGCTGAGTTGGCCCGCGCGATGGCGGACACTCAGAATCAATTGGACCAGTTGTTCACGGCCCGCGTCGGCGAGTGGCAGAGGGAATCACCTTCACCACCACTGTGAATCACGGTAGCTGCGGTCAATGGACGTCAAAGGAGCTTAGATCTTGTTCACTGAAACGGGTGAGGTCTACACTGCGCCAGCGGCGTGGGCCATCTCGCGTGCGTGTGAGCTAAGTGTTAATACTTCGTAACAGATGCTCTTCGGTTAGTGGCGATAGCTTTTCACAGAAAATGAAAAAATGATAGACAAACGATGAATGACTCAAAAGAACTCTCGCGCAGACAGTTCCTCTCCGCCGTTGCTTCTACAGCGGCGACTTCGCGTCTCCCCCTTTCTGGAGCCGCAGTCCTGGCTGGCGCATCGGCACATGCGCTTGCTGCCCAAGACAGTCACATTGCAATCTCCCGCGAAGCGCTTGCTACCCCACCCGTGGTCATTCGAAACGCCGGGTACCGGTTGCTGATCGACTCGAAAAGTGGAAGCATGGTGTCGTTCCTGTCGACTTTCGGCATTGATCGCGAGTTACTCACTCCCAATCACGCTCACATGCCGCTCTTCAAAATCGAACTGATGAACGGTCATTCCGAATTCAACACAATCACTTCGTTGCAAGCGAGGGAAATAGCTGTACACACGAGCGGGGATGAAAGAGAGCAAACAATCTCTATCGAATACAAGGGAATTGCCGAACTGCCCGTAGATGCTCGCGTGACCATACGGTGCCCGGCGAACGAGACTCTTACTTATTGGAACCTGGAGTTGACGAACGGCACTTCATCATGGATCGCTCATGTGCAATTTCCGGTGGTCGAGGTGCCATTCGACAATCCGATGAGTCAGGACTCCAGCTACATCCTCACTTCGTCTGCAGACGGCTCGGTGGCGGGGCCGGTCGGACCCTCCATGGCCGGGGGCGTAATGGAAGGCATGGACCGCAACACTCCAGAAATCTGGCGTTACAACAACTATCCGGGGCAGTGGACCTCCACACAGCTGATGGCCTACTACAACGATGTTGGCGGCCTCTACCTGGCATGTGACGATGCCACCGGGTTGCCCAAGTTTATCCGTCCGTTGATGGAGGATGACGGAGTCACAATGGGCCTGGGCCATTACCCTGGAACGCGCGGGCCGACTAATGCAAAACTGCCCTATAACGTGGTGCTTGGAAGCTTTCACGGCGATTGGTATGCCGCAGCTGAGATCTATCGCGATTGGGCCTCGAGACAGCCGTTCTGCGCCACCAAACTCTCGCAGAGAAGAGACACACCGAAGTGGATTACCGAGTCAGCTGTGGGTATAGCGTTCCCCATGCGTGGTCAAGGTGACTGGGATCCTCCAGCAGCTGTGAACCTCGAATATACCCCCGCAACTAATGTCCTGCCCTATCTGGAGAAACTCGCAGCAGAGCTTGAATGCCCGTTGATGCCCATCATCTTCAACTGGGAGCGCGCCGGTCCATGGGTGCAGCCCGAGGCATTTCCACCCTTGGGTGGCGAGGCTTCCATGCGGGAGTTCATGGCCAAGGCGAAAGAGAAAGGCTGGCATCCAGTCATCTACGGCGATGGTCTCTGCTGGGTCACCTGGCAGAAAAACACGAACTACGATGGCATGCCCTACTTCCGCTCTCATGGCGGAGCGGCGGCCGTAGTCCGTAAATGGGACGGAAGCTTTGTCGAAAACGTTTGGCCATGGCGAAAGCACTACGTTGCTTGTGTCGGAACCGAGAAAGGAAGACAGCTGATCCTGGATATGACGCGCAAGATGTCGGAGTTTGGGCCCGCTGTCATCCAGCAGTTCGATCAAGGACCGGGACCGGTAGCCTGCTATGCCACCGATCACGGGCATCCGCCGGTTCCCGGGCCGTGGATGACTACATCCTTCAATAAACTCATTGAATCAGACACCAGGGTAGCGAGATCCGCTGATCCCAGCGTCGTAATGTCCTGCGAAGGAGCGCCGCCGGAGACCTTTTTGCAGGACTTTCAGATTTGGGATGCCCGCGTCAGCAGCTGCCCTCTTTATTCTTTTCTGTACCACGAATATGCCAATGGCCACCAGGGCTTCTATACCAATCGGGTCAGCGATGAGGCTCTGCGCCTTTCTGTAGGAAGGGCAATCGTCAACGGATATATGGTGAACCTGACTTTTCGAGATAAAGGGCTAATTGAATATGACTGGGATCAACTGTGGACGCGCGCTATTCCGGATCAAAACGCAATCATCGACTGGGTAAAGCGGAGCAACCAGTTTCGAGCTGGAATAGCTCGGGATTATCTCGTCTTCGGACGCATGCTACGACCGTGGAAAGTGAGCAATGTGACTGTTCGCGACTTCGGGTGGGGCAAAGAACCCCTGGTGCAATCTGCGACTTGGCAAGCGCCGGACGGACGAGTCGCTATTGTGTTAGCAAACTACGCTGACTTGGGCGAATCACCACGTGTGGAGTTGCAAGGTAACGGAGCTAAGCACCTTGAATTATATATTGACGGCGATATCGCGAAGCGAACCGCGGTACTGCCAAGTGTAATAGACATCGACATGGCTCCTCGCTCTCTGGCTTTGATCGAGGTGAAGTAGGGCATATGTGATCATTCGCGCTTGCCAAGAGAAGCTTGTGGCCAAGGCAAATGACGTTCTGCGAAATGGCATGCGTGCCAATAACCGATCTCGGCGACCGCCTGGATCGCCAATGGGGTGGACTCCCGCGGAGTCTCGGGCGTGAGCTGCGCGCTCTGCGGGACTCTCATCGGTAGAAAACGTGATTACCGATCGTCGCGACGGCTCTTCTGTTCCTGGACCATCCGGGCCGGACGCGGGTCGCGTGATAGAACAACGCACCGGGCACAACCGGCGTGAGCAGGTCATCGTACGCCGCGCTCGCCACAGCCACCGCTTGCTTCCAGGCAGGTCCGTCCTGCGGGGACAGCGTGCCGAGCTCCGTCCATGAGAAGTCTGCAACGAAACGCCGGCGGTTCGGATCCCACCGAGTCTCGTGGACCACTTCGCAGATCGTGTGCGGGAAGTTCTGGGCCCATCGCCGATTCAGGGTAACTTCGGCAACCGCGTACTGGCCCTCGAGCGGTTCGCCGCGAGCTTCAAAATAGATGTTCTCGGCGAGGCATTGCAGATCATTTGCGCGCCGACGTGCGTGTGTTGCTTCCCGCTGCACGGCCTGAATGCGGGCCGGCTCGATGCGCGTTCCGTCCAGGTAGGCAAAATAGATGATGCCTGCCAGAACAAGGATCGGCAGCCCAAGCATCACTAGGAACGCCAGATTGTCCTTCTCGCCGACGAGCCAGTAGTAGGCGAGTCTGCATCGCCAGGCTACCGGCCAGATACGCGCTTCGCGGAGCAGCGATGTGAGCATGATAGTTCGGCCGACATCCCTTATGACGCCAGCTTTGAGCCGTTGCCTGCATACGGCGTCCAGTGATGAAGCGAAGGTGCCCGAGACGCACGCACAGAGTCAAAGTCGCGCATTATGTTGCACCGTACGGGGACACGCGCTGGCGGAGCACCAGGAACCTGATACTTCGAGCCTGGGCCTGCTACTGCCAATATATTCGCCATAGGTTTGCCCTTATGTTGAAAGTGCCTAAATTAAGACGCTATGTCTAGAAGCGGCCTCACACCCCTGAAGAAAACATCCTTCTTACTTATTGCAGCTCTACTCGAGAGCCTATGTCCGGCTCGTTCCGCGAGGCTTCCGGTCGAGAAAGATCTCGAGCGACGGGCGGTTAGAATGCCGAATCACGCCCCCGCTCCCAATCAAAATATTTTCTCTTTAGAATACCAAGTGTTATGAGAATTCTCTCGAAAGAGAATTCGCATGCGGGCACGACCCAATTTAACGATCGTGGCTATCGGATTTTTCCGCATGTCGCCAACTGTCGGCACAAGAAACTTGGCGTCTGGTTGTTTCGTGAGTTCGTCGTATGACATCTGTTCTAGGTCTGTTTTTATGGTATCGCGCAGGCTATCAAATTCTTGTGCCACCCATCGCTGTGCGTCCTCAAGAAGGCGCCTCAATGATCTTTGATTCTCGACTCCGCGAACATCGAAGAAAAGGTTTACCGCAATGATGCCCTCTACTTTATTTGGCTTGTTTCCGGAGTTGATAGGAGCCAACACTTGTCGTTGGGTATATGAATTGCCATCGTGGAGAGAGCTCTTATTACGCGGGTCCGTGAAGAATTGAAGCGAATCGCGCGCACTCTGTTCCGCGTATATAGACTCTGGATTAAGCCGAACGCAAACATTCGTATGTGCTTCGCGAACTGAACATCGCGCCAACGCAAGGGTGCGAGGATTGTCGGCCGCCGGATATATAACAAGCGCCGCCACAGCCGGCGAGCATGGTGCGTACTTTCCGACGCGTCACGGCAGCAAGTGGATGCGCCGTAACAAATCCTGGAAGTGCTGATCCGAGCGAAAGCCATCAAATACGGGATCGACAGCTAGATATGACAGCCACACCGCACCATCATCATAGGCCATTTGAAGCCATTTGAAGGTCTGCTCTTTGTCGTTCAGGGCGGCGTAGATTTGCGCCAACCCGTACGGTGATACGTACCGAGTACCGGCAATCGTTTGTAGTTGAGCGATAATCCGAATGGCCTCAGTCTTCCTCCCCGCCGAAGCGTGAGCGACCGCGACTTGAGCCAGATAGAGTGGGCTGTTTCCGGATAGGCTAGCCGCGGTCTGCAGCTCAGCGAGGCCCTGTTCGGGCATCCTCATTTGAAGGTAGCTTTCACCGAGCAGGAGGTGCGCTGCTGCGAAATTTGTGTCTAATTCCACGGTGTTCCGGCCTTGTTCAATTGCGAGGTCATATTTGCGAGCGAGGTAGTAACGTAGTCCCATCCAGGTGCCGATCATGAGGTTGAGCGGATCAAGTTCCAACGCCTGCTTTGCCTCGAGCAGTGCCTCGTCATGCCGCCTCTTAACCGACAAATTATCTCCATACCAATGGTGGGCATTCGCATAGCGAGGGTCCAACTGCAGCGCACGCCTAAACTCCGCCTCCGCTCCTGCCCAATCCCACCTGTGATTAAGGACCAGACCCAAAGAAGCATGGGCTTCAGCGGACTGTGGGTCGATTTCAATGGCTTTGAGCGCCGCGGCATAGGCCTTCGGGAGTGCCTCCGCCGGAGACTTGAAGCCGTGCCACGCGAGTCCGCTATTGCAATCGGCTAATCCTGAGTAGGCAGCGCCGTAAGCGGGGTCCTGATCGATTGCCTGCTGGAAGTAAATCAGTGCCTTCTGCAAACCGTCAGCGGTCCGTTTGTTCCAGTAATAGCGGCCCTTGAGATAAGCCTCATATGCCTCGGGATCCAAGTTAGCCCCGCGTGCCAGCCGCGCTTGCTGTCCTGGGGTCAGTGTAATGTGGATTTGGTTGGCAATCGTTCGCGCCACGGAATCCTGCAGCTCCAGCACGTCCCTGAGTTCGCGATCATAGCTCTCAGCCCAAAGATCGGTTTGGTCTCGAACCCGAATCAACTGAACGGTGATTCTTAGGCGGTCGGATGCGCGCCGAACGCTACCTTGAACGAGGTAGTCGGCGTGCAGCTCTTTGCCAATTTGGTCTACAGCTAAGCGGCTGCCTTTGTACTTTGCAACTGAACCACGAGCGATAACTGTGAGCCGCTTTGGATTCAGCTTACCGAGCTGAGCGATCATTTCCTCAGTCAAGCCATCGCTAAAGAACTCCTGGTCCGGATCACGACTCAAATTGTCAAACGGCAGAACCGCCATTATTACGTTCTCATAAGAAGGTCCCACATGCATGGCCGATCCGTGCCACGCCCAATATGCCAAAGCTGCGATCAGAGAAGCGGTACTAAGGCCGATCAAAGCAGCATTTCGGAGGGTGCGCAAACGGAAATGGAACCGAGGTTCGGACGGTCGCCCCGGCACTGCGCTGACAGGAGCAACAAAGCGATAACCGTGCCTATCGACTGTCTCGATAAATCGGGGACTGTCCGCTGAATCTCCCAGAGCATCGCGCACCTTTTTGATCGCGTTGTTCAAGCCCTGATCAAATCCGACAAAAACATCGGTCGGCCAAACTTTCTGCCGGAATTCCTCCCTCGTGACCACCTGACCAGCGCGGTCAACCAGCAGCGCAAGCACTCGAAACGGTTGGTCCTGCAACTTGACCTTTACGCCTGCCTTATGCAGTTCGCGCGCCTTCAGGTTGAGCTGAAATATGCCGAAGTGAACAATATCTGTGAGCGGACTCGGTGCTTGCATGGTGGGTCGCCAGAAAACCCTGCGTTACGCACAAAAAACGTTCGTCCAAGAATTGCACTAGCAGGTTAGCCGATACTGCCTTGTCACTAAAGAATCAGCAACTTAGCCGGATATAAATAATTCATGATCAGAGTATTCGCGGAAGATTGAACTTGTGGCGCCCATGCGCCATGGTCTGACACCGCGAGCGAATTCGCCTCAAGAGGAAGGAGAATCATCATGAAAAGGATTGTTCGATTCGGACTGGCTTTAACTGTCCTCGCAACCGCTCTGATGACGAATGCCCGAGCGGAAGACCCAATCGCGGCCTGGAATCAGATCAGCGAGAATGCGGTGAAGGCCGGCAAGCACCCGCTGCCGGTTACGTCCGTGGAATTTGCGATCGTGCAGCTGGCGATCTACGACGCGGTTGAGTCGATCGATGGCCACTACGAGCCGTATTACACCCGTGTGCCCGGCGCGACGGGCTCGCTGAGCGCGGCTGCGGCCAAGGCTGGCCATGACACCCTGGTCGGGCTGTTCCCTGCGCAAAGCGCGGCGCTGGATGCGGCCTATGCGGATTTCCTGGCAACGAACGGCGTGAATCCTCTTGATCCGGGGACGGCGGTAGGGGCCCAGGCCGCGACTAATATCCTGGCGCTGCGCGCGAACGACGGCCGCTTCCCTGTCAACCCGCCGCCCTTCCTGGGCAGCACCGCAATTGGTCAGTGGAGGCCAACGCCGTCCCTGTTGCCGGGGCCGCCGCCAACGTTGCAGCCGGGACTGACTCCCTGGTTGGCCAGCGTTAGGCCATTCACGATGCACAGCGGCTCACAATTCCGCGTTGACCCGCCACCTGACCTGACGAGCCAACTATGGGCGGACGACTACAACGAAACAAAGGCAGTGGGTTCGCTGACCAGCACCACGCGTACCGCGGAGCAGACCGAGAT
>Ga0209890_10001241_pt1 | contig 11613 bp, 5 predicted proteins | sample OrgsoiDNA2013049_FD_185799 | JGI IMG/M metagenome (GOLD analysis project Ga0209890, IMG submission 185799) | Permafrost soil microbial communities from the Arctic, to analyse light accelerated degradation of dissolved organic matter (DOM) -... | ecosystem: Environmental > Terrestrial > Soil >... | reverse complement strand
CCGGCCAAGGGGGGGACGGCCGTCGAGCTGGCCATCGCCAACGGTGCGCCGATGCAAACCAACTCGTGGCCCAAATGGGGCCCGAGCAAAGACAGCGAGTACTTGTGGTTGTCGTTCACCTCCACGCGGCCGTACGGAAACGTGCTGACCGGCGGGAACGCGCACCACCAGCTCTGGTTCACCGGTGTGCGCGCTGGCGGCGCGGACTTGCAGAAAGGGGATCCCTCCGCGCCCGCTGTCTGGTTCCCGTTCCAGGACACTGTGACCAAGAATCACATCGGCATGTGGTCGGTGGATGTCACCACATACGTCATAAACTGACGAGCGACTCGTGCAAGTCCAGCGCGACAGAACCTCGGATCAATGACCCCCCATGAAGTCTTGGTCGGCCGGTTCAGTGTTTTTACCGGTTTCGGTCGACCTCCCGGAGGCGAAGGCCGTGTTTATAGAGGAGCCTCAACAGGTGAACTCTGTCGAGCCCGGCAGCCAACGCGCTGGCGCTGATGTTGTTCCCGTGCTGCGCCAGGAGGCTTCTGAGATATCGCTCCTCGAAGGTGATCACGCGGGCCTTCTCCTCTTTGAACAAGCCCAGCTCGTCGCCCGGGATCTCACCAGCCGTCTGTGGCGGGAAACTCTCCTCGAAGGCCTGGACCGGCTCTCCGAAGACCACCAATTCCTCGACGGCGTTGCGCAGCTCCCGGGCGTTGCCCGGCCAAGGGCGAGAACTCATCCGCCGAATGGTGGCCTCGTGGATCTGGTAGTGCTGCCCGTCGCGCGCGGCATATTGCGCGAGGAACGCCTTGATCAACACGGGAATGTCCTCGGGTCGCCGTCGCAGCGGTGGCAGCGTTACCGACGCAACCGCCAGCCGGTAAAACAGATCCTCTCTGAAGGTTCCACGCCGCATCTCCTGGCGCAGGTCGCGATTGGTCGCCGAGATGACGCGAACGTCGATCGGGATTGGAACCGTCCCGCCCACCGGGCAGACCTCACGCCGTTCGAGAACCCTCAGCAAACGCGGCTGCAAGTCCACGTCGAGCTCGCCGATCTCGTCGAGAAAGACCGTTCCGCCGTCAGCAGCAATGAATTTTCCCGGATGGGCCTGAGTCGCTCCGGTGAAGGATCCCTTCGCATGACCGAAGAGCTCCGCCTCGATGAGGGTGCGCGGATGGCCGAACAGTCGACCACGATGAAGGGGTTCGAACGTCGTGGGCTCGCCAGGTGAACGGCGCGGGCCGCCAGCTCCTTGCCGGTGCCGCTTTCTCCCTCAAGGAACAAGGTTGTGTCTCGTTCAGCCAATCGGAGCGGCCGAGAGAACACGTCCTTCATCGCGCGACTGCAGGCGACAAGCTCGCCAAATACGGCGAGGTCGCTGGCGAACTCGGTGGGAAGCGTCGGCGGCCCGAGGGTCCCGAACGGGAACTCGGTTTGGCCGAAGAAGAAACTTCAGGCGAGACGCCGACTTGCAGTGGTTACGCCGAGTTACAGTCCCTGGCCTTTGCCACGGAGTTCCGCTGAGAACCGCATAGGGGAGGTGTCCGTGGCAACCTGATGGCAAAGTTGTCCACAGGGAGGGGTGAATCGAAGCCGCAGGCGAACAACCTGTCCCGCCATTGGGTAGCAAGATCAGGGATTGAACCGAGTAGCTGATTCAGGGATTGAACCCCGGTAGTGTCACGGCGTCAATGTCCCGGAGGCGGCGAGAACGCATGGAAGGATCCGATGTCTCCATTGGGGTAGATCACGGGTGCGATCCCCTCGCAAGAGCTCTTCCCCGACAGCCGACCGCCCGGCCCGGCTCGCCAGAGAAGTGGTCGCCAGCGAAGTGGCGCCACCGGGCGTAGCCTGCCCAGCTGACCGTGAATGCAGTCTAGCTTACACAAGCTCGGCCCAAGTCCACCTTGCCGTCTTCCTATCGGCCCCGGTCGCCGTTGGTTCGTGACCGCCCAACCCGACCATCAGACCCTCATTGGCGCTGCGCGCGACGGATTGATTCAATTACGGCCATCCGCTTTGGCCTGGACGTGGCCGGAATTTGGTCCTACATCCCTGCCGAGTCCGGCGCCAATTCGACGGAGCATCGGGACAGCAGCACTGCCGTACTGGCCATGGCTGGGAATCGGCTTCTGCTTTCTGTAGACGTTCAGGCGAAGAATCCAGGCCACGGCAGAGTCGGCCTATACTCTACCCCTTCGAGCTAGGGCCGCGCCTCGATAAATAGGACGCGCGCGCCACAAGTCACGAGCGAAGGAGCACTATGGTCTGTCGTCGGAAAAGGACATCTTCACGATTCCGGTCTTCCGCCAAGAAGGCATTCGGAGTGATCGTCGGTTCACTTCTGCTGTGCACGACGGCCTGCAACAACAACAGCCACACGCAAGGGAGTGGCGGAACCGCGGCAGGGGGCAGCCGGCCGGGCGGGGCTAGCGCTGGCGGAAATGCTGGTTCGAAGGGCGGAACGACGGGTACCGCAGGAAGTGGCGGCAGTGCGGGTTCTGGCGCGGCAGGCGGCGGCAGTGGGCCGGTGGCAGGAAGCGCGGGCGGCAGCAACGGCGGCTCGGGCGGAACCGGGGGCCGCACGGACGTCGGAGGCGGCGGTTCTAAATTGGGAGGCTCGGGAGGCGGCGGCGCAGGAGCCGGCGCGGGCGGCCAGCAGGCCGGTGGCAACGCAGGTCAAGGCGGTGTTTCCGCAGATCCATTTCCCGCCTGGCTTGCTGCGACTCCGGACAGTTCTTTCACCGCCAACTTCATCTCGCAATCGACGGACGGTCCCGCGAATTCCTGGCTCGCGTTTCGGAAACACGTGACCCTGGCGTCGGCCCCGACGAGCGCGATCGCCGACATCGCGGTGGACTCGAAGTACTGGCTGTGGATCAACGGGAAGCTTGCGGTCTTCGAAGGAGGCCTCAAACGTGGCCCGAACCGGACCGACACCTACTACGACGAAATCGACTTGAAGCCATTTCTTGCGGCTGGGGACAACACGATCGCCGTGCTGGTGTGGTACTGGGGAAAGGACGGTTTCTCCCACAAGAACAGCGGCAAGGGAGGGCTACTTTTCCAAGCTAACATCGACGGCACGTCCGTCGTGAGCGACGCCACCTGGCGCGTCCGCGCCCACACGGGCTACCTCGCCCAGACCGATCCGGGGCCGAATTATCGCCTGCCCGAATGGAACGTGCAGTTCGACGCCCGCCGCGATCTCGCCGGCTGGACGCTGCCCAGTTTTGACGACAGCGCTTGGGCGACCGCAACCGTCAAGGGCCGGCCACCCGCCACGCCGTGGACACACCTGTGGAAGCGGCCGATCCCGCAGTGGCGCGATTTGGGCCTCAAGGATTACGTCAACTCCGCGCAGCTTCCGACCGACGGCTCGGGTGGCGTAATCAACGCCACCTTGCCTTACAACGCGCAGGTCACGCCCTATCTGAAGGTGACGGCATCCGCCGGGGCAGTGATCCGCATTCAAACGGATACGAATGGGGAAGGGCCGTCTGTGCGCGCGGAATACACGACACGCGACGGCGAGCAAGAGTATGAGTCGCTCGGCTGGATGAGCGGAAATACCGTCCAGTACACGATCCCGAGCGGCGTCCAGATCCAGGCCCTACGCTATCGAGAGACCGGTTTCGATACCGACTTCAGCGGATCGTTTAGCAGCAACGACAGCAATCTGAACACACTGTGGACCAAGGCGCTGCGCACCCTCTACATCGACATGCGCGACAACTATATGGATTGCCCGACGCGGGAGCGGGCGCAGTGGTGGGGCGACGCCGTGATGGAGATCGGGCAGACGTTCTACGCCCTCGATCGCCGCGCCGACCTTCTCACGCGAAAAGCGATCAGCGATCTCACCCTATGGCAGAATACCGACGGTACGCTCTATTCACCGGTGCCGGCGGGCAACTGGAGCTCAGAGCTGCCGCAACAAATGCTTGCCTCCATCGGTCGTGCGGGGTTCTGGAACTACTACTTTCATACGGCGGACGACGCGGCGATGAGCGCTGCCTATCCCGCGGTGAAGAAATACCTCGGCCTTTGGCAGCGCAGCAGCGACGGTCTGGTCCAACACCGCGGGAGTGACCCAAGTTGGGCAACTTGGGCCGATTGGGGAAACAACATCGACAGCACGGTCCTGGAGGCCATCTGGTACTACATGGCGCTGGACGGGGCCACGCGCATGGCGGACGTCGTTGGCCAAACATCCGACGCCACGACCTATCGGGCGCGGATGGCAGAGTTCAAGACAGCCTTTCTGGCGAAATTCTGGAACGGAACCGAGCTGCGCACTCCCGGACGCACGGGCGCCACCGACGAGCGCGGCCACGGCCTCGCCACCGTTGCCGGGCTGCTCGGTTCCAATGAATGGCCAGCGGTGCTCAAGATCTTGAAGAGCGTGACCGAGTCGGGTCCCTATATGGAGAAATACGTGCTCGAAGCATTCTTCGTCATGAACGACGCGAAGGACGGCCTTGCGCGCATGCGCCAGCGCTACAGCGCGGAGATTCAAAGCAAATACTCGACGTTGTGGGAGGTTTGGACCCCGGGCGACCCCGCGGTGGGAACTGTGGGAGGCGGGACCATCAATCATGCCTGGGCGGGCGGGCCGCTCACGCTGCTGTCTCAGTACGTGGCCGGCATCGCGCCGACCCAGCCAGGCTACGCCGAGTTTCAGGTGATGCCCGAGCTCGGAGATCTCACACAGGTGACTACAAACGTGGCGTCGCGGAAGGGCGCCATTTCCGTCGACATCAAGTGTGGCCCGCCATTTTCGATGCAGGTCGTGGTGCCAGTGGCCACGCGCGCGACCGTTGGAGTTCCGATCGACGCCGTCACGACTCAGGGCTCGGCGCACCTCGAGGTCACGATCGACGGCACGGTGGTCTTCAGCGCCGGAACGTCAAAGCCTTCCGCGTCCGTCACGGTTGCGGGCGAAGAGTCCGGCTACGTGAAGTTCGTGCTCGGTCCCGGAACGCACACGTTTGCGGCGCGAGAACTCTGATCCCGGCCTGATGAGGTGTCCAGAAATTGGACGGTTCATCAGCAGCCGAGCCAAAGACTCGGCCGCAGGTGGGGTGAAGTCCGCGAATTCACTTCGCGGACGAGGGGCGGGCCGAGTAGACAGAGAGCACAGAGAATACTAAGAGGGACTCTGCGCCCTCTGTCCCCTCCGTGCCCTCAGCACCGCACACCCGTGCGGTGCCCCTAGCTTCGCTGCCGGCAGAATTCCGATAGCAGAGCAACTTGCTCGGCGGACGAGCCCACGAAGCGAATGCCAGTGCGACGGAAGCCGCCAGCGCGCCGGTCGGAAATGACCAGACCTTCCACATCGATGGTTTTGCCCGTGCCGGGCAGGTCGAAGGTCAACGTCAGGGCCGTCTCCGGAGAGATCGGCAGATCGCGCGGCCGGCGCAAGGTGATGCCGCCCGGTGCGAGATCTTCGGACTGTCCGAGGTGCAAAGACCCGCTGATGCTGTTGCGAACGGCGCACACGATGGGCACCCGCCAGCTTCCACGGCGGTCTCGTTCCGTCCGACGTCGTTCCACGTGCATCCACTTAGGGTAAGGAACCTGCCCACCTCCCGCAAATTTTCTTGTCGTCGGTTGTCTCAACGTGGAGCGCCAAAATTGCGCGCGAGCCCAAGCCGGGCTTCAATCGTCCTATGGCGAAATGGCTCGGCGTCGTTGTCGGAATCGTCGTTTGGAGTGCACTTGCGCACGCAGACACGTTCTACAAGTACCGCGACTCGCAGACGGGGCGCGACGTTTTCGTCAACCGGTTGGATCAGATTCCTCGTCCGTATCGCAGCCGCGCCAAGGTCGTGATGGAAGTGACGGCGCCGGCAAAGGTCGAGGTGGCGGAAACACCCGAGACCACCGCACCCGCGCCGACGGAATCATCGTCGATAACTGCCGTCGTTCCGGAAAAGCTGAGTGCCGCCAAAGCTAGCCTGCGCGATCTGATCGCGGGCAAGAATTTGTTGAAGGACGGGCCGGCGATCGCTGCCGCGATGGTCGATCAGCGACTTGCCAAGGCAAGCACCACGCCGCTCGATGAAAATGAGCGTTTGCAGCTCGGGCGCATGCTGGGCACCACTGCCGCTCTGGCGCTGGTGGCGACGTTGCTCGCGTTTGTCGTATGGTTGGTCATGGTCGTCAGCGCCATTCGCGATCGCAAGTTCGGCTGGGCGATTGTCATGATCTTGCTCTGGCCAGCCGCCTACCTCTACCTCTTCATTCACGGCGGCAGGGGGCGGGTGGTGTTCAAGCTCGCCGGCGCTGCCGCGCTGGTTTCTCCGGCGCTCGTCGGTGTGGTGACCGCATCGTGGTTCTCGCGCTGGTTCCACGCCGTCGTGCAGGCGCGCGGCGGTCGCGTCTAACCTGTTGACGAGCCCATCTTTCGGCTACAGTCGCCATCGTGTCACGCGAGCGCTCCGCCAAACGCGAGAATCCGAGCCTGGCGCCGCCCGGGCCGGATCGCTTGTCGCCGCCGTCGCTACCTTCGTCGCGCTGGACGGACCGGCTGTGGTGCCTGGCTGGTGCGCTGACATTCTGGTCGTTCGGCTTTACCACCATGTTGGGCTCGGATTTGTGGTGGCATCTGGCCTCCGGGCGCTGGATCTGGCAGTCGCGTACCCTTCGCTTTCAAGACCCGTGGTCGTTCACCTTCCTCGGCAAACCCTGGCAGAGCCATGAATGGCTTTCCGACGTCATCTTCTACGCTTGGTCGCAAGTCGCCGGCATGGAAAGTCTGGTGTGGTGGAAGTGGACGGTTCTCGTCGCCGCGTTCCTGACCTTGTTCGCTGTTCTGCGCAGGATTTCTGGCAGTCCTGTCGCTGCTTTCATTGCCAGCGTGCTGGCTATGGCGGTGGGCGCCCCGTTCTTCGATATTCGTCCGCAGCTCTACTCGGTGCTTGGTTTTGCCTTGCTCCTGCGGCTGGCGCTCCTGCGCTCGCGCTGGCGCTGGCTTCTGCCCATCGGATTCTTCCTCTGGGTCAATTTGCATGGCGGATTCTTCTTCGGGCTCTTGACGCTGACGACCATCTTCGCGGTCGCCCGACTTGCCGGCGAATTCACGAAAAATGACCTTCCTTTGTGGCTCGGCTGCCTTGCTGCTTGCTTGGCCAATCCAGCCGGGCCAGACGCCTTTGTCTTTCCCCTGCACTACGCGCTCAATCCAAGCTCGCCGTACTTGCGCGTCGGCGAATGGCGACCGCCGTGGGAATCGAGCGGCATTCGCGCCGTTCTCTATTTCCCAGCGGTGGGATTGTTCGTTTGCTCGGTGGTTGCGACCTTCGTGGCTGGGCTCCACCGCAAGGCACCTCGCCTGACTTTCACCAGTCTAGCAATTGCATTTCTTGCGCTCGCCATGTCGCTCAAGAGTCGACGCTTCATTCCGCTGTTTGCCATGGCGCAAAGCCTGGTTCTGGCGCCAGTCTTGGCTCTGGTTCTGTCGCGAACAGTGCAGCGATTGGCGGCGCGAGCTGCGCGCCTGCCCCATCTGCTTCCTTGGCATTTTGTGCTTCCGGCCGCGGCAATGGTCCTCGGTGCCAGTTGGCTTTGGCCGTATCCACTGTCGAGCCGCGCGTTTCTGTATCTGACCAGCCAAGACAATTTTCCCGTTGAAGCACTGAATGTCGCGGACACGAATCAGTGGACCGGCAAAGTCTTCGCATTCTACGAGTGGGGCGGTTACGTTGATTTGCGTACCAGTGGTCGGTTGCAGGTGTACATCGACGGCCGCGCGGACACCGTGTTTGACGATCAGGTCTATCGCCGTTACACGAAGGTGCTGAGTCTTGCGCGCGGCTGGGAAAAGATCGTCGACGATTCAGGTGCGGACTTCTTTTTGTGGCCCAAACGTCACAAGGAACAGATCGAGGCGCTTCGTGCGAGCGGCCAGTGGGAGACGCTTTACGGCGACCACATTGCGGCGTTGCTGATACGGACGGACTTACCCAAGCCTGACACACGACCGTCGCCGGACTCGGCTTGGCGCCAGCTTGCGCTCGGTTGGCGCGCGAGCCACGAAAAGGATTTCGCCACGGCCCAGGGCCACTTCGAGAATGCCCTTGCCCAGATGCCGAATCTGCGCGCGGCATGCGAGTGGCTGGCCAACGCGCAGGCCGGCCAGGATCGACTGGGCCAAGCCGAGAAGACGCTTGATCGCTGCCAGAGGCTGTTTCCCGACAAAGCCCGACGTGAGCATCTGCTCAGTCTGTTTCGCCAGCGCAGCGACGTGCTCAATTGAGCAGTCGCGAGAGGAGGATCTCGATGAGACTACACTTTGTCGGCGCGCTTGGCATTCTGCTGGCTGTTTCGTTTGTTGGGTGCAATTCAGGTGCTCCGTCCCATGGCGGCGTTTCGGGCGGATCCGTGTCGGTAGGAGGTGCCGCAGGGACGAAGAGTGCGGGTGGTGCCTCGGGTCCGAACGGTGGCGATTCCGGCCGCAGTGGTACGGTGGCATTGGGCGGCTCGGTTGCTGGCGGCTCGGGAGGTGTCGGCGGGTCGCGCGCGGGAGGCGCCGGCGGGAGCGGGGGGACTCTCGGCCCTGGCGGAGCTGCAGCGGGCGGCACCGTTGCCACGGGGGGAGCATCGAGCGGCACAGGCGGAAGCGGCAGCGGCGGTACATCGGCGGCAGAAGACTGTGACAACGGCACGGCCGCTACCAGGTGGGCAAGCACCTGCCCGACCGCACCGCCGACGACGTGCACGGCGGGAACCTGGACCGCCGGCGGTCCACAAGACGACAGCTGTTGCTCGGGCATGACGTTGCGGTCGGAGTCGGCCCACTTTGCCGTCTACAGCGACGAAAGCAGCGTCTCGGTGAGTACCGCCCAAGCCGCGGTGGCCCACCTGGAAACCGTCTGGTCCTTGTATTTCGGTAGTCCCTTGTACATGCGCGAACCATTCTGCAACACGGCCAACAAGCTCAAGGCGAACGTTCACGTGCATTCGAGCTGGGGGCTCACCGGTGGAGCGTTTGATGGCAACCGCATGGGCATGTGGATCGGCACCGGCGGTCTAGCCGACCACTGGGGACTGGCGCACGAATTCATGCACGGCGCGCAATCGGTCGCCGGCGGCCTGGGCTGTAGCGCCTCGAACACGTGTGGCTGGATTTACGAAAGCCACGCCAACTGGGCTGCGCAGCAACAGAGCGAGTACCACACAACCGACGTGCACTGTTCTGAGATGCTGGCGAACGCGGCCCATCTCTATCTCGGGTCCACCCGCGACCGTTACTGCAATTGGCAGTTCCTCGAATTCCTGAAGGACAAGTACTGCTACAGCGCGGTCAACGCGATCTGGACCGGCTCGCCGCAGGTTGCGGATCCCTACACCGCTATCATGAATTTCATGAAGTGGAAGATCAGCGATCTCAACGACTTTGTTGGTGAGTGGGCGATGCACAACATCACTTGGGACTACCAAGATCCGGCGCCGCAGAGCACGGCGGGCGGCAACCAGGGACCGCTTTACCGCAAGAACTACGGCGCGGTTACCGACACGTCTCGAAACGAACGGCGCCTGCGTCTCACCAAGGTGGAGCCTCTCGACACGGACTACGCCAACAACCGGCGATTCATCTCGCCGTACTCTTGGGCTCCGCAGCGATTCGGCTACAACATCATTCGTCTCTATCCCGAGTCGGGCGTGACCAGCGTGACGGTCAGGTTTCGCGGCGTCACCTCGGCGATGGCGAGCCCCGACTGGCGATGGGGCTTGGTCGCTACTGACTCGGGTATCGCGAAAGCTCGCTACAGCAGTCTGCAGAAGGGCTCCGACGGGCAACTCAATTTTTGTGTGGTCTCGGGCGAATCACTTTTCCTGGTTGTTGCGGCGACACCGTCGACCCAGCAGACGATCGTTTGGGATCAGGCCTTCAATACGGTGCCACGCTATCCGTACATGGTTGAGCTGGACAAGGCCTGGCCAGACGGTTTCGGAGGCGGTCAGCCGGACGCTTGTCCGTTGGGCACATCTCGTGTCAGCAACGGCGGCGGCTGCGGCCCGGCCGGCCTGGCCGCGACCGTCTACGTCGGTCCGTACGCGCTCGTCACCGGTGCGGGCGTGGGCGGCTCGGCCAAGATTTTGGATCACGCGCAGGTGCTCGGTGGCAAGGTGACCGATGCAACCGTGGGGGCTCTCACCATTTTCGGCAGCGCCTTCTCGGTGACTGGCGGCTCGACCCAAGCGATGGCCACCTTCTATCCGCTCGATTTCTTCGAGGGGCGAAGCCTTTCCGGAGGCGGGCTCGTCGGTGACGTCGAGCTGCGCGCGGATCATTCCGGCGGAACGTGTTCGGGCTTCGTCGACGGCTCGACGTGCACAAATCCAGGTGCGGACAACACGCCCAAGCCGCCGTACACGTGGCGGTAGCAGCGTCTTTGTGCTCTCTGCCTTCTCTGTGTCCTCTGTCGTTACCAGGAGCGGATATCGAGACCGCGCGCCACACGCTCGCGACTTCGCGCCGGTGGCTTACCGTACCAGGCGGTCTTCGCGGCAGGTGCCGGTTCGAGCTCGAAGGGAATGAAGAGCAGCTTGAGGAAGCGGTTGCGGCCGATCCGCTCCCAGCCGACGATACCTAGCAACGCTTCCCACATGGAGTCGCCTGGGCGCTTGACCTGGGATTCCCAAAGCGGGAACACGAACAGGTGGGAGGTTCCCGCTTCGCTGGCCAAGCCTTTGCGGTAGTAGATGTTGGGGAAGACGTACGTGGTGTCCGAGGTCGGGCGCCTCACGTTGAAGTAGAACGGAAACACGATGGTGGTGGCGCGATCCGGGCTCCAGAATCGCCACAGGAGCGGAAAGGCAATGGTCGTGGAATCCGTTGGGCTGGCGTAGCGGAAGAACAGCGGCGCCACGGTCGTCGCGGTCCCGGTGGTCTCGTTGCGGTAGCGGAAGAAGAGCGGCAGTACCATCGAAAAGCGGCTCTGGTGATACGAATGGAAATCGTAGAAAAGCGGCAGCCCGATCGTCATCGACGAGGTGATATTTCTGCTGCGCCAGAAAAGCAGGAACCACGAGCTCAGCGATCGCTCGGGGCTGCTGCTCGAATAGTGAAGGAGCGGCGGGATCACCAGCGTGCGCGTGTCGGTCAAGTGGTCGTGATGGTAAAAGGCGACTGGGCCGACGTACCACCACAGTGAATTCTTCGCGCTCTTGAAGCCGAACGGCAGCGTAAGCAGGGTCTGGGAGTCGGGCGCGTGCCGTTCGTAGAACAGCGGCACCAGCGCATTGCTGGCCGTGCGTTTTTCTCCATCGCGCGAGTACCACGCCGAGAGAAGTCCCCGCGTGTGTTCGCTGCCGCTCGTCGTCCAGTAAAGTGGGCCGGCGACGGTCGTCGAGGTGTGCTCGCGCGGGTTCGCGAAATGCCAGTAGAGGGGGAACCCAACTGTGGTGCTCGTGTCTTTGTCGCGCCATTGAAAGAAGAGCGGCAGAACCGTGCGGAACAGGTTGGGTCCTTGCGCCGACTGATAGTAGAGCCACGCGAAAGCGCGCTCGCTGCCTTCCTTACGGTCCTTGTAATGGGCAAACAGCGGCGTGACGAGCAGAGCGTGCCTGTCGGTGGTCTCGCGATAGTAGAAGGGCAAGATGCCCGACGAC
>Ga0209890_10001240_pt1 | contig 11615 bp, 9 predicted proteins | sample OrgsoiDNA2013049_FD_185799 | JGI IMG/M metagenome (GOLD analysis project Ga0209890, IMG submission 185799) | Permafrost soil microbial communities from the Arctic, to analyse light accelerated degradation of dissolved organic matter (DOM) -... | ecosystem: Environmental > Terrestrial > Soil >... | reverse complement strand
CGTCGATGCCAATGCAAGCGCGGCGACGGTGAAGGTCAATGAGGACGGCACCGCCACGGTGCTCACCGGCACGGTCGAAACCGGCCAAGGTTCGCTCACGGTGCTCGGCCAGATCGCGGCCGAGGCGCTCGGCATCGCCACCGACGACGTGCATGTCGTCTCCGCCGATACCGACACGACGCCGATGGACACCGGCGCCATCGCCAGCCGCACGACCTATGTCACCGGCAATGCCATCTGGCTCGCTGCCGAAGCCGCCAAGGCGATATTATTCGAAACCGCGGCGCCCATGCTGGGGGTGAAGGTCAGCCAGCTCGAAGCGAGAGACCGCAAAATCCAGGTGAAGAGCTATCCGCAGCGCAACGTCGCGATCGCCGATGTGGCGCGTCGCTCGCAAGTCGTGCTCGGCCAGCCGGCGATCGGCAGCGCATCGTGGAATCCGCCGACCGTCGCCATGGATCCGGAAACCGGGCAGGGCAAACCGTTCGCGACTTACGTCTATGCAACGCAGATCGCCGAGGTCGACGTCGACGACGAGACCGGCGAGACCGAAATCCTACGCATCGTCGCCGCCCATGACTGCGGCACCGCCATCAACCCCATGCTGGTCGAAGGCCAGGTCGAAGGCGGCATTTCAATGGGCGTCGGCATGGCGCTGCAGGAGGAAATGCTGTTCGACGCCAATGGGCGCCACATCAATCCCAACCTGACCAATTATATCATGCCGACTTCGCTCGACATGCCGGAGATCGCGGTCGATATCGTGCAGGGCTTCGATCCGACCGGGCCGTTCGGCGCCAAAGGGGTTGGTGAGCCGACCGCGGTCCCGACCGCGGCCGCGATATTGAATGCCATTCATGACGCGGTCGGCGTGCGCATCTTTTCGTTGCCCGCCACCTCGGAAAAGGTGCTGACCGCCATCAAGGCCAAACGCGCGGCCGAGGTTAAGCAAATTCCGGCCTGATCGGCCGTGGCTGGCGACGTCTATCGCTTCAGCATTTGGCTGCCGAAAAGCCCGGTCGGCCTGACCAGCAGGATCAGCAGCATGATGGCGAACGGCGCCATCTGCGCCAGCGGCGCATAGACCAACGAGCCGATCGACACCACCTGGCCGACCAGGAAGCTCGACACCAGCGTGCCCTTGATGCTGCCCAAGCCGCCGATGATGACGACCATGAAGACGAAGGCCAGCACCTCGAGCCCCATGTTCGGGTCGACCATGATCAACGGCGCATGCAGGCCGCCGGCAAGGCCGGACAATCCGCCGGCGATGACAAAGGTGATGGTGAACAGCCGGTAGACGTTGATGCCGAGGCCCTCGACATGTTCGACGTCCTCGGTTCCGGCGCGGATCGCCTTGCCGATGATGGTGCGGTTGAGGAACAGCCAGATGCCGACATAGACGAGGCCGGCAATGCCGATGATCACCAGGCGATAGACCGGGATTTCCGTTCCGATGATGAAGACCTGGGCATCGATCGGCACCGGTACCGGGCGCGGCACCAGCCCCCAGAAATACTTGATGACGCCGACACCGCCGATCAGCACGCCAAAGGACGTGATCATGGTGAAGGGCAGGTCGCGATCGTAGATGCGCCGGAAAACAATTCGTTCCACCGCCAAGGCGGCGAGGCCTCCGACCACCACTCCACCCAGCACGCCGAGCCAGATGTTTCCGACCGCCAGGCTGACGGAGTAGGTGATGTAGCCGCCGATCGAATAATACAGCAGCTGGTCGAGGCTGATGATGCGCATCAGGCCGAAACAAAGCGACAGCCCGATCGTCATTAGGAAAAAGATGCCTCCCAGGCTCAAGCCGAAGATGACGCCGGAGATCAGCAGTTGCGTGTCCATCATCGGCTGCTCCCGCCCTGGTCGGCCGCGTTGCCAGTTACGCGCAGGAACGTCTTTTTGATCAGCGGTTCCAGCGTGCCCCAGATGCCCTTCTCGCCGGCGAGCATGATGAACACCAGCACAAAGCCGATGACCAGTTCCCAATTGCCCAACACCTTGCTGAGCACGTCCTTCATGCCGGTATAGACAATCGAGCCGACGATGGGTCCGTACAGCGTGCCGACGCCGCCGAGTATCGTCACCACCACCGGGTCGGCGGCGCGCGCCGGGCTGGTGATCTCCGGGCTGACGAAGCCGAGATAGACCGCATACATCGCCCCGGCCAGTGCGGTGGTCGTGTTGGCGATGACGAAGGCAAACAGCCGGATGTTGAAGCTGCTGTAGCCAAGGAATTTCACTTTGTCTTCGTTGAGCTTGGTCGCAAGGCAGCAAGCGCCGAAGATCGAGTCGTCGAGATATTTGTAGAAAGCCCAAAGGGCGAAGGCGACCAGGAAGGCGAAGATGAAGAAATGATCGGGCTTCGTCAGGTCCAGCACGGGAGTGGAAGTGAGGCTGGTCAAGAACCACAACCCGTTGTCGCCGTGCGTGATGTCGGCCAGAACCTTCTGCATGAGATAGAAGATGATCACTGCCAGCGCGAGATTGACCAAGGCGAAGTAGTCGCCGCGCAACCGCACGAACAGCGGGCCAATGGCGAACGACACCACGATTCCCGCCAGCACGCCGATCAGAATGCCGACATAGGGATTGTTGCCGAAGTAAAAGAGATAAAACGCGGCGGCATAGGCGCCCACGGCCAAATAGGCCGGTTGCCCGAACGAGATGAAGCCCACGCGGCCGAGCAGGTAGTTGCAGCCCATGGTGTAAATTGAAAAAATAATGATCTCGTTGGCGAACGGCAGCGGCAAAAAAACCCGCACCAGCGCCACCAGCGCGAATGCCAGCACTAATCCCCACCACCATCTCAAAACATTCATCGCGGCCGCCATTATTGATCCTGTTCTAAAGATATATCTCGCACGCCTCGGGCTTGATCGACTCGCGGTCCGTCAGCTCCGCCATGATGCGGCCTTCCTTCAAGGCGTAGACCTTGTCGGCAATGGCGCACACCAAGGGCAGGTTCTGCTCGACGATCACCAGCGCCGTTTTCTTGGCTAGCTCTTTAAAAACGTTGCGCAGGTGCATCACGATGCTGGGGGCCAACCCCTCGGTCGGCTCGTCCACCAGCAGCAGTTTAGGCTGGCCCAGGATGGCGCGGCCGACCATCAACATCTGGCGCTCGCCGCCGCTCAAATAGCCCGCCTTGCGGTCCATCAGCACCTGCAGCTTGGGGAAATAGTCGATGACCGGGGCCCAGTCGTAATCCTGGCTGGCGTAGCTGCCGAGCTCGAGATTTTCCCGCACCGTCAGATCGGAAAAGACCTTCTTGTCCTGGGGAATGTATTTGATTCCCATTCCGGCAACGGCGAACGCGGCCATGCCGACCAGACTGGTGCCGTTGGAGACGATCGATCCCGATGTCGGCTTGAGAAATCCGGCGATGCTCTTGAGCAGCGTGCTCTTGCCGGCGCCGTTGCGACCGACGCAGGCGACGACTTGGCATCGCCGCACGCTCATGCTGACGTCGAACAGCGCCTTCGATTCGCCGTAGGCGACGTTCAGCCCGGCGACCGTCAGGATATCGTCATTATTGGTCATGCCACGTCGGTCCGATCCTGCTCGCCGGTGGTGACGATCTGCCAATAACTCCGGCGCACTTCCGGGTCGCGCAGACATTCCTCGACCCCGCCATCGGCGATCACCCGGCCTTCATGCATGACCGTGAGCCGTTGCAGGAAACCCTGCACGTGGGAAATCTTGTGTTCCACGATCAGGATCGTCTGCCGGCCGACACGTTCGCGAAGAACATTCAGGACGCCCTGGATCTCGGATTCGGCGAGCCCGGCCAGCGGTTCATCGAGCAGCAGCACCCTGGGCTCGGCCAGGACCGCCATGGCGATCTCCAGGCGCCGCTTTTCGCCCAGGCTCAGGTTCTTCACCATCCGATCGCGGATGTCTTGCAGGTCGAAGGTTTGCAAGATCTCGAGGATCTTCGGATCGTTGCGCTGTCCCTTGCAGGTGTGCAGCAGCAGCTGCAGCATGGACGATTTCCGGTGCGCCCGGAAAAAGGCGAGCACCAGATTGTCGATCACGCTGAGATTGTCGAAGGTGGCCGTCAACTGGAACGTCCGCATCAACCCCCGCGCCACCCGTTGCTGGGGCGTCATATGGGTGATGTCTTCGCCCTTATAGAGAATTGACCCTTGGTCGGGCGGGAAATATCCGGTCAGCAGATTGAAGAATGTCGTCTTGCCGGCGCCGTTCGACCCGATAATTCCGGCGACCTCGTTCTCGCGCAGCAGATAGCTGACATTGTCGACCGCAACCAGCTTGCCAAAACGTTTTGTGACGCTGTCCGCTCTGATGATCTCGGGACGCGTATCCGTTGCCACGTCTCACCCTATTTTAATGTCGTACCCCGGCGCAAGCCAGGAAGCTTGCGCCGGGGCAGAGATTGACGTCGTTCCATCAACCGAAGGCGAAGGTCGCCCGGTCGAAGCGGGGATCAGTAACCAAGGTCCTTGAGCGTTGGCAAGACGGAGTCGCCGCCCAAGGAACCTTCCACGCTGAACAGATCCCATTCGTTCTTCCGGTCGGCGGCGCCTTTGCCCTTCACCAGGAAGGCCGCGTATTTAAAGGCGGCCGAATGGTCCTGGCGCCAGGTGGCTGGGCCCTTGACGGTGTTGAATTGACCGCCGCCTGCCATCAGAGCCGCCGAGACCTGTTTCGCATCGAACGACTTGGCCGCCTCGAAGCCGCGGAACATCTCCATGTAGGCGACGTAGGCGAGGGTCGAATAGGCGTCAGGCGGCGTGTTGTACTTGGCGCGGAACAGCTCAGTAAACTCCTGCGCGCTCTTGGCCACCGCTTTATCAGCAAACGTGCTGAGGTCGTAGTAGAAGTAGTGCATGGCGTAGACGCCCTGCAACGCTTCCGGCGGCAGTCCCTTGGCCACCACGTTGGTGATGAAGGCGTTGAAGATGGTCATCTCCTTGTTCAGACCCATTTGGGAGACCTGCTTGAGGAGCGCCACCGAGTCGGCCGCGAACTGCGCCGCGATCAGAACATCCGGCTTTGCGGCCTTAACCTTCTGCAGGATGGTGGTGAAATCGTTGGTACCGAGCGCTGTCTCGTCATAGCCGACGATCTCGGCGCCGAATTCCTTGGCGGCGGCATAGGCGCCGTCGCGCATGTCCCAGCCCCAGCTGTCGGTACGGGCCAGGAAGAAGACACGCTTCTTGCCCAGCGTCTGGACCGCCGATTTGCCGGCCATGTAGCCGACCGTCCACGGGCTGTAGGCGGCGGCGAAGCTGGAATCGGCGAGCTTGCCTTTCTGGAACGCTTCCTTGGCCATGACGCAGATCGGGAAGTAAGGCATCGGCTCCTTGGAGACGATGGCATTGAGCGCGTAAGCGAGCGGCGCCCAGGTTTGACCGCCGACGCCCTTGACGCCTTCGGAAACCAGATAACGATAACGGCGGACGCCGACATCGAGCTTGGCTTCGTCGTCGTCGACGACGCCTTCCACCGTCACCTTGCCCCAGGGCATGTTGAGACCGCCCCGCTTGTTGACGACGTCGATCGCCAGTAGCGCGCCCTGTTTCTGAGTTTCGGCCACCGCCGCGAACGGCCCGGTGAGCGGAAGCAGGATGCCCACTTTGATCTTGTTGGGTTCGTCCGCCGCTTTAGCGACGTTGAATCCAAGCATGCTGCAGAGGACAAAAGTCGCAAGAAAAGCCCAGCGCATTTTCATTTCCAATCTCCTCCAATTGATTCTTGTTTCATTCACTTCGAATTCTGACGCAGGCGTATATTTTTCGTCGTTTCGAGCCGCCGGCGATTGACGTTTCGCCGATAAGCAGCATCACGGTTGCGCCACCTGTTCGGCAAACCAATGCCGGCGCAAAACTGGCTGCTCAAAAAAGGCTATCCGCCAGCACATATGAGCCATGGCTAGAACAGCCAAATTATCCACCGGGGGCTTTGACTTACATCAAGGGGAACCGAAGAATTGATGTTGATTTGCGGATGTTTCTGGTCGCCACGCCGGGTAAGCGGGCGATTCATTGGTTTCCTGAACCGGACGCCGGAAGGTAGCATCCGCTTAAGACCGCCACGGGGCGTGCGACGTCAAGCCGGAGGTGCACTGCCATGACATTGCTCGCGAACAGGGCGCGCCGCGCCGCGCTGTTCGGCGGCATCGCCGCCTTGCTGGCTCTCGCCGCGCCAGTGCATGCCGCCGATTATCCGAGCCGGCCGGTGATGCTGGTGGTGGCGTTCCCGCCCGGCGGTCCGAGCGACGTGCTCGCCCGCATTGTCGGCAAGAAGATGGAGGAGTTGCTCGGCGCGCCGTTCGTGATCGAGAATCGTCCCGGCGCCGGCGGCAATCTCGCCGCCGATTTTGTCGCCCATGCGGCGGCCGACGGCTACACGCTGCTGATGGGCAACAACAGCATCCTCGCCACCAATGAGAGCCTGTACAAGCAGCTCACCTACAGTCCGCAAAAGGATTTCGTGCCCGTCACGCTGATCGGCACGCAGGCCAATATCCTGGTGGTCAATCCAACCGTGCCGGCGCATTCGCTGAAAGAGTTGATCGCGCTTTGCAAGGCGCAACCCGGCAAGATCAATTTCGCCTCGTCCGGTTATGGCGCCGCCGCGCATCTGGCCGGCGAATTGTTCAAGACGGAGGCGCATGTCGATATCGTACACGTGCCTTACAAGGGTGCGGCGCCCGCGCTACAGGACGTGGTGGCGGGCCGCGACCAGATGATGTTCGCCACCGCGGCTTCCGTGGTCGGCCACATCAAAAACAATCAGGTGCGCGCGATCGCCGTGACCACGCTCAAGCGCACGGCGGTGCTGCCCGACGTGCCGACCATGGACGAGGCCGGCCTGAAAGGTTTCGACGCCAGTACCTGGCACGGGCTGGTGGCGCCCACCGGCACGCCGCCGCAGGTGATCGCCGCGCTGCATGACGCAGCGGTCAAGGCGTTGCACGATCCGGGGGTGCAGGCTTCGCTCGGCCGGCTCGGCGTCGATATCGTCGGCGACACGCCCGAGCAGTTCAAAGCCTATATCGCGGCGGAAATTCCGAAATGGACGGCAATCGTGAAAGCCTCCGGCGCCACAATGGACAAATAACCCATGGAAAAAATTGAACGGCCGAACGGCGCGCTCGCCCGCAATGTGCGGCGCCTGGGTCATCTCGATCTGCCCGGCGCCGGGCAAGTCACTGTCGCCGGGAATTACGCCTATGTCGGGCACATCCCGAACAAACAGCAGCTCGGCACCTCGATCGTCGATATCGCCGACCCGGCCAATCCGCGCCTGGTGGCGAGCGTCACGCTCGACGATCCGGCCTCGCACAGTCACAAGGTGCGCGTCGCCGGCGAACTGATGGTGGTCAATCACGAGCGCAACGCGACGCCGGCAGGGCGGCGCGCCGAGCAAATGCCGGGCGTGCGCCGTGAGCTGCGCGAGACGCTCGGGCGCGAGCCGACGCGCGCCGAACTGGCGCAGAGGCTGAGCTTGAGCGAAGCCGATATCGTCGCAATCGAAGCCGCCGAAAAGCAGCCCTATCGCAACGGCGGCTTCCGCCTCTACGACGTGGCCAATCCGGCGGCGCCCAAGCTGATCCATCACCAGTTGACCGGCGGCGTCGGCGTGCATCGCTTCGACATGGACGAGCGCTATGCCTACATTTCCACCGAGATGGACGGCTTCATCGGCGCCATGCTGGTCATCTACGATCTGCGCGATCCGCAACGCCCGCAGGAAATCTCGCGCTGGTGGCTGCCGGGGCAAAAAATCGCTGCCGGCGAAAAGCCGAATTGGTCGGGCAAGCGGCACCGGCTGCACCATGCATTGCGCTTCGGCAACGAAATGTTTGCCAGCTGCTGGCACGGCGGCTTCCGCATCGTCGACGTCGCGGACCTGAGCATGCCGAAGACCGTGGCGTCCTACAATTATCATCCGCCGTTTCCCGAGCCGACGCACACGGTCATGCCGGTGCCAGGCAAGATCGGGGGCAAGCGCATCGCGCTCACCATCGACGAAGAGGACCAGGCACGGAGCCCCAATGAGGAAGAGTCGCGCCGCGGCCGGCTACATGCCGGCATTTCACTCTTCGATGTGACGGACTATGCCAATGTGAAGCCGCTGTCGCTGTTCGAGGTGAGCGAGCTCGACTCGCCGTTCGCCCGCACGCCGGGCGCGCGCTTCGGCGCGCACCAGTTCCACGAGCGCATGACCGGCACGCTGGTGCATGCGGTGTGGTTCGGCGGCGGCTTGCGCATCATCGACGTGGCCGATCCGATGGCGCCGCGCGAGGTGGGCTATTTCATTCCGGAGCCGGTGGGCGGGAACAAAGCGCCGCAGAGCAACGACGTGATGCTCGACGCGCGCGGTCTCATTTATGTGGTGGATCGGCACGTCGGGTTTGACGTGCTGGAATATACTGGCGTCTGATAATTATTCCACACCCCGATAAAACGCTGCGGCGTCGGCGCTGAATGCCTTGCGCGACTGCGGGTCGAGATAGACCATGTGCCCGCCGCGATAAAGCTTGAGCTGCGCGCGTCCGGGCGGCCCGATCGGCGGCAAATGGTCGAGCACATAGCGCGTCATGCCGTAGGGCGTGATCATGTCGGAAAGCCCGTGCGCGATGAGCAGGCGGAACGACGGGCCGAAGGCGAGCAGCGTGCGCAGATCGTCTTCCGCACTGGCCTGCAACCGGCCGCCCTGCCAGTCCCACTGGCGGGTGGTGTCGCCCGCGAGCAGCGCATAGGTCATCTCGGTCTTGAAGCCGAGCTCGTTGCGGGCATAGGCGGCCATGCCGCCGCCGTAAGCGCGCGTGACGCCGTCGAGGATCGGATCACCGCCATGCGACGATCGTAATTCGGGATACGGGTCATCGACCGCGAAACTCGCGTCGTAACGGCTGACGATCTTGCCGTCCGGACGAAGGTTTTTCACGAAGGCGTCGGCGACGAAGCCGCGCGCCTGCGTTACCACGTCCACCGGCAACCCGGTCAATTGCGCGACGCGGCCATAAAACGCTTTGCCCGCGGCGACCTGCGGCGGCGCGCCGGCCATGGTCACCAGATAGTCGGTCATGGCGAATTTCTCCGCCTCGGCCAGCGCCGCGCGGCTGAACGTATTCTTGCGCTCGAGCTCGGCGGCCGCCAGCGACGGCAATTGCAGCGCCGCGCGCAGCGCGGACTCGTCGTCGCCGAAGGTAAGCCAGCCCTCCAGCATCGGCGACAGCATGACGATACCGGAGACCACGATGCCCTGATCGCGTTGCAGCGCGCGCGCCACCTTGGCGGCGCGGAAGCCGCCATAGCTTTCGCCGAACAGATATTTCGGCGACCCGGCGCGGTCGTTCTTGGCGACGTAGAGCGCGATCGCTTTGGCAAATGAATCGGCGTCGCTGCGGATGTTCCAGAAATTCTTGGCGTCGTCCGGCTTGACCGCGCGGCTCCAGCCGGTGCCGATCGGATCGATCAGCACCAGGTCGCTGAACGCCAGCCAAGTGTCGGGATTGTCGCGCAAGCTCGCGGTCGCGGCGTCGTGGCCGTCCGGTCCGAGATCGAGGATGCGCGGGCCGACCAGGCCGAGATGCAGGAAAGCGGACGCCGCGCCCGGCCCGCCGTTGAAAACAAAAGTGAGCGGCCGGTTTGCGCCCGCGCTCTTGTTAGCTGAATCCTTGGCGACATAGGCGGTGTAGAACACTGCCGCGCTTTGCTCGCCGGACTGGTCGTAGAACGCCAGCGTCCCGGCGGTCGCCGTATAGGCGAGCTTGCCGCGCGGCGTGTCGATTGCATGTTCGGTGATGGCATCGGCCGGCAGCAGGCGCAGCACGCCCTTGCCGGCCTCGTGTTGCTCGGCGCGCGTCGGTTTTTCTTGCGGCTTTTCTTGCGCGGTGGCGGAGCCCAGCGCCCCGGCGAGGACGATCGCCAGCGCCAGACGTGAGATCGAGGATGTTTTCATGGCACGCCTGGCGCTCCTGCGGTCGCTTCGTGCCCCCAGGCGCATGATCCCGAAAAGTGGAAACCAGTTTTCGAAAAAGATCATGCGTCAAGTAACAAGTAAAATGTCCCAGCCAATGCGGCCGGGACATTCAATTCATTAACGCCGGCGGAAGTTCGGCCGGCGTTGCTGCGGGCCCGGGGTCGGCGCGTCGCCCTTGTGGCGGAAGCTGATGCGTCCGCGCTGCAAGTCATAGGGCGACATTTCGACGATCACGCGGTCGCCGACGCCGGTGCGAATGCGGAACTTGCGCATCTTCCCGGCGGTGTAGGCCAACACCTCATGTTCGTTGTCGAGCTTCACCCGGAAATTGCCGTCCGGCAGAACCTCGGTCACGGTGCCGTCGAACTCCAGCAGTTCTTCTTTCGCCATCCAGTTGCCTCCGGCTTCAGCGTTGCGTCCGATGGCCGGCGTTGCGGCGCGGCTCGTTCGGGCGCTGGAGAAATGTAACATTTCCGATGCCGTTTGGCTCCCCCGACGTGGCTTCCGCCCGGGGGGTGGCCTGCTGAGCATTCTGGCTTGGGTAGCGGCCTTGGTGGCCGTTGCCTGGAGCTTGCGAGCGGTGGGCGTTATTGCCCTGGTGACGGCCATTTCCGCCGCCGCCATTTCCGCCGCCGTGTCCGCGCTGCTGGCGGCCGTTACGATGCGGTCTTCCGCCATTGCGGTTCCCGGCATTTTGCTGTGCCGGCCGATGGGCGGGGCGCTGGCCGGTGCGGCGGTCGGTGGCCGGGATCGCCATCCGGATTAGCCGCTCGATGTCGCGCAGGAACGGCGCTTCCTCGTAATCGCAGAACGAGATCGCGATGCCTTCGGCGCCGGCGCGCGCGGTGCGGCCGATGCGGTGGACATAAGATTCCGGAATGTTCGGCAGATCGTAATTGACCACGTGACTGACGCCGTCGACGTCGATGCCGCGGGCGGCGATGTCGGTGGCGATCAGCGTGCGCAGCTTGCCGGTACGGAAGTCGGCGAGCACGCGCTCGCGCTGGTTCTGCGACTTGTTGCCGTGGATCGCCTCGGCGGCGTGTCCGGCGTTTTGCAAGCCGCGCACCACCTTGTCGGCGCCGTGCTTGGTGCGCGTGAACACCAGCACGCGCTCGACCGGTTCGCTCTTGAGCAGTTCGGCCAGCAGCGCCGGCTTCGATGCCTTTTCGGTGAGGATGACGCGTTGCTGGACCTTCTCGACGGTCGAGGCTTGCGGCGTCACCGCCACGCGGGCGGGATCGCGCAGCATCTGGTCGGCGAGCTTGGTGATTTCCTGCGGCATGGTGGCGGAGAAGAACAGCGTCTGCCGTTCCTTGCGCAGCATGGCGACGATCCGCTTGATGTCGTGGATGAAGCCCATATCGAGCATGCGGTCGGCTTCGTCGAGCACCAGCACCTCGACTTGGTCGAGGCGCAGCGCGCGCTGGTTGACCAGATCGATCAGGCGGCCAGGCGTGGCCACCAGCACTTCGACGCCGTGCGCCAGCGAGCGGATCTGCTTGTTGATCGGCACGCCGCCGATCGCGAGCGCGACGGCCAGCGGGCGGATGTGCCGCCCATAGGCGCGGAAGCTGTCGGCGATCTGGCCGGACAATTCGCGCGTGGGCGAGAGCACCAGCACGCGGCAGGCCTTTTTATCGGGC
>Ga0209890_10001238_pt1 | contig 11623 bp, 3 predicted proteins | sample OrgsoiDNA2013049_FD_185799 | JGI IMG/M metagenome (GOLD analysis project Ga0209890, IMG submission 185799) | Permafrost soil microbial communities from the Arctic, to analyse light accelerated degradation of dissolved organic matter (DOM) -... | ecosystem: Environmental > Terrestrial > Soil >... | reverse complement strand
CGCTTGTTGCAAATCGCACCCAACGACTTCGAGCGCATCGAGCTTACCCGTCGTATCGCCGGACTTCTGCAGGGTCCTCTCGTGCGGCGGGCGGACGCTCTCGACCGGTGGCGCGAGATTTTGCGTTTGGCTCCGACCGACGCTGGTGCCATGGCGGAAATGGAGAAGCTGCTCAGCTCGGACGATTCCAGCCTGCGCTTTGCCGCGGCGGAAACCCTCGAGCCCATCTACGTCAAAGCCGGCGATTACGCTCGCCTGGCCGGCATTCTGCGCATTTTCGTCGAGCTGGCCGACGACGGCCACACCCGGGCGAGCTACCGACAGCGGCTGGCTGGCATCGAGGAAGTGCAGCTGGGCGACAAGAAAGCCGCGTTCAAGACCTGGGCGGCGGCCATCAAGGACGCGACGGCGGATCCTGAGCTCGATCGTTTGCTCGATTCGTACGAACGTCTCGCCGCGGCCATCGGTCCCGACACGGTCCTCGATATCATCGACCTCTTCCGCGCTATCGAGCCCGACATTTTGGCCGACACGATCCGCATGCGCGTGCAGCAGACCATCGCTCAACACGCCATCAAGCTCGGGGATCTGGTGGTGGCGAGCGACTACTTCAATCGCATCGTCGAGCGGCGCCCCGACGACGACAGCGCGCTCGCGGCCCTCGAAACCATCCACGAAGAGCGCGATGAAAACGAGCAGCTGTACGAGGTCGTCTTGCGGCGGGCCGATTTGGCGCAAAACGCGAAGGCGGAGCAGGCCTTGCGGCGTCGGGCAGCGATGCTGGCGCAAAAACTCGGTCGGCACGAAGACGCGATTGCATCGTGGGAGCGCGTATGGTCGATGAACAGCGCCAGCGCTGAGGTGGTGGCGGCGCTCGACGCTCTGTATACCGAGCTCGGGCGTTGGGATGATCTCTGCGATTTGCTCGAGCGGTGCCTCCAGCGTGGGGCCTCGCCGGGCGTGGCCGTCGATTTGCGCTTTCGCCTCGCCGAAATCCAGCGCGTGCAGCTGGCCAATCGAAACCGCGCCCTCGAATACCTGGCTGCCGTTCTATCGGGCGAGCCCGACCACGCCAAGGCCATCGCCATTCTGCAGGAGATGCTCGCGGATCCCGAAGTTTGCGTCGAGGCCGCGAACCTGCTCGAACCGGTCTACATCCGGCGCAATGCCTGGAAAGAACTTGTGGTCATCGACAGTTTGCGCCTCAAGTTCAGCGAAGATCCGGAGATGCGCTTGGCGTGGACCCAACGGATCGCCCAGGTCTACGAAGAACAAATCGAAGACCTCGACGAAGCGTTCAACTGGTACAGCCGCGTGTTTCAGGAAAAGCCGACGGATACGGCGGCGCAGGAGCAGCTCTTGCGCCTGGCGCCCAAGCAGAACCGATGGCGCGACCTGGGGCGCTTGCTCGACGAGTATCTCGACGGCGAGCTGGCCAATACCGACGAGGCGCTGGCGCTCGTGCGTACGGCGTTCCGAGTCTACGACTTGGAGCTTGGCGATCGCGACAAGGCGCGGAAGCATTACCGTCGCTACGTTGAGGCCCTGCCGGGGGATCGTGCGGCAAGCCGACTCTACGAAGAGGCGCTTGAGCGATGGGAAGCGTGGGGCGAGCTGCGCGACCAGCTAGACGAACAAGCGCGTATGAGCGACGCGCCCACGGAAAAGGTGGCTCTTCTTCGCCGCAGCGCCGAGCTGAGCGACGAGAAGCTCTCCCAGCCAGCGGCCGCCATCGAGGCTTTGCGCTCGATCCTCGAGCTCGATCCGAATGACAAACGAGCCGCGGACGACTTGGACCGCTTGCTGAGCCGCGAGGGGCGCTGGGAGGATTTGCGCGACCACTTGGTTTGGATGCTCGGGCGAGCCGAAGACCCCCACGCCAAGGACACGCTCACGCTCGAACTGGCCAAGATCGAGGCCGAGCACCTCGGCCAAGCCGAGCTGGCCGTCGACCATTTCGGCGAAGTTCTCTCGCGCACGCCGTCGAACATCGAGGCTATTGCCGCACTCGAGAGCTTGCTGGTCGAAAGCGAGCTGCGCGCGCGGGTGGCCGAGCTGCTCGAGCCCGCGTTTCGCACCATTCGCGACTTGCCCAAGTTGGCGAGCACGCTCGAAATTCGCTTGGAAACGCTCGATGAGCCTGGCCGCCGTATCGCGGCCTTGCGCGAGATTGCCACCATTCAAATGCACCTCGGGCGTGCGAACGAGTCGCTTACGGCGCGGGCGCGCGCGTGGCTCGAAGACGTCACCAACGCCGAGACACTGGTCGATGTTGAGTCGCAGGCGGCCGCGCTCAACGACTTCGAGCGGCTGGTCAGCGTACTCGAACAGGGCGCCGAGCTGACCATGGATCCCGATCTGCGTTCGGATCTGTTCGCGTTCAAGGCGAACATCCTCGATGCGCGGCTGCATGCGCCCGAGCGAGCGATCGAGGCCTGGCGCCAGACGCTGGGGGCGCGGCCCGATCATCAGGACGCGTTTGTCGCGCTCGAACGACTTTTGGGTGACGCTGGACGCACGGTCGAGCTGTGCGAGACACTGGAGAAGCACGCGGAAGTGGTCGTCGAGGCTCCGCAGCGCGAAGGCCTGATCAAGCGCATGGCCGCCCTGTACGAATCGCCGCTCAGCGATCTCGGCAAGGCTATCGTCGCGTGGCGATCCGTGCTCGACCTCGACCAAGAGAACGCCGAGGCTATGGATGCGCTGGCGCGCCTCTACGCCGCCACGTCCAGCTGGCAGGAGCTGGTCGAGGTGTTGCAGCAGAAGATCGACTGCACCGAGAACACTCAGCTTCTGCGGGCCTTGCGCTTTCAGGCTGCCGAGCTCCTCGACACCCGGCTCGATCGGTTGTCGGACGCGGCGGAGCAGCTGCGCGCTATCCTAAAGAGCGCGCCGGACGACACCGACGCTCTCGACATGCTGGCCAGCATCTGCGTTCGCGAAAAGCAGCACGCGGAATTGGTCGAGGTTCTCGATCGTCGGGTGAGCCTGGCGAAGGATTCGAGCGAGCGCGACCGATTGGCATTTCAGGCGGCGCAGGTCACGGAGCATGAGTTGCTCGAAGTGGGCGACGCCATCGCTCGCTATCGCCGCATTCTCGATCAGAGCTCGGCCTACGTGCAGGCGCGCGAGGCACTGTGGGCGCTTTGCCGTGGCGAAGACCATCGTGCAGATGCCATCGCCGTGCTGGAACCCATCCTGCGACTTGGTCAGGAGTGGAAGCCTCTGTGCGAGATTCTCGAGTTGCGGCTCTCAGTGACCGACGAGCCGTCGCAACGGATCGAGGTTCTTTCGGACATCGCCCAGGTACAAGAGGCGGCCCTGGCCGATCCCGCGGCAGCCTTCGCCACATGGGCGAGGGCGCTGGCCGACGACCCGACGAGCCATGAGGCACGGTCATCGCTCGAGCGCCTGGCAAACGCGAGCTCGAACCACGCCGGCCTTGCTCAAGTCTACGAGGAGCAGCTCAACGCGGTTCTCGGCAGCGACCTGCAGGCTTGGTTCGGCAGTCGCTTGGCGGAAATCTACGAAACCAAGCTGGGCAAGCCCGAGCGTGCCGTCGAGCTTTGGCACGACATCGAAAATATTCCCGGCTCGGAGGTCAAGGCGCTGGCCCGGCAGGAGTCGCTTCTGCGCAGCCTGGGGCGCATGCCGGACCTCGCGGACGTGCTGGCGCGCGAAGCGGAAGTTGCGACCGATCCGTTGGCGCAGGCCGAGTTCTGGGCGGCGCTCGGCGAATTGCGCTTGGGCGCGCTCGACGATCGCGATGGAGCCATCAGCGCTTTCCGCTCGGCGCTCGATGCTTCGCCGAAGTTCGACAAGGCCGTGCGCGCCTTGCGCGAGCTGGCTCTTGGAAACGAGCCCCCTATCGACGCTCTCGACATACTCGAGCCGCTGGCCGAAGAGCGCGGGGACTTCGCCGAGCTCGTTGCATTGCTGGAAGCTCGCCTGAGCATCACCGACGACGGCAGCGACAAGACAACTTTGCTGCGACGGATCGCCGGCACATGGGAAGGCAAGATGGGCGATTTGCCGCGCGCGTTGCAGGTGCTTGGCCGCGCTTTAGTGGTCGAGCCGGATGCGCCTGAGATGGTGGACAATCTCGAGCGCGTGGCAGACGTGGCGGGATTGCCGGGAGAGGCGGCTAAGCACATCGAAGCCGTGCTTGACGCGGTCGAGCCCATGTTGTTTGCCGACATGGCGTCTCGGGCGGCGCGTTTGCACTTGCGCGTGCCGAGCCCGGCAAACGAAGAGGCGGCGCTGCAGCTCTACGTGCGTGTCCTTGCGGCCGAGCCCGAAAACACCAGCGCGCTGGAAGCGCTGGATGCCCTTTACCGACAGCGCGGCGACCACGAGAACTTGGCCGCGATCATCGAGCGACGGGGAGCCATCGAGCTCGATCCCTCGCATCGCTTGGCGTTCTACGCCGAAGCGGCCAGCCTGCACGAAGGACACGGCAATCTTCCTGCCGCTATCGCCGCGTGGCGTGCTGGCCGTGAGGGCGACGAGACCAACCACACGGCACTTGATGAGCTGGCTCGTCTTTACGAAGCCGCCGGCGAACGGGAGAACCAAGTCGAGATGCTGCGCGAGAAGGTCCGCATGCTCGACGATAGCCGCGAACGCTGCCTGGTTTTGATGAAGGTAGCCTCGATAAAGGCCGGTCCGATGAACGACCCTGAGGGCGCGGTGGACGCCGTCAAGGAAGCTCTGGACGCCGATCCTCGGGACCCGGAGGCGCTTGCTGCACTCGTCGAGCTCGAGGAGAAGCGAGGAGACTTTACGGCCTTGGAAGAGGCGCTCTTGCGGCAGTCGTCGGCGCTCGAAGGATCCGAGCAGGTGCCGGTGTTGGTGAAGCTGGCCAAGAATGCTTCCGAACGGCTAAGCGATTCGGATCGCGCACTTCTCTATCTGCACCAGATCTTGAGCGCCCAACCGGAAAACAAGGACGCGCTTGACGAAACCGTACGCCTCCTGAGCGGACTCGAACGCTGGCACGAGCTTATCGATCTGCTGGAACGCCAGGCGGATGGTGAAGCGCAGCGAGGCAACCGCACGGCCGAGCTCGACTATCGGGTGCAGGTGGCGACGATTTGGGGCGAGAAGCTCGGCGCCGAAGAAAGTGCGCTTGAGGCGTTGCAGGCCGTGCTGAAGCGCAATCCCAGCCATTTCCCGTCGCTGATGGCAGTGGCCCGCATCCACGAGAACAAGATGCGCTGGGACGAGGCGGCTACCTCGCTGGAGCAAGCATCGTCCGTCGCCAGCACGCCCGAGGAGCATGCGGACGTCCTTTGCCAGCGGGCCGTGGTCGTCGAGGCCATCGGTGGCGGGGATGCCGACGTGGCGGCGCTCTACGAGGCCGCGCTAGTCAGCCGCCCGGCGTGGCTGCCGGCGGTCACGGCACTCGAAGCCTTGGCACGCAAGATGGGCGATAACAAACGTTTGGTCGCGCAGCTGCAGACGCGTCTTAGTCTCGAGACCGATGAATCCAAGCAGAAGGGCTTGCTCTCGGAAATTGCGGCGCTGTGGCTCGGCCCGCTCGGCAAACCGAGCGAAGCCATCGGAGCTTTGGAGCGCCTGAGTCAGCTGGCGCCGAGCGATTTCGCCGTCAAAGAGAACTTGGGACGTGCGCTCGTAGGTGCCGGTCGTGTGGACGAGGGCGAGTTCGCGCTCGGACAGGTCGTCGAGCAGCTCAGCAAGGCCAAGCGCCAGAAGGACGTTGCCCGCCTCCAGTGTTTGCTCGGTACCTTTGCCGAGGCGCGAGGAGATTTGGCAGCGGCCAAGCAGCGCTACGCGGCGGCCTACCAGCTCGACCCGACCCAAGCTGCGACGCTGGGCGCGTTGGCACGGCTGTCGGTGCGCCAGCGCGATGCCGAGTCCGCAAGGCGCTACCTGCGGACGCTGCTGCTCCAGAGCTTCGATGAGAAGACGGCGGGCATCACCAAAGCCGAGGTCTACTTGGCACTCGGCAATCTGCACCGCGACGCGGGTGAAAGCGCGAAAGCGCGCAACATGTTCGAGCGCGGCCTCGAAATGGATCCGCGCAACGAAGCGCTGAAGCAGGCCTTGGCGTCGACGCCCAAGTAAGCGCGCTCTGCAGTACCCGCCGACCCCATTGGCAAGGGTGCGCCGCCCTCCAGAACATCAAAGGGCACAGCAAGTTCCCCTGCCGTGCCCTCGATGTATCCGGATCTCTGTGCTCTCTCTCCGGCTCTCCGCGCTCTCTCCTACCCGAAGATTTCCTTACCGTGACCGGCAGAACCGAGCACGTTCTTGTTTTTCTCGATGATGAGCGTCTTGAGCTCGTCGCGGGCCGGGCCGAGGTACTTGCGCGGGTCGAACTCTTTCGGGTTCTCGGTGAGCGCCTTGCGAATGGCGCCGGTCATGGCCAAGCGGCCGTCGGAGTCGATGTTGATCTTGCACACCGCCGACGTAGCTGCCTTACGCAGCTGCCCTTCGGGAATGCCGACGGCGTTGTCCATCTTGCCGCCGAACTGGTTGATCATCTCGACGTACTTGAGCACGACCGACGAAGCGCCGTGGAGCACGATGGGGAAGCCCGGGATCTTTTTCTCGATCTCCTCGAGAATATCGAAGCGGAGGGGCGGGGGCTCGAGAATGCCCTGGGCATTGCGCGTGCACTGCGCCGGCTTGAACTTGTAGGCGCCGTGCGAGGTGCCGATGGAGATGGCGAGCGAGTCCACGCCCGTCTTGGTCACGAAGTCGACGACCTGATCGGGCTGCGTGTAGATCGACTTGGCAGCCACCACGTCGTCCTCGATGCCGGCCAGCACGCCCAGCTCGCCCTCGACGGTGACGTCGTACTTGTGGGCGTACTCGACGACCTTGCGGGTCTCTTCGATGTTCTTCTCGTACGGGTGGTGCGAGCCGTCGATCATGACCGACGAGAAGCCGGTCTCGATGCACGACTTGCACAGCTCGAAGGTGTCGCCGTGGTCGAGGTGCAAGGCGAACTTCAGCTTGCTTCCCTGCGCCTTGATCATCTCGAGCGCGCCCTGGGCCATCCAGCGCAGCAGCGTCTGGTCGGCGTACTTGCGCGCGCCGGAGCTGACTTGGAGAATGAAGGGCGAGTCGGACGCCACGCAGCCATTCACGATGGCCTGCAGCTGCTCCATGTTGTTGAAGTTGTAGGCGGGAATGGCGAACTTGCCCTTCATCGCCGCCTTGAACATTTCACGGGTATTGACGAGCCCAATTTCCTGATAGAGAGCGCGCTCTGACATTTTCGGTAACTCCTTGGTCCAGTGGTTACTTGTTGCTCAGAATCTTCGCGACAGCCGGGGCCTGGAAGCGGTCCTGGGTCGGCATTTCGCCCGCGAGCGGGCGGCAGTACTTGAGGAAGGCCTCGGTGACGTTGTTGCCTTCAGCGTTGATGAACGACTCGTCCATGTGGCGAGTCTTGGCAGCGACGGATTCGAGTGGGATCAGGTCGTAGGTCACGGCGTAGTCGCCCACGCGTTTGATGGCTACCGAGCCGGCCGTGCCGTGGATGGCAGCGAACTGCACGGCTCTCTGCCCGACGGCGCGTGCCTCGTCGGCGTCGCTCTTGCTGATGCAGCCGAGGAACGAACGCTGAAGGTACCCGAGGGTATCGGCGCGGACGCGCTTGATCTTGGTCTTGGCCTTGATGAGGTCGGCGAGAAGATCGCCGAGGGCACCGGTGCCGGACAGCTGGACGTTGCCGTGCGAATCTTTCTCGGAGCCCTTGAGCGACGTGATGATAGGCGCGCCGGACTTGTCGCTGACACCTTCCGAAACCGCGATGATGCAGCGGCCGTATTTGTCGTAGGCCTTCTGCACGTCAGCCACGAACTTGTCGGCGTCGAAGATCCGCTCAGGCAGGTAGATCAGGTGCGGACCGTCGTCCTCGAACTTTCGGCCAAGCGCCGCGGCGGCGGTCAGGAAGCCGGCGTGGCGGCCCATGACGACGCCGATGTAGACGCCGGGCAGGGCGCGGTTGTCCATGTTGGCGCCCGCGAAGGCCTGGCCAACGAACTTGGCCGCCGAGCCGAAGCCCGGGCAGTGATCGGTGCCGCCGGCCAGATCGTTGTCGATGGTCTTGGGCACGTGCACGCAAACGAGGTCGTAGCCGGTGGCTTTGGCCTGCTCGTTGACGATGCGGCAGGTGTCGGACGAGTCGTTGCCTCCGCAGTAGAAGAAGTAGCGGATGTCATGCGCCTGCATGACCTTGAACATCTTCAGGCAGTATTCGACGTCGGGCTTGTCACGGGTCGAACCGAGGCCGGATGCGGGCGTGATCGCCACGTCTTCCAGGTTCTGCGAGGTGGCCTCCGACAGGTCGATAAAATCCTCGTTGAGGACGCCACGCACGCCGTGGCGTGCGCCGTACACGTGGGTGATCTGCGGGAACCTGCGAGCCTCGAGGACAACGCCTACGACGCTTTGGTTGATCACCGCGGTCGGGCCACCGCCCTGCGCGACTAGAGCTTTGCCGGTCAACTTAGCCATGGGTCTTGTCTCCGTGTGAATCCTTGGAAGTTCGGGCGAGACAATAGTCGTGCGCGGTGTGGATGACTACTGCAAATTTACTCTGGCACTCCGTCGCGGCGGTGCGTTGTGTTCCGCGCAAATGGCAGTAATCCCCGCTAGGAAAAGTAGCGGTTTCTTCACTTCGGATGCGCCGTCTATTTTTTCACGGCAGAGGGCGCTGGACTGGCGGTCTTTTCGACGAAATTGTCGAGCGCAGGCATGGCCGCGCAGACGTTTTCGCGGGCGGGCAGCCAAATGGTCGTGGCGCTGGCGCATGCCCTTTGGTACCGCTCGGCGAGTCGCTTCGCCTGTTTCGACGCGGCGGTTAGCTTGGTCGGCGCGCATTTTCGCGACGGATCGCACGAGTAGGCACCGAAGCCATCAGCGTCGCCGATGGCGATGGCGAAAACGGTGACGGGGCCGATGTCGGCCATGGGAATGCCGAGCACATAGTCCTTGCCAAGCCCGGGGAAGCCTTTGGCGACGGCACTCTCGGCGCAGCGGCGAGCATCGTCGGCCTTGACGTCTTTGGCCGTCGCCTCAAGTCCGCCGCGATCTACGCACGGCTCTTCGCCACGAACCGTCCAGCTTTCGAGACCAAGCGCCTTGTTCACCGCCACGATCACGTCGGTCATTTCCTTCGCTACGTGCGTGTCGAGCTTGGCGGCGGGCTCACCCGCCACGAGCAAAGTCCAAACCAGTGTTGCGAACATGGGCGGAGCATAGCGTGATTTGGTCCGCCCGAAAAACCGCGTCGAGAGAGGCAGACCCTTCAGCCCGCGAACACCCGTGCATTACGGAACAAGCGCATCCACGGCGAGTCTTCGCCAGCGTCGTCCGGATGCCACGACATCTGCACCGTGCGGAACACGCGCTCGGGGTGGGGCATGATGAGAGTGGCGCGGCCGTCGCGGGAGGCAATGGCGGTCATGCCGCTGGGCGACCCATTGGGATTTTCGGGATAGTGCAAGGTGGCCTTGCCGTGGTGGTCGACGAAGCGAGCGGCGACCAATCCCGAGGTGTCCAGCGCTTGACAGGCCTCTGCCGACGAGAATTCCGCGCGGCCTTCGCCATGAGCTACGGCGATCGGAACGAGGGATCCGGCCATGCCATCAAGAAGCACCGACGGGCTCTTCTCGATGCGTACAAGCGCCAAGCGGGCTTCGAATTGTTCGCTGCGGTTGCGTACGAACCGCGGCCACAGCTCGGCGCCGGGAATGATCTCCTTGAGGTTGGAAACCATTTGGCATCCGTTGCACACGCCGAGAGTGAAGGTGTCCTGGCGGGTGAAGAAGCGTTCGAACTCGGCGCGGGCGCGGGGGCTATAAAGGATGGACTTCGCCCAGCCTTCGCCAGCGCCGAGCACGTCGCCGTACGAGAAGCCTCCGCACGCAGCGACCCCGCGGAACGACTCGAGAGTCATACGACCGGTGAGGATGTCGCTCATGTGCACGTCGACGGCGTCGAAGCCGGCGCGGGTGAAAGCGGCTGCCATTTCGATCTGACCGTTTACGCCTTGCTCACGAAGAATGGCCACGCGCGGGCGTGCGCCCCGTCCGACCAGCCGCGCTGCCACGTCGGCTTGGGTATCGAAGCTGGGGCGCAGGCATAGGCCGGGAGCGCTCGCGTCGCAGCGGCTTTCTTGTTCTTGGGCGGCACAGGTCGGCTCGTCGCGCAGGGTCTGCATGGCCAGCGTCGTCTCGGACCAGATGCCGCGCAGGACAGAACGTTTGGCCGAATAGATCGGCTGGCCGCTTTGACGAAGGACAATGTCGTCGCCCGCCACCAGCGTGGCGCAGTCGTGCACGAAATCGCCAAGGCTGTGGCGTGCGAAGCATGCGTGGACCTCCGCCGCGTCGGCCCTGCGAACTTGCAGAACCGCGCCCAGCTCTTCGCTGAAGAGGTGCGCGAGAGCGTCTCCCGCCGGTACGTCGATTTGCAAGCCGATGCCGCCTGCGAACGCCATTTCCAGCAACGTGACGAAGAGTCCGCCGTCGGAGCGATCGTGGTAGGCGAGGATTCTTCGCGCGGCTGACAGCTCTTGAACGGCGGCGAAGAAACTCTTGAGCCGAGCCGGGTCGTCGAGATTCGCGGGCACGTCCCCGAGCTGGCCAAAGACCTGGGCCAGTGCCGAGGCGCCAAGACGATTTTTGCCCGCCCCCAGGTCGACCAGGAGCAACGTTGTATGACCTTGGTCGGTTCGCAACTGCGGGGTTAGCGCTCGGCGAATATCGGTCGCTGGCGCGAAGGCGCTGACGATGAGCGAGATCGGTGCGGTCACCCGTTTCTCGTGTCCGCTCTCGCGCCACACGGTGCTCATGGACATCGAGTCCTTGCCCACGGGAATGGCGATGCCGAGCGCCGGTGCCAGCTCTTCGCCGGCCGTGCGAACGGCGTCGTAAAGGCGCGCGTCCTCGCCGGGATGACCCGCGGGCGCCATCCAATTGGCGGAAAGCTTGATGTCGCCGAGGGCGCCGATGGGCGCGCTGGCGATGTTCGTAATGGCTTCGCCGATCGCCAAGCGAACCGAGGCTGCGGCGTCGAGCAAGGCGACGGGCGTTCGCTCGCCCATGGCCATGGCCTCGCCGGTGAAGACGTCGTAGCTGGTTGCGGTGACGCCTGCGTCCGCGACGGGCACTTGCCACGGCCCGACCATCTGGTCGCGCGAGATGAGCCCCGTAACGGTGCGGTCGCCAATGGTGATGAGGAAGGTCTTGTCCGCGACCGCGGGCAAGCGCAGCACGCGCCCGATGGCGTCATCGAGAGCGATGCCAGCGGTTGAAAACGAGTCGTGCTTGACGGAGACACGCTTCACGTCGCGGGTCATCTTCGGCGGCTTGCCCAGTAGCACCGACAGCGGCATATCGATAGGCTGATTGCCGAAATGCGAATCGCTGACCGCCAACTTGCCGTCGTCGGTGGCATTGCCAAGCACGGCGAACGGGCAACGCTCGCGCCGACAGAGCGCTTCGAAGTCGGCAAGTTTTTCAGCCGCGATGGCCAGCACGTAGCGCTCTTGCGATTCGTTGCACCAGATGGCGAGCGGCGACATGCCGGGCTCGTCGTTGGGGATTTTGCGCAGCTCGAAACGGGCGCCACGCTTGCTATCGTT
>Ga0209890_10001237_pt1 | contig 11629 bp, 10 predicted proteins | sample OrgsoiDNA2013049_FD_185799 | JGI IMG/M metagenome (GOLD analysis project Ga0209890, IMG submission 185799) | Permafrost soil microbial communities from the Arctic, to analyse light accelerated degradation of dissolved organic matter (DOM) -... | ecosystem: Environmental > Terrestrial > Soil >... | reverse complement strand
GCCCTGGATATTGCGGCCGGAGAGGGCCGCAATGCCCTGTGGCTTGCGGCCCGCGGATGGCACGCCACCGCGGCGGACTTCAGCGCAGTGGCACTTCAACGGGCTGCCACCTTCGCCGAGAAGCAGCTCGGCCGCGACGCCGGACGACTGATGACCCTGGAGGTCGACGTCGAGAGATGGGTCCCGCATGCCCGTTCCTACGATCTGGTTCTCGTGGTGTACCTGCACCTGCGCCAGAAACAGCGAAGCGCCGTCATGCTCGCCGCCGCCGAGGCCGTCGCCCCGGGCGGAACACTTCTGGTTGTGGGACACGACCTGGAGAACCTGACGTCAGGACACGGCGGGCCGCAGGACCCCGCCGTGTTGTACCGACCGGGTGACATCGTGGCGGACATCGAGCCTGCACAGCTGCTCGTGGTCCGCGCCGAGACGGCCGTGCGACCACTGACCGACGCCGAGGGCGAGCCAGTCGATGCGCTAGATGCGCTAGTGCTCGCGAAGCGCCCCCTGGTCTGATCCCATCCTGCCCGGTTGAGGGTAGAAGTGCTCTTGCCGGATCGCGGCGTGCTGATCGGTTCGTCCCATGGCACACGTGACGACGACCCTGAGTCTGGCCGCCGTCACGTTCGCGAGGTATGTCGTCCAGTCAGGCGGTTTGTTTCGTCCTGTCTGCGGCCAAGGCGTAGAAGAACAGCGCCACAGGGCGATACATGGCGTGGGCGAACTTGGTGAACGGCAGCAGGAGCATGAGCTCCATGGCCACGGCGACGTGGAACAGGAAGACCCAATAGCCCCAGGCGGGCGCGTTCGGAAGGTAGAGCGCGACCTCGATGAAGAACCCAGTCGCGCCGGTGATCCACAGCAGAACGAGCAGGAGCCAGTCCGATGCCGTGGTGAACTGCGCGGCGCGGTTGACCCCGCGCACCCGGTTGACCATGAACATGCTCACGCCGTACACGAGTGCGATCCCGGCGAGGGTGCCGATCAGGCGGGAGGGGTACCACAGAGGGATCGGTGTCCCGGTTTCCTTGACTCCGATGAGGGCAAGGCCCCAGTCCAGGACCGTCGCGCTGAACAGGCCGAGGAAGCCCCAGATCGTCAGCGCATGGATCAGCCAGCGCCGGCGGTACAGCGGCTCGACCGGGTTGTCGTCCTTGCAGTCCTCTCGGTACCGGCGCTGGCCCAGCGACTCGACGCCGAGCGCGGCCCACAGTGCTTTGCCGGCCGTGGACAGCTTGGCACGGCTGCCGAACAAGGTCGGGAGGTTGACCCCTTCACTTCGCGCGACCCGTCGGGCCATCGAGGTGATTCCGAAGACCCCGCCCAGCGCCAGCACACCCATTACTACGACGCCGGTCCAGTGGATCAGCCCCTCAGGGATGAAGGTGAAAAGCGCAAGCGACGATGCGTCTTGCGGGCCGTGTGAGGCGTACATGAAGACGGCAAAGAACGCTGCCAGCACAGTGGCGATGAGCGAGCCGATGACTGGTCGGGTGTACAGGATCCTGGCGAGCCCGGTCGGCTCGTAGCTCGCGATGGCGTACCTCCGGGCGGCTGCCATGAACTCGCTGGGGTCGGCCTCGGTCGGGCAGCTGTCGGAGCACAGGCCGCACTGGTAGCAGGTCCACAGCTCCTTGCTGGACAGCAGCTCGTCCTTCATGCCCACCTGTGCGTACCGGATGATGCGGCGGGGGAACGTGCTGTCGTTGTCGACCAACGGGCAGATCGCGGTGCAGGTGCCGCAGCTGAAGCAGGCCGAGACATCGGCCGCTCCGAAACGTTTGAGATCGGACAGGAGCTCGGTGTCGATGATGGTGGTCACGAGGTCGCCTCCTGGTGGACGCTTGCGTAGCGGAAGTAGCCCTCGTCGGTTGGGTTCGGGACCTCGACGACGTGGCCGTAGCGACGCATCCCCATGACCCAGAAGAGCACCTCGTTGGCCGGGTGGCCGATGTGTTCGGCGATCTCGGGGACGGTGAGCGGTCCCGCTCTCAGTGCCCAGAGGATCGGGCTGTGCATCATCGGTTCCTCGCGAATGATCTCGCGGGGGTCCCTCAACGTGGTTGTCATGAGACCGGCTCCTTCGCCAGGCTGTCGATCGAGGCCCGCATCTGGGCATCGGTGTATCCGAGCAGGTCGATCGCGTTCTCCGGGCAGACCGGGACGCAACCGCCGCATCCCTTGCAGACGGCCGCGCTGATCTCCGCCACCTGGCGTCCATCGGCATCGACCGCGGTGATGGCGTCGTACGGGCAGCTGGCCAGGCACTTCTCGGTGCATCCCGTGCAGGCCGCCGTGTCCACCGTGGCCACGAGCGGGTCGAGCTCGGCGAATCCCTTCAGCAGGATCCCCGCGCTCTGGGTGACCGCGGCCAGGCCGGACGCAACGCTCTCCGAAAGGGTCTTCGGACTCTGGCAGGCCCCGGCGATCATCACTCCGGCCACGACGGTCTCGACCGGGCGCAGCTTGGGGTGGATCTCGTTGTAGAACCCGTCGACGCCGACTGGGAGCTTCAGGACGCTGGTCAGGTCCTGGTTCTTGCGAGGCACCATGCCGGTGACGAGCACCACCAGGTCGGTGGGGAGCGTGAGCTCCTCGTTGCCGGTCTGGGTGTCGACGACGGTGACCGCCAGGCGCCCGTCAGGTGTCTTGGAAACTGAGGGCGGTGTGTCATCCGGGAACTTCATGTACACCGATCCACGCTCGCGCGACTCCGAGTACATGAGCTCGAACTTGCCGTAGGTCCGGATGTCGCGGTGCAGGTGGTACTGGCGCAGCTCGGAGTCGCGTGCCGCAATCTTCAGCGACGCGTGCACGGTGGCCGCGCAGCAGAACTTCGAGCAGTACTCGTTCCCGCCGGCCGGCTGCCGGTTGCCCACGCAGTAGACGTAGGCGATCGTCCGGACCGGCTTGCCCTTGTACACCAGCGGACCCTTTGAGTTGCTAGCGCCGGCCGAGCCGTCTGAGCTCTCAAGGAGCTTGGTGAACTCGGGCAGTGTGAGGACACCCTCGATGCCGTAACCGAACTCGCCGACCTCGGGCTGGTAGGTGTCGAACCCGGTGGCGACGACGATGGTCCCGACCTCGGCCGTTGTCATCTCGGTCTGGCCCTTGACCCGGACCTCCGTGACGTAGTTGCCGAAGCTGCCCGACTTGGACACGAGCTCTGCGTCGGTCAGCACGGTGATCGACGGTCGCTTCGCGACCTCAGCCACGAGGAAGTCGATCTGCTCGCGGCCGCTGCGCTCGTTCGGGTACATCGGGCCGAGCTCTCCGACCCACCCGCCGAGCTTGGAGGCACGCTCGACGATGTAGACACCGAGCCCGATGTCGGCCAGTCCGAGGGCTGCCCGCAAGCCGGCGACCCCGCCGCCGATGACCATGGTCGTGGGCAGCGTCTTGACGACGAGTGGCTCGAGCGGCCTGGACAACCTGGTCTTGGCGACACCCGCCCGGACCAGGCCGATGGCCTTCTCCGTCGCGCCCTCGTGGTCGTCCGTGTGAGCCCACGAGCACTGCTCACGAACGTTCACCTGGGTGTAGGAGTACGGGTTGAGATCCGCTCGCTTCGAGACACCCTGGAAGGTGATCTGGTGAAGCTTGGGCGAGCAGGACGCCACGACCAGGCCGTCCAGCTCCTTGTCCCTGATGGCCTGGACCATCTCCTTCTGGGTGCCGTCGGAGCACGCGAACAGCGTGGTCTCGGAGACCACCACGTCCGGTTCGTCCTTGAGGGCGTCGCGCACCTTGGCCACGTCGACGTAGTCGGAGATGTTGCCGCCACAGTGACAGATGAAGACGCCGATGCGCCGCTGTTCGCCCGTGCCAGCGCCTGCCTGCTCGCTGATGCCGGTGCCTGTCTGCTCGCTCATGCCAGCGCCTCTGTCATCGTGGGGGTCGTGGTGAGCTGCTTGCTCTTTGAGTGTTCGAGGTGAGCAGCGACCTGGGCTACTGCGGCACCTGCGTGCAGGATCGTGTCGACGATGTCCTTGGCTCCTGCGGATGTGCCGGCGACGAAGACGCCGGGGATGTCGGTCCGGCCGGGGTCGAGATCCCCGTCGGGCTCGGCGACGTAGAAGTACTCGTCCAGGCCCAGCTTCTCGCCTGTGAAGAGCTTCTCGACGTCCCTGTTGGGCTGGATGCCCACGGCGAGCACCACGAGGTCGTACTCCGCCTCGACGATCTTGCCGCCGTTCTCGATGTCCTCGTAGCGCAGGATGAGGTCGCCGTTGTCCTTCTCGGTGATCTTGGCCACGCGCCCCTTGATGTAGGTGGCGCCCATGTCCTTGGACTGCTCGTAGAACTCGTTGTAGCGTTTGCCCGCTGCTCGGATGTCCATGTAGTGCATGGTCACGTCAGCCAGCGGCAGGGAGCCCATGATGAGCTGGTTCTGCTTCACCGAGTACATGCAGCAGACCTTCGAGCACAGCGGGTTGCCGGACGTCTTGTCGCGCGATCCGGTGCACGAGACGTAGGCGATCCGGTCAGGCACCTTCCCGTCGCCGGGCCGCAGGATCGTGTTGAACGGACGTGTCGGCGCGAGCAGACGATCCATCTGCGTGCCGGTGATCACGTTCGCGTAGGTGCCATAGCCGTACTCGGGCTTCAGATCCGCCGCGAAGAGCTTGTAACCGGTCGAGACGACGACTGCTCCGACCGTGAAGTCCGTGACCTTCTCGCGCTGGTCGAAGTCGATGGCGTCGGCAGGGCACGCCTTGACGCACTCCTGGCACTCCGAGCAGACGCCGCAGTCCATGCAGCCACCGGCACCGGTCCGCGCCTCGGCCTCGGTCATGGCGGGCTCGAGCTCGCCGAAGTCCGAAGGAGCTGGCGAGAAGGTGGTGCCCGCAACCACGGGCTCCCGCTCGGTGTACCTCGTCTGGCGATCCATCACCTCGGTCTTGTCGACTACGCCGAGCAGGCTGTCCAGCGCGGGGAATTCACCAAGCGGGCGACCCTGGACGAAGCTGTCGATCGCAGCGGCTGCGCGCCGACCGGCGCCGACCGCCCGGGTGATGTCGCTCGCGCCGGTGGTGACGTCACCTGCAGCGAAGAGGTATGGGACCTCGGTCTGCAGGGTCGTCGGGTCAACAGCAATCCGATTGCCCTTGGCGACACCCGTCAGGCCCTCGTAGGGCGCCTGGTCGGGCGCCATCCCGATCGCCGAGATCACGGCTTCGCAGGGGATCACGAACCCGCTGCCCGAGACCGGCTCGGGGCGACGCCTGCCGGATGCGTCGGGCTCGCCAAGCTTCATCTTCTGGCAGCGCAAGCCTTCCACGTTGCCGCCCGCGCCCACCACGACCGATACCGGGGCGACGAGGAACTCGAAGGCGATGCCTTCCGTCTCAGCGTCGTCGACCTCGGCGACATGGGCGGGCATCTCCTCGCGACCGCGTCGGTAGGCAACCTTGACCTCGAGCGCACCGCGGCGCCGAGCTGTCCGGGCCGTGTCCATCGCGACGTTGCCGCCACCGACGATGACGACTCGCTTGCCGGTCAGGTCCGGGGCCTCGCCCAGGCTGACCTGACGCAGATAGCTTAGGCCGGTGAGCACGCCGGCGGCCTCTTCGCCCGGTACGCCGAGAGACGTCGCCAGCGGGGTGCCGGTCGCCAGCAGCACGGCGTCGTAGCCCTCGGCCTTGAGCGCCTCGAGGTCACTCACGGTTGTCGAGGTGACGATCTCGACACCGAGCGCCGTGACGTTGGCGATGTCCTGCTCGACGACCTCCTGTGGCAGCCGGTAGGCCGGCAGGGCATGGCGCAGGAAGCCACCGGCCTGAGCCTCGGCCTCCAGGATCCGCACCTGGTAGCCGAGACGCGCCAGCTGCCAGGCGGCGGTCAGACCTGCCGGCCCGGAGCCGACGACGGCGACGCTCTTGCCGTTGGACGCCGGGGCTTCGATGCCGGGGCCGTCCATCTCGGCGTAGTGGCGGTCGGCGACGAAGCGCTTGAGCCGGCGGATCGGGATCGCCGCCTCGAGGTCCCCGCGGCTGCACTCGCTCTCGCACGGCGCGTAGCAGGCCCGTCCCAGCGTGCCGACCAGCGGCGTAGCGTCCAGGATCAGCTGGAACGCCTCCTCGTACTTGCCGTTGCGGATGAGGGACACGTAGCCGTGCGCCTTGATGCCGGCAGGGCAGGTGTCGACGCAAGGCGAGGTGCCGGCCCGCTGGATGACCGCCTTCTTGGGCACGGCCTGCGGGAAGGCGATGTAGGCGGCGCGGCGCGCGACCAGGTCGTAGTTGAACTGGTCAGGAGCCGCAACGGTGCAGGCGATCTCACACTTGGCGCACCCGGTGCAGGCTGCCCAGTCGACGAAGGTGGGGTTCTCCTGCACCTTGGCGTGGAACATACCGCCGGCGTCCCGTTCAATGCCCAGGACCTCGCTGTAGTTCTTGGTGGTGATGTTGGGGTGGTTGATGGTCGAGGACATCTTGGGGCCAGAGATACAGCTGGCGCAGTCGAGGGTCGGGAAGACCTTGCTGAGCAGGATCATCCGTCCGCCTACGCTGGCCTCCTTCTCGACCAGCAGGACCTTGTGGCCCATGTCGGCCAGCTTGATCGACGACTCCATCCCGCCGATCCCGCTGCCGATCACCAGGACGTCATAGTCCGTCTGTGGTTCGAGTGTGCTGTCCATCTGTGGCTCCAAGTTCGTAGTCCTGTCAGTGCCCCCCCGTAAAAGCCGGGCGAGGTCCTCAAGAAAGGCGAGGTCCTCGCCCGGGTTGTCCTGGATCCTGAGTCGTCCCAGATCCTGAGTCGTCCTAGATGAAGAGGTTGACCCTCGCCTCGTCCGTATCGCCCAGGTACGTTGCGACCCCGGCGAACTCGAGACCGTCGATGAGCTCCTCGGGCTTCAGCCCCATCACGTCCATCGACATGGCGCACGCGACCATCTTGATGCCCTGCTCCCTCGCTGAGGCGATGAGATCCTCCAGGGGCATGACCTTCTGCTGGCGCATCGCAATCCGCATGAGCTTGGGACCTGCTCCGGCGAAGTTCAGGTGCGAGGTTGCCAGCCGTCCCGGACCCCGGGGCATCAGCGCGGAGAACGCCTTCTGAAGCGGGGTCTTGCCGGTGGTCGCGACCTTCTCCGGGCGCCGCAGGGCATTGAGGCCCCAGAACGTGAAGAACATCGTGACCTCGTCGTCCATCGCCGCCGCGCCGTTGGCGATGATGAAGGCCGCCATCACCTTGTCGAACTCACCGCTGAACAGGATGATCGTCTTTCGAGTCGTGACCACGGTGTCATCGGTCATGGCCTCGGCGACCTGGGTTTCAGTCATAACCTTCGGACGTCCTTTTCTCGGTTCTGGTGGGTCACGATGCAACGGCCGTAACAGCCGCGGCAGTGGAGATGGGGCCGAGCTTCGTCAGAGTCTGCGAGAACTCCCGCATGTAGCCGACGAACGGCTCTGCGCACACCGAGCACAGCGCTGCCATCTTCAGTCGCTGGGGCGCTATGCCCTGTGCTTTCATCAGCTCCTGAGCCTGCGCGATGATCGAGCCGGTCCGCTTACCGCAGTCGTCCAGCAGCGCGCACTCATCCCCGTCCGAGCCGATGAACACCCCGTCGAGCCCTTGCTCGAACGCGTGCAGGATCCATCCGGGTTTGAGCCCGCTGCTGCACGGGACGCTCATCGTCGAGACCTGAGCCGGGTAGTGCATGTGCCTGCTCCCGGCCAGGTCGATGCCGGGATCGGAGATGTTGTTCGTCGAGAAGACGAGGATCCTCGGCTTGAACCCGGTCTCGACAATGGTCGTCACCACCGGCTCACTTGGTCTTGCGCAGGAAGAGCTGCAGGTAGCCCGCGTCGTCGACCGAGCCGAGGAAGTCGTGGCCCATCTTCTTGCACCAGGCAGGCAGGTCCTTCAGTGTCCCGGTGTCGGAGGCGAGCACCTCCATGACACCGCCCACCGGAACCTGGCCGATGGCCTTCTTGGCGGCCAGGATCGGTCCCGGGCACGAGGTGGCGCGGGCGTCAACGACCAGATCGGACTTCAGAGCCTTGAGGTCATCGGTGGCTACTGTCATGGTGATTTTCTCCTTGATGGACGCATGGTGATGCGCGCCGTTCGGTGGTGCCGTGGTTCTGCTCTGGTCGGTTGGCGGGCCTGAATCGGCCGCACGCCAGGAGGCTATGCCTATACCCCCGGGGGAATACGGGACCTAGGTCCCGTACCCCCCCGGGTATGAGGTTTGTCACAGGTATGAGCTAGCAAATCGGGCACAAGCGGCACGCGTGCAGACAGGGTTCGGCAGTGTGCCCTTCGTGTTTGGCTTGCGCTTCGATATACCCCCTAGGGTATGCTTGGCGAATGGAGCCAACCGTGAGCAAGTCGTCCAACCCCACGCCGACGTCTGAACCCATGCGGATTGTCATCGTCGGAGGGGTGGCCGGCGGGATGAGCGCCGCGGCGCGTGCCCGGCGTCTGGATGAGCATGCCGAGATCATCGTCCTGGAGCAGGGGGAGTACGTCTCGTTCGCGAACTGCGGCCTGCCGTACCACCTCTCGGGCGAGATCTCCCAGCGTGACGACCTCCTGCTGCACACTTCGGAGTCGCTGGCAGCATCCCTGAACCTGGACGTGCGCACCGGCCACCGGGTCACCGGCATCGACAAGGCAGCCCAGAAGGTCACCATCGCGGCCGGCGTCGACACCTACGCCCTGCCGTACGACGCGCTAGTGCTGTCCCCTGGCGCCACAGGCGTGCGTCCGCCCATCGACGGACTGGACCACCCGGCCGTCCACAGCCTGCGCACCATCCCCGATGTCGACGCCCTGCGAGAACGCATCGAAGGCCTGCTCGCCTCGCGCGGCCAAAGCCAGCCAGGGCCGAGCGCAGTCGTCATCGGTGCGGGGTTCATCGGCCTGGAGGCGGTCGAAGCCCTGACGGCTCGCGGTCTGCAGGTCCACCTCGTCGAACTCGCCGACCACGTCCTGCCACCACTGGACGCCGAACTCGCACCGTTGCTGGCCCACGAGCTCGCCGCAAACGGGGTCGACCTGCGCCTCGGCGTGTCCGCCCAGGCCATCTCGGCCCGCGACACGATCCTGGCCACCCGAGGTGGCGTCATCCGTGAGTCGGCCAAAGCCAGCCCGTCCGGCCCCGTTACCGTCACCCTGTCCGACGGCGCCACCCTGGCTGCCGACCTTGTCATCGTCAATGTAGGCGTGCGACCCGCGAGCGCGCTGGCGCTCGAGGCGGGCCTGGACCTCGGTGCGAGCGGGGCCATCAGGGTCGACGGCGACCAGCGCACCTCCGACCCCCACATCTGGGCCGTCGGCGACGCGGTCGAGGTCACCCAGGCCATCACCGGCGCACAGATGCCCGTGCCCTTGGCAGGTCCCGCCAACCGGCAGGGGCGCAGGGCAGCCGACTCGATCTGTGGCCGCCGGACCACCCCCCAGGCAGCGGTCCTGGGCACCGCGATCGTGCGGGTCTTCGGCCTGACCGCCGCCGTCACCGGGGCCAGCCAGGCCACCTTGCGCCGGGCCGGCATCGCCCACGAGGTCATCCACATCCACCCGGGCGACCACGCCGGCTACTACCCCGGATCCGAGCAGGTTCATCTCGTGGCGAGCTTCGCGCCCGACGGGACACTGCTAGGGGCGCAGGGAGTCGGCCGGGCAGGGGTGGACAAACGCATCGACATCCTGGCCACTGCCATCCGGGCCGGGATGAGCGCCGACGACCTCGGCGAGCTCGAGCTCGCCTACGCCCCGCCCTACGGCTCGGCCAAGGACCCCGTCAACATGCTGGGATTCGTCGCCCAGAACGTCCTGGACAACACCATGCCCCAGTGGCAGGCCCAAGACCTCGACCAGGCCATGGCCAACACCGTCATCCTGGACGTCCGCTCACCTGCCGAGTTCGCCGAAGGCCACCTGGCCGGGGCCCTCAACATCCCCCACCTCGAGCTCCGTGCCCGCCTGGACGAGGTCACCTCGGCGGCCGGCGGCCGCACGATCAGCGTGCACTGCGCCAGCGGAGTCCGCTCCTACCTCGCCACGCGCGTCCTGCTCAGCGAAGGCTTCGACGCCCGCAACCTCTCCGGCGGCTGGCTCACCCTGAAGGCCGTCCACCCGAACCTCTGATACCCCTCTTCTCCACCTAAGGAGCCAACAGCATGCGAATGAACCCCACCCGATCGTGGTCCCGCAGGCTCGCCGCCGCCGCACTGGCCATCACTGCGCTGGCGGCGACCACGGGAGTCAGCGCCTGCTCGTCGAGTGCGCCCACCAGCAGCTCAGCCTCACCGGCAACCGGACAACATATGGCGGCCAGTGACTTCGCCACTGCCGTGAAAGCACCTGGCACCATCGTGCTCGATGTCCGCACCCCGGCCGAGTTCGCCTCCGGGCACCTGCCTGCCGCCAAGAACATCGACATCGAGGGCTCCGGTTTCGCTGCCGGGATCGCCGCGCTGAACAAGAACGGGACCTACGCCATCTACTGCCACAGCGGGAACCGGTCGGGGACGGCGCTGGCGCAGATGAGTGCCGCAGGCTTCACCCACGTCTACGACCTCGCCGGAGGTATCGGCGCGTGGCAGAACATGGGCGGGCCCATGGCGATGGGCGGGTCCTGACAGGTCGCACCCCACCGAACACCCGGCCAGACCGCCCGTAGCCGGTCCATCGACTCCGGGCGGCCCGCTGCCGTCAGCCACCGAATGCCACGAGGTGGCGCTGGGAGGCTGCCAGAAGGTTCTTGTAGACCTGCGTCACATCGGGTGCGGTAACGCCGGCTCCCGCTGCTTTCAGATCGGTGATGTCGGTCGACTCGACGCTACGGGCGGCCGTGTTGGCGTCGTCCACTCTGGCTGTGCCCTGAGCGAGCAGCTTGTTGTACAGCTGCTGGGTGGTTGCGGTCGTGAACGTTCCCGCGGCTTTTCCTGCGGTCGGGTCGGTAATGGCATAACGCTTGAGGACGATGCGAACTTCGGCGAGGTGTCGTGTCTCGGCGTAGGTGATCCGGCTGAACGGTGTCCCGTACTTCTCGCCGAAGGCCACGTACAGGTCGTGGGCGAGCTTCTCCTCCTCGGCCATCGCGGCCAGCATGGTCTTCTGCGTGGCAGTCAGGGTGCCGCTGGCCACGCCGGTCAGGTCGGCGCCCATCCCCGCGCCCATGCCAGCGCCGCGGCCCTGCATACCGGTGCCTTGACCGTTTCTGCCCTGACCCTTTCCCCAGCCGTAGCCTGGGCCGGCGCCGGTTCCGTCGCAGTTGCCCAGCAGTTGGGCGTTCTGCTGGTTGGCGCTGGTGGCCTGGATGGGCTGAGCGGCTCCGGTTGGGCCGGTGGCGGCGAGGCTGGGGGTGGCCGCAAGTACGGCGACGGCGGCCGCGCCGCCGGTGATCGTTGCAGCGATGCGGGTTCGGGTTTTCATGGTCTGCTCCCTGCTGGTTGGCTTCGGGTACGAGTCCAATCTGAGACCGGCAGATGCAGGGTCTGCGGGATGGATGTGGAGGCGGTGTGGAGATTGGGCTGGTGGGGCGGAAACCGTTGTTATCGGTGCTCTTGACAGCGTCGGATCAGAGAGGATGAGGCATGCCCACCGTGCTGGTCGTTGAGGATGAACGCGATATCCGGGAGGTGCTTCGCCGGTATCTGGAGTGTGCTGGCCT
>Ga0209890_10001236_pt1 | contig 11630 bp, 13 predicted proteins | sample OrgsoiDNA2013049_FD_185799 | JGI IMG/M metagenome (GOLD analysis project Ga0209890, IMG submission 185799) | Permafrost soil microbial communities from the Arctic, to analyse light accelerated degradation of dissolved organic matter (DOM) -... | ecosystem: Environmental > Terrestrial > Soil >... | reverse complement strand
AGTACACGCCGCCAAGGAGAGCTTCCTGCGTCGACTTGCCAAGGCAAACTTGTAGGTAGCAAGCAAGTTCACATGGCTTGCCAAGTGTGCCAATCGTAGACGTGTCTAAACCCAGGGGTTCACCCCATTCAGGTGTGCCCTAAGTGTGCCGTACCATTCGAACCCCTATGCGCTAACTTGCTTCTTTTCTTCTTTTCAATACCAGACCAAATTGCTCCCGTGCGGGCTTGATTGTCGGTAAGTCATTGATTCTTAAAAGTAGTAAGACGTGGAAGGCCCTATCAGGCTCACCTACTCTTAATCACTAGGTTGTAGGTTCGATTCCTACCGCGCTCACCATCTTTTTGTCACTTTGTGAGTGGGCTAATGAGTGACCGTCATGGCCTCAGCTAATCCTCACTACAATCCTTGGCGCATGCCTCCATCGCCGAACTAGGGATGCATTTAACATAGCGAAGTGAGGACACAGAAGCGAATTGGGCTGGCGCGAGCGCTTTCCAAGATGGGCTATTGTTCGCGGTCGCAGGCGGCGGTTTTGATTCGCGCGGGGCGTGTCACTCTGCATGGGCAGATCACTCGGGATCCGGAAAGCCCTGTACGTACGCCTCAGGACCGGATTGCGGTCGACGGTTCGCCGCTCGACAAAATGCCGGCGATCTATATCGTGTTGAATAAGCCCCGCGGCGTGGTGACGACCGCGTCCGACGAGAAAGGTCGCGCGACGGTTTACGATCTACTGGAGCTGGGCTTGCCGTGGGTTGGTCCAGTAGGGCGATTGGATAAGGCAAGCGAAGGGCTGCTGCTGCTGACCAATGATTCGGAGTGGGCGGCGAAGATCACCGAGCCAGCCAGTCATCTGGACAAGAAATATCACGTGCAGGTGGACTGCGTGGCGGACGCCGATCTGCTCGTGAGAATCACGCAAGGGTGCGCGGTTGAGGGCGACCCCGGCGAACATTTGCATGCCAAGGAGGCACGACTTCTGCGGCACGGCGATAAGAATAGCTGGCTGGAGATTACGCTCGACGAAGGCAAGAACCGGCAAATTCGGCGGTTGCTGGAAGGGTTGGAGGTTCGAGTGTTGCGTCTGATGCGAGTGTCGATCGGCCCGCTCGACTTGGGCCATCTGAAGAAGGGGTCGGTGCGACGGTTGACGGCGGAGGAGAAGAACGCCATTGATCGAGCGCTGCCCACGTAGGGACAGCCGCCCTCGGTTGTCCAAGCGAGCAGTTCGCTAGGGTCTCCTTTGTTCATTCTTACACTCAAGATTGCGGCGGGGCTTCGCCCCGCTGGAGAGCCGACGGCAGCTGTCCCCCGCTAGTCTCGCTCATGAGAGGCCCTGCGTTTTCAGGTAGTCTTGTGCCTGGCGAAGCACCTTGCGTTCGTTGCTATAGGCGAGCTGGCTGGCTGCGTCGCCGAGGGGCACCCAAAGGGCTCGCTTCACTTCGATTCGCATGTCGGAGGTGAGATTGTCGATTTCTCCGGACACATAGCGCATCAGATAGAAGCTCACAATTTTAAAAACTCGTTTGCCATCGCCCCATGTGCGGACGTAGACATATTTGTTGTCAGAGAGCTTGGTGACCGGTTCGGCCACGATGCCAGTCTCTTCCTGCACCTCCCGGACGGCAGCAGCCTGCGGTTTTTCGTCCGCATCCAACAGGCCCTTGGGAAGGGCTAACGCGGCACGGCTGCGCTTGCGCGGTGTCTTTGCTGGTTCGGTGTTTTCCTTCCGCGGCTCAATCAAGGCGACTTGCCAGACTCCAGAGATCTGGCGAAGCACGACGCCTCCCGCTGAGATTTCTCGTGGCATAGTTGGCACCTTACAGTGAATCCAGAACGGCGAATCCCGAGTTACTGTGACCGCTGCTGCCGAGCTGTGCTCGGCTTGGACGGCCGAGTGCGGCCGTCCCTGCATGCCCTACCCGGACACGGTATCAGGAACTCCCAAGCTTCCCAGTCTCTTGCTGGATTCGCTGCCATGCACCCTCCACATGGCGAGCCTGAGTGTTGGTTTGGCCGACGCAGAGTCGGAGCGTGAATTTGCCATCGAGCTTAGTATGCGTTAGGTACAGGTCGCCGCTGGCATTCAGCCGGTCCATCAGGAGCTGATTGACTTGATCTCCGGCGCGCGACCGGAAGCAGACGAGGTTGAGCTGGGCGGGCGCGGCAAGTTCGAAGCGGGAATCGTCGCCCACCCATGCGGCGAATTGCTGGGCGAGACGCACGTGCTCGCGAATGTGGTGTTGCAGGCCTTCGATCCCATAATGCCGGATCACGAACCAGAGTTTGAGCGAACGGAACCGGCGCCCAAGCTGGATGTGCCAGTCGCGATAATCAATGACGGCGCCGGATTCTGTCGCCTGGTTGCGCAGGTACTCCGGCAGAATCGAAAGCGTTTGAATCAAGTGCTTGCGGTCGGCGACGTAGAAACAGGTGCAATCGAAGTTGGTGAACATCCATTTGTGCGGGTTGAAGCAGTAGCTATCGGCGAACTCAACGCCATCGTTAATGAATCGGAATTCCGGGCAGAGCGCGGCCGTGCCACTCAGGGCGGAGTCCACATGCAGCCAGAGATTGTGGGCTCGGCAGATGCCAGCAATTTTGCGGACGGGATCGATGGCATTGGAAGATGTGGTCCCCACGGTCGCGCAGACGAAGCAGGGGATCAGGCCGGCCTTGAAGTCGGACTCAATCTGGCGTGCCAGCGCTTCGGGGCGCATGGCGAAGTTGTTATCCACTTCAATCTGGCGCAGGTTGTCCGAGCCCATGCCCGCGATCTTCATCGCCTTTTCGACAGAGGAATGCGTTTGCGTTGAGCAATAAGCGACCAGGCGTCCATCGCAGCCTTTGCGATTGCTCGCGAACTGCGTTGCACGCTCACGGGCCGCCAGCAAGCCGCAGAGATTGGCGCTGGAACCGGTGTCTTGGATAACGCCGCCGCCGGCGCTCGATGAAAGAAAGTTCTCCGGCAGGCCCAGCATGGGCACCAGCCAATCGAGCACGTGCGTTTCAAGTTCCGTGCACGCGGGACTGGTGGACCAGAGCATGCCCTGCACGCCCAGTCCCGAGGAAAGCAGATCGCCGAGAATGGCCGGCCCAGACGCGTTCGCCGGAAAGTAGGCATAGAAGTTAGGCGACTGCCAGTGTGTAATGCCCGGAAGGATGACGCGCTCAATGTCGCCGAGAATCTGGTCGAAGGCTTCGCCCTGCTCCGGCGCGTTTGGTGGAAGCTTCGAGCGAATTTCTCCTGGATGCACGCGCGACAGAACCGGGAAGCCTTCAACGCGGGATTGGTAGTCGGCGATCCAGTCCACAACGGCGTGGCCCTGGCGGCGGAACTCCTCGGGGGACATGTGAAAGGATTTTTCTGCGGGCATGAGGTGCAATCTCTCCGGGACTATGTCAATTTGCCGTAGAACACGCGTGTCTTGTATTCGAACTCGATCTCGCCATCTACGGCGTAGGCGCGAAAAATCCGCTGGAGTTCCTGCATCATCGGCGCATGTTTGGGATGACCATCGAGCGGCGCGTACGAAGAAGACAACAGCCGTCCGGCGGCACCCTGGTAGTCAAACTGCTGGCGCAGGCTGAAGACGCGCTCCTGGCACACTGCGGGTGCAAAAAACTCATGGATGATAGCGGTCGTGCGTTCGTGGCGCACTTCTTTATAGTCGGTGCCGTAAGTCAGCAGGAGTTGCTCGTAGTCACGCAGAAAAGGCGTGGTTGCGGTACGGCGCTCATTCCAAATCAGCACGCACCAACCCGCGGGCCTTAGAATGCGGGCGAATTCCGCGCGGGTGCGAGGCAGGTCGAACCAGTGCGCGGCCTGGGCGGCGGTGACGAAGTCCACCGAAGCGGAGCGCAGCGTCGTCTCCTCGGCGGCTCCCGCAACGGACACCAGGCGGTTATAGGCTTCGAGTTGATGGATACCCATTTCACGCATTTCCGTGTTGGGTTCGACGGCAAAGACGGAATTCCCGTTTTCCAAAAGAAGGCGGGTAAACACGCCCGTTCCGGAAGCGATGTCCGCGACGATGTGACTCGGCTGCAGTCCACACTCGGTGCGCAGAAGGTCGAGAACTTCGAGCGGATATCCAGGGCGATAGCGGACGTAGTTCTCCACCCGATCGGAAAAACGAACCGTTGGCGACTTAGTCATCGCTCTTTAGTGTAACCCGTGCAAACGGCATCTCTCTCCGCACGATACAATCGTCGTTTTGTGCTGGGTTTCGCAGCGGGGCTTGTGCAGCGTCTCACGGCGGGAGAGCGTTTTACGCGGTATGCTCGAAAGCGAAACGCCGGGCGTTGACGATACCGCGCCGGACTTTGAACTGCCGGCGCTGGTTGCGGGCGTCAGGAAGCCGGTGCGTCTGAGCGCGTATCGCGGACAAAAGAGTCTGGTGCTAGCCTTCTATCCCTCTAACTGGCAGGAAATCAGCGCCGCCCAGTTGGTCGCCTACCAGACGCAACGTCCGCGTGTGCTGTCGAGCAACGCGGAAATCGTGGCCATCACGGTGGATTCCATTATGAACACCGTGGTATGGGAACGCGTGATCGGTCCTTTTGAATTTCCGCTGTGCAGCGATTTCTGGCCGCATGGGGAAGTCTCGGAGCGCTACGGTGTTTTGCGCAAGTCGGGCGGAAATTCCGGCGATAATTCCAGAGAAAGTACGGGTGCCAGTGAAAGGGCGGTGGTGATCGTGGATCGCAGCGGAAGCGTCGCGTTCCGTAAGAGCTACGGCCAAGACCAGGTTCCACCGCTGGAGGACGTTCTCAGGGTGCTGGAAAAGGTCTGAATGTTTTCTACAAGGAGCTTCATGAAATTTCTCTCGGGTGTGGTTCTGTTCTTCGTGTTGGTTGGTTCGAACTTGCAAGCGTTTGATCAGGCGGGCAAAGAAAAAGGGAAAGAGCAGCCAGAGACCTGGGCCATCAGTGGGTTCCGCGACCCGGCCGGTGAACTGGAAGTCGAAAAGAAGTTTATGGCTGTGCCCGACTCCAATCTGGCAGAAGAGCACTTGCGCATTCTAACGCAGGCGCCGCACATCGCCGGATCTCCCGAAGACAAAGCGACCGCCGAGTACGTGGCCAGGAAGTTTCGCGAGGCTGGCCTCGATACCGAGATTGTCGAATACAGAGTGTGGCTGAACTATCCGGCGGAGATCAATGTGGACCTGACCGCACCGGAAGGAGTGGAGATGCACGGGCCCCGGCGCGAGCATGTTGACGGCGATCCGTTTCAGGACGATCCGCGTGTGGTGACTGCTTACAACGGCATGTCACCCTCGGGCGACGCCGAGGCGGAAGTCGTTTATGCGAACTACGGCTCGCCGGATGACTTTGACAAACTGAAACAGATGAACGTCGATGTGCACGGCAAGATCGTCATCGTCCGCTACGGTGAGAACTTCCGCGGCGTGAAAGCTTTCGTGGCGCAGGAGCGCGGTGCGGCGGGAGTCATCATTTATTCCGATCCGAAAGACGATGGCTACTTCCGCGGCGACGCCTATCCGAAAGGGCCGTGGCGCCCGGCGAGCGCGGTGCAGCGCGGGTCGATCGGATTCATGTTCCAGTTTCCTGGCGACCCAACCACACCGGGCGTGGCTTCCACGCCTACGCTGCCGGATTCGAAGCGTGTGTCTCCCGCCGCCTCCGAGCAGTTGCCGAAGATTCCGGTGACTCCGCTTTCTTACGCCGATGCCTCCCCCATTCTCGAGCACCTCGGCGGTCCACCCTCGCCGCGCGAGTGGCAGGGTGCGCTGGCGTTTACTTACCACGTCGGTCCCGGCCCCGCCAAAGTGAAGTTGCACCTTAAGCAGGACTACCAGTTCCGCACCATTTGGGATGTAATTGGCAAAGTTGGGGGATCGTCTTTGCCCGATGAGTGGGTGGTTGCGGGCAATCATCGCGATGCCTGGGTGTATGGGGCGGTGGATCCGAACAGTGGCACGGCGGCGATGCTGGAGGCAGTGCACGGGCTCGGCGAACTTCTGAAATCGGGTTGGAAGCCCAAACGCACCATTGTGTTCGGAAGCTGGGACGCAGAAGAAGAAGGACTGATCGGCTCCACCGAGTGGGGTGAAGATCATACGCAGGAACTGGGGAACGCTGCCGCCTATTTCAACATGGACGTAGCGGTGGCAGGCAAGAAGTTCGGAGCCTCAGGGGTTCCTAGTTTGAAAGAGTTTATCCGCGAGATCGCAAAAGCAGTGCCTTCGCCACAGGGTGGAACTGTGTACGACGCCTGGAAAAAGACGAGCGACCCGAGTGCGGAGAAGAACCGGCCGCAGGAAACCAGTACCTTCCGCTCGCCGCCGGCCGCAATGCACGGCGATGTGCCGGTGGGCGATCTTGGCAGCGGTTCCGACTATACGGTGTTCCTCCAGCATCTCGGCGTGCCTTCCACCGATGTCAGTTCGACCGGCGACTATGGTGTGTACCACTCGGTGTTCGATAACTTCGCCTGGTTCAAGAAATTCGGCGATCCCGACTTCCGCTACGAGCAGCAGATGGCGCGCATTTACGGATTGGAAGTGCTGCGCATGTCGAGCGCTGACGTGCTTCCTTTTGACTATGAGAACTATGGGAAGGAAATTCTGGTCTACCTCGATGCGGCCAGGAACAAAAGCAAAGAGCGTTTCGCAGACAAGGTGCCGGACTTCTCGGCAGCCCTGGAAGGCGCGCACCATCTGCAGGAAGCGGGCGCAAAAATGCTACTGAAGCAGCGGAAAATGCCTACGACGCCGGACCGCATGAATGCTAAACTGCGGGAAGCGGAGCGGGCGCTGTTGATTCCAGAGGGGTTACCCAATCGCCCGTGGTTTCACCATGCTATTTACGCTCCGGGACAATACACAGGATATGCAGCAGTTGTCATTCCTGGGGTGAACGAGGCGATTGATCGGGGTGATCTCCGCCGGACCGAGCAACAAATCGCAGCGCTGGCGGCCGCCTTGAACCGAGCCGTTCTGGTTCTGGATCAATCCCGCTAACCGCGGCCAATAGTCCGTGGTTTGAGATTTGTATCAGGGCATCGCTTTAGCAATGCCGCAAGTTCTTCGAAATCAAAAGCCCCTTTAGCGGCTACGGATTTCCGTTGCAACTGTGCGGCAGGCAAACGCCGAGGCGACACGAGTTATGGCACTGGCAAGAATCATTACGCGATCTCAGGCGTGCTCGCGAGAGCTGGCGCTCGATCTGCTTGGCCGCGGCTACGCCGTCGAAATTGTTTCTCCTGACGCGATCCCCGACAATATTGCCGATCTGGAATTGCGGGTTGAAGCCGGCCCCGGAGACCAGTTGATCGCCAGCGTGGAAGCCCGCGATGGCGAGCGTTCGGCCTCGCTTGAATTTGTGCATTATTTGAAAGCGCCGATGGGCGACTTCATCCGCAGGCCGCCCGAGCTTGGACAAGCGGGTTACTTTCCGGAGCAACCTGTCAGCTTAGACGGCGAGTCGAATGTCGAGGATGTGGAGATTCCTGCAGAAGCTCCGCAAATGACGCCGGGAAATGTTACTCCGGTGGCTGAGATGCTGCTTGATCCGTATACAGAAGAAGGTGCGCGTCTGATCACGCCGCTGGACCAATTACCCTCGCCACCGGTGGAACCACCGGGTTATTTTGTCGTACCGGCCCCGATCATTGCCCGGCCCACGACGGTCCGGCCAGCGGCGACGGTCCAGCCAGCGATGGATCAGCCAAGGCCAGCACCGCGACGGCTCGATCGCTCCGCGGGATGGCGTTCGCGCGCGGCGCTGACTTTTGCCGGCGTGGTGCTGCTGGCCGTTGTTCTCGGGTTCGGCATGTGGCGGACTGGTAAAACTGCCGGTCAGAGTTCCAGAGCAGTGCCAGTAGAGAGACTCGCAGCAGCATCGGCCGATGTGAACGTGTTGAGCGCCGCGGATTCCGAAAGAGATTCAGGAAAGGCTATTCCACAAGTCTCGGCTTCGGTCGTGCCGCCAGCCTTGAACCCGGACAGGAATTCCGACCACGCGGCGAAGAAATCGCCTGTCCCGAGAAGTGGACCTTCAACTGCCACAGCGTCAAGCGCAGGCCCTCGATCCAGGATCTCGCGCAGGCACGCTGACGACTTGATCGCGCGCGACACCGTCACTTATTTGGACAAGCGTTTAGAGCAGCGTGCTTCCAACAGGCGCGCACCGAAAGCCAAACCAGCGAAACCTCTCGCTCGTCGGCATTCGATCTCGCGCAAGCACAACGGCGGTGTGATCGCGGCGAATACCGTTACCTATCTCAACGACAAGCCCAGCAGGAAAGCCGCGAAGTAAGACTCCGGCGTCGAGCAACCCCAGGCTGACGCTGAACTTGGGTTTGGGCAGCTTCGAGGTCCGTCTTGGGAGACCGGAACACCCGCCAAGCGAAGCTTGGGCCATGCTCTTTCATCAGAGGAGACGGGGTGGTGGCCCGGGCTACTCGCCTATTGCGAGGTACCCGCGTTTCCCGCCGCTGCAACCGCCGCTTTTTCCGCATATCTGCCGACCAGGGCGGCGCAGGACTCGATGAATTTCTGCTCTGGTGCAGTGAAGGTGTCCGCAAAGTAACTCTCGATACACAGCTCTGCCACCACCCGCTTCTTCACGAAGATCGGCACTATAATATTGGATTTCACGAAGTCCGACCCCAGGTAGCGGGAATCGGCCTCAACATTGTTGACTGCTACGGTCTTTCCGGAAGTGGCCGCAGCTCCGCACAATCCTTTGTCGAGCGGGATACGGAGCGTGGGCATAAAGCTGCCGACGTAGGGTCCCAGCACCAGTGCGTCGAAAGCTGGTACTTCCATCAAATAAAAGCCAACCCAGTTGTAGCGCGTCATCCCTTCATGGAGATGCTGGGCGATGTGCTGCATGAGGGACTTCACCCCATCAGCGGTGCGGCCGTATGCCTCAAATTTTTTCAGTAGTTCTTCATACTTGGGCATCTGAACCGGAATCTCCTGACTAGCTGTGGCCAGTCACCCACCGATTGTATCGCGCTGTAGTTGGTCGGCGTGAAACCCAAAATTGCTCGCCAGTTGGGCTGGGTGTAGTCGTGGTGGCATGGTCATGATATTATGACTATAATCGTCCGATTCGGAGGCGGTGCTGTGAAGGAAATGGCGGCGGGTAAATTCAAAGCGCAGTGCCTCGCGATTATGGACCAGGTTCTCCGAAGCGGGGAACCGGTCTTGATCACCAAACACGGTAAACCGGTTGCCAAGCTGGTTCCCGCCGAAAAACAGGCCGATGACATCTTCGGCTACATGGCGGGTAAGGTGAAGATCGTGGGAGATATCGTGGGGCCGGTGACTCCGCTGAAAGTTTGGGAGTGCAAGTGATCATTCTCGACACTCACGTTCTGGTCTGGATGGCGAGCGACCCGAAGCGGCTGTCCAAGAAGGCGACTGACGCCATCCGCGAGGCGCGGCAGAAGTCAGGAGTTGCTATCGCCGCGATTACCCTGTGGGAACTGGCATGGCTGGCGAAAAATGGCCGTCTTAACGTCGCGGGCAGCGTCGAGTCGTTCGTTCGTGAAACCGCCGCGCGGGTCATTCATCAGCCCATCACACCGGAGATTGCCGCGCTCGCTGTCCAATTGCCGGAGGGCTTTCCAAAAGACCCGGCGGACCGGCTGATCGCGGCCACCGCCATGGCTGAAGGCGCGGCGCTTGTCACGGCGGATGAGCGAATTCGTCAGGCAAAAGTGGTACAGACCATCTGGTAGGGAAGAGCTCGAATTCATCGTCGCGATCTGGAAACTGTCATAGCACCCGGCAACTTAGCTCCACACGACCGCGGAATCCCAGGGGTCGAAAGGCGCGAAACCTGGGGTGCCCGGCAGCAGAAACTTCGAAACCCAGTTGTCTCCGTGCCAGGTTGGTCCAAACTTTGGTTCTCATTTTTTACGGTTTGTTCTATTGATGATTATTAGAATGGGTTAATATTTGCGAGGCTTCCAAGCAAGCACCCGAGGACTATCATGACGAAAGTCGTTTATAGCAGGATCTTCTGTGCCACGTCCCTGGTCTTGCTTTTCAGTGCTGCGGCCCTCGCGCAAGATCCTACCAAGGTCGAGCCCGCACACTACAAGCTGGCTTTTGAGAATGAGTATGTGCAGGTGCTCAACGTCCACTATGGACCGCATGAGAAGTCGAGCCTGCACGCTCATCCCGGAGGCGTAGTCGTCGTTCTCACCGCCGGGCATCTTCGCTTCACCGATGAAGAGGGCAAAACAAAAGAGGTGTTTGCCCAGCCGGGTGATCCCCGGTGGTTCCCGCCCTTCAAGCACAGAGTGGAAAACCTCGGAGACACGGCATACAACGCCGTCTATATCGGAATGAAATCCAAGCGTTTGGCCCAGACCGCCGTGAAAACTGAGCCATCAAAGATGGATGAGCAAACGAAAAAGCTCGTGGCGGACGCGCTTGTGGCTGCGGTGAAGTGAGCCATTCAGCTTAGAATTCAGTACGCTACGCTCTTTCCTCGTTAGCACTCAGAACCCGGTCAATGCATTATTGATATTTCGCCAACTACGACGAGCAACAGTTATCGGAAGTTGTTCTCAACCATCTTGTTCTCGACGACGATGCAGTAGAGCCTGCTCCAACTTTTCTGCCAATGCCATCCGTTCTTGGTACCCGGGGGCCGCGATAAATTGTACCGTAGAGATTGCTTCATCGTGATGTCATCCTGTCTGCAATCTGCTGAAAACAGACCGGTCACCTCAAAATTGGACACGCGTGAGGATTCAGCGTAGGCTTGGAGAGTGAGTGAGCAGTTCCTCTCCTCTTTCAGGTTCCCTGAACTAAGTCAGTTCATCTGAAGTACCTTCCTCTTAGTCCTCAGCACCCAGGAGGTTCCTAAATGATTGATTCCAAGACCCACAAACAACTGAAGCCAAAGATTGTCGTCGGCCCGAAAAGCTCCACTGGCAGCGTGGCGAAGATGCCAGACACTGTCCCATCACGAGACAGGACAAGAGAACGTGCCTATGAGCTGTATGAAAGCCGTGGTCGTGAACCCGGGCAAGACGAACAGGACTGGCTCCGCGCCGAGCAGGAGACCCTCAAACGGGAGCGGTAAAGACCACATCCACCGCCTCCCGTGGGTTTGCTGGAAGGCAGGACGGATATCATGGATTGCTTAATCTGCAAGGATCTGGAACGAGTTTTTGAATCCAGGCTTAGCCAGTACATCGAGGCCCGTTCCGCTACGTATTATCGGGTCAGTACGGAGCTTGCGGCCTACAAGAACGTCGAGATGGAGCGCGCCAAGAGCGAATTGGAAGAGCACCAGTTGGTGTGCGTCTCCGCTGAAGTGAGACAGTCTGGAACCACGGCTTCACGGGCAGCGTAGAGTCCAGACGCGGTATTCTTTGTCGACCTAAAATCACAGGATGAGCCGCCCAATGTGTGGGCGGCTTTCTTGTGCCTCACGCGAAATTGGGTGCGGTAATTGGCGCAAACAGGCGGATTGCAGTGCGCCGTGAAAGGCACTGGACCACAGCGGGATGAAAGGCCCGTCCGGGAACTGGATCGCTCCACCCGGTAGATGGGATGAGAAGGTCGACCCCCGATCACGGATGGCGTTAAGCTACCGATGATCGACGCACTCTACGGTGCAATCACAGTGGA